>Ga0194131_10002330_pt1 | contig 31318 bp, 23 predicted proteins | sample TA2KigO120mmetaG_FD_148631 | JGI IMG/M metagenome (GOLD analysis project Ga0194131, IMG submission 148631) | Freshwater microbial communities from Lake Tanganyika, Tanzania - TA2015053 Kigoma Offshore 120m | ecosystem: Environmental > Aquatic > Freshwater > Lake | place: Tanzania: Lake...
GTGTAGCCGGAGAGCCCCCGCTCGTACTCCCGAAGCAGCGCTTGGCTCTCGCCGACGGTCATCGCCTTCGTCCGCACCGCCCGCTCGCACTCGCGTCGGATGTCCGCGAGGAGCCGCGACGCGTCGTAGTGCACGTACTGCAGGACCTCGCGGACGGTGTCGCCCTCGACGATCTCGTCGATCCACCACTGCCCGTTCTCGTCGAGCTTCACGTGGACGACGTGGGTGTCACCGAAGAGGTTGTGGAGGTCGCCGAGCGTCTCCTGGTAGGCGCCCACGAGGAACGCCCCGACGAGGTACTGCTCGCCGTCGCGGAGCTCGTGCAGCGGCAGGCTCTTCCGGATGTCGTGGTGATCGACGAACCGGTCGATCTTGCCGTCCGAGTCGCAGGTGAGGTCGGCGAGGGTCGCGAGCCGCTGCGGCGGCTCGTCGAGCCGGTGGATCGGCATGATCGGGAAGAGCTGCCGGATCGCCCAGATGTCGGGCAGCGACTGGAAGATCGAGAGGTTGCAGAAGAAGATGTCGGTGAGCCCCGCCTGCAGGTCCTCGAGCTCCTCCGGGACCTCGTCCATGCTGCGGACCTTGTCGCGGATCTTGAGGCAGGTGGACCAGAAGAGCCGCTCCGCGAGGGCGCGGTGCTCGAGCGACATGTAGCCGAGGCTGAAGAGGCTCATCGCCTCGTCGCGCGCCTGGAGCGCGTCGTGGTAGTTCTCGAGGAGGCGGCGCTCCGAGACCTGCTGCCACGCCTCGAGGAGGTCGACGAGCGGCCGAGGCGGCTCGCTCTCGGCGGCGATCTTCTTGTCGACGTCCGCGGGCACCGCGAAGCGGTCGAGGCGGTTCGCCCCGACCACGTCGAAGACGAGGACGCTCTGCTGCGCCGCCATGGCGCGACCGCTCTCCGTGACGATCGTCGGGTGCTCGACGCCGGACTCGTCGCAGACGCTCATCACGCGGTAGACCACGTTGCTCGCGTACTCCGCGAGGGTGTAGTTCGTCGAGAACTCGAAGTTGGTCTGGCTGCCGTCGTAGTCGATGCCGAGCCCGCCGCCGACGTCGAGATACTTCATCCCCGCGCCCATGCGGACCATCTCGACGTAGATCCGGGCGAGCTCGTTCACGCCCGCGTTCACCTGCCGGATGTCGTGGATCTGGCTTCCCATGTGGCAGTGGAGCAGCTGCAGGCAGTCCGCCATGCCGCGGGCCTTGAGGAGCTCGACCACCTCGATCACCTCGGGCAGGGAGAGACCGAACTTCGCCTTCACGCCGCTCGAGTGCCGCCAGCGGCCGACGCCGGAGGTCGAGAGGTTGACCCGCACGCCGATCCGCGGGCGGACCGCGAGGCGCTCGGAGCTCTCGAGGATCATCCGCAGCTCCGCGAGGTTCTCGATCACCGGGATGATCGTGCGGCCGAGCTTCGCGGCGAGCATCACGAACTCGATGTAGCGCGCCTCCTTGAAGCCGTTGCAGACGATGAGGCGGTCGGGGCGGTCGCCGGTGAGCCCGAGCACCGCGAGGAGCTCCGGCTTCGAGCCGACCTCGAGCCCGAAGCCGAGCGGCTCGCCGTAGTGGCGGATCTCCTCGACGATGCGGCGCTGCTGGTTCACCTTGACCGGATAGACCGCCGAGTAGCTGCCGCGGTAGTTCTGGTCGCGGATCGCCGTCGCGAACGCGTCATGCAGGTCGTGGAGGCGCTGCTTGAGCAGGTCGCCGAAGTGGATGAGGACCGGCGTGCCGAAGCCGCGCTCGCGGATTCCCGCGACGACCTCGTGCAGGTCGATCTGCTTCGCGGGATCGCGGGTGGGACGCACGACGACGTTCCCCGAGCGACCGATGTCGAAGAAGCCCTTGCCCCATCCTCGGATCTGGTAGAGCTCGGCGGAGTCCTCGACCGTCCACGCCGGCCCGATTCCGTTGCGGGGGACGCGCGGCTTCTCCGTCGAGGGAGTGGAGGCGCTCGAGGGCGACTGCATCTGGGTCATGGACCAATCTCGCTTCCCGGCCCGTGCGGCGGGCCGTCGGAGGGGAATCGATGGACGCGTCCCGACGCGTCCGCTCGCGACGCATCGCGAGGGCGGGAGTCTATCTCGTCCGACCCGCCGGACCCACGAACTTTTGCCCGCTCCGCCGGCCGCCGCGCCGCCCGGTCAGGCGCCCGGGCCCGGGCCCGGCGAGCCTCGGAGGCTCTCGGCGATCGCCACCTCGTGGAGTCGCATCGACGCGCGGTTGAGCGCGTCGCGGGCGGCGCCGAACGCGTCCGCGTCGACCCCGTCCACCTCGCGGGTGGCGAGGTCCACGAACCGCCGGACCTCCGCGAGGCGCTCCTCGAGGCTCGCGACGTACGCCGGCTCGAGCCGGTCCCGGACCCGCCCGAGCGCCTCGCCGGTCCACTTCGCGTCGAGCGCCGCGTTCACCCGCAGGTCGATCACCCGGTGCCGCCGCATGTCCTCGCGGGCGTGGGCGAGGGACTCCCGCTCGATCCGCGCGACCTCCTCCGCGGTCAGCCCGTAGCTCGGGACCACCTGGACCGCCGCCCGAATCCCGGTCCGAGCCTCGACCGCGGCGACCCCGAGGACGCCGTTCGCGTCGACGAGGAACTCGACCTCGATCCGGGGGATCCCCGCGGGCATCGGGGGCAGGTCGCGGAGCTCGAAGGTCGCGAGGCTCCGGCAGTCGGAGACGAGCTCCCGCTCCCCCTGCACCACGTGGAGGCGGACGTGTCGCTGCCCATCGACCTGCGTCGAGAACTGCTCGGTCGCCCGGGCGGGGATCGTGCTGTTGCGGACGACGAGCTTCGCCACGCCCCCGCCCGCCGTCTCGAGCCCGAGGCTGAGCGGGACGACGTCGAGGAGGAGGAGGTCCGCGCGGCGTCCGGCGATCACCGCCGCCTGCACCGCCGCCCCGAGGGCGACCACCTCGTCCGGATCGAGCGCGAGGTAGGGCGACCGCCCGAAGAACTGCTCGACCTCGCGGCGGACGAGCGGGATGCGGGTCGAGCCGCCGACGAGGACCGCCGCGTCCACCTCGCGCGGCTCGATCCCGGCGTCGCGGGCAGAGCGCCGGCAGTGCTCGATCGTCCGTGCGACGAGCGGTCGGGCGATCGCCTCGAGCTCCGCCCGCGTCAGCACCTCGGCGATCCGTCCGCTTGGAAGATCGACCTCGACGAGGGTCGACTCCGCGGCGGAGAGGGCGATCTTCGCCGCCTCCGACGCGAGCCGCAGCCGCTGGCGGGCGAGGATCGAGTCGGCGTGAAACTCCGCGCGACCGCGGTCGATCCGCGCGGTGATCGCCGCCGCGATCGCCGCGTCGAGGTCGTCGCCGCCGAGGTGGGTGTCGCCCGCGGTCGCGAGCACCTGGAAGATCGCCTCGTCGCCGTCGGTCGCGCCCTCGACGATCCGCAGGATCGAGACGTCGAAGGTGCCGCCGCCGAGGTCGTAGACGGCGATGGTGCCGCCGGCGCTCGCGCGACCGAGCCCGTAGGCGAGCGACGCGGCGGTCGGCTCGTTCACGATCCGCACGACCTCGAGTCCGGCGAGCCGCCCCGCGTCGCGGGTCGCCTGCCGCTGGGCGTCGTCGAAGTAGGCGGGCACCGTCACCACTGCGCGGTGCACGGGGCGCCCGAGGCTTCGCTCGGCGATCTCCCGCAGCCTCCGCAGGTAGAGCGCGGAGATCTCCTGCGGCGTGCGGATCGCGGTGCCGTCCCGCACGCAGGCGAGCCCGCGCGGACCGGCGACGACCGGATAGGGAAGGCGATCGACCTCGCGGCGGACGTCCTCGAGCGATCGGCCCATCAGGCGCTTGATCGAGTGGACCGTCCGCTCCGGGTCGCGTCCCGCCGACTCGCGGGCGAGGTGCCCCACCACCGCTGGCTCCGCCCCGCCGCCGAGCCGGGCGATCGAGGGCAGGAGCGTCCGCCCCGACTCGTCCCGCAGGATCCGCGGTCCCGCCTCGTCGCAGTAGGCGACGAGGGAGTTCGTGGTCCCGAGGTCGATGCCGACGATCGGGTCGTCCGCGGTCGAGCGGCGGTCGGTCATGGGGCGGATGGTAGGGACGCGCTCACCGCGGAAACGCCTCGCCCGCGCGAGGGAGCGCGTCGAGGTTGGGGTTGAACCGCGCCATCGCGATCGAGCGCATCGTCTCGATGATCGGCGTGACCTGCGGAAGGCTCCCGTGGAAGGAGATCTCCTGATCGGCGCCGGGACCGAGGAACCAGATCTGCGTCCGCGGAAGATCGTCGTCGTCGGGCGATCCCTTCGCCGCCTCGCGAAGCTCGGTCCACCACGCCTTGCTCGACATCGGATCAAGAAGCCGCGCGATCTCCTCCGGCGTGAGCTCGCGTGCCCAGGTCACCTGCTGCCCCTGCGCCGCGACGCCGCCCGAGCAGCCGAAGACCCCTTGGTTGCTCACCTCGAAGAACTCGATCCTCTGCTCCTTCGGCTGCCACACCTGGATCTTCACGCTGCGACCGGCGGTGCGGGTCTGCGAGACCTCGGTGCCGGAGGCGCAGCCGCCGACGAGCAGGGCGACCACCACCGCGACCGCGAGCGAGGCGCAGGCGAAGGCGAGGCGGGAAGCGGCGCGGGGCGTCATCACGGCGTCGGCTGACCTCGGTAGCGGGCGTAGGGATCGGGTCCCATGTCGTAGCGGATCGCCGCCGCCGGATCGAGCTCCGCCGGTCGGTCCTCCATCCACGAGCGCTCGGCGAGCGCCCGCAGGAACGTGCCGAGCACCTTGTCGCCGCCATCGGCGGCGGGGCCGCGGGCGACGAAGCCCCATGACTTCCCGGCGCCATGGAACTCGATGATCTGCACGAGCTCGGTGGGCCCCGCGGTGATCGCCCGGGCATCGCCCACCGGATCCCCCGCCGCCGGATCGCCGATCCCAAGCCGAACCGCGAGCGACCAGAGCTCGGCGATCTCCGACTCCTGAAGGTGCCGGACGACCCCCGGGCGGGAGCCATGGTCGGGCTGGGCGGTGGAGGACGCCCGCAGCGAGCCATCCGGCAGCAGCACCCAACGACCCGGTCGCTGCTCGACCCGCGGGACCGGCGCGACCGCGGCGCCGCGGAGGACCGTCGCGTTGATCGAGAACTCCTCGGGCACCCTCTCGGCATCCGGCACGAAGGGCGCCGTCGTGCAGGCGGAGAGGCAGGCGACGGTCGCCGCGGCGACGATCATGAGTGGCGCCGCCGAGCAAAGGACACGCGGCGATCGCAGGACTCGGAGGACGGAACGCATGGACGGCACCGCGGAAGGGTACCGATCGTCCCCGCCGCCGCCACGCGGGCGGTACCTTCCGCCACGATGAAGACCGGCGTCTCCTGGCTCAACGACCATCTCGACCCCCCCGCCACCGCCGAGGAGGTCGCGCAGGTGCTCACCGCGGTCGGGTTCCCGATCGACGACGAGGGCACTGCCTCCGAGGGCGAGCGCTGGCTCGAGGTCGAGCTCACGAGCAACCGAGGCGACTGCCTCTCGCACCTCTCGCTTGCCCGCGAGATCTCCGCGGCGACCGGAAGGCGCCTGAAGACGCCGGCGGCGTCCCGCGGGGTGTCGACCGCGACCTCGAGCGTGGCTTCCTCCGGCGAGCCGTTCCCGGTGGTGAACCGCGTCCCCGACCGCTGCCCGCTCTACACCGCGCGGGTGATCGAGGGGGTGCGGGTCGCCCCGAGCCCAGCGTGGCTCCGGAAGCGGCTCGAGTCGATCGGGCAGATCCCCCGCAACAACCTCGTCGACGCCACCAACTTCGTCCTCTTCGAGCTCGGGCAGCCGGCGCACGTCTTCGACCTCGCGACCCTCCGCGGTCGCCGCATCGAGGTGCGGATGGCGCGGGAGGGCGAGTCCTTCCTGCCCCTCGGCGAGGGCGCGAAGGCGGCGAGGCTCTCGGCGCAGGACCTCGTCATCGCCGACGCGGAGCGACCGGTGGCGCTCGCCGGCATCAAGGGCGGCGCCGAGACCGCGGTCACCGACGGCACCACCTCGATCGTCGTCGAGGCGGCGACCTTCGATCCGGTCGCGGTGCGCTCCTCGAGCCGGCGGCTCAACATCCGAAGCGACTCGAGCCACCGCTTCGAGCGGGGCGTGCATCCCGCCGAGGTCGGCCCGGCGGCGGAGCGCCTCGTCGCGCTGATCCTCGAGCTCGCGGGCGGCACCGTCCGCGGTCCCGTCGCCGCGGATGGTCGCCCGATCCCCGACCCGCGGAGCCTCTGCCTGCGTCTCTCGCGCGTGCGTGAGGTACTCGGCATCGACCTGCCGGAGCGCCGCGTCGAGGAGATCCTCGAGCGGCTCGACCTTCGCCCAAAGCGCGAGCGAGGCGGCGAGGCGGGCGCCGTCTTCCGCGTGACGGTGCCGCCGCGGCGGCTCGACCTCGAGCGGGAGATCGACCTCGTCGAGGAGGTCTGCCGCATCCATGGGCTCGACGCGATCCCGGTCCGGGAGCGGCTCGAGATCCGCCCCGCCGCCCCGCAGCGCGAGGTCGAGGCGGTGCGGCTCGTCCGCGACTCGCTCGCGGCGATGGGCTTCATCGAGTCGGTCACGCACTCCCTCGTCTCGCCGCGGGTCGCCACCGCGTTCCTCGCCCCCGGCGAGTCGATGCTCCACGTCGACGACGAGCGGGCGGGCGGCACGCCGAACCTGCGACCAAGCCTTCTTCCGAGCCTGCTCGAGGTCCTCGCCCGGAACGAGGGCGTCGGCGAGCGCGACCTCGGCGTCTTCGAGGTCGCCGCGACGTTCCGCATGCTTGCCGACGGCTCGCACCGCGAGCGGCGGATCGTGGGGATCGCCGTCGACGGCGGCGAGGATCCGCAGCTCGCCGTTCGACGCCTCCGCGGCGCGATCGAGCGGCTCGCCTCCCGGCTCTCCGGCGAGGTCCTCCGCGTCGAGCCGATCGCCGACGGCGAGGCGACCGCGATCGCCCCCGCCGCGCGGCTCGCCCTCGGCGCCGCCGGCTCGCTTGGCGTGATGGGGCTTCTCGATCCGACCGTCGCGTCGCTCGCGGGGATCGACCGACCGGTCGCGGTCGCCGAACTCGACCTCGCGCCGCTCGTCGCGTCGTATCCGCCCTCTCCCCGCATCGAGGAGCTGCCGCAGTTCCCCGCGATCGAGCGGGACCTCTCGGTCGTCGTCGCGGAGGAGGTCGCCTGGAGCGCGATCGAGCGCGCCGCGGGCGAGGCGAAGGTCGAGCATCTCGAGGCGATCCGCTTCGTGACGACCTGGCGCGGGAAGTCGCTCGGGGAGAAGAAGAGCGTGACGATGCGGCTCGTCTTCCGCCGCGCCGACCGGACCCTCCGCCACGAGGAGGTCGAGCCGGCGATCGAGCGGATCACCGCGGCGCTTCGGGCGGGCGTGGGCGGCGAGCTCCGCGGAGCCGGGGCATGAGCGCCACGACGCCCCCGAGTTCCCCGACGAGCGCGGCGACCTCGACGACCTCGACGACCGGAACCTCGCCGCTCGGCGGGCAGGTCGTCGGCGGGTTCCTCGACGCGCTCGCCGCGAAGCAGCCGGTGCCTGGCGGCGGCGCCGCGGCGGGGCTCGTCCTCGCGACCGCCGCGTCGCTCGGCTCGATGGTCCTCCGCTACAGCGTCGAGAAGCCCGCCTTCGCGCCGCACCGCGCGGAGCTCGAGTCGATCCTCGCCGAGCTCGACCGCATGCGGGTCGAGGCGCTCGCCGCCGCCGACGCCGACGCGCGGGCGTATGCAGGGCTGCAGTCGGTCTGGAAGCTCCCGAAGGAGGATCCCTCTCGTGCCGCGACGATGCGGCGTGCGGCGGAGCAGGCGATCGAGGCGCCGCGGCGGGTCATGACCCTCGCATCGCGCCTCCTCGACCTCGCGGAGACGCTCCCCGACCGCACCGCCAAGAGCCTCGCGAGCGACCTCGCGATCGCGGCGCTCCTCGCCGACGCCGGCTTCCGCGCCGCCTCCGCGAACGTCCGGATCAACCTGCCGCTCGTCGGCGATGCCGCGCACGCCGCGGCGGAGTCCGCCCGCCTCGACGTCGACCTCGCCGCCTTCCGCCGCCGGGCGGAGGCGCTCGAGGCGCGAGTCCGCTGATCGCCCGCCGCGATCGAGGAATGACTGCGGCATGAGCCTCTCCTTCGTCGCCTCGCTCCGCCCCGCCTCGGGACCCCGGCGTCGATGAACTTCGGGCTCCTTGGGCTCCTCGCGCTGGCGATCGTGATCGTCGCGGTCCTCTACGTGGTCGCGCTCCTCTGGCGGCTCCGCCATCCGCCCCGCCGCACCGCGGGGTGGGCGATCGCCCGGGGGCGACCGCTCGATCCAGGCGCCGTCGGTGCGGCGTGGCGGGAGGTGGAGGCGTCCGGGCTTCCGCTCTGGCTCGTCGGACGCGACGAGGCGACGCTCGAGCGGTCGGACGCGCCGCTTGCGGTGCTCCTGCACGGCTGGGGGAACTCCCGCCTCGACTGGCTCGGCCGCCTCGAGCCGTGGCTCTCCTCGGGATTTCGCCTCGCGATCCCGGACCTCCGCGGGCACGGCGACGCGCCGGGCGCGAGCACCCTCGGCGACGCGGACCGCGAGGATGTCCTCGCGATCCTCCGCGGGATCGGCGCGGTCGGCTCGGCGTCGTCGCCGCCGCTCGTCCTCGTCGGGCACTCGCTCGGCAGCGTCGTCGCGCTTCGGGTCGCCGCGGCGCTAGGAGACCACGAGGTCGACCTCCGCGGCGTCGTCGCCTTCGCTCCCTACGAGCGGCTCCGCACGCCCGCCGTGGCAGAGCTCGCCTCGCGCGAGGCGGAGGTCGGCGTGCTGCTGCCGGCGCTCCTCGCCGGGCTGCGGTTCCTGGGCGTGCGAGAGCACTCGACAAGCGACGCGGCGCGGGCGATCCGGACGCCGCTCGTCATCGTCCACGGCGCAGCGGATCTGATCTCGCCGCTCGAGGATGCGCGGGCGATCGCCGCCGCGAGCCCGCAGGCGGAGCTCCTCGTCCTCGACGGCGCGGGGCACCTCGATCTGTGGTCGCGTCCGGTCGATCCGGCGTCGCAGGCTCCGTCGGTCGAGGAGGTGCTTCGCTCGCGCGTCGAGGCGTGGCTTCGGTGACGGCGTCGCATGACGCGACGAGTTTCGCGATCGCACGCTCCGGAACTCCGGAACTCTGGAACTCCTCCTCGACCGAGCGCAGCGAGGTCGGGGAGGTGGCTCGCTGGCGAAGCCAGCGAGACGGAGGGGAGGTCCGATCAACGGGTTGCTCGCCTCGCGCAGCGCACGCAAGCACGCAAGCACGCAAGCACGCAAGCACGCAACCCGTCGGAGTTGGTCCCCTCCGTCCTGCTCGCTGCGCTCGCAGGCCACCTCCCCACGACTGCGTCGTGGGGAGGAGTTCCGGAGCGCTCCACGTCGAGATCGCGCGATCCGGAACTCCGGAACTCCGGAATTCCGGAACTCCTCCTCGACCGAGCGCAGCGAGGTCGGGGAGGTGGCTCGCTGGCGAAGCCAGCGAGACGGAGGGGAGGTCCGATCAACGGATTGCTCGCCTCGCGCAGCGCACGCAAGCAAGCACGCAAGCACGCAAGCACGCAACCCGTCGGAGTTGGTCCCCTCCGTCCTGCTCGCTGCGCTCGCAGTCCACCTCCCCACGGCTCCGCCGTGGGGAGGAGTTCCGGAGCGCTCCACGTCGAGATCGCGCGATCCGGAACTCCGGAACTCCGGAACTCCGGAATTCCGGAACTCCTCCCTGACGGAGCGAAGCGACGTCGGGGAGGTGGCTCGCTGGCGAAGCCAGCGAGACGGAGGGGAGGTCCGATCAACGGGTTGCTCGCCTCGCGAAGCGCACGCAAGCACGCAAGCAAGCACGCAAGCACGCAAGCACGCAACCCGTCGGAGTTGGTCCCCTCCGTCCTGCTCGCTGTGCTCGCAGTCCACCTCACCCCACGACTGCGTCGTGGGGAGGTGTCACGCCGTCACTTCCCCGCGGGCGGACGATTGCGCGTCCGCATCACGAAGCCCTTCTCGGCGGCGGTGAAGTCCCAGACGGCGAGTCCCACGTACTGCGACCACAGGTCGGGATCGAGCGCCTTCTCGAAGTCGATGTCGTCGAAGTCCATCGAGGGCAGCGACGAGTCGTCGGCGTCCTCTCCGGCGCCTGCGTCGCCGCCGGGGAGGTCCATGGCGTCGAGGCTTCCCATCAGGTCCTTCATCATCGCCTGCTGCACGCGGAGGTTGCCGACGATGTCCATGAAGCCGAAGCCGACGACCCGCCCGGTGCCGAGGCTCTCGACGAGCGCCTTGCCCTCGGGGGTCGCCGCCATGCCGCCGTCATCCGCCGCGGGACCGCGCAGCGCCCGCTCGACGGCGCTGCTCGGACCGACGAAGAGGTGCCCCTGCCCCATGCCGATCGCCATCGGGCTGAACTCGTCGCTGTAGATCGCCTGCCCCTGGAAGTCGCGCCGCATGAGGCCCATGCCCGGCGCCATCATCGCGATCATCGGCTCGACCCGGGTCAGGTCGGTGCAGGGGATCGCGATCGTCGTCTCCATGCTGTCGACGTCGATCGGCATGCGCACGGTGTTCATCACCTGCACGCCCGGTCCCATCGCCCCGAACGCCTGCTCGAGCATCGGACCCATCTGGGTCAGCATCTGCTCGATCTGCTCGCGCTCCATCTCCCCGAGCCCCGCGGCGATCTCCCGGATGGTCGGCATGATCGCGTCGAAGCGGATGTTCATCCGCCCGTAGCCGACCGCGTCGGCGGGGAGCATCGCGGGCGGCGCCTCGATCGGCGTGTCCATGGTCAGCAGGCTCAGGAGCCCCACCTTCGGACCCGGCACGGTCATCACGATGCGCTGGTCGATGCCGCCGTCGGCGACGCTCGCTCCCACCGCGTGCGAGCGGATGTCGCCGAAGACCTTCGAGAGGATCGGCTGCGCCATCGCGAGCATGAACGCCTGGTCGCCGGTCGCGAGCATCTTCTGGAGGTTCGAGGTGAAGATCGCCGCATAGACGTCGGGGGAGCCAAGCAGCTCCATGGTGTCGCGGAAGTCCTCGGAACCGCCGAGCATCTCGCCGGTCGCCTTGCCCTCGATCGCGTCGATCATGCCCTCGATCACCGTCGGGTCCGACGCGAGCAGGTGGCGCGAGCCGCGCTTGGTGATCGTGATCGAGGCGAAGTCGAACATCTCGCCGGCGGAGATCGCCATCGGGTCGCCGAACTCGTCCTCCTCGACGACGACCTCCTCGTCCTCCTCGACTAGCGTCATCGTCCACGACGGCTCGCCCCGCAGCTCGCCGCGGACGAGGTCGCCCGCCTTCTCGCCCTTCTCGATCATCGCGTCCATCATCGCGAGGCTTCCCGCGTCGTCGCCCCAGTCGACGAACGCCATGATGTGCGGACGCTCGAAGCCGAGCTCCTCGTCGAGCTCGGTGAAGACCGCGAGTCCGATCGACGCGGGCATCGACATCGAGTCATCCGGGCGTCCGAGCTCCTTGGCGGCCTCGGCGAACCCCTCCTTCATCTCGTCGAGCGCCGGCTTCAGCGCCTCCTGCATCTGCTCGGAGGACCAGAGCCCCCAGAGCGAGGTCTCCTTGAACCGCTTCCAGGTGCCCGAGAGGTCATCCGCGCCGAGGACGAACGCGGCGGACCTTGGAGCGACCGTGCGGATCGAGAGCGGCGGATCGACCGAGAGGACGGGAAGGAGGATCGCGGCGAGGGGAGCGGCGAGGATCATCGGGTGGTTCCAGAATCCGTGGAGGAGGGTGGGGCGTCGCCGGTGCGCAACTGCGGCGCGATCCCGGCGAGCCGACGGGCGGGCGGCGGATGGTACCGGTGCCCGGAGTTGGGGTTGCTCGGGTCGAAGGCGAAGGCGGTGCGGTTGCGGATGAAGTCCTTCACGTAGCGGGCGGGGATCGCGAAGTTGAGGGACTCCCGCGAGAGGATCCCCATGTTGGTGATCCCCACCACCTCGCCCCGGGCGTTGAAGAGCGGTCCGCCGGAGTTCCCGGGGTTGATCGCCGCGTCGATCTGGATGTAGGTCAGCCCGTCGAGCTCGCGGGTCCGGGTCGAGACGACGCCCTCGGTCAGGGTCTGCTCGAGCCCGAGCGGATTGCCGATCGCGAAGACGGTCTGCCCCGGCTGCAGGAGATCGTCGACCTCCATGAACGCGAAGTCGAAGCGCTTCGCGTCGGGATGGGTCACCCGGACGAGGGCGAGGTCGTAGTGGTTGTTCAGGGCGACGAGCTCGACGTCCTCGATGGTGGTCCGCTTCAGCGTGCCGTCCGGCTCGGGCAGCCAGACCGTCGCCCGGAGCGCCGTCTCCCCCTGCACGACGTGGGCGTTGGTGATCGCGTAGCCGTCCGGATGGATGATCACCCCGGAGCCGAGTCCCGCGGGGGTCGAGACCTTGATGACCGCCGGTCCGAGGATCCTCGCCTGCTCGCGCGAGTTTCGCTCCGGAAGACCCTCGGCGACGGAGAAGAGCGTCGCGGCGTCGGTGGTCGCGGAGACCGGCGCGTCGCGCTCGACGATCTCGAGCACGTCCGCGATGCGGAACTCGAGGACCTGCGGTCCCACGTCGATCCAGAGCGACTCGTCGGTGCGCTTCACGATGTCGCCGACGACCACGGCGCCCCCCGCGAGGACGAGGCGGTCGCCCTGCGGCGAGTCCTCCTCTTCCGCGGCGAGGAGCGCCGGGACGTGGAGCGAGGAGGCGAGCAGGGACGCGACCGCGGATCGAACGAGGGTGCTTCTCATGGCGATCCTTACTATACGGAACGCTCGCCCGCGCTTCTCGCGGGCGGCGACCTTGGAACGAGGAATCCGATGACCGTCCATCATCCCGCCGCGAGCTTGTCGATCATCGCCGGCGTCGCGCTTCTCCCCGCCGGCGTCGCGCTCGCCTTGCCGCAGGATCCGTCCGCCACGCCGAGCCCGACCGTCGAGGAGGCGCCCTCCCTCGCGGAGTACTTCGGCTTCGACGGGCTCGACATCCTGCCGGTCGGCGCGGCGTGCGGTCCCGCGGTCGTCGCGGACTTCGACGGCGACAACCTGCTCGACCTGATCGTGGCGAACAACCGCTTGAGCCGGCTCGAGCTCTTCCGCCAGAAGCCCGGCGCCTCGCCCGACGATCCGGTCGCGCCGCCGATCCGCGTGAACGAGTTCCCCGATCACTGGCGGTTCGACCGCTCGTGGGTGCCGCTCGGGCATGAGGTCACCTCGCTCTCCGCGGGCGACTTCGACGGCGACGGCGTCCTCGAGATCGCCTATGCCGGGCAGCCCGGCACGATCGCGTTCCTCGAGCAGACCGAACCGGGCAAGTTCGAGGTCGTGCGCCGCGAGACGGTGCGAGGTCTCGTGCCGAGCCGCGAGGGCTTCGTCGTCGCCGACCTCGCGGGAGATGGAGGTCTCGAGGCGGTCGGGATCGTCGCGGGTCGCGTGCAGGTCTGGCCGATCCTCGACGGCTTCCGCCTCGGCGAGGCGACGGTGCTCTCCTCGGGCTCCGGCGCGGTCTCGTCGATCCTCGTCGAGGACGTCGATGGCGACGGGAACCGCGACCTCATCGGCGTGATCCCCGAGGACACCGCGCCGCTCAGGATCTGGCTCGCCACGCCGAGCAGCGAGGATGGCGAGCGTTCGTTCGGTCCGCAGCTTCGCTTCGAGATGCCCGCGCTCCGCCGCGCCGAGGCGATCCGCCTGCCCGACGAGAAGGCGGCGCGGCTCGCGGTGATCGAGCGGGCGTCGAAGCGCGTCGCGACGTTCGAGCTCCTGCCCGACCAGACCGACGAGGGCGCGGGTCGCGAGTCGCTTCGGTACTTCGGCTTCGACGATCCCACCGCCCGCAAGCGCCTTGCCGCCGTCGGCGACCTCGACGGCGACGGACTGCTCGACCTCGCGGCGTCGAACATCGACGCGAACAGCGTGGTCATCTACCGGCAGGTGCCTGGTCGCGGCTTCGAGCGGGCGCAGTCCTTCCCCTGCTACGCCGACCTCGAGGGGCTCGCCATCGGGAACCTCGACGCGGATGGTCGCGCCGAGCTCCTCCTGCAGAGCGAGAAGGAGGGCGTCGCGGGCATCGCCGACTTCGACGCGGGCTCGCTCTCCTTCCCGCGGGCGCTCGCGGTCACCCCGGGGCACGTCCCGCTGACCGTCGGCACCGTGCCCACCGCCGCGGGCGACCTCGCCGCGGTCGTCGTCCGCAAGGAGAAGTCGTGGGTGCTCGAGCTGATCGGCGCCGAGCGCACGAGCGTGCCCCTCGGCGACCTCACCCGCGCCCCCGCCGTGATCCTCCCGCTCGACGCGGACGGCACCGGACGACCCGACCTCCTGCTGCTCACGCCGGATCGACCGATGATCATGCTGCAGTCGCAGGAGGCGAAGGATGGCGCGTCGCCCTGGCGCCTCAGGACCTCGCAGGACATGGGTCAGTTCGGGCTGGTGCAGGCCGCGAGCGCCGACAACACCGCGGTCGTCGACCTCGACGGCGATGGACGGCAGGAGCTCCTCGTCGCGGACCGCAACTTCGTCCGCGGGCTCCGCTTCGACGACGCGCCAAAGGATGGCTCGACCGCGGGGTGGCAGGTGGTCGGGCAGCTCAACGCCGACCGCGCGGACTCGAAGCTCGTCTCGCTCGCGGTGCTCCGCGACCGGGTCATCGCCGCCGACCGCGAGAACAACCGCCTCGTCGTCTTCGGTCGAGGCGCGGAGGGCGGGTGGTCGCAGGTCGAGTCGATCGAGCTCGAGGGCTTCCGGGTGCGGTCGATCCGCGCCGGGAGCTTCTCCGGCTCCGCGGGCGACGACGTCCTCGTCATCGCCGACGACGGCTTCGCGGTGGTCCGCCTTGATGGCGGCGGTCCGGTCCTCTCCGAGGTCGGCTCGTGGCGACCGGAGGATCCGCGGGCGCTCCACCATGACCTCGCGGGCGGCGACCTCAACGGCGACGGCTTCACCGACCTCGTCGCGGCGGACGCGGGGAGGCAGTCGATCGACCTCCTCACCTTCGCGGAGGACGGCTCGATGCTCTTCGCGACCGGCTTCCCGATCTTCGAGACGAAGATCTTCTCCGCCGGCGAAGTGCGGGAGTTCGAGCCCCACCAGATGCTGATCGAGGACGTGACCGGCGACGGGCTCGACGACCTCGTCCTCCTCTGCCACGACCGCGTGCTCGTCTATCCGCAGGGCGCGGGGGACGACGCCTCGCCATGAGGCGTTCTCGGTGCTGATCCCCCTCGGCTGCGAGCCGCCGCCCCGACGGTCGCCCGTGATGGTGCCGCTCCTCGTCGGGGCGAACCTCGCGGTGACGTTGGTCGGTCTCTTCGGCGAGCGGCTCTTCGGCTGGCCGGTCGAGCGCCTCGCCGATGCGGGGATGCTGCGGGGCGGCGAGGGCTTCCGCTGGTGGCAGCTCGTGAGCTACCAGTTCCTGCATGACCCGTGGGGGATCGCGCATCTGGTCTTCAACATGGTCTTCCTGTGGGTCTTCGGGATCGCGGTCGAGGACCGGCTTGGTCGCTTCGGCTTCCTCCTCTTCTACGTTCTCGGCGGCGTCGCGGCGGGCGCGGTGCACCTCGCGACCTCGACGCAGCCGGTCATCGGGGCGAGCGGCTCCACCGCGGCGACGGCGGGCGCCTTCCTCGCGCTCCTGCCGCGGGCAAGGATCCGCACGCTCCTCGTCTTCCTCCTGATCGGGATCTACCTCATCCCGGCAGGGTGGTTCATCGGGATCTACGTGGTGCTTGACCTGCTCGGCGCGCTCGGCGCCCGCGGCAGCGGCGTCGCCTACTCCGCGCATCTCGGCGGCTACGCCTTCGGGCTTGGCACGGGGCTCCTGCTCCTCGCGACCGGTCTCGTCCCGCGCGGCGAGTTCGACCTTCTCTACCTCCTCAAGCAGGCGAAGCGGCGCCGCGAGATGCGCCGGGCATTCGATGGCGCCGGGAGCCCGTGGTCCGGCGGCGCTCCGAGCGGCGCCGTCGCCGCGCGGGGTCCGGCGCGTCCGACCTCGCGCCTGGCGAGCGAGCCGGAGGATCCGCTTCGCTCCCGCCGCGCCGAGATCGCGAGCCTCCTGCAGCAGCGCCGCGGAGCGGAGGCGCTCGAGGCGTATCGAAGGCTCCTCCGCGACGCGCCGCAGACGGTGCTTGCCGAGCAGGTGCAGGAGGAGATCGCCACGCACCTCGCGACCGCCGGCGACGACGTCGAGGCGGTCGCGGCGTGGGAGCGATTGCTCGAGAGGCATCCGCTCACCCCCCGCCGCGACGAGATCCGTCTGCTCCTCGCCGCGAGATGCCTCCGACGCCTCGGCGAGCCGACGCGGGCGCGGGAGCACCTCGCGGCGCTTGGCGACCGCGACCTTCCGGCGTCGCTCGCGACGCTCCGCGACTCGCTCCGTGCCGAGGCGGGGTAGTCGCGGAGGGCGGTCGCTTCGAGGGGTTGCGTGCAACACCTCCCCACGGCGCTGCCGTGGGTAAGGTGGCTTGCGAGCGCAGCGAGCAGGACGGAGGGGACCGACTCCGACGGGGCGCGTGTTCGGGAACCCATCCTGCACCGCGTCTCGCGCCCGCGAAGCCTCCGTCACGCCGCGCCGCTCTTGACCTCCTCGGCGAAGCCGAGCTGGACGAGCTGGGCGAGCGGACCGTGCGGACGCTTCGCCTCTTCCTGCAGGCGCTTCTTGGCGGCGGGGTTGGCGTAGGCGTTGAAGACCATCGCCTTGATGGTGCCCCACAAGCCGCCGAAGGAGCTGAAGGTGTGGTCGACCGCGGTCGGCTCGTAGCCGCAGTGGACCATGCAGTTCTGGCACTTCGGGTTGCCGGACGCCCGACCGTACCGCTCCCACTCGGTGTCGTTCAGGAGCTCGTCGAAGGTCTCCACGTAGCCCTCCTGCAGCAGGTAGCAGGGCTTCTGCCAGCCGAACAGGTTGTAGGTGGGGTTGCCCCAGGGCGTGCACTCGTACTCGCGCTTCCCCATGAGGAACTCGAGGAAGAGCGGCGACTGGTTGAAGCGCCACGAACGCTTCCCGTCCTTGCGGTTCGAAAGGATCATCTCGAAGAGCTCGTGGGTCTTCTGCCGCTTGAGGAAGCTCTTCTGGTCGGGCGCCTTGTCGTAGGCGTAGCCGGGGCTGACCATCATGCCCTCGACGCCGAGCTCCATCATCTCGTCGAAGAACCCGCGGACCGAGTTCGGGTCGCACGAGTCGAAGAGCGTGGTGTTCGTGGTGACGCGGAAGCCCCGCTCGACCGCGAGGCGGATGCCCCCGAGCGCCTTCTGGAAGGTGCCCTCGCGGGCGACCGCGAAGTCGTGGTGCTCCTCCTGCCCGTCCATGTGCACCGAGAAGGTGAGGTAGCGGCTCGGGGTGAACCAGCCCGCCTCGAGCTTCTCCTTGAGGAGGATCGCGTTCGTGCAGAGGTAGATGTACTTCTTGCGTCGGACGAGCTCCGCGACGATCTCGCGGATCTCCGGGTGGAGCAGCGGCTCGCCGCCGGGGATCGAGACCATCGGCGCCCCGCACTCCTCGACCGCCTTCATGCAGTCGTCGACGGAGAGGTGCCGCTTCAGGACGTGCGCGGGGTATTGGATCTTGCCGCAGCCCGCGCAGGCAAGGTTGCAGCGGAAGAGCGGCTCGAGCATCAGCACGAGCGGATAGCGGCGGCGACCGCGGAGCTTCTGCGAAAGCACGTAGCTCGCGACGGTCCACATCTGAGCAAGAGGGACACCCATGAGCGGCAGGTCTCGGGACGGGCGGACGGGGAGGCGGATGATGTCCCGCGTCGGGCGTCTTGGAGCCTCCAAGCGCCCCGCCGTGGGACTTCGCATGACTTCGATCGAACCGAAGTCCGGGAGTCTCCGCGTCTTGGAGACGCGGGTGGGGAATCCTACCGCTTTTTTGCTGGCTTCCGCGATCCCCCGTCGGTGAGCGTCGTACCCCCGCGATGCCCGACTCCTGCCTCGGCTCCTCATCCGACCTCCCCGCGGTCGCGCGTGCGGCCGCGGGGAGGTTCTTGGTGGAGAGATCGGTTCGCTCGATCCAAGGACGTCTTCCTCGCCTGATCCATCCGGGAGCCCTCCGCGCCTCCCAACGGGTGGTCTCGTCTCCGAACGCAGACCGCGGCAGCGGCGAGGTTTCCGCTACGCTTCGAGTTCGGACCGGCGGTTGGGGTTCGAGGTCGCGGATCGCCCGCGCCCTCGGCGACCCACGCCCCCTGCCGCTCCGGCTCCCGTCCATGGCGGCATGGATCGCGGAGGCGTTCTCCCGGCTCTCCTTGGTCGCAGCGGCGGACTCGGTGGCGAAGCACTCGCTGGCGTCGAAGAGCGACGAGACCCTGCTCGTCGAGTACCGCGAGGGAAACCGCGAGTCCTTCGTGGTCCTCCTCGAGCGCTACCGGGGCGAGCTCCTGAACTTCCTCACCAAGTTCCTCTCGAACCGCGCGGCGGCGGAGGACGTCTTCCAGGAGACGTTCCTTCAGGTCCACCTCTCCGCGGAGTCCTTCGACGCGACCCGCACCTTCAAGCCGTGGCTCTTCACGATCGCCGCGAACAAGGCGCGGGACTTCCACCGCCGGCAGCGCCGGCGGGCGACCGCAAGCCTCTCGGCACCGGTCAACGGTCAGGAGGAGGGCGCGGCGTTCATCGACCTCCTCGACGGCGGCGTCGAGCAGCCCTCGGCGCCGGTCGAGCGCGACGAGGAGGCGGCGCTCGTGAAGGGCGTCATCGAGCGGCTTCCCTCGCACTACCGCGAGATCCTCCTCCTCGGCTACTTCCAGCGCATGAGCTACCAGCAGATCGCCGAGATCCTCGAGATCCCCCTCGGCACCGTGAAGAGCCGCCTGCACAGCGCCGTCGCGAGCTTCGCCGACGGCTGGCGGATCGCGGTGAGGGCGCAGTCATGACCACGGTGATCGACGGATCGACCGCCGCGTGTTCCGGTTCCTGAAGGACGAGACGGAGCTTCCCATCGTGTCCGATCCGAACCTCCATCCATCCTCCGACGACCGCGTCGCTCGGCTCTCCCCCGAGGACGAGGCGGCGGTCGATGCGCTCATCGACGCGGGGTTCGACCTCGACGCGGTGCCGGCGCCGCTCCGCCGCCGCGCCGAGGCGGCGAGGTCGATGTTCCGCCGGCTCGAGATGCTGCCCGACTCGGGCGCGAGCGAGGCGGAGCTCGCGGCGCTCGCCGACGCGACGCTGCTTCGGATCGACCGCCATGAAGAGGCGGAGGCGGCGCGGTTGCGGGTCGATCGTCCGGTGGTGCGGGAGCGCCGTCGCCTCACCGACTTCGTCGCTATCGCGGCGGTCTTCATCCTCGCGGTGAGCCTCTCGGTGCCGCTCATGAGCCAGGTGCGGGCGAGCCGCGGGATCGCCGCGTGCGACTCGAACCTCCGGCTCCTCGCGGGCGCGATGGGCGGCTTCGCCGGCGACCACGAGGGGTCGATGCCCTTCAGCGCGTCGCTCCTCCCGGGCGGTCTCCTCGACATGCCGACCCGCTATCCGGTCGGCGGCGGCTACCGCCACGGAGAACAGCTTCGTCCGCTCGTCGCCGGCGAGTACCTCGGGTCCGCCGCCGGACTCCGATGCCCCAACCACCCGGATGAGGGCGGCACCTACAGCTACCGGATCGCCGCCTCGCGCGACGAGCTCATGTGGGAGCGGCACCCGCGGCTCGTGATCGTGGGCGACCGCAACCCGGTCATCGAGCTCATCCTCGGCGGGCAGCGGGTGCGGCTCGAGATGTGCTCGCCTGAGCACGACGAGCAGGGGCAGAACGTGCTGTACGGCGATGGCGCGACCGCCTTCCTCCGGGACCCCCGCCTCGAGCGTCCCAACGCGGCTCCCGACAACATCTGGCTCCCGCCGGGCGAGCACGGCGGCTTCGGTCAGCCGGTCGAGGCGGTCGCGGGGGACGTGTTCCTCCTCAACTAAGTCGACCGACCCTCCAGCCGCGCCGGTCGCCCCGTTGACCCGAGGGGGCGTCGCGGTACACTCTCCGCTTCCCCCGAAGGTCGGACGGGTGCGTGTCCGTCGACCGCGATGCGAGTCCTCCGATGCCCAAGACGAAGTCCCACAAGGGTCTGCTGAAGCGGATCAAGATCACCAAGACCGGCAAGGTCCGCTTCGGACGTCCGGGCAGCCGGCACCTCAAGAGCAACAAGACCGGCGAGGAGGTCCAGGGCTTCCGCAAGAAGCGCTACATGCGCTCGGGCGACAAGAAGCGCCTGGAGATGCTGCTCCATCGACCCCTCCGCAGCCAGGAGGAGGCGATGGCGGACAAGCTCGCCAAGGCGAGGAGCAAGTCCGCCCCGTCGGCGTGAGTCCTGATCCGAGTTCGTCCCCGGTGCGCCGCACCGGTCCCCCGTCCGCACGTGCCCGCCGGGAATGAAGAGTCGCCTCGCGACCCCCGTCGGACCCCGGAGTCTTCCCGATGCCTCGTAGCCGCAAGGGCGCCGCCCGCACGCAGACCCGCCGCAAGTTGCTCCGCGAGGCCCGCGGATACTTCGGCACCAAGCACCGCCTGAAGCAGCAGGCGAAGGTCGCCCTCATGCGGGCGGGTCGCTACGCCCACCGCGACCGCCGCGCCCGCAAGCGCGACTACCGCAGCCTCTGGATCACCCGCATCACCGCGGCGTGCCGGATGCGTGGCACCCGCTACAGCCTCTTCATCAACGGGCTGCAGGTCGCCGGCGTCCTGCTCAACCGCAAGATGCTCTCGCAGCTTGCGATCGAGGATCCCGCGACCTTCGACGCGCTCGTCGGGGTGGCGAAGTCGCACACGACCGCCTCGGCGGCGTGATCGACGCAGGCTGACGAACTCTCGCATCTCGGCGTGATGCTCGACGCCTCGTTCTAGGCGTTGCGGCAGGTGTTGCCGCAGGCATCGCCTCGGCTGAGGCTTCGGGGAAGGTTGCGGGGAAGACTTCTGGGAAGCGTGCGCGATCACCCCCGAGACCGCGCGGACCTCACGCGGTCTCGCGGCTTCCCTCATGTCCCGGAGGCGTGGGAAGGCGTCCCACGTCGCCGCGGAACGCCGCCGCCCGCTCGTTCTCGCGGCGGATCGCCTCGTAGACCTCCTTGCGGTGCACCGGCACCTCCGAGGGTGCCCGGAAGCCGAGCCGCACGCGATCGCCCCGGATGTCGACGACGGTGACCTCGATGTCGTCGCCGATCATGATGGTCTGGTCCCGTTGCCGGGAGAGGACGAGCATCTCGAAGGACCTCCAAGGGGACGCGAGCGACTCGGGCGGGACTCAGAGCACGCCGGCGAGCGCCGGGCTCTCGATCGAGGCGATTTCGTGACGAAGGCTCCAGCAGCTCTCCGCGCTCACGACCTGCACGCCGCGCCGGGTCGAGGCGTTCACGACGAGCGGGCTGCGGAGGTTCGCGGTGAGGCGGTCGCCGTGGCGGCTCACGAGCGCGAGCACGCTCGCGTCCTCCGAGCGATCGAGTCCGAGGACGATCGAGTCCTCGGGGCGGATGGTCACCTCGTAGTCGGGAACCCACAGCGCCGGATCGGTGACGAGGAAGGAGACCGCCGGATCATCGATCGCCTGCAGCCACCAGAAGACCTCGCGCGACTCGGCCCACAGGATCGCAAGGCGGCGGATCCGGGCGAACCCCGGCAGCCCCATCGGGAACTCGAGCACGCGGCTCGACTCGACCTCGACGCTGCCGAAGCGGACGGTGTGGACGAGCATGCAGGACTCCGCAGGGACCGACGCGGGCAGGCGGACGAGCCGTCCTTCCCGCCGTGTGCGGTGATCGGATCGACGTGGCGAGGCGCTGCAAAACCGGACTCCGTCGGGACCGAGGTCCGGCGAGGGCGCCGGTCCGGAGGACCTCCAGCGCCTCCGTACGATCCGCCGGTGCCCCCACTGCCCCAGCGGTTCCCCCACCGGACCCCGACCGATCCCGTCGCCTCCCCCGCCGAGGGTCGATGGTCGCTCGTCGGGCTGCTCGTCGCGGTCGGATTGGGGGTGGTCCTCCTCTCGACGAGGACCGGTCCCGACGCGGCGCCGATGGTCGTCGAGGCGCTTGCCGCCTTCGCCGCGGGATGGCTTCCGGCGGCGGCGTGGCTCCTCTATGCCTTCGGCGTCGGACGGGTCGTGGCGCCGCTCGTCCCGCGAGAGGTCTCCGGTCCGGAGCGGACCCTCGTGGTCGCGGCGCTCGGCGTCGGCGTCGCGGCGTGGCTCGACTCGCTCGCCGGGCGGCTCGGGATCCTGACCGCGGGCGGCGGCGTGGTCGCGTGGGGACTCGTCGCGGGGTTCGGCGTCCCGGCGGTCCTCGCCTTCATCCGCCGCGGTCGGGCGGAGGGCGTGCGCCTCGCCGCCTCCTGGTCCTGGCTTGCCCTCGTGCCGGCGCTCTCGGTCCTCCTTCTCGCGTCGCTTGCGGCGCCGGGCTGGCTGTGGTCGAGCGAGTTCGGCGGCTACGACGCGCTCTCCTACCACCTGCAGCTTCCGAAGGAGTGGCTCGGGATCGGAGCGATCGCGCCGCTCGAGCACAACGCCTACTCCCACCTTCCCAACCACCTCGAGGCGAGCACGCTCCACCTCATGGCGATGCTCCGCGACCCGCTTGCGGCGGCGATCCCCGCGCAGTCGCTCGAGGCGATGCTCGCGATCCTCGTCGCAGGGCTCGTGGGGGCGACGGTGCGCCGGCTCGCGGGCGGGACCGCCGGGCTCGTCGCGGCGGGCGTGCTGCTTGGGCTGCCGTGGATGATCGTCTGCGGCTCGCTCGCCTACGACGAGATGGGGATGCTGCTTCCGCTCGCGGCGGGGCTCGCGATCCTCCTTCGCGATCGCGCGGGCGAGGCGGATCGCGAATGGAGACCGCGGGCGATCACGGTCGGTCTCCTCGCCGCGACGGCGGTCGGCGCGAAGGCAAGCGCCGTCGGTCTCGTCGCGGTGCCGCTCGGCGTGCTGCTCGTCGCCTCGCTTCCGCCGCGTTGCTGGCTCGCCGCGGGGCTCCTCGGGATCGCCGCGGCGATGCCGATCCTCGCGCCGTGGCTCCTCCACAACCAGCTCACCGCGGGGCAGCCGTTCTTTCCGCTCCTCGCGTCGGTCCTCGGCGGCGGCGGGTGGAGCGCCGAGCAGGCGGCGATCTTCGATGCGGCGCACCATGGCGAGCTCGCGGGCGCCGCGGCGATCGTGCGGGAGTGGCTCCTCCACGGCGTCGGTCCCGCGCCCGCGGGCGGCGAGCCCTGGCGACCGCAGTGGTCGCTGCTTCCGATCCTCGGGATCGCCTCGCTCATCGTGCTCGCCGGGCGACCCGCGACCCGATGGCTCGCCTGGCGCCTCGTCGCGTCGATCGCGGTCATGCTTGCCTTCTGGCTGCTCGCGACCCACCTCAAGAGCCGCTTCCTCCTCCCGACCGCGGTGCCGCTGGCGATCGCGGTCGGCGCGGCGTGCGCGCCGCTCGCCGAGGGAGCCGCCGCGCGTCGCCTGCTCGCCGTGGCGGTGCTCGCGTGGGGGCTCGTGCCGATCGCGATCTTCCTCCGCGAGCGGGCGCCGGAGGGTTCGCGCTTCGGAAGCCCCGCCGCCGCGACGGGTCAGGTCGCGGCGGTCTCGGGCGAGCTGCACGCGCGGCTCCTCCGCGATCCGGGACGAGGCCGCGAGGAGCGGGCGTTCATCCTCTCGACGGCGCCGCCGTGGACCTTCCTCAACGACCCCGGGCTCACCGGCAGCGAGGGACGCGTGCTCCTCGTCGGCGAGAGCCGCGCGTTCTACCTCCGCCGCGCGGGCGAGTACGCGGTCGTCTGGAACCGCGGACGGCTCTCGCGGCTCGTCCGCGAGCATCCCGCGGATCCCGAGCGCTGGCGCCGCGAGCTCCGCGACGCGGGGTTCGACCACGTGCTCCTCGACCGCGCGATGATCGACCGCTGGCGGCGGGACGGCTGGTGGGACCCGGTCCTCACCGCCGAGGCGATCGAGTCCTTCGCGGACGCGCTTCGACCGCTGCAGCGATTCCCCAACGGAGTGGAACTCCTCGCGATCCCCTCCGCTGCTGCCTCCGTCGAGGAGAATGCCGGGTGATGGCACGCCTCCGCCTCCTCGTCCCTTCTCTCGGCACATCCCTCGTCCTCGCCGGGCTCGCTGGCGCCTGCGCCTCGACGGTTGCGCCGTCCCCGCCGGCTCGATCCTCGCCCGCGAAGACCGCCTCGAGCGAAGGGGTCCCGGTCGCCTTCTGGCAGGATCGCCCGATTCGTCGAGGCGACCTCGATCCGGCGCTCCTCGAGCTCTCGGGCGGCGTGATCCTGCGGGAGATCCTGCTCGACCGCCGCATCGTCGAGCTCGCCGCCGGTCGCGGCATCACCGCGACCGACGCGATGATCGAGGCGGAGCGGGCGCTTCTGCTCGCCTCGCTCTCCGACGATCCGGATCGCGCGGTCGAGCTCCTCGCGGCGGTCCGCGCGCGGCAGGGTCTCGGGGAGGCTCGCTTCGCGGCGCTCCTCAGGCGGAACGCGCTCCTCCGGACGATGATCGCCGGCGAGGTGACGCCGGACTCGGACGCGATCCGCCGCATCCACGACGTGCGCCACGGGGCGAGGCGCCGGGCAAGGATCATCGCGGTCAGCTCCTTCGCGGAGGCGGCGGCGCTTCGGGCGGAGATCGAGGGTGGCGGCGATCCGGCGGAGGTCGCCTTCCGCGCCTCGACCGACCCGAGCCGCTCGGCGGGCGGTCTCATTCCGCCGGTGACCCGCCTCGATCCCTCCTGGCCGGCGGCGTTCCGCGAGGCGCTCTTCGCCCTCGCGGTCGAGGAGGTCTCGGCACCGGTCCTCGTGGACGGCTCGTGGCTCGTCGTCGTGCTCCTCGAGGAGATCCCCGCCGACGGCGTCTCGATCGACGCCGCCAGACCCGAGCTCGAGCGCCTCGCGAGGCTGCAGCAGGAGCGGGTCCTCATGGACCGCATCGTCCGCGACGCCGCGGCGTCGCTTGATCCGCGGATCCTCGATCCGGCGCTCCGAGGCGCCTGGGAGCGGCTCGGCACCATCGCGGCGAGTCCCTGACGCGCCTCAGGTCCGGAGCCAGACGAGCCGCGCGACCGCCACCGGCAGGAGGATCGCCGCGGGCAGGAAGGTCGAGAGCGCGGGCGGCAGCCCCGGCACCTCGATGGTCATGATCGCGATCGAGCCGAGGATCCCCGGCACCGCGATCACCGCCGCCTGCACGCTCGACCCAAGCAGCGGACGCGGCTCGCGGAGCAGGAAGCACGGCAGCGCGATCACGAGGATGAGGAGGTTCACCGCGATCTGCGCGAAGCGACCGTAGTACGCCCGCGCGAGGACGTCCGCCTCGGGACCGCTTCCTTGGCGGAGCGCCGCGATCTCCGCGAGGGAGAGCATCTGCGAGTACTGCGCCGAGCGCCGCACCAGCAAGGTCTTCGGCGAGAGGTCGCTCTCGAAGAACTCGGCGGCGCGGCGCTCCTGCATGGCGCGGTCGCCGGTGGCGACCGGCTCGTCGCCCGCCCGGATCACGATCGACTCGCCTCCCTCGAGCCGCCAGCCTCGGGCGTCCTCCTCGTAGGTCGCGGCGGCGGCGGTGATCCGCTCGGACGCCCGGCCCGCCTCGTCGCGGCGGATGATGAGGACCCCGCGCAGCCGCCCCTGCTTGGGATCGAACGAGGACGCGCGGAGGAGCGCGTTCGCGGCATCGCGGGTCAGCGGCACCTCGTACTCCCGCACGCCGGCGGCGAGGATCGAGTTGTGCTCGCGGAGGAGCAGCGGCGCGAGCCGAGGAACCAGGACCTCGCTGTTGACGAGCCCGAGGAGGTTGAGCGCGAACGCCCCGAGGATGATCGCGAGCCCCACCCGGACCAGCCCGACGCCGGCGCTCATCAGCGCGACGAGCTCCCGGTGCTTGACCATCGAGGCGAGCGTGAAGCCCATCGCCGCCACCGAGGTGAGCCCGAGCATGAAGCCGTAGAACTGGAAGAACCGCGGTCCGTGGAAGTTGAGGACCGCCATCGAGATCGCCCCGGCGAGCGTCTCGTACCGCCCCGTCTCCATCGCCCGCTTCGCCGCGTCCACGAACTCGTCGATCTGCAGGATGACGTCGAGGGAGACCGCGAGCAGGAAGAGGATCCCGAAGAGGAGCACGAAGCTCCCGAGGAACCGCCCGACCACGAATCGGTCGAGGAGAAGCATCAGTTCCTCGCGTTCCGCCACCACGCGAGCGCGATCAGCCCGAGGATCGCTGCCTGCGTGGACCACATCATGAACAGCCCGCCCTCGGGACGACCCCAGCGGGTCATCTGCTCGCCGCTCGAGATGAGGAGCATGTCCGCGATCGCGGGGAGGAACACCAGGACGAAGATGCCCAGCGGCGCGCTCGCCCTCGACCGCATCGCGAGGATCGCGCCGAGGAGCGGCAGCAGCAGCCCCGCGAGCGGCTGCGCCGCCCGCTGGTTGAGCCGCGCGACGATGTCGAGCTGGAACCGGTCGGCGAGCGACGCGAGCCCGGCTGAAGCGCCGGCGATCTCGGCGGCGAGCCGCTGCCTCGCGGGATCGTCGCCCGGCGACTCCGAGACCTTCCGCGCCTCCACGAGAAGCGCCCGCGGATCCGTGGGCAAGGGCGCGGGCTCGCATCCGGCGAGCTTGAGCCCGCCGATCCGCGCAGGCCAACGACCGGGACGAGCCTGACCGCCGACCATCTCCTCGGCGGGAGTCCCGGGGGGCACCTCCACCTCGAAGGAGGGCGAGGCGCTGCGCGACCCGCTCTCCGGATCGAGCCTGACGACCGCGGCGGCGACCTTGGCTCGGCGCACCACCCGTCCACGCACGAGCTCCTCGAGCTCGATCGGTCGGTCGCGGAACGCCGGCTGCAGCGACTCGCCCTGGAGGCTGGCGGCCCGCACGCGGAGCCCACGGTCGGTCGCGGCGCTCGCGAAGGACGCCTCGCCGCCCGCCCTGGTCGCGCGGGCGAGGCACTCCCATGCCTCGAGCAGGCGGAGGTCCTGCTCGAGCGGTCGCGCCGCCTCGCGCATCGGCCGGAACTCGCCCGGCTCGCGGCGGGCCCGCAGCAGGTCGGAGAGGACGAGTCCCTTCGGATCGCCGGCGAGGCTGCGACCGAGGTCGATCGCCTCCGGGCTCACCTGCGGCAGCACCGCGACCGCCTGCTCGTCCGCCCGCTGCGCGGTCGCGTTCATGAGGGCGAGCTTGAGGATCGCCCCGTCCTCGCCCTGATGCACGTCGATCACCGCGTGCTCCGCGGTGAACTCGCCGCGCGGCGCGCCGCGGGAGAGCTCGATCGCCGCGACCCCGGAGAGGATCAGCCGCTCGCGGGCGCCGGTCTCGGGCGGATCCGGGACGAGGAACGCCTCGTCCGCGTAGATCTCGAGGTTCCCGACCCGGAGCCCCTCGCCCTGCGACACCGCGCCCACGAGGAGCCGCGCCGCGTCGCGGGTCAGGAGGTCCTGCATCGACATCCAGAAGGTCGGCGCCGCGAGGTGGACGAGGGCGAGGAGCCCGACGAGCAGGATGCCCCCGAGCATCAGGATCGGCGTCAGCACGCGCCGCACGCTGAGCCCCGCCGCCTCCATCGCCTGCACCTCGCGGTCCACGCTCATGCGGTGGTAGACGCTCACCGCCGCGAAGCTCGCCGCGAAGGGCACCGCGTACTGGAGCATCGGCACGCACGCGAGGAGGAGGAACTGCCCGAGGTCGCCGGGACCGATGAGGTTCCGGCTCAGCGGCGGCACCGCGGCGCCGAAGGCGATCACCGTCACGAGCACGCCCGTCGTGAGCAGCGTCGTGCGGAGGAGGTCGCCGAGGATCGAGCGATACAGGAGCCAGGGGGTCCGCATGAGCTCGGAGGCGCCGTCAGCGGAGCCCGTACTCCTTGAGCTTGCGGTAGAGCGTGCGCTCGCCGATCCCAAGGAGCGATGCCGCCTGCTCGCGGTTGCCGTGGGTCAGGGCGAGGGTCTGGCGGATCGCCTCCTTCTCGAGCCGGTCGAGCCCGACCCCGGCGAGCCCGCGGACCGAGGGCGCCTCGTCGCCCTCGTCGGCGCGGACCTCGGGCGGCACGTCTCGGAGGTCGATCGACTCGCCCTCGCAGGAGACGACCATCCGATGCACCACGTTGAAGAGCTCTCGCACGTTGCCGGGCCAGCGGTAGGCGACGAGCCGCATCAGCGCGGGCTGGGTCACGACGGGGCGACCCCGACCGGCGTCGGCGGCGAAGCGTCCCACCGCGTGCGCGACGAGCAGCGGGATGTCCTCGCGACGGTCCCGCAGCGGCGGCAGGTGGATCTCGGCGCCGCGGATCCTGAAGTAGAGGTCCTCGCGGAAGGAGCCCGCGGCGATCATCGAGCGGAGGTCGCGGTTCGTCGCGCTCACGAGCCGCAGGTCGACCTTGCGGACCTCGTTCGAGCCAAGGCGGACGATCTCGCCGGTCTCGAGGACCCGCAGCAGCTTCGGCTGCATCGAGAGCGGCATGTCCCCGATCTCGTCGAGGAAGACCGTCCCGCGGTCGGCGTACTCGAAGACGCCCTCGCGGTCGCGCTCGGCGCCGGTGAAGGCGCCCCGGACGTGCCCGAAGAGCTGGTCCTCGAGCAGCGACTCGCTCTGCCCCGCGGCGTTGAAGGTGACGAAGCGGCGGTCCTTCCGCCGGGAGAGCCGGTGGATCGCCGAGGCGACGAGCTCCTTGCCGGTCCCGCTCTCGCCGGTCACGAGCACCGGGATCGAGCTTGGCGCGACCCGCCGGATCGCCGAGACGACCTCGCGGATCGCCGCGGAGCTTCCGATGATCCCCTCGAAGCCGTACGCGGCGTCCACCTCGCCGCGGAGCTGGCGGTTCTGCGTCCGCAGGAAGACCGTCTCCGCGGCACGCCCGACGAGGTTCCGGAAGACGATCAGGTCGAGCGGCTTCTCGATGAAGTCGTACGCCCCGCCCTGGAGCGCCGCCTTCGCGGTCGGCACGTCGCCGTGGGCGGTGACCATGATCGTCTCCGCCTCCGGCTGGAGCGCCCGGGCGAGCTCGAGGACCTTGAGCCCGGCGGTCTCCGACTCCATCACGAGGTCGGTCACGATCACGTCGAAGGCGCCGTGGCGGAGCTCCTCCTCCGCCTTGGCGAGCCCATCGACGATCGTGCAGACGTGCCCGGGCTTCCGGAGCGCCTCCGCCATCGCCTCGGCGTGATCGACCTCGTCGTCGACGATCAGGACCTGGGCACGGATCGGCGCGGCGGCGGAAGCGGTCTCGCTCATGCGGGGGCGGATTGTACGGACGCGGCATGGAGCTTCCCGCGTCGAGGTCCTCGCGACCTCGACGCTGCTTCTCAACGGATGCGCAGGGGGCGACCGATACACTCCCGCCGTGTCGATCGCCGCCTCGACGCCCACCTCGAAGCCTGCTTCCATGCCCGCCCCGTGCTCGCGCGAGTCGCGGAGCGCGAGTCTTCCCTCCGCGCGGATCCACCTCGTCGGGATCGGCGGCTCGGGCATGAGCGGTCTCGCGGCGATGCTCGCCTCGGGAGGCGCCCGCGTGAGCGGCGAGGACGCGAGCGGGGGCATGGTCGTGACCCGCCTTCGGGAGGCCGGGGTCGACGTCGCGGTGGGCGAGCCTGATGCGAGGAGCCCGGGACTCCCGCGCGGCGTCGAGTTCGTCATCGCCTCCGCCGCCATCCCCGCGGGACACCGCACCCTGCGGGAGGCCGCGGCGCGGATGATCCCGGTCCTCACCTATGCCGAGGCGCTCGGGCTCGTGCAACGAGAGCGGACCGGCATCTCGATCGCCGGCACCCACGGCAAGAGCACCACCACGTGCCTCCTTGGTCATCTCTTGATCGAGGTGGGGCTCGATCCGGGCGTCATCGTCGGCGCCCGCTGTGCCTCCCTCTGCGATCCCCGTGATCCGATCGCGGCGGCGGTGGGCGGCTCGCGGGTCGGCGCACGCACGATCCCCTCGGGAGCGCTCGCGGGGCGCCCGGGGCTCCTCGTCGCCGAGGCGTGCGAGTACCGACGCTCCTTCCTCGAGCACCGTCCGCGATTCGCGCTCGTCAACAACCTCGAGGCGGATCACCTCGACGTCTACCGCGACCTCGCGGAGATCATCGAGGCGTTCCGCGACTTTGCCCGCCTCCTTCCCTCCGCCGCCGAGGGCGGCAAGCTCCTGATCGCCCACGAGGGCGCGCATCGCGAGGAGGTCGCCGCCGGCGTGGTCGCGGCGGTCGAGACCTTCGGCTGGCATCCCCTCGCCGACTGGGTGGTCGGGATCGAGCCGGGCGGTCGCACCACGCTGACGCCGAAGTCCCCCGACCGACCTCGCCTCTCGTGGCGCACGCCGCTCCCCGGTCGGCACTCCTCCCTGAACAGCGCGGCAGCGGCGATCCTCGCGTGGTGGTCGGGCGCCGATCCCCGCCTCATCCCTGCCGCGATCGAGTCCTTCGGCGGACTGGATCGGCGCATGCAGGTCCTCGGGCGGCGCCGCGTGAGCGGCGGCGAGGTCATGGTGGTCGACGACTACGGTCACCACCCGACCGAGTGCGCCGCGACCCTCGCGGCGCTTCGCGAGTTCCACCGACCGCGCCGCCTCGTCTGCGTCTTCCAGCCGCATCAGCACAGCCGCACCCGTCAGCTCCTCGACGACTTCGCGCGGAGCTTCTCCGCCGCCGACCTCGTGCTCGTCCCCGAGATCCACTTCGCGCGGGACAGCGAGGCGGACCGCCGCTCGGTCTCGAGCGCCGACCTCGTCGCGCGGCTCCGCGCCGCCGGGACCGACGCGATGCACCTGCCGCGTGCCGAGGACGTGCTGCGGCACCTCGAGGCGAACGCCCGACCCGGCGACCTCGTGGTGACCATGGGCGCCGGACCGATGGACGCGCTCGCCCTGACCTACCTCGCCGCGCCCGCACGGCGGACGGACGTCGCGTGAGCGTCATGATGGCGAGCGCCTCCCGCCTCTTCTCCGACCTCGAGGTCGACGTCCTTGCCGACGCGCCGCTCGGACCCCTCACCTGGTTCGGGATCGGCGGGCGAGCCGACGCGCTGGTGCGTCCGCGGACCGTCGAGGCGCTTGCGACGCTGATCGCCCGCTGCCATCGCGACGGGATCGAGTTCCGCGTCCTCGGCGACGGGGCGAACCTGCTCGTCGCGGACGAGGGCGTCTCGGGGGTGGTGGTGAGGCTCGACCAGCCGGTCTTCCGCGAGCGGAAGCTCAACGTGCGGGGCTCGGTCGAGGCGGTCCGCGCGATGGCGGGCGTGAGCCTGCCGCGGCTCATCACCGACGCGGTCGGCGCAGGACTCGCCGGGCTCGAGGGGCTCGGCGGGATTCCTGCCTCGATCGGCGGCGCCGTGCGCATGAACGCGGGCGGCGGCTTCGGAGCGATCTCCGACTCGCTGCACTCGATCGCGGTCATCGACCGACGCGGCGAGATCGGCGTGCATCCGGCGTCGGCGCTCGAGCTCTCCTACC
>Ga0194131_10002332_pt1 | contig 31306 bp, 34 predicted proteins | sample TA2KigO120mmetaG_FD_148631 | JGI IMG/M metagenome (GOLD analysis project Ga0194131, IMG submission 148631) | Freshwater microbial communities from Lake Tanganyika, Tanzania - TA2015053 Kigoma Offshore 120m | ecosystem: Environmental > Aquatic > Freshwater > Lake | place: Tanzania: Lake...
CTTCTGCGCACCTACAGTTGCCCCGAAGACATTGCAACGCAAGGCTTCACGGATACGCGATCATGCGCGCTGCCGATGCGAATTACTCGCAAATTCGTTGAGCGGCGACAGGTGGTCGGCTAAGTAGGTTGCGCGGGGGCATCAGCCGTGGCGACAGGGAGGCAACATGCTGGCGATGGAACTCGACCACGACGAAGCGGCGCGCGAGCGCTATGTCGTGTCGTTGAAATGGCACATCAATCTCGACCTCGGTCCGCAACTTCGATCCGCCTATGAGGGCCAAGCGAAGCCACGTTTCCAGCGCCAACATGGTCGATCACCCAAGGATCGCCACGAAGTTCGGGAACTGATGCTGACCGAGCCCAGTTATCAGGCGTGGGGATCGCTCAGTTATCTGGCGCAGGAACTCATGTGGACAGCGATCGAAACGGAGATCGCACGCATGCAACCTGCCCTCAATACGGGCTCCAAGGTCGTACGCCCACGCGGCAGTTTGACCGTTGACCCGGCGTTTCGGGCGCCGCGCTACGTCACGGCTGTGGACATACACTTACAACCCGGTGGGTACGCGCTCGATCTCGGTGAAGGCGACGTCACCGCGGGGGCGTTCTACGAGGGCGCAACGCGGATGTACGCCCTGGGCCAGGGAATCCGCATTCGTGGCAATCGCGCACTACCCGAGGTGTTGGCCGAATTGAAGCGGCAATATCCGCGCCTCGCGCCGAAGCGCATCCTCGACATTGGCTGCAATATCGGCGGTTCGAGCATGGCGTGTAAGGATGTCTTTCCCGAGGCCGAGGTCTACGGTATCGATATCGGCGCCGGCTTGATCCGGTATGCCCATGCCCGCGCCGAAAGCGTCGACAAAGCCATTCACTTCTCGGTGCAGAACGGCGAGCGAACGAACTTTGCCGACGGGTTCTTCGATCTTGTCGCATCGGGCACGCTACTGCACGAGACGTCCTACAAGGCGATTTACAACATCTTTCAGGAAGCCCATCGCCTGCTCGCGCCCGGCGGTGTGATGGCGCACCTGGAGATTCCGGTCCGCCACGCCGACATGGATATCTTCACGCAGTTCGGCCACGACTGGTCGACGCATTTCAACGCAGAGCCGTTCTGGGGGACGTTGCACGACATGGACGTGCTCGACCCGATGGTCAAAGGTGGTTTCGCCCGCAACAAGTGCTGGCAGCGCTACATCAGCTTGCCGAACGGGTCGCGCTGGTGGGTTTGTGGTGCACAAAAGTCATGAATCAGGGGCAGGGGAGCTCAACATGAAAACGTGTGGTCATGGTTCACGTCGCGTCGTCGCCGGATCGTTGATAGCGAGCACGGCACTGGTCGTCCTGGCGGCGGTTCCGCAACCGGTCATCGCCCAAGAGAAGACTCTTCGCGTGGCGCTCGTCGGCCTGCCCAATCGTCAGGGGATCGGCCATGACGCTTTCGGTGAGTCGACCGTGAACCTGATCAGCGCTTTCTACGAGTCGGTCACCTACAACGATCTGGCCGGAAACGTCACTCCTGGTCTGGCCGCGAGTTGGCAGGCTCAGGGAACCGACACCTGGGTGCTGAAATTGCGCCCCAACCTGAAGTTCCACAACGGCCGAACCTTCGACTCCGCAGCGATGGTCGAAAATATCGAGTTCATGCTGTCGGAAAAGGGACGGATCTACTCCGGCACGCGGAACATCATCGGGGTCGGTAGTGCACGAGCGGTCGATCCGACCACGGTCGAAATCAAGACCACGGCGCCCAACCCGATCCTGCCGCGAATGCTGGCGATTCTGTTTCCCATGGAGATCAAGGCATTCAACGAAGTGGGCGCCGACGTGTTCGCGCGTCAACCGGTCGGAACCGGTGTGTTCCGGGTCAGCGGTTGGCAGCCCGGCAAGGTTGACGGCGTTGCCTTCGACAATGGCTGGCGTTCGCCCAAGGTGGCGCGGATCACGTTCAACGAGATCGCCGAAGTCCCACAACGTGTTCAGGGGCTGGCGTCGGGCCAAATTGACGTTGCCCTTGCCCTCGGTCCCGACAACGTCGCGCAGATCCAAGGGGTGGGTGGCAAGCTGGCGATCGGGCCCACCAACAACACCATGACCATGATGTTCAACATCGTGCGTCCGGGCCCGATGCAGGACGTGCGGATTCGTCAGGCGCTCAACTATGCGGTGAACAAAGAGGCGTTCGTCAAGAACGTCGTGCGCGCCGATACGCGCGTGGCCACCCAGCCCTCGACCAGCATCATGAGCGGCTTCAACCGCGACCTACAGCCCTACCCATACGACCCCGCGCGAGCCAAGGCGTTGTTGGCCGAGGCTGGGCACCCGAACGGCCTGAAGCTCACCGCCGAAATCATCACCGGAATCGCCGAGTTCAGCGACATGTTTCAGCATATCGCGTCGGACGTGAAACAGGTGGGTATCGATCTCGAACTTCGCATCATCTCGCGCCCGGACTTGATCGCGAAAATGCTCGGACAAAAGCAGTGGGAGAGTGACGCCTTCAGCATGCAGTACGAGGGATTTCCGACCAACGACGCCATGCGCAACATGCTCAACCACTCGTGCATGGCCTTCACGCGGGCCTGGAACTGCATGCAGGAGATCATGCCGCGAATCGAAGCGGCGAATCGCGAGTTCGACGTCGCCAAACGCGATCAGATCATGCGGGAAATCATGAAGTTCTATCGCGATCAGGCTACGGCTCTCTACATGTATGAGCGCGTACAGATCGATGGCCTGGGGCGGAACGTCGAGAACTACGCGCAGGTCAATCGCGCCATCAACTGGCACGACATCGTGGTTCGCTGAGCGGGATGACCGGGGGCGGGGCGAACCGCCCCGCCCCGCGTCTTCCTAATGAGCGGCAACCACCATCTGAAGGGCGCCTGAGCCGGGATTGCGCACGACCATGGTGCGGCGGGAGCCGAGGCCCGGCAAGTCCTGCACTTCGACGTCCGAGTAAAGCTCAGCCCCGACCGACACGGCCGCGCGTTGCGCCCGATCGAGGTCCGGGACAACGAACGCTTGCGCGAGATAGCCGATGTTGGGGGCCTCCGCCCGTGGAACGGTGTTGGGCGGTGTGAAGTTGAGCGGTTCCGAGGTCGCGACCTTGCCGAACATGTGGTTGCCGATCACGAACGTCGTCCACACCTTGCCCTCGCCCAGCCTCAGGAATTTGCGGACCTCTGGACTCGAGAGTTCCTGATCGATGTGGACTGCCATCTGCAACACATCACGATAGAAGGCGATCCCCTTTTCGCGGGATTTGAGCACGTGGTGGCTGGTGACGACCGGCGTGAAGCCGCGCCGTGTGCGGCCATGTTGCTCGACATAGGCGCGCATCTTGCCGATCTGCGTCGCGGTATCCGTGGTGGCCAGTTCCACCAAATTGATGAGCACGCCATCGGGTCCCTCGAACACGACTTCGATCGGGACTCCGACATCGGGCGCCATCTTGTGGGCGATCGGCTCGCTCCAGAACTCATAACCGAGTGAGGCGATCTCGCGCGATGCGGCGCGAAGGTCGGCGGTGTAGAAGTTCAGGTTCGACAACCCGTAGTGCCAGGGTTCCTTGTTTGCCCGCACGCGCTTTTTCTCGTCAGCCGAGAAGTCGAGCAGCAACACGCGACCCACGGGACTCGATCCCGCGTGGCAGAACACGGCGCGCGCGCTTGCCCCTTTCGGGCGATGCCAGAGCCGCTCGAACGCCGGTCCCCGCCAGGTCGTCTCGAGATCGGCATCGAGCCCGATGACGTCGCGATAAAACGCGAGCGAACGTTCCAGGTTATCGACGCCGATCACGGCAACGCTCAGCGGACTGCCGTTTGGAGAAACGTTGTGGGCCATCGGCTGCCTCCCGCCTACAATAGGACGATCAGCTTAGCCCAGGGGCGGCGCTCCGGGCGACCAGCCATCGAAGGGGAGGGAGATCATGGCCAAGGCCACCATCGGCCCGTTTGCGATCGCGACCGTCATGGCGAGTGATCCGGTCAACGCTGCGGACGCCTACAAACGCTATCTCGGATACAAGGACCTCGGAAGCGGCACGATCCCCGTCGCTTGGTCTTCGATCTGGGCGACGCCTGCGATGGCGGGTCGCCGCTACGCCATGGTGCAGGCCGAATCGGGGAACGGGGCGATCCTGCGCTTCGTCGAGGGAACGCCCCCGGCCACCTACAGGCCGTTTCTTACCTACGGCTGGAACGCCCTCGAGATTCTGGCCAAGGACGTCGACAAGTTGCCCGACAAGCTCAAGGGCTCACCGTTCGAAATCATCGGCTTGCCGCGCAACCTCTATCCCTCTGGCTCGATCCGCGCGATGCAGACGCGGGGACTGGCGCAGGAGATGGTGTATCTCACGCAAATCAACGAGGCCAAGGAGACGGATTATCTGCCAAAGGCCAAATCCTTCGTCGATCATCTGTTCATCGTGATCCTCGGTTCCCAGGACTTCGACCTCTCGCGGGCGTTCTACTCCCGGTGTTTCAACGTCGAACACGGGGATGTCCACGTGATGCGGGTGACCGGACTCAATGTTGCCTTTGGCCTCGATATCGAAACCAAGCACCGCTTGTCGGTGATCAAATTGGCGGAAAAGGCGAACATCGAACTCGACGACTTCCCCCGCGGGGCCGTCTATCGCGAACTCAACCGCGGCGAACTTCCGCCAGGAATCGGCATGTTGTCGTTCTTCGTCGATTCGCTCGACAAATGTCCAACGCCGTTTCGGGCTCTTCCCGCGAAGGTCGACGGTGGTCCCTATGGCGGCAAGCGGGTCGCGGTCGTCGTCGGGTCCGCAGGCGAGTGGATCGAGTTGATCGAACGCTGATCCGTTGTCGACGGCCGGCCCGCCGCGGGGAGCCGACCCATTCGACTTGGCGCGTTTCCGCCGAGCCCAGGAGCCGGTCATCGCTGGCGCAATGCAAGAGCTTCGTACCGGCCGCAAGGAAGGCCATTGGATGTGGTTCGTGTTCCCCCAGCTCGTCGGGTTGGGTGGGAGTGCGATGGCCAAGGCCTACGCCATCGGGTCCTTGGCGGAGGCCAGGGCATTCCTTGCCGATCCGATTCTCGGGCCGCGGCTTCGGGTGTGCACCCAGATCGTGACGGCCATCGAGGGCCGTTCGCTGCGGGAGATTTTCGGGTCACCGGACGATCTCAAATTCCGTTCGTCGATGACTCTGTTTGCCTGCGCCGACTCTGCGGGGGGCGAGTTCCACCGCGCGCTCGAAAAATTCTGCTCGAGCGTGCCCGACGCTCGGACACTCTCACTGCTCGGAGCGTGCTAGTTCAGGCCTTGGGCTCGGCAACGGATTGGAGCTTGGCGGGCTCCCAGGAATCGCCATCGACCAACAAGCAGGAAATGCCGCGGGGTGATGTCACCACGATGGTCCACGTTCCGGTATCGAGCGACGTGAAGACCTCCATGAGATCGCCCCGCGCGGTGAGCCCAACGAACGTCGGTCGTTCCTGATGGGTCCGCAGAAGCGCATCGACCAGATGCTCATGCGGCAAGCAGGCGACCCGTGTCTGGGGCGCGACTGGGGAGAGCGGAACAGCGCCCAAACAAAGACCAAGCCCGAGTGTGAGAGCGAGACGACCAAGCATCGAAGCCTCCTTCCACTGCCTCCGCACAAAGTGAACGGCCACCATGGTTAACAAGCGGTTTCCAGAGAAAGGTATGAAATGCTGTCTATTTTCGGCAACAGCCTTCCCTACCTCTTTCTTCGCGAGGCAATGATCCGCTAAACAAGTCAGTATTACTGTCATTATGGCGAGCGTGGAGGCCGCTGCTCGCTCTTGAATGTCGCCGTCGGAGTCCTAAGTGAAGGGCCGGAACCGTTCTTTTTCTTCGAATTCCGATGCAGGGGCAGGAAAAGGATGAGCTTGCAGCAAGAAATCCTCCTGGAGAGGCTTCTGCCAAAATACGAGCGAAGATTTGGCAAGCCGCCTCCGATCGATGCGAGTGATCTCGAATCGGTGATTACGCTCAGGCAACATGCCTTGGCCGAGACCAGCCCTTCGGTGGTGACGACGCGACGCGAATCGCTTGAACGAGTGAAGGTGGATTCGTAAATTGTCGCGCCATTTTGGCGCACTATCCTCAGGCGAGCCGGAAGGAAAGGGAGGCCGACCGGTTCGGCTTCATGGCGCGGCGCGACCGTGGTTGCGCGTGCGATCCCTCCCGGAGTCTGCGATGACAGCCCTGCTCGAAGTAAAGGGACTGACCAAGCGTTTCGGTCCGTTGACGGCAGTCGACAACATCAGCTTCAGCGTCGAACGCGGCGAGGTCCTCGGCTTTCTCGGTCCGAATGGCGCCGGCAAGTCGACGACGATGAAGATGATCACCGGTTTTCTGTTGCCAACCGAGGGGTCGGCCGCGGTCGCCGGCTTCGACGTCGTCGGCAAGCCGATCGAGGTCAAGAAGCGCATCGGCTACCTTCCCGAAGGAGCGCCGCTCTATGGCGACATGACGCCGAAAGCGCTGCTCCACTTCATCGCCGATGTTCGTGGGCTCAGCAAGGTCGATCGCAAGCGCCGCATCGACGAAGCGATCGAAAAGGTTCACATCGCCGAAGTCTTCTATCAGCCGATCGAAACGCTCTCGAAGGGCTACAAGCGCCGCGTCGGTCTCGCGCAGGCGATCTTGCACGATCCCGACCTGCTCATTCTCGACGAGCCCACAGATGGTCTCGATCCCAACCAGAAGCACGAGGTCCGGCAGTTGCTGCGCCAGATGGCGCCGGGCAAGGCGATCGTCATCTCGACTCACATCTTGGAGGAAGTCGATGCGGTCTGCTCGCGGGCCATGATCATCGCGCGCGGCAAGGTGCTGGTGGACGGAACCCCGGAGACCCTGCGGGCCCATCGCGCGGCGAGTACTTCGGTCAGCTTCCGCATTGCGAGCGGCCTGATCGATCGGTTTCTCCCGCGCCTCCGAGCCCATGGCGCAGTCGCTCGCGTCGAAACGATTTCACACGCCAAAGGTTTGGCGAGCTTGCTGGTCGTGTCGCGGGCCGACCAGGATGTGGCCGCCGCGGTCACGGCGCTCGCCGCGGCCGAAAACGTCCTGGTCCAGGAAATGCGGGCCGAGGCTCGGCGCCTCGACGACGTGTTCCGCTCGCTGACGATCGGGGAGTAAGACGCGATGCAAAATGTTCTCAACATCACTCGTCGCGAGTTGGTCGCCTACTTTTCGACCCCCGTGGCCTACGTCTTTCTCGTCATCTTCGTGGCCGCCATCGGAGCGTTCACGTTCTATCTCGGAAGTTTTTTCACCCGTGGTCAGGCCGACCTGCAGCCGTTCTTCAACTTCCATCCATGGCTGTACCTGTTTCTGATTCCCGCGATCGGCATGCGGTTGTGGGCCGAGGAACGAAAATCCGGAACGATCGAACTGCTGTTGACCTTGCCGATCTCCACCTTCGAAGTCGTGCTCGGCAAGTTCCTCGCCGCATGGCTGTTCACGCTGATCGCGTTGACGCTGACGTTTCCCATTTGGATCACGGTCAACGTCCTCGGCTCGCCGGACAACGGCGTCGTCGTCGCGAGCTATATCGGCTCGTGGCTGATGGCGGGAGCGTTCATTGCCCTCGTTGCTTGCCTGTCGGCCCTGACCAAAAATCAGGTCGTCGCGTTCATCATCGGAGCGGCCGCGAGCTTCATCTTCCTGATGAGCGGGCTCGACATCGTGCTCGGCGCGTTCCGGGGTTGGGCCCCCGAGTTCCTCGTCGATATCGTGGCTTCCCTCAGCTTCCTCACCAATTTCAATCAGATCACCAAAGGGGTGATCGATCTGCGTGAGGTGATTTTCTTCGTCTCGATGATCGGCATCTTCCTCTACATCAACACGGCCATTGTCGACCTCAAGAAGACGGCGTGAACACCATGAATATGCTGAAAAATCTGGATCGCAATACCCTGACCGTGGGCGGCATTGTCCTCGCGATCGTGTTGTTCCTTGCCGTCAACGTCTTTTCGCACGCGGTCTTCAAGACCGCGCGTATCGACCTGACTGAGGAACGTGTGTTCACGGTCGCGAGTGCGACCAAGGAGATTCTAAACGCGATCGAAGAGCCGATCACGCTGAAGTTCTATGTATCGGAGCGGATCAAGCAGATTCCTGCGATCGCCCCGTACGCCGCGCGCGTTCAGGAACTGCTCGGGAACTATGCACTGCTATCGAACGGCAGGTTGCGAATCGAGATCTACCACCCGCAACAGTTTTCGCCGGAAGAGGACCAGGCCGTCGGCTTCGGTATCCAGGCGGTTCCGGTCAGCGGCGCCGGCGACGTCATCTATTTCGGCCTCGCTGGAACCAACTCGACGGACGACGAAGACACGATCCCGTTTTTTTCGCCCAATCGTGAGCGTTTCCTCGAATACGACTTGTCCAAGCTCGTATTCAACCTTTCGCGACCCAAGAAGACGACCGTGGCCCTGATCTCGAGCCTGCCGATCACCGCCGACCCGCAGCGCCGGTACACGCCGTGGGTGGCCTATGAGCAAGCGACACAGTTTTTCGACATCCGGACGCTCGGTGGCAACATCAAGAAGATCGGCGACGACGTCGACATATTGCTGTTGATCAACCCGACAACCTTGGCAGAGGTCACCAAGTACGCGATCGATCAATTCGTCATGCGCGGTGGCAAGCTGCTCGTGTTCGCCGATCCGCAAACCGAGACCAGTCCGCCGCCGCCGTCGGAACCGGGAATGCCTCCGCGGCCTTGGCCGCAACACCAGCTCGATGGCCTGTTGTCGGGGTGGGGGATCGACGCGCCAGCCGACAAGGTCGTCGGAGATCGGATCGCCGCCCAGAGAGTCACGGCGTTGTCCGCTGGCCGGCGCGTCGTCACGAGCTATTTGCCGTGGCTCAATCTGTCCCGAATCCACCTGCGGCGCGACGATGTCGTGACCGCGGAGATCGAGCGCCTCAACATGACGAGCGCCGGCGTGCTCGGGCTGAAGGACGGGTCGAGCCTCAAGATGGAGGCGCTGGTTTCGTCCTCCGAGGACTCGACGCTGATCGATGTCGCCGTGCTGCGCGACAACCCCGATCCCGTTCGCTTGCTGACCGAGTTCAAGGCGGATCGAAAAACCTACCCGATGATCGCGCGCTATACCGGGTCGGTGAAGACCAACTTCCCCGCTGGGCCACCCAAGGACGAGGACGATCGCTTCGCGACCGGGCCGGATCCGGAACTCGTGAAGGAACATCTGAACGAGTCCAAGAAGCCGACCGTGATCATCGTCGCGGCCGACGCCGACATGTTGGCCGATCAGATGTGGCTTCAGGGGTCTGGGAACAACCTCGCGGTGCCCGTGGCACAGAATGGCGATCTGTTCGTCAACCTGTTGGACAATGCGGCGGGCAGTGTCGGCTTGATTTCGTTGCGTGGCCGCGGATTGTCGAACCGACCCTTCGAATACGTCGAGGCGATCCAGCGCGACGCCGAGCTCCGCTTCCGCTCCAAGGAGCGGGAGCTGGTCACCAATCTCGAAGACATGCAGAAGAAACTGGACGAGCAGCGGCGCCGCGAAGAAGGCACCTCGATTCTTTCACGTGAGCAACAGGATCAGATCGCCGGCTTCCGTCGCGAAATCGTCCGCACGCGTTCCGAGTTGCGCGAAGTGCAGCACGCCCTTCGTCGCGACATCGAGCAACTCGACTCGACCACGAAGATCCTGAACATCGGGGCCGTCCCGGTGCTGGTCGGCCTGTTCGCGATCGGCCTGGCGCTGGTGCGACGCGCGCGGTTCTCGCGTCGGGTCCGCGAAGCACAAGGTTAGGGGAGGCAAGGTCCATGAACATCCGTCGCTTCGGCATTTTGGCCGCCGCCACCGCCGTCATGCTCGTGCTGGCAATCGTCGCCACCGTGCGCACGACGCCGCCCGCTCGAATCATCGGTGATCGAGAACCGGCGTTTCCCAAGTTGGTCGAACGCATCAACGACGTCGGCGCGATCGAGATCAAGACACGCGAGCATCACTTCACGATCAAGGGCGAAGGCGATCAATGGGGCATCGTGGAGAAGAAGAATTATCGCGTGCCGTTCGCCAAGGTACGCGACTTTGTGCGCGAGGCGGCCGAGTTGCGGCTCGTCGAAGGTAAGACACGGCAGAAGGATCGCTACGGCCGACTGGAGGTCGATGAACCTGAGGGCGAGAAGAGCGAAGCGCGCCAGTTCACGGTCTATGCCAAGAACGGGGAAATCCTCGCCCAGGGCTATATCGGGCGGCGCAAATACTTCCTCTACGCCGACGGACGCGCGGGCACGTACGTGCGACGCGGCGGCGACCAGCAGGCCTGGCTGGCCGAAGGCGAGGTCAACCTGGGGCGCACGGCGCCGCAGTGGCTCGACCGCCTCGTCTTCGAGTTTCCGGTCGCCGAGGTCAGGCGTTATCTCATCACCCATCCCGACGGCGCCAAGGTAGCGGGCCAACGCAATGAGCCCAGGGGCAAGGTGTCGCTCGACAACGTGCCGGAGGGGCGCCGGTTTCGCACCGACAACGAGGCCGATCGCCTGGCGCTGGTGGTCGAGAAATTCGAGTTCGAGGATATCTTTCCGGCGCCGCATATCGAGTGGACCGGCGAGCGCCACATCGCGGAGTACGAGACCTTCGATGGCGTGATCATCACGTTCGAAGTGAAGACGTTCCCCAAGCCAGAGAACGCCAGCGTGAGCGCCGAGCCACCGCGCTTTGGCCGGGTCAAAGCCTCGCTCGCGGCTGACCTGCCCGCCGACAAACGCGCCGAGGCTCAGAAGCGCGTCGACGAGATCAACGCCAAGGTCAAGGACTGGGAGTACAAGCTCGAGGAGCTCGACGGCCTTCGGACGACGAAGACCATGGAGGACATGCTCGAGCCCGAACGCCAGTCCTGAAGGGGCGTCGTGGGGCCGCTAGCCGGTATTCGCATCGTCGAGCTACCGGCCATCGGGCCGGTTCCGTTCTGCGCCATGCTTTTGGCCCAGCTCGGGGCGGAGGTCCTGCGATTGACACGACCCGGCGCGAGCGACGTCGGCCTCGCCATCGACCCGCGTTTCGATTTGATGAGCCAAGGGCGGCCGTCGATTGCGGTCGATCTGAAGCATCCCGATGGTGTGGCTTTCGTGCGCGAGGCGGCGGCGCACGCGGACGCGTTGATCGAGGGTTTCCGTCCGGGAGTCATGGAGCGCCTCGGGCTTGGCCCTGATGTGGTTCAGGCGGGCAACCCCGCATTGGTCTACGGCCGCATGACGGGTTGGGGCCAGGAGGGGCCGCTCAGCCGAACGGCTGGGCACGACATCAACTACCTCGCCCTGTCGGGGGTCCTGCACGCGATCGGTCATGCCGGCGAACGCCCGGCTCCGCCGCTCAATCTCGTGGGAGACTTTGGCGGCGGTGCGATGATGCTGGCCCTCGGCGTGGTCGCAGGGGTGTTGGAAGCCCGTCGGACCGGAACTGGGCGCCTGGTCGATGCAGCCATCGTCGATGGCGCCAGCTACCTCGCGACCGTGGTTCACGGGTTGATCGCGGCGGGGCTGTGGCGTGATGAACGCGGTGCCAACATCCTCGATTCCGGGGCGCCCTACTATGACACCTACGAGACCCGCGACGGCCGACACATCGCCGTCGGTGCCATAGAACCGAAGTTCTACCGCCTGTTGCTCGACGGCTTGGAGCTCGATCCGGCGGAGTTGCCGGACCAGGACGATCGCAGCGCCTGGCCACAGTTGCGGCACCGATTGGCATCGGTGTTTCGCACGCGGACCCGCGATGAATGGGCGGCGCAGTTCGCGCAGACCGATGCCTGTGTTACGCCCGTGCTGTCCATGACAGAAGCGGCGCATCACCCACATGCGCGCGCGCGGCGAGCCTTTGTTGTCGAGGACGGTGTAACTCGACCACAGGTCGCTCCGCGCCTTGGTTCGACCTCCCCTTCCTCGGAGACGGCGCGGCGGACGCTGGTCCGCTGGGGCGTCGCGGCTGAGGCCATCGATCGTTACGTTTCCTCCGGCGCGCTGCGCGAGTAGGCTGCGTTGTTTCCATTACGGGAGTGGCCCGGTGTCTGCCCCGCGCGTCGCGCTATTCGTCACCTGTCTTGTCGATCTGTTCCGGCCAGCCGTCGGGTTCGCCTCCGTCAGATTGCTCGAAGCGGCCGGATGTTCGGTCGAAGTCCCGATCGGTCAAACGTGTTGTGGCCAGCCGGGCTATAACGCGGGTGCTCGCGAGGACGCTCGGGGGGTGGCCAGGGCCACGATCGACGTGCTCCACGGTTTTGACTATGTCGTCATCCCCTCGGGATCGTGCGCCGGGATGATCCGTGCACACTATCCGTCACTCCTTGCCGACGACCCGAGGTACGCCGCGAAAGCGCAGGAACTCGCCTTGCGCACCTGGGAACTGACCTCGTTCCTGATCGAGGTTCGCGGTTTCGTCGCGCCCCCTGGCCCGGCGCGGACCGTTGCCTATCACGACTCGTGCTCAGGGCTGCGCGAATTGGGGGTCCGCGAACAACCGCGGCGGCTCCTCAAAGCGGCCGGGACGGCGATCCGCGAGCCGGAGAATCGCGATGCCTGCTGCGGCTTCGGTGGAGCCTTTTCCGTCAAGTATGACGAAATCTCAGGCGAGATCGCGCGGAAGAAGTGCTCGGCGCTCGCGGCGACCGAGGCTCCCCTGGTCGTTGGTGGCGACCTCGGTTGCCTCCTTCACCTGGCCGGTCGTTTCCAACGCGAAGGTCGGAAAATATCTTGCCGGCACGTGGCCGAAGTGTTGGCCGGGATCGACGGTCCGGCAATCGGCGAGGCGGGGTCGTGATTCCGACGAGTCGGCAGTTCAAGGAAAACGCCGGGCGCGCGCTGAAAGACACCGAGCTCCAGAAGGCGCTGTTTCGCGTCGACAAGAACTTCACCGAGCGCCGAGCCCGCGCCGTCAAGAACCTGCCCGAGTTCGAGTCGCTGCGCGACCAAGGCGTCGCGATCAAGAACCACGTTCTCGATCATCTCGATCACTACCTCGAGGTGTTCGCCGAGAACGTCGAACGCGCCGGCGGGCAGGTCCACTGGTGCTCGACGGCCGAGGATGCTCGGCGCATGGTGCTCGATCTCTGCCGTTCGGTGAACGCCCGTAGCGTCACCAAGGGCAAGACCATGATCGGTGAGGAGATTTCGCTGAATCCTTACCTCGCGGCGCAGGGCATCGAGCCGGTCGAGACGGACCTGGGCGAGTACATCATTCAGCTGGCCGACGAACCGCCATCGCACATTATCGGACCGGCGATTCACAAGACCAAGGAGCAGGTCTCCGATCTGTTCCTGGAACACCATCGTCGTTACGGCAAGACCAAGCGCCTCACCGAGGGGGAGGAGCTGGTGGGCGAGGCGCGAGAAATCCTCCGGCCACGCTACTTGGCCGCCGACGTGGGTATCACGGGCGCGAACTTCTTGATCGCCGAAACCGGATCGTCGGTCATCGTGACGAACGAGGGCAACGGGGATCTCACCCAAACGCTGCCAAAAATGCACATCGTGCTCGCGAGCCTGGAGAAGATCGTACCCACGCTCGAAGACGCGGCAACCCTGATTCGCCTCCTGGCGCGGTCGGCGACTGGCCAACAAATGTCGGTCTACACCACGGTGTCGACCGGACCGCGCCGACCGGGAGACCCCGATGGGCCCGGCCAATATCACGTTGTCTTGTTGGACAACGGGCGCAGCAAGCTGCTCGGATCGGCGTTTCGAGACATTCTGCGCTGCATTCGCTGCGGCGCGTGCTTCAACCATTGCCCCGTCTATGCCAGCGTCGGCGGGCACGCCTATGGCTGGGTCTACTCGGGGCCGATGGGATCGGTGCTGACTCCGGCGATCGTTGGAATCGCCGAGGCGCATCATTTGCCGAATGCGTCGACGTTCTGCGGGCGTTGCCAGGACGTCTGCCCGATGCGAATTCCGCTGCCGAGCATGATGCGGCATTGGCGCGAGGAGGCCTTTGCCCAAGATGCTTGCACCTGGCGCGAGCGCATGGCGATCCGGGGTTGGGCGTGGTTGGCGCGTCGACCACGATCGTACCGGCAAGTTGCCCGGCTCGTGGCCAGTTACCTTGCGTGGCGCGGGCGCCCGACCGGACGCATCGCCGACCTGGCGTTCGCGCGTGGCTGGACAGCGACACGCGACCTCCCGGCGCCGGCGGGGAGAACATTTCTCGATCTTTGGCGCGAGCGGGGGCGGACATGACCCGCGATGCCATCTTGGTTTCGATCCGCGATGCTCTTGGGCGTGGGCCCCTTGGTGCCGAGGCGCGAGATTTGGTGTCGGAACACATCCGGCGGCACGCCCGCAATCTGGTGCCCGACCGCGGCAACGTCGATGCCGACACGAAGGTGGCGCTGTTCTCCCGCCAGATCCAGGAGACGCATGCGACGCTCGAATATGTGGCGACGACGGACGACGTCCCTGGCGCCATCACCCGCTATCTCAGCGGGAAGAACCTACCGGCCAAAGTGGTGCTCGCGCCCGCGCTCGCCAAGCTGCCGTGGAACGAACAGCCGCTTCTCGAAACCAAGGTGGGCGCGACGCGCGGCGAGGATGCCGTCGCCGTCACGGGAGCCTTTGCCGCCATTGCCGAAACGGGGACGCTACTTCTCACTTCGGGAGCGGAGAGCCCGCAAACACTCCACCTCCTTCCGGAGCATCATGTCGTCGTCGTGCGACGCGACCAGGTGGTGGGTTCGATGGAAGACTGCTGGGATCGGCTGCGGGCCCAAGGTCCGTTGCCACGAACCGCGATGTTCGTCTCGGGGCCGTCGAGCACCGCCGACATTGAACTTACGCACTATCTGGGGGCGCATGGTCCGCGCCGGCTCCACGTCATCGTCGTCGATCGCTAGCCTTCAGGCGGGGAACAGCATCGCCAGGCGCCTGGCCACCGTGTCGCGACGCAACTCGCCTTCGCCGTTGGCCGGATCGGTGATGACGTTCAGGACATCGGCCGTCACGGCACGCATCGTGTGTTTGTCGTCCACCCCGGGGCGGATCGGGCGACGAACGATGGTATCCCCAGTGTAGGTCGAGACGATCCCCTGGGAGAGCCGTTCGAGGATCGGCGGCGTTCCGCCTTCGCTCAGTTGGTGGATAGCGGCGCGTAGTTGGCGGCGTAGGAGGATCACGCCGCCGTCGCTCGACACCAGATGCTCGCGCGCGTGGAGGGCAATCGGGCGCTGAGAAACCTGTGCGTCATAGTCCCCCGGCGCCTGCTGTCGTTCGTGATAGGGCCTTCCCCCGGTCTGGCCCATGAAGTCGACGCTTTCGAGCCCGACTTCGGTCTCCTTGCCCAACCCCCTTGGGTCGGAGAGCGTGCCGAAGTGCCGCCAGCCTAGCGCCCGGCAGTGGGTGTCATCCACCGGTACGGTCCATTTGGTGCCGCTACCGCGCCCGAAATAGCTCACGCGCTCGGCCTCCTCCCAGGAGTAGGCGTAACGCATCAGGTTGGGGAGAATCGCATCGTTGATTCGGATCCAAACGCGGTCGTCGACCCGCCGCGTCGAAACGCTGAACATGCCGATCGGTGTTTCGTGGAACTCCATCAACGGGACCTGGGCGAACTGCGAGGAGAACTGCGTGCCGGCGATGATCGTGTGGAGAAACACTCCGTGGACGGGATCGACGGCGTTCTCGTGGACCTGCAGCCAGTTGCATGGCGAGGCGATGGCATAGGGCACGAGCCGGTCGCCGGGAAGGTCGTAAACGTCGAGGTGCGGGAACGGCGGCCGGGCCTCGGGAGGCCCCATATAAGCGAAGATCAGACCGCGGAATTCATGGAGCGGGTAGGCGCCGTGGAACACCCGGCCGCGCATGCTGCCGGCATCGTCTTCCCCCGGCGTTTCCAGGATGGTCCCGTCGACGTCGTAGAGCCACCCGTGATAGCAGCAGCGCAGCCCGTTGGCTTCGACCCGGCCAAACTCGAGCGAGGTTCCGCGGTGACTGCAATGGCGATCCAAGAGGCCGACCTGGCCGTCACCACGGCGAAACACAACTAGGTCCTCGCCGAGAATTCGAAGCGCGAGCGGCCGTTCGAAGACCTCCGAGCTCATGGCCACCGGTTGCCAGAAGCGACGCAAGTATTCGCCACAGGGAGTCCCCGGGCCGACGTGGGTCAGTTCGGCATCTTCCCTCGGCAGCAGTCGCTGGTCGTACTGCCGAAACGCCTGGCGAAGACTCCGGGTGCGGGTTGATCGCTGGGGCGGGGCGGCAGACTTGTCCATGGCACCCTCAGCGCACGCCCTCGGGGATCACGCGCAGCTCCATGCGTTCGGAGGTAAGGGGTTCGTAACCGTCCTTGGTCACGAGCACGGTGTCTTCGATGTGCAGATTGCCCCAGCCAAGCTCGTAGTAGGGCATGTCGATGTTGATGACCATGTTGACCTCGAGCGCGTAGTCGGCGGTTTCGACCCCGTGGGTGTGAGGGCCGACGAGCACAGGGCTGTCGGTGTGTTCGAGACCGATCGAATGCGGCGACACGTAGAAGTACTCGGGAAAGCCGGATTTCCTCACGGCCTCGATCACCGTCGCAATGAGGGCCGACCGCTTCAGGCCGGGACGTATCGCTTCGCATCCGGCTCGCCATCCCGCTTGCAGCGCCTTCATGCGACGTTCGAGTTCCGCGCTCGGTTGGCCGACTACGGCCGTCCGCCCGAGGTCACCGAAGTAGTGCTCGTATTCGCCGAGGGCATCGAACAGAAACGCCTCGCCGCGCACGACCCGTTCATTCGGCAAACCGCCAAGCGCCGTGAGAATGTGTCCGCCGCGACCGCCGCGCTTGACGTGTTCGACGTGATATACCGTCTCGAGTTCACGCCAAGTCGCTCCTTCGTGGGCAGCGGCGACCGACGCCTCGAGGGCCTCCTCGTTGACGATGGCCGAGCGGCGCATGATCTCGACCTCGGTCGCCGATTTGACCATGCGAATCTCGCGGAAGACGTTGAGCGCATCGATGATTTCGATGCGATCGAGTCCCATCTGTCGCAACCACCCGAGGACGCGCGGGTCGTCGCAACCGACGCGACCACCCTCCAAACCGGCCTCGACCAAGGCTCGGCGCAACCCCCAGGCGGAGGTCGCGGCCAAATTATCGGCGTGGGAGTCGGCCAATGCGGCCCAAGTGCGCTCCAGCGGCGAGAGTGTCGCGCCCGGACGTCGCGGCCAGCCGCGCCATTCGACGGCGCGTGGTTCGCCGCCGTCGCTCGTTCCGCCGACCTTTTGCCGGCCGGAGTAGTCCGAAACGGCGATGATGTTGGGCATCCAGGTGGGAAACAACGACAGGCGGTCGAGCGTGACGGTCCGCATTACCAGCGTTGCTGGGCGACCTTCCTCGCGCGGCAGCACCGCGTAATTGAGGAACGGCCATCGGCTATCGAACTGTGTGTCCCAATAGCCGCTCAGGTAGTAGACGTTCTGGGGAAATGTCGCGATCAGTCCGTCCAGGCCATGCTTGGCCATGACGTCGTGGGCGCGGGGCTTATTGAGGAACATCGATTGTGGAGCCAACAGGGTCGGTTCCAACTCTGTTGACATCGATGCCCGGTTGTCAACGCTGCGACGCGATCGGGCGGCGACAACGGTGCCCAGCAACGAGAAAGGACCGACCCGTGTTACCAGGCCGGTCCTTCGGATCGCGCGGGCTGTCGCGATTCCCGCTATTCCGCCGCGGCGTTCATGCCCTGCGGGGCCGTTTTTTTCCACGCTTCGAGTTTCTCGACGTTGGCGAGCCAACGCTTGATGTTGGCGTAGCCCTCGACCGGGATCTTCGCGGGCTGGGCATACATCAGGTAGGCGGCGACGGAAATGTCGGCCAGCGTCAGGCTCGAACCGACCAGGTATTCGCGTCCCTTGAGGTGACCATCGAGCACCTTTGCGACGGTATGGAACTTGTCTTCGCCCGCCTTGACCGCCGCTGGGTCGGGGCCTTGGCCCGTAAATCCCTTTTTGAGCAGGTTCTCCCAAATCAAGGAAGCACACGCGGGGTCCCAGTGCGCCAGTTCCCAGCTCTGCCAGCGCGTGACGTCAGCGCGGTTCTTGGGGTTGGTCGGGAGCAGCGCGTTTCCGGGCTTCTGGTCGCACAGGTACTGACAAATCGCGTTGGATTCCCACAGGACGAAATTGCCATCTTCCAGCACCGGTACTTTGCCGTTGGGGTTGATTTTCAGAAACTCGGGCTGGCGGGTTTCACCAGCTGGAATGTTGACGACCTTGGTATCCAAGGCGATTCCGAGGTGTTGGGCCACCGCCGCGACTTTTCGCGAGTTGGGTGACATAGGGTTGGCGTAGTGTTTCATGGAATCCTCCCAGGGTTCAGGTTCGTGAATACAACGCTGACAACTTCTCGAAACTCGAATTCCACCCCCAGCGGTGATTGTCGGCGGCCTCCTGAGACCAGAGTTTTTCGTGAATCAGCACGAGGTCGGTTTCCCCGCCGCGGGCATGGAACTCGATGGTCACGGCGGATTCCGGTCCGTCGTTGCCGGTGCCTTCCCATTGCCAGGTGAAGGCGAGGCGCTCGGGAGGCGCGATCTCCAGGTAGGTTCCGGTGATATAGAAGACCTTGCCCTCGGCCGGCTGCATCGCGAAGCGATAGCGGCCGCCAACGCGCAGGTCGATTTCGGCCGACGGTGCGGTGAACCCGCCGGGACCCCACCACGCCATAACCTCGGCCGGGACGGTCCATGCGCGAAACACGCGTTCACGAGACGCCGGCAGGCGTCGGGAGAGCTGAAGGGCGGGAGGAAGAGGTTGCGCCGTCATGGTCAGTTCTTGTTCCTTGAGAGGTAGGCTGCCAGAGCATCGAGACGTTCGTCCCAGAATGGTTGGTACTGCGCCATCCAATCGCTGGCCGATTTGAGTGGCCCCGGAGAGAGGGCGCACCAGGCCGTGCGCCCGCGCTTCTGCCGCTTTACGAGACCGGCGTCTTCCAGGACAGCCAGATGTTTGAGCACCGCAGGGAGCGAGATGTCGAACGGCTCGGCCAATTCGCTGGTGGCGGTTTCGCCGAGGGCCAGGCGGGCCAGGATGGCTCGCCGCGTCGGATCAGCCAGGGCGTTGAACGTCGTGTCGAGTGAATGCTTAACCATAGAGTTAACTATGGGCGGGGCCGAGCACGTTGTCAACGGGGGCGACGTTCTATGATATCTACCCAAGATAGATATCATGGGGAGGCCGGCATGAAACGTACGAGCATTGCGCGTCTATTCCGCCATGGCCGAAGCCAAGCGGTTCGATTATCGCAAGAATTCCGTCTGCCCGGAGATCGTGTACGTGTACGACGCGTGAACGGGGGTGTTTTGCTGGAGCCGCTGGCGCGCGACGTCGATGCTTGGTTCGCGGAACTTGACCGGTTTCGCCAAAGCCCATTCATGCCGAACGGGCGCGAGCAACCGCCGATGCCCGAACCGAAACTTGCGTTCGAATGAACTATCTGATCGACACGAACGTGGCGATCGCGCTGATCAACGGCACACCCGAGCGGGCAAGGCGCCAGCTCGCCCGGGTGCTGACGCACAAACATCGTGTCGCGGTTTCGACGATCAGCGTTTTCGAATTGGAGTCCGGCGTGGCTCACAGTGTCCGACGCCGCGAGAACGCCGACCGGTTGAGGGCGTTCTTGTCGGGACCACTCGGTATCGTCCCTTTCGACGAGGCTGATGCTCCCATCGCCGGTCGCCTGCGGGCAGAACTTGCAGAACAGGGTCGGCCGATCGGCCCGTACGATCTGTTGGTCGCCGCGCAAGCGCTTCGGCACGGCGCAACGCTCGTTACGGCCAATGTACGGGAGTTTCGGCGCGTTTCCGGCCTCACGGTCGACGACTGGGCGTAGGAACCGATAAGGCTTAGCGGCTTCCATCCTTACGTTGTAGGGCGGGGCCGATTTTGGCAGCATGGCGTTTTCTGCGAGGGGAACCCGATGGCCGCATTTGGTTGGCACGAGATGTATCCGGACGCGACGCACGATGAGCAATCGCGGCAGAACTTCGTTCGCACAATGCGCTCCCACGTGTTGGGGCCGGTGCTCGGTGGAACGGGGACGGTCTACAACGCCCGGGTCAAACCCGCGTTCGAGAAGGCTCACCAGCGAAAGCCCGAATCGACCAGTGAGGTGTTTCGCGCCATGGAGGGCGACGCGTTCACGAGCATGTTCGGGTCCCTCGTCCGTACGACCCAGGAAATGCTCTACGACACGGTCGGCCCCTCGATCGCCCGGCAATTGCCGGACCTTGTCGGCAAGGCCCGCCGTTTCCGGGACAGCAATCGCAAGCTAGGTTCGTTGCAACTCGACTCGACCGTCCGCGTGCCGCGCTATAACGCGGCGGCCGACATTCACTGCAAGCCGGGCGGGTATCACAGCGAGATCGTCGCGGACGATGTGTTGGCCGGTGCGGAGTACGACCGCTCGATCAACGTGTTCTTCATGGGCACGCTTGGCCGCTACAACGACGACATGGGGCGCTCGGTCGCCCAGTGGCTGCGATCGACCTACCCCGATTTTCGGCCGCGCAAAGTCCTCGATCTCGGGTGCACCATCGGCCATTCGACATTGCCCTACGTCGATACCTTCCCCGGTGCCGAGGTCCACGCGATCGATGTCGCGGCGCCCTGTCTGCGTTACGGTCATGCCCGTGCCGAGGCTCTCGGCAAGGCGATCCATTTCAGTCAGCAGGACGCCGAGCACACGCGGTTCGACGATGCTTCGTTCGATCTCGTGGTTTCGCACCTGCTGCTGCACGAAACGTCGAACAAGGCGCTGCGAACGATTTTCCGCGAATGCCACCGGATCCTGCGTCCGGGTGGTTTGATGGTCCACCTCGACGGACGTTCGTTCGACGACGATCCGTTCGATGGCTATTTCATGGAGTGGCTCGCGCACTACAACAACGAGCCGTTCCTCGGTACGCTCATGGGGCTCGACCTGCCGGCGATCATGGGCGAGTGCGGTTTCGCCGCGCGTAATGCCTTCGCCCAACGGATTCCGAGTGCCGAGAAGCCAAGCCGGGGCACGCTGATGAAGAAAGAAGCGGGAACCTGGTTCATCGCGGGGGCGCGAAAGTAGGGATCGGGCCGGCCGGCCACGCGACGTATCTAAGTCGCTCCGAACCGTGAACGATTGCGCCCAGTCCCTGTCAGAGACTAGGTCAACGCCTAGGCGTCGGGCCAATGATCGGCGACGATGCGGGCGACTTCGAGTTTGCCCACGAACAGCGTCTCACGGGTATTCTCCGGCGCAATGTCTCCACGCCAGTACAGTTTGGCGGCCGATTGGACTCGTGGCACGGGGATCAGATCGTTTTCCAAATGGCGAGTTTCGGCCGTGTGGACGCGCCCGGTCGCATTGACTTCGAGTATCCGATAGAGATCGCGGCCGCGCCCAAGCGTATTCGCCCAGGCGACAGCGTCCTCCTCGGTGTCACACAGCCAAAGGCAGGTCTTACGAGATGGCGCGTAGGGAAACTCGCGGGCGCGCACGTCCTCGAACACGAGTTCCCGCACCAGGATCGCAAAATCGCTGACGATGTCAGCGGCAAAGCGAACGAAATCCGCGGGCGGTGGGATCTGGCCGGTCGCGACCAGCTGCATGAAATACACCGGCGCCACCGGCTTGACGCCGAGCCCCGGCACTTCTGTGCGGTACACGCGCTGCTTCGACTCGATGAAGCCATAGAGCGAGTTGAGGGTGTTGCCGATCATCAACGTCTGACCCAGTTCCATGCGGGGCTTGGGGACGTGGGTGTCCCGACGATTGACGTGGAAGCACGTCGCGTCCTTGACTCGCTCGGTCATCGTTACTCCTGCACGGCTCGCTGCCGGCTGCGAAACCAGATCACTTTTCGAACATGTAAATCGGGTACTTCGTTCGCGGCGCAACGGCGGGGTCCTTGGAGACCGGGGCCATGATCTTGTCGAACCAGACGATATCGGCCTTGGAGAACCCCATCTCCTTGGCGACCTTCGTATAGGGGTATTTGTAGAACGCCGGCGCGAAGGGCTCGTTGTTGGTCCACGCCGTCGTCAACATCATCGCGTAGTTGAACGGGGAGTCCTCGCGCGGCAGGAACTCGTTGCCGCAGAAGATGCCGCCCGGTTTCAACACACGATGAACTTCGGCCAGGATTCCGCGCGTCGGGTTGGGCGGTATCTCGTGCAGCATGAACGTGAACAGGATGAGGTCGAAGTGGTTGTCGGGGTAATCGAGTTTTTCGATTGCCTGCTGCGAGAGGTGGATGGTGATCCCACGTTCGATGGCCCGCTTGTTGAGGAGTTTCAAGCATGGTGCGGAAATGTCGACGGCATGGACTTCCGAATCCGGGTGCCCTTCGAGCCAAGTGAGGGCCATCCCGCCTTGGCCGGTCCCCCAATCGAGCACGCGCGGATATTTGCGCTTGGGCAGGTAGGTGAAGGTCAGACGATAGAAGTCGTTGGGATCGTCTTCGTGCGGGCGCGTCGTGCGTCGTCCCAACTCATATATCAACCCATCGACGTCGTCCGTCCAAACCCCACCGGGGTGCTGGTGAAAATCGGTCAGCCGATAGTAGTCCGGGTATTCGATATTCGGGTTCAGCCGCAGCGTGCCCTTCTTGATCGATTCCGCGGCCGCGCGATCGAGTTCCGGGACGATGCGCGCGGCCTCCGATTCGGCTTTGGGTTGCAGGCCCCAATCGGGGTGGTTGTACTTGAAACGCTGCAAGTGGCGGTACATCCAGCTGTAAAGCTGATAGGGCGCGAGATCGTCGAGAACGGTGAGCGCGTCCTCGGCCGACTTCGGCGACCGACCATTGTCGCGACCGTCGCGCTCGAGCGCTCGGCGGTACGACTGCCAGGCGGCGTCATAGACCTCAGCCTCCTGGTAGGCGCGCGCCGTTCGCATGAAGGTGTGAAAGGCGCGGAAGCTGCGATCCTCGACGACGTCGGTGATGTCCTTGGGCTGGTTCGAGAACAGCATGCGTTGGCCACCTTATTTCGTGATGCGGAAGATGTTCCAGGTCTGGCGCGGCGGCACGCCGGGATCGCTTGGAGTCGCTCCGTCCGCCATTTCGTCGAAGCGCATGATCTCGACCTTCGAGAAGCCTGCCTGACGGAAGATCTTGTCGAAGTCGGTCTTGAAGCAGGCGGGCATGAACGGCTCGTTGTTGATCCAGCCCTCGGCGTCTTGCAGAGCTTGCTGGAACGGACTGTCTTCGAGATAGACGAGTTCCATGCCGATGAAGACGCCGCCTGGTTTCAGGACACGGTGAACCTCGCGGAATAGCGCGGGCATGTGGCCCGGAGCGAGTTCGTGCAGCATGAACACGAAAAACGACAGGTCGAAGAAATCATCGGCGAAGTCGAGGTGTTCGAGATCCTGCTGCGACCATTGCGCCTTGATGCCGGCCTCGCGACCGCGGGCATACGCGAGTTTGAGGCAAGGGGCGGCGAGGTCGACGCCATAGACTTCGGACTCTGGGTGATCCTGGAGCCAGGTGCGAACGCCGGCGCCAAAGCTCGTGCCCCAGTCGAGCACGCGATGGTATCGGCCGGGCGGCAGGTAACGGAAGATGAAGCGGTAGAGGTTGTTCGAGTCGGTGCCACGTGGATCGGTGCCGCGCGCGAACCGGACGGCCCGCCCCATTTCGTAGACCATGCCATCGAGTGGCCGACGGGACAGCCCGCCCGGATGCTGATGGAAGTCGACGAGGGCAAAGTAGTCGGGATATCGGACCGCCGGATTGAGTTGGAGCTCGCCCGATCGCAAGCCCTCTTCGGCCAGCCGCTCGAGTTGCGGTACCAGGCGATCGGCCTGCGTGTTGATCGCTTCGAGGATGCCCCAATCGGCGTGGCTGTACTTGAAGCGCTGGACGTGGCGCATCATCCAGAAGTAGAGCTGCACGTCGGGGACGCGATCGATCACCTCGTTGACCTCGGCGATCGTCCTTGGCGTCTTGCCGTTGGTCCTGCCCATCGCTGCGTAAGCGCGCTGATAGGCGCGATAGGCGTCCTCGTAGAGGGAGGCCAAGCGGTAGCCGCGTGCCGCGTGCAGAAAGTCGTGGAAAGCGCGAAACTCGCGCGTCGAATCGAAGCGTAGCGGCTGGTTGGTGGCCATCATGCCCTCACGCGACCATTTCGCGGGCTTTGCGGCCGACAGCGCTCACCGGAACGTCCGATCGATGGAGTTCGCGCAGGACGCGTCGTACGAAGCGTTTGGCGTCGTCCTGCCGGGCCTTGGAACGGGAGGCGTCTTCGACGAAGTCTTCAATCGCGTTCTTGCCGATCACCTTGGCCTCTTCGAGAACGGCTTCCAGCGTGGCGACCCGGTCGCGCAGCACGTAGACCTCGCCGCACAGGGCCATGAACGCGCCCACCATACGATCCATGTCGAGATCATGGAGAAATTTGGGCTCCACAGTGCCCACGGGTCCGGTCAAAACGGATTTGAATCGTTTGGTCTTCTTCGTCGCTTTGGTCTTGGACTTGGCCATTTCGCTCCCCAACGAAAACGCTCGATCATAGCCGCTCATCGGAGCGATGCCATCCTTAGGCGAGGGCCGATTGCCGCGCCTCCGGCTCGTCCATAGACTGGTCCGCTGGTACAGGGAGCCTCCGAATGGGCAATCCGTTCGACGTCCGCGGCCGCTGCATTCTTGTGACCGGCGCATCCAGTGGGATCGGTCACCATGCGGCGCGCATGTTTGCCGCGGCTGGGGCCAAGGTGGCGATCGCGGCGCGGCGGGCGGACCGCTTGGAGGCGCTGGCCAAGGACCTTGGGAAGTCGGGGGCCGCCGTCTTTCCAATCGCCCTGGATGTGGCGGACGCGGACGCCTGCGAGCGCGCCATCGATCGCGTGGAACGCGAATTTCACCCGATCGACGTGCTCCTCAACAACGCTGGCACCACCATGAGTAAGCCGATCCTCGAGCATACCGCCGAGGATTTCCAACGCGTGGTCGACGTCAATCTCAATGGTGCGTGGGTCATGGCCCAGGGCGTCGCCAAGCGTATGGCCACGCGCAAGGATCGCCTGCCCAAGGGAGGGGGATCGATCATCAACATTACGTCGGTCGCGGCGATCCGGACCATGATCCGAACGCCCGCCTACGTCTCGTCGAAAGCCGGTCTCGCGCATCTCACGCGGATGATGGCCATGGAACTCGCGCCCTATCGCGTCCGGGTCAATTCGATTGCGCCTGGCCTGTTCATCACCGAGTTGTCCAAGGATTACGTTCATACCGACCGAGGCAAAGCCATGTTGGCCAAGATCCCGATGGGTCGCCCGGCGGCGGACGACGAAATGGACGGCGCGCTCCTGCTGCTGGCCTCCGATGCCGGCAGCTACATCACCGGTGCAGAAATCATCGTCGATGGCGGCGTCGCGAGCGCGCGATAGGAAGACCCGTGGTCGGGTCGGCCGGGACAGGTTACGATCGGCCAAAATGAGGGAGCGGGATGAAGCGTCGTTTTGTATTGTTGGGACTGGCGATTGCGATCGCGCCACCTGCGGGGGCCCAAGAGGGCTCCGTCGTCGAACGTTGCTTCGATGAACCCAATCACGTCAAGGCCGAGGAGACCTGCACACGAGCCCTCGACTCCGGTTCGTTGGCGGTCGTGGGGCAAATGCGCGTCTTGATGGCTCGGGCCAGTGCGCGCTTGAGTCTCGGTAAGACGGACGCTGCGCTCGGCGACTACCGGCGCGCCATCGATCTCAAGCTCGACGATCCGGCGCCTCACCGGGCACGGGGCCTGGCGCTGCAAGAACAGCGTCGTCACGAAGCGGCCGTTGCGGATTTCGACCAGGCGCTGAAGCTGGCCGCCGGCGACTACGATCGTTGGTCGGTCGCGGTATCTCCCGTCTCGCGCTCGGCAAGTCCGAGGAGGCGATGGCCGATTTCACGCGGGCGATCGAGATCGAGCCCAACGACCCCTACGGCGTTCAGTGGCGCGCCGACGCAGCGCTGGCCAAGGACAACTACGAAGTCGCCGCGAGGGACTACGATCACCTCGTTCGCCTGACGCCGAACGATCCAACCGCCGCCTTGCGATCGGGACAGATGCATTTCCTTCGAGGTGATTACGAGCGCAGTGCCGAAGTGCTGGGGGCGGCCTTGCGCCAGGCGCCGCAGAACGCCGACTTGGCGACGTGGAAGTTCGTCGCTCTCTCGCGATCGGGCAAGGACGCTCGTGTGGCTCTCGAAGCGGCTCTGCCGGCGTTCGACAGCACGGGTTGGCGAAAGGCGGTGGCGGAGATGGTCCTCGGAAAACGAACGTTTGCCCAAGCGACGGCGGCTGCAGAAGCCGAGGCGCGTCTATCGAAACCAAGACTCGAAGAGGTCTACTTCGTCCGTGCCGTCGAACTGCTCGTCGGAGGCAATCGCAAAGAGGCCGAGGAGCTATTGCGCAGCATCATGGCCCTCGGGATATCGGCGTCGTCTTACCATCGGGCGGCCAAGGCCGAGCTCGCCCGACTCGGAGGGTAGTCGATGGGCGTGGGCCGGGCGGGTCTGGCGTTGGTGGCCGGGCTCCTCGTGCTCGGGGATCTCTCCTGGGCAGCCCAACCGCGGGCGGAGGACTTGCGGGAGTGCCTGCGCTCGCCCCACGGCGCGGTCGTCATCTTGCGCTGCACTGCTGTGTTGTCGATCAAGGATCTCGGGCAGGCCGAACGTCGGCGCGCACTGCAGCGTCGCGGCATCGCCTACCACAACGACGGCCGCATCGATCTGGCGATAGTAGACTTCGGCGCTGCCATCGAGTTGGCGCCAGATGACCCCGTGCTGTACGGGCTCCGGGGCAACGCTCGCATGCGAGATCGCGACTATGCCGGGGCTGTCGACGACTACGGCCGCGCCATCGAACGAGCGCCCGACCAGGCGGTCACCTATGCCTTGCGCGGCAATGCTCGGCGACTGGCCGGCGACTACGCCGGAGCCATCAGCGACTTTGATCAGGCCATCGCACAGCAGCCCCAACTGCTGGAAGCTTGGCTGAATCGCGGCTCGACCTATCGGGCGATGGAGCGTTACCCCGAGGCCCTGGCAGACTTCGACAAGGCGGCGAATCTCGACTTCCGGGATGGTCGGCCGATTGCCGCCGCGGCCCGTGTTCGCTTCTTTCAGGGCGATTTCGCTGCAGCCGCCGAGCGCTTCACGGCGGCGTTGAACCGTCAGCCGACGGACGTCTTCAACATCGGTTGGCGCTATTTCGCGGCGGCGCGCGCCGGTCGTGACGGAAGGCGCGAATTGCAGGCGCATGCCAGTCGCCTCGATCGCTCGCGATGGCCTGGACCTCTATTGGCGTTGCTACTGGAGGAGCGATTGTTCGCCGACATCGAGCGCGCCGCGACCGACCGTGATCCGCGCGAACAGTTGGAACGTCTGACCGATCTCTATTTCTTCGAGGGACAACGCTTGTTGATTGCGGGGCGTCCCGCGGAGGCGCGCAGGATGTTCGAACGCGTGCTGGCGACCGGCGATCGCGCGCCAGTTTCGGCGATCGGGGCGGCGATCGAATTGAAGCGGCTGCCTTGAAAGACGCGGGTGGCGGTTTTCTGTGGCTGTGCTATTAGGGGCCGGTACTTGTCTTGGTGTGGACAGGGCCGCACCGAAGGAACGACAAGGAGAGGTGATGACGCGAGGGACAACGACGCGGCGTGGCGTCCTCAAGGGCGCTGCCGCCGGTTCAGTCATTTTGGCCGCCCCAGCGGTGGTCGGCCAGGCGGCGGCGCAAGGCAAGAAGGTGAGCTACATCGCTCCCTTTGCCTACCAGATGAGTTTCGCGCCGGAGCTCAACGCGGTCGCGGGCGGCCATCACGCCCGGCATGGCCTGGACGTCGAAATGCTCCCAGGCCGTGGCGCCGCGATGGCCGTGCAGCAGGTGGTGGCGGGCCGCGCGCTCTTCACGCGCACGAGCGGCATCGAGATCGCATTGTCGGTGGACAAAGGCGTGGACCTCGTCGGTATCGCCACGATGGTGCAAAGTTCGAACTTCTTCGTCGTCAGCGCACAGGACAAACCGATCCGCAATGCCAAGGAGATGCCAGGCAAAACTATCGGCATCGTCTCGGTTCGCGGCTCGACCGAGAACACGCTCGACATGATGCTGGCCAAGAACAACATCCCGATCGAGCAGGTCAAACGACAGCCGGTGGGCAATGCGCCGTCGGCCTTCGCGCTGGTTGCCCAGGGGCGCATCGACGCGATGATCGTCAGCTTGCCGACCGTGACCCTGCTTCGGGAGTCGGGCGAGAAGATCCTGGCGTGGAACACCGATCAGGAGGCCAAGCAACCGGGGCAGGTCTATCTCTGTCTCAAGTCGACGATCGAAAAAGACCCGGATGTCTGTCTGCGATTCGTGCGGGGAATCCGCGACTCGGCGCGCGAACTCCTGGCAGCGGACACGCCGGCCAAGCGCGAAGCGATCGTCAAGCGCCTCGGTGAAAAATTTCCCATCGAGGGCCTGACGAATCCAGCGGCGGCGGCCAAGACGATCGAAGACGAAGAGCCGCTCTGGTTCAGCGAGGGCAAGGAAAATCTGCTGCGCAACGTGCCGTCGCGTTGGCAAGCCCTGATCGACAACATGAATGCGGCAAAGCAGCTCGAGCGCAAGATCGCCGCGACCGACCTCTACACCAACCGCTTCGTCGAAGAAGCGTTGCGCTCGTAGCACGGTGGGCGCGTGAACGTCGATCAGCCGGCGGTTGCGGCCGCCGACGAAATCGAGCTCGTCGGAATCGAGAAACGGTTCCAGACCGCTGATGGGGTGGTCCATGCCGTGGCGACGACGAACATCAACGTGCGCCAGCGCGAGTTCGTCGTCCTGCTCGGGCCTTCCGGCTGCGGCAAAACCACGATCCTGCGCATGATCGCGGGGTTGCTGCAGCCGTCTGCTGGCGAGGTTCGTGTCGCCCGCCGCAACCTCTGGAACGGCGGCCAGCGGGACAAGGTGGCGCTTCAGGAACTCGGCATCGTGTTCCAGGAGGCCAATCTGTTCCCCTGGTTTTCGATCGAAGACAACGTTGCGTTGCCCCTGAAGCTGCGTGGGGTCGGTCGCCGGGAACGCCTGGAAAAGGCGCGCGCGCTTTGCGATCTCGTCGCCATCAAGGGCTTCGAGAAGCGTTGGCCACGCGAGTTGTCGGGTGGGATGCGGCAGCGAGCCGCTATCGCCAGGGCGTTGTCCTACGACCCGGAGATCCTGTTGATGGACGAGCCGTTCGGGGCACTCGATGCCATGACGCGCGACACGATGAATTTGGAAATTCAGCGCATCTGGATGAGCCAGAAGTCGACGGTCGTCTTCGTCACGCATTCGATCGGTGAGGCGGTCTTTCTCGCGGACCGCATCATTCTGCTCTCGCCGCGTCCTGGCCGCATTAGCAGCGTCACCGAGGTCTCGTTCCCGCGACCGCGCCAGATGGCAATCCAGACGATGCCCGAGTTCCAGGCGATCGTGCGGACTCTGCGTGAGCAGTTGGAGGCCATGGGATGAATTTCGTCCGTCGCCATATGACGTGGTTCACCACGCCCGCGCTGATCTTCGTGTTCCTGGTCGCCTGGGATCTCTATTGCCGCTGGTCGGGCATTCATCCGTTTATCGTCCCGCGCCCGGGCGACGTGGTGATGCAGTACGGCAAGCTGTTGCAACTCAAGAGCTTGTGGAACCACACCTACATCACGGTCTACGAAACCCTCGTCGGGTTCTTCTTCGCCTGCATCATCGGCATCGGGGGCGGGGCGCTGTTGGGAAAGATCCAGTGGCTCGAAGAAACGTTGCGCCCCTTCGTGATTGCCACCCAAGTGATCCCGAAGATCGCCCTGGTCTCGCTCTTCATCCTGTGGTTTGGCTTCGGATCAGAACCCAAGATCCTGGTGTCGACGATCCTCGCGTTCTTCCCGATCCTCACCAATACGCTGCTCGGCGTGAAATCGGTCGACCTCGGCCACAAGGACGTGATGAAAAGCCTGAACGCCTCGCGCTGGCAGACCTTTTCGCTGCTCGAATTGCGCAGCGCCCTGCCGGCGATCATCGCCGGTCTCGAGGTCGGGATCGTGCTCGCCTACATCGGGGCGATTGTCGGGGAGTTCGCCGGTGGCACCCAGGGCCTCGGCTACCTGACGCTCGAGTACCAGAATCAACTCAATGCGCCCGGGCTCTTCGGAATACTCATCCAGCTTACGTTGATCGGCTTCGTGCTCTACTTGGCGATCATCGTCATCCGACGCGCGCTGATCCCGTGGCACGAATCGGTGCTGGTCGAGAGGCCGCAACCCCTCGCATGAGCTCGGCGATCAGCCCTTGAGTTTGTAGATTCGGACCGCATTGTCGCGCAGGAACTTCTGGCGCACCCCCGGCCTCAGCTGGAGGTCGTTGATTTCCTCCATCGTCCGCTCGAAGCCGAGAATGGGGAAGTCGGTTCCAAAGATCACTTTGTTCTGGCCGTAGGTGTTGATGTAGTGGACGAAGCTCTCCGGCCAGTACTTCGGGCTGTGGGCATCCGAGCCGATGAACACATTGGCATGCTTCCAGGCCATGGCAATCATCTCCTCGGTCCAGGGGATTCCGACGTGGATCCCGATCAACTTGAGGTCGGGGAAGTCACAGGCGACCGCGTCGAGGGTGATCGGTCGCCCCACGCTTCGCTTCGGGGCCGAGCGTGAGTAGACGAGGGATTGGCCGACCTGAAGCTGAATCGGAACGTCGAGTTCGACGCACTTGGCGTAGATCGGGTACCAGCGGGCGTGATCGGGCGGTAGCTCGAACCAGTGCGGATAGCCGTGGGCTCCGATGAAACCGAGATCCTTGATGCCGTGTTCCAGCTCGCGGACCGCCACCATGCCCTGGGTCGGATCGACGCCGGCGAGGCCCGAGAATCGATCAGGGTAGCGCCGCACGGCTTCGGCGACCGCCTCGTAGGGCACTTGGAAGCTCGCGGGATGGCTCGCGACGCCGCTCTTCGAGGCGATAAGGAAACTGCGCTCGATTCCGGCCGCGTCCATGCGCCTAAGCATGTCTTCGTGCGTAATGCCGCGAAAGGTCTGCTCGTCGACACCGATCTTGTCGACGAAAAATTCGCGCCGATCCTTCGGTCGTTTGGCGAGCACCTCCGGCGTCATGATATTGACGACGGTGTCGATGGCGCGCACGTCATTGCTGATGGGCATGGGATCCTCACGTAGTAGGATTGCGAGCGTGATCGATCGTACCCGGCGAGGTCACGATTCGGCGAAAGAATCGAGCGCGCTGTTTGTCGCACGATCGACCAGGGCGGGTGCCGGTAGGCTGGTACCGGAGATCGCCAGCATCCTGACCCCGCTCGTG
>Ga0194131_10002336_pt1 | contig 31282 bp, 32 predicted proteins | sample TA2KigO120mmetaG_FD_148631 | JGI IMG/M metagenome (GOLD analysis project Ga0194131, IMG submission 148631) | Freshwater microbial communities from Lake Tanganyika, Tanzania - TA2015053 Kigoma Offshore 120m | ecosystem: Environmental > Aquatic > Freshwater > Lake | place: Tanzania: Lake...
ACGCTGATCTGATCCAGGCTATATGCGCGTACGAAGAGGATCAGCGCCGCAATCAGAGCGACGCCGCCAGCCAGGCCGTCGGTGTTGTCGATCCAGTTCATCGTGTTGATCGTGCCGACCACCCAGAACAGCGTGAGGGGTAGCGCCAGACCCAGGGGAAGCGCGTAGGCAGGTCCCCACGGCAACGAGATGTCAAACATCCAGAGGCCGAACGCCATGGGAAGGAGCGCCGCACTCACCTGCCCCGCCAGCTGGGCGCGCCAGCCCAAGCGCAGGCGGTCGTCAAGGTAGGCGATCGGCAGGACCACAAAGAGACCGGCGATTAGCCCGAGGAACCGCATACGCTCCGTACTGTCCGCACCGGGCACGAGCGTGACGCTGAGCACGGAGGCTGCCAGAAACGCCGCGATCACTCCGTAACCCCCAGTCCGCGGCACAGTGACGGTCTGCATCTCACCGGGCCTCGGCCGGTCGATCAAGCCGAGGATCTCGCCGATGCATCGTGAGGCAGGCACGAGGATCAGACCGATCAGCAGGGCAGTACCGAAGATCATCGCGAGGGCCAGTGGTGCGGTCATCGGCCAACCTGTGCGATGAGTCGGTCGATCTCGGCTCGGGTCGCTACCGAGTCGCCGGACCGCGCGTTGCGACGCAGCGCGGCCAGGCCGCGGCGAAAGCCCGAGTGCGCGCGCTCACCGACGAGGGCATCGATACCATTGATGTCGGTGGGGACACGCGATTCCCACGAATAGGCGAGGTGTTCCTGGAGTCGCTCGCCCGGGCGCGCACCGATGCTTCTCGTGCGCAGGATCGTGACGCCCATGCTCATGGCAAGGCGGCGCGCAGTCTCCACAAGGGGCACTGCCTCCCCGACATTGAGCAGGAAGACCTCTCCGGGCCGGGCAACGGCCGAGAGGAGGAGCAGGTCCGCCGCCTCCCGCCGGCTCATCCAGTACCGCGTCATACGCTCGTCGGTGATGGTCAGGTCCTGACCGGCCGCGATCTGGCGCGCAAAGACCTCAATGACATTGCCGGCGGTGCCAATCACATTGACCAGTCGCGAGATCCGTATCCGCATGGAGTTCTCGACCATCGCGGCGCGTAGTCCCACCTCGGCGAGCCTCTTGGAGCACCCGTAAATACTCGGCGGCCGTACCGCCTTGTCCGTCGATGGATAGAGAAAGTCCCGAGTCCCAGCGCGCATCGCGCCTCGTGCCAGGTCGAGAGTCGAGAAGATGTTCACCAGGGCGACCTGGTCGGCGTTCGCCTCCCCCAGGGGAACGTGTTTGTAGGCCGCAAGGTGAACCACCGCGTCGATGCGATGGTGCAGCAGAAGTGCACCGAGGCGCGCCGAGTCTCTCGCGTCGGCCAGGACGAGTTGCACCCGATCGGCGCCGCCGAGGTCCAGTCCGAGCCGATAGAGCGAGGGTTCGTGATGGTCGACGCAGATGAGTTGCTCCGCGCCCAGATCCACGAGGCGATGCCCGATCTCTGTCCCGATCGATCCGGCCGCACCGGTGACCAGTACGCGGGCTCCGGCGTACCTTTCCCGCAACCGGTCGCACGGCGCCTGCCATTCAGAACGCCCGAGCAGCGCGGCTACATCGAGGTTCATCCTCCCCGTCCACCATCGCGAAGGGTCTGAAGGACGCGTGCGGTTCTCCGCATCGCGGGCGATAGGTTCGGATCTGGCTCGAGAACCTCCGCAACGATGGACCCGCAGTGTTTAAACAGAGGCGCCATCATCGCATCGAGAGGCGCGTCTCCTGCACCATACTCCAGTCCTTCGCCCAGCACCCCGCGCGCGTCCGATACGTGCGCGGAGGTGGTCAGAGATCCGAGAGCGTCGAGATAGGCGACGGCAGAATAGGCTTGTGTCAACCTCAGGAGATCCTCCCTTAGATCGGCGTAGATCGGGTCGGGCGGCGAATCTGCCAGCAAGTTCACGAGCAACGAGGCATGCGACGTGTCAAAGGTCACTCGCGTGCCGGGCACCCGTGCGCACAGTTCCAAAAAGTCCTCGGCGATAATCCCCACAGGCGAGGTCATGAACGCGGACTCGCGCATCCGACCGATCGGTGGGATGTTCTCCACGGTTGGCAGCAGTCGGTGATCCTCGCAGAGTTCGACGTAGAAGCGCGTCAGAGTTCGGCAGCGCTCGAGAGACTCGCCGCGTTCGGCGGCGGTGATGCGCAGGTCCGCACGCGGCGCGATGAGATGGATGCACATCGTCGTCGCGCCAATGGCCCGGCCAGTACGGGCGACTCGGCGCAGAGTCTCGCGATTCGCCGGAGAGTCTACCGACAGGTCGAAGAACTGCCCGTCAAGCGAGCGCACCGGTCCTTCGACGAGAAGCGATAGCGGCCTTGAGACGCCCTCCAGACTTCGTTCGACGATACGGCGAATTGCTTCCGGGCATTCGGGATCCTCGATGTCGGCGCGATCGAGATAGAGCTCGAGCCCCTCGAATCGCTCGAACCCCACGCGGTCGTTCAGCTGTAGGGGAGTCGGGCGCGCCTTGAGCAGGACCGTGGGGAACAGGCGCTCCGCGCCGCGTCCGCTCCCTCGAACCGTCAACCGCGGGCCCGGTAGTAGTCGATCATCTCGCGTACGCTGGCTACCACGCTTCTCCTCGCCCCCTCTGGGGGCCGCGCCAGACTCGAGAAGACTCGGGGTCGCCGCAGGCTGGCCTCCGCAGCGCCGGATACCTGGACGTTCAACCCCAAGTCCATGGCTGTCGCACGAACGGTCTCGGCCAGCTCATCGAGCCCGACGAGGTCGCCGGCGAGGTTGACAGCTCGAAATCCCGGCCATTCACGCTCTGCGGCCTGGCGGAGCCCGCCGACAACCTCGTCGATATGGATGAGAGGCACGTAGCCGGCTCCGGGATGGATGGTGAGCAACTCGCCCGCGACGGCTTGCCTGCAGAACCGATTGAGCACGGTCATGAAGCGCGGATCATCCTTCATCATCGGGGAAGGGCCGTGCACCACCCCGATCCGAACGACCGTGATATGCAGACCGTGAACCGCGACGAATAGGCGGGCGAGGTGCTCCAGGTACACCTTGCTGAGGTGGGTGTAGTCGCGCTGCACTCCATACGGAGTATCTTCCCGAACCAGTTCAGGAAGCGGCTGCCCGTAGATCCGCATGGATCCCGCCACGACGATGCGCGAGACCCCAGCTTCCACACACACCTCGAAGAACTGGCGGGCGCCGCGCAGGTTCACGTCCTCAGTCAGCGCGATCGGGATCGAACGGTCGTCGGCGCTGGCCTGCGCCGCGAGCAAATACGCGACGTCGATCCCAGGAGACCCGGCCCGACGCAGCGACCTCCGATCGCGCAGGTCCGCCTCGATCATCTGAAGATCGCCTGCCCGAGAGAGCAGCGCGGACGATTCGCGATTCGACGAATAGAAGTTATCGAGTCCGATCACACGCTCGCCGCCGCGGAGAAGATCGAGCGCGAGTGCCGAACCGATGTAACCGACTCCCGCGATGAGCGAAGTCACTTAGCGGACGCTTGTGAAGTCGCCACCCAGGATCACCGTGATGTGATACGCGCCCTGTCTATTATCGCTGATCACACTTGCCGCTGGAACGCCCAGAGCGCGGGCCAGGCGCAAACCCGTCTCCCGCTTGGTGCCATCGCGCACGAGAATCTGCGTGTGATCGAACGTCGCGTTGCCGGCCGAGTCAACCCGACGGACGTCGAACCGTTGGGCGACCAGGGCGGTACGGGCCGCCGTTGCGATTCCATCGCGTGAGGTCCCGTTCAGAATTTCGATGGTCGCGGCATTCGCTCGGACGACCGGGTCGTAGAAGACCTCCTGGATGATGGGCCGTATCTTCGCGCGATCCGGCACGAGCACAGTGCCGTCGCCGTTCACATCGATGACGTGGTTGTGATCGACCTGCCGCGTGATGATCGCCTCCCGAGGAATCTGACGCCCCAGATTGGCCAGGGCGAGCAGGTCGAACACTGGCACGTCCATCGTGATCGAACTGGTGAGGATTCCGATCATCTGCGGCAGCTTCGGGACCAACCCCAGATTCAACGTCTGCATTCGTGCTGCTTCGAGCACCCTTTGCTGCCTGCGCGTGCGGCCGAAGTCTGATTCGGAGTGGCGAGACCGCGCGTAGCGGAGCGCCGTGATCCCGTCCATGCGTTGGGGACCGACGCCGATGTAGACGCGATTGATCCCGTAGTTTTCATTTGGGTACTCGCTATCGAGGATCGCCCTCTCTACGTCGACCGTAACGCCGCCTATGGTATCGATCAGGCGTTCGAACCCTTTGAAGTCCACCCGTGCCGTGTAATGCACCGGGACGCCAAGGTTCAACTGCACCGTGCGCCGTGCGAGTTCTGGCCCTTCGCCTGCTCGCCGCGCCTCACCGAGAAAGTGTGCCACGTTGATCTTATTCTCCGCGTAGCCCGGAATCGGCACCCATAGATCGCGCGGGATCGAGAACATCCCCGCCGTGAGACTGAGCGGGTCCAAGGTGAGCAAGATCATCGTGTCCGATCGCGTCGGCGCGACCGGATCGGACGATCGCATGTCGATGCCGAGGAGGAGAATCGTCACGCGATCCTTGCCATCCCAGACCGGCAGGTCCTGTACGGGCACGGACGTCGGCGTGGCGACGGGGGACGGTCTCGGTACGGCTACGCTCGGTGCCGAAACGGTGGGGGTCGAGCGAGGGCGGCCACCGACGACAGGGATCGCGATGGAGTCCACGTCGAAGATCGGAGCCCTCCCCGGGCGGGTGGTTTCATTGAGGATCTCGCGGACGTTGCTGAGAAATGCCCAGCCGGAGAAGAGGCCGCCACCGACGAACAGTCCAAGAAGAGTGAAGAGGGCGATCGCCGGTGCAGGCGATGGCGTTCGAGGGGACTGGCTTGGGTCCTGCGTAAGCGATCCTCGCGGTCGAACTTGAGGCGATTCTAGGGAGCGCCCCGGTGCCGTGGCGATAGCAGGTGGCGCGGGCCTATAGTAGTTCCACTACCTCCATTCGGGAAAAACGTCGTGGTTAAGCGAACCTGGCAACCGAAGCGCCTCCCTCGCAAGCGCGAGCACGGCTTCCGTGCGCGTATGGAGTCGCGTGCCGGGCGCAACATCCTGAAGCGCCGCCGTCTCAAGAGCCGAAAGCGATTGACGGTCGTCTGAGCGCGCCGTGAGCCGGCACGAGTGTGATGGTCGGTTGACGGCCCGCCTCAGAACCACCGCGGAGTTCGAGCGCGTCCGGGCTCGGGGACATCAGATCCGTACCCGTTATGTGAGCGTTCAGTGCGAACGAACGGGAGCCGGACTCGCCCGGGTCGGACTGGTTGTCGGCCGACGAGTCGGCGGAGCGGTACAGAGAAATCGGGTCCGGCGGCGACTCCGGGAGATCATTCGCCTCTCGTCGGGCCTTCCCGCGGGATGCGATTGTGTGATCACGGCACGCTCACCGGCGGCACTGGCAGCGTACGCCGATCTGCAGTCGTGCCTTATCACGGCTCTTCGGGCCGCGTCCAACTCCCTGGGATCGCCATCCGGCGGGCCGGGCGCGGAGTGAAACGCATGGTGATCGTGGCGATTCGCTCGTACCAGATGACCATCTCGCGCGCACTGCCCGCGCACTGCCGGTTTTATCCAAGCTGCTCGGAATACACTCGCCAGGCCATCGATCGCTATGGCATCGTGTCCGGGGTATGGATGGGCGTCTGCCGGCTCGCGCGCTGTCACCCATTCAACCCCGGCGGCTATGATCCCGTGCGCTGACAGCCGCGCCCGGCTCGGGAGGCACTAAGTCTGGATCTCGGAGAACTCTGGAACTCCTTCGTTAACGCTGTTTTCGTATTCGGCTTGGAGTTCCTGTACGAACAGCTAGCCGTGAATCTCGGCATCGCCAGTTGGGGCATTGCCATCATTGTCTTCACGTTCATCATGAAGTCGATCACCTTTCCACTTACACTGCAAAGCATTCGTTCTATGAAACGCATGCAGGAGCTTCAACCTAAGATCCAGCAGATCAATAAAGTATACAAGAATGACCAGGCCAAGCGTGGCGAGGAAACGATGGCTCTTTACAAGGAGCATCGTATCAATCCGCTTGCTGGCTGCCTACCAATGCTCGTACAGATGCCGATTTGGTTCGCGCTGTACGCGGCACTGTTGCAGTTGTCCACCAGTAGCCCGGAATTCTCGCGTCCATTCTTGTGGATTACGGATCTGGGGAAACCGGAATTCGCCTTTGAAACCTTCCCTCAGCAATTGCCCATCCTGGCAGTCTTGAGTGGCGCGACGCAGTGGATCACCACCAAGATGGCACAGCAGGCGACAACAGACCCGCAACAGCAGATGATGAATTCCATTATGCAATACATGCCGATAATGTTTGTGTTCTTCGCGGTCAGCGTCCCGGCGGGCCTTGTTCTGTACTGGGTGGCGTCGAACGTCTTCCAGATGGTGCAGCAATTCTTCGTGACGGGATGGGGACTCTTGCCGGTCCCCGCGGTAGTACGCTCCGCGCTGCCTGGACCACGTCTTGGTGGAACTCTGTACGCGCCGTCGGCGGTCGCGGAGGCCCCGCCGAGTGGAGCGCCTGCCGGCGCGGCAGCGTCTCCCTCTACCGAACGCACCACGACCACATCACACAGACGTAGGCGGAAGCGCCGCTGAGGATCAGCGGCCGCCATCAGGAGGAATCATGGAGGGCGAAAGCCTCGAAGTCAGCGCGCGGACGGTTGCGGACGCGATCAAGCGTGCCGTTGAGATGACCGGGCGCCCAGAGGGCGATCTTCAGGTCACCGTGCTTTCCGAGGGCCGCGGAGGGATCCTCGGGATCGGCGGTGAGGACGCTCATATCCTGGTTGCGGTGCGCACGCAACCGATCGCGGAGATCTCTGTCGCGACGACGGCGCCACCGCGCGCCGCGAGCCGCCTCGAGGCCGACCATGCGCCCATCACCGAGGAAGTAGCAGAGGAGGCGCGCGCGGTTCTTCTCGACCTCCTCGATCTTCTGGGTCTGGATACCGACGTAGCGGTTCGTCGACCGAACGGCACAGTGACACTGGAAGTGCAAGGTGAGGATCTCGGCCTACTGATCGGACGTCGCGGCGATACGCTGGCCGCGCTTCAGTTCCTCCTGAACCTGATCATGGCCAAGCGGCAGAAGCGCTGGCTCCGTGTGAACGTCGATGTGGAAGGCTATCGCGCACGACGCGAGGCGACTCTGAGCAGCCTCGCGCGACGGATCGCCCAGCGGGTCCACGAGTCCGGTCAGCCGGTCGCGCTGGAGGCAATGCCTGCCGCGGAGCGGCGGATCATCCACGTGGCTCTGGCGGAGAATCCTCATGTTTCCACGGGCAGCGTCGGCGAGGGTGAGAACCGCAAGGTCGTAATAACGCCTCGGGCATGAACGAGCCTGCCCGCCTGACGCTGGTGATCGTTGGCCACATCACCAGCGATATCGTCCCCGGCGGTTCTGTACCCGGCGGTACGGTCACGTACGCGGGTACGATGGCCCGAAACCTTGGCGCGCGCGTCCGCGTGGTGACGAGCGTCGGAGCGGACCTCGATGTCGCCACCATCCTCACAGGCATCGAGGCCCGAGTGGTGCCGTCCCCTACCAGCAGCGTATTCGAGAACATCTATGAGGGTACACATCGAAGACAGTACATCCGCTCCGTCGCCCGGCGCCTGGAAGCCGAAGCCGTTCCGTGTGAATGGAGAAGCCCTGATATCGTCCTGCTCGCGCCGCTGACTAACGAAGTCGATCCCGGCGTGGAAGACGTGTTCGATGGTGCGCTGCGCGCCGCTACGCCCCAGGGATGGCTCCGTCGCTGGGGACCCGACGGTCTCGTGCGTCACGATGGTTGGGGAAGCCTCGTAGAACGACTCCGCAGGTTGGACATTGTCATCATGAGCGAAGAAGACGTGGACCGAAATGCGGATACGATCCACCTGCTGGCCGAGGCGATCCCGCTACTTGTCGTTACACGCGGTGCTCGAGGCGGAACCATCTTCAGCGGCGGAACGGAGCGCGATTTCGTGGCGTTTCCTGCGTCGGAAGTCGAGCCGACTGGTGCGGGCGATGCGTTTGCGGGTGCGTTTCTGGTCGAGTACGCGAGAACCCGGGACGTCGCCCGTGCGACCCGCCTGGCCGCGTGCGCGGCGAGTTTCGTCGTCGAGCACGCGGGAGCTTCTGGGATACCTACGCTGGAGCAGGTGCGCGCACGCCAGGCAGCGACGCACCTGTGACCCGCACTATCGCGCTGGCGAATCAGAAGGGGGGCGTGGGGAAGACCACGACCGCAATCAACCTGGCGGCATTTGTGGGCATCGCCGGTCACCGCGTGCTTCTGGTCGACATGGACCCGCAGGCGAACGCCACGAGCAGCCTCGGGTTCGACAAGCGCTCGGGCACGCCGTCGATCTACGATGCGTTGGTAGGCGGGCGGTCCATCGACGAGGTGATCGTCGCCACGGAGAACCCTCGGGTCGACCTCCTTCCCGCAACGATCCAGCTCGCCGGAGCCGAGATCGAGTTGGTTGGCATCCTGGCTCGCGAGGGGCGCCTGGCACGTACTCTTCAGCCGATTCGCGAGCGCTACGAGTTCATCCTGATCGATAGCCCTCCGTCGCTCGGCCTTCTCACGGTGAATTCGCTCACCGCGGCCGATGGCGTGTTGATTCCCGTCCAGTGCGAGTACCTCGCGCTCGAGGGCCTGGGCCAGCTGGTGACGACGATCGACCTGATCCGCGATAGCCTGAACCCACGCTTGCGGGTCGCCGGAGTGATCCTCACCATGTTTGATGCGCGTACCAATTTGGCCCAGGGTGTGGTAGAGGAGGTTCGCGGGCACTTCCCTAGCCTGGCTTTCGAGACCGTGATCCCACGCAACGTGCGGCTTGGAGAGGCTCCGAGCTTCGGCAAGGCAATCGCCCAGTACGATCCCCAGTCACGCGGGGCGGTCGCGTACGCACGGCTCGCCGATGAGTTCCTCCGTCGAATCAAGGCATCGGAAGGGTGACTGCTAGAATCGGCGGCCCGTGAAACTGCGCATCCCCGGGCCGACGCCGGTGCCCGCATCGGTGCTGGCGCAGATGAGCCGACCGATGATCAACCACCGGGGACCGGAGTTCGCGGCCCTGATCGCAGAGATCACCGAGGCACTGAAGCGGTGCTATCGCACCCGGTCCGATGTCCTCACGCTTACAGCCAGCGGTACTGGTGCACTCGAGGCGGGCGTCGTGAACTTCCTGTCGCCGGGTGACCGGGTTCTGGGGATCACCATCGGTTTCTTCGGCGATCGGATCGCCGACATCGCCGAGTCGTACGGCGCGATCGTGCATCGCCTCGCGGCGGAACCAGGAAATGCGATCGATCCGAACGCCGTGCGCGACGCGCTGCGTCGCGCACCCGATACGCGTGCCGTCCTCGTCACGCACAACGAGTCGTCCACTGGTGTGACGAATCCGCTCGCCGAGATCGCGCGAATGGTCCGAGAAACCGATGCCCTCGTCATCGTCGACGCGGTGAGCTCTCTCGCGGGGATCGATGTGCGAACGGATGAATGGGGTCTCGATGTGGTGGCGACGGCCTCGCAGAAGGCCTGGGCGGCGCCGCCTGGACTCGCCATGGTCAGCGTGAGCGAGCGAGCCTGGGCAGCCCAGCGCATTGCCCGTATGCCGCGGTACTACTGGGATCTCGCCGCGGCTAAATCGTGGCTGACCCGCGGTCAGACGCAAGCGACCCCCGCGATCTCGATCTACTTCGCGTTGGCCGAGGCGTTGCATGTGCTGGAACAGGAGGGGCTGGATCAGGCAATCGCCCGCCATACCCGGCTGGGCCAGCGGGCTCGGGCCGGGGCGTGCTCGCTCGGCCTGGAACTGCTCGCCGATCCGTCGGTTGCATCGAACACCGTGACCGCGATCCGCGTGCCAGTGGGCATCGACGGAAATGCGATCGTCTCCGGTGTACGCGATCGTTTCGGCATCGAGCTTGCGGGTGGTCAGGGTTCGCTCGCTGGAAAGGTCTTTCGTGTCGGCCACCTCGGCTGGGTGACTGATGGGGATATCGATGAGGCGCTTTCGGCCATTCGAGATGTCCTTGCAGGGCTCGGCCATCGTCTTCCGACTACGGCAAGGAACTGATCGTGGCGCGTCCCGTCAAGGTCGGCGTCCTCGGCGCCGGCATCGTCGGATCGGGAGTCATCTCCGTGCTCGCCCGCAAAGGCGATCGGATCGCGCAGACACTCGGTGCTCGCATCGAGGTTTCCCGCATCCTGGTTCGCGACGTGACCCGACAACGCGACGCGTCGATCCACCGAGGGCTCCTGACAACCGACGCGGAGGCGATCCTCGACGATCCGGAGATCGCCGTCGTGGTTGAACTGCTCGGGGGCGAGGAACCCGCTCGGACCTACATTGAGCGAGCTCTATCGGCCGGAAAGCACGTGGTGACCGCCAACAAGGAGGTCATCGCCAAGCACGGGTACGAACTCCTGCAGATCGCCGACCGCCACAGGGTGAATCTGTTCTTCGAGGCGAGCGTGGGCGGCGGTATTCCCATCATCCGCGTCGTGCGCCGCGACCTCGTGGCGAACGACATCAGCCAGATACAGGCGATCATCAACGGGACGACGAACTTCATCCTGACCGCGATGGCTGATGGTCGTGAGTACGCGGACGCGCTGGCCGAAGCGCAGAGACTCGGTTACGCCGAGGCTGACCCGCGGAACGATGTCGAGGCGACCGATGCGGCGTACAAGCTCTCGATTCTCACCACGCTGGCTTTCCGCGCCGACGTGCGGCCCGAACGGATCCATCGGATCGGCATCACGGATCTTGCCGAGAAGGACTTCCGGTATGCATCCGAGATGGGTTACGTCGTCCGTCTCGTCGCGACGGCACGCCTCGTGGACGGAGTGATCGAGGCGAATGTGCACCCCACGCTGCTCCCGCGCGACCACCACCTAGCGTCTGTGAATGGCGTCTTCAACGCGGTTCTCATCGACGGTGACGAGGTCGACAAACTGGTGCTCTACGGCCGTGGAGCCGGCGCGCAGCCGACCTCCTCCGCGGTCCTCGCCGATCTTTGTGCCATCGTGGCCGACATCGTCGCTGGCGTCGCCCAGCGGGTCGATTTCCCCGCAACTTCGCCTCCCGTGCGAGCCTTCGGCGAGACTACCGCGCGCTTCTACCTGCGCCTGAGCGTGGCCGACGAGCCTGGTGTGCTCGCGCAGATCGCACGGGCGCTCGGCGACTCCGGAATCAGCATCGCCTCATGCATCCAGAAGGAGTCGGACGAGGAAGCACGCGTCGCCGAGATCGTAATCATGACGCACACCGCCCGTCAGAGCGCGATGACGGAGGCACTGCAGAAGATCCTTCACCTCAGTTGCACGCGACAGGTCAGCGCCTCGATTCGTGTCGATCGCTGAGCGCTCCGCCGGGTAGAAGGCAATGCGCTTCGCCGTTCGGGTACCGGCGACATCGGCGAATCTGGGGCCCGGCTTCGATTGCCTTGGGCTCGCCCTCAATCTTCACGCCGACTTCATCGTGGAGACCGGTAGACCGTTTCACATTCTGATCGAGGGCGAGGGCGCCAAGACCATCGGTCGCGACGCGAGGAATCTCGCCTACCGTACGCTCGTATCGGCTCTGGTGAGAAAGGGTATCGCGCCGCCGCCGCTCGAACTGACGATCCGCAGCAGTATTCCGGTGACCGGCGGGCTGGGGAGCAGTTCGACCGCGATCGTCGCGGGTCTGGCCCTAGCCGAATTGATGGCCGGTGGCGCGGTCGAATGCGCACGGTTGGTCGAACCGGCGGCCCGACTCGAGGGACACCCCGACAACGTCTCGCCTGCCCTGCTAGGTGGACTCGTCGCCTCACTCATGACTGAGGAACGCGTCGACGCACTTCGGGTTCCGATGGAGAAGATGCCGGGGGCGGTGCTCTTCGTTCCGGTGCTCCGAGTCGTGACGCACCGGGCTCGCGGTGTCCTTCCGCGGGTCGTGTCGCACGAGGATGCTGCGTTCAACGTCGCTCACGCCTCGATGCTTGTGGCCGCGCTCAACGCCGGTCGATGGGATCTCGTCGGTCGGGCTATGGACGATCGCCTGCATCAACCAGCGCGCGCGGAGAGACTCATCCCCGCACTTCCCGACATCCTTCGTGCGGCGCGGCAGGCGGGCGCGATCGGTGCCTGTCTGTCCGGTTCGGGATCGGCGATGCTCGCACTCGTCGACACAGATGCCGACGCGGTGGGTGAGGCGATGTGCGCCGCGGCGCGGGACCGCGGCGTCTCCGGTCGGGCGATTGTGACGCGCGTCGACGAATCGGGCACCGTCGTTCTCGACCGAACGTAAGACTTGATCAGGAGTGCTTCTATGGATACGGCCCATCTGATCGTGGGGCGCGCCGCTGTCTACTTCGTGGCGATCTGCGGGATCTGGGGGTTGCTCGCGTGCGTTCTGCCCAGCCTCCCGCGGGATGGACGCTACTACGGGACACTCCTGATCGGCGAGGGGCTTCTTATCCTTCAGTTCGCGCTTGGTCTGGGGCTTGTCTTCGCCGGACGGCTGCCTCCAGACCTGCTGCACTTCGCCTATGGTGGACTCGCGACGTTGGTCCTGCCCCTCGTTTACAGCTGGTCGCGCGGGCGCGAGGCGAGTTCGCCGCTCCCGACAGCACTCGCGGCGCTGTTCATCGCTGGCCTGGCGATCCGCGCGTTCACCACGAGCGCTGCCGGCCTGGGAGGACTGTTCGGCCCTATTCCGCCGTAGCGCGGCCCACGTCGAAGGGTCGGCTCTCGTCCGGCCAGCTTCCGAGGACCTTCACAAACTGCGCGTGCTCGCCAAGCTCGCGTAGCGCGTGGCGAACCGGCTCGTCGTCTTGATGTCCCTGGAAGTCGAGGAAGAAGACGTACTCCCAGACCCGCTTTTTCGAGGGGCGCGATTCGATGCGCGTGAGGTTGATGCCACCCTCCGCGAAGATCCGCAGGGCCTGATGAAGCGCACCGGCGTGATGTCGAACCGCGAAGACAATGGCTGACTTGTCCTTGCCGGTGCGAGGGGCGACTTGGTCGCCGATCACGATGAAACGCGTGAAGTTGTTTCGCTGATCCTCGATCCCCCGAGCCACGATCGGAACGCTGAACACCTCGGCGGCAGACTCCGACCCAATACCCGCTTCGTTGGGCAACTTCGCGAGTTCCACCGCACGCGCCGTGGACGAGACCTCCACCACCTCCGCACGCGGGAGGTTCGCACCGAGCCAGCGCCGACACTGCGCCAGGGCCACTGGCTGCGAGTAGACCCGATCGATGGTCTGTAGCGTTCCGTGCGAACAGAGGTTGTGCGAGATCTGAATCTCGATCTCGGCGCACGCCTTGATCTCGGTATCGACGAACGTATCCAGCGTAAAGGTGACACCGCCATCGGTGGAGTTCTCGATCGGGACGATCCCATAGTCAGCGTCGCGGCGGGCCGTGGCGAAGAAGACCTCAGGTATCGTGCGGCAGGGGACCAGTTCTGCCATCGATCCGAACTTTCGGCGCGCCGCGTCGTAACTGAACGTCGCAACCGGTTCCAGGAATGCGACGCGGATCGGCCGCTGAAGGGCGCGCGAGGCGGACAGGATCTCGGTCCAGATGTTACGGATCGCGAGATTGGGGAAGGGACCCGGATTCTGTCGTTCGAGACCTTCCATCAGCCTCGCCTCGCGATCTGGCACGTAAATAGGCGACCCCTCACCTGCCTTCAGTTGCCCCACGCGCAGAGATACGGCCGCACGCTCGTTCAGCAACCGAATCAGCGCGCTGTCCAGTTCATCAATCCGGAGTCGGCACGCCTCGAGGTCAGGCAGGCTGCCGCCTAGTGCGGAACGATGATGCGATCCAGTGTCCACGAAACCGCTTCCTCCGAAATGTCCGATCGCACGATGGGAGTCCCGACCCTCTCGAGCAGTACCCAGCGCTGGAGCCGGGCGGAGACCTTCTTGTCCAGCCGCATGGCGGATCGTACCAGCGCCGGATCGACACCGCGGGCGACCAGTTCGAGACCGAAGCGCTGGAGCAACTCGGTCTGGCGAGCGCGCAGATCGGCGGGCGCGGCGCCAACGTACTCGGCGAGGAGCGAGACCGCGTGAATGCCAATGGCCACCGCCTCGCCATGCAGCAGACGTCCGTACCCGGCGGCCGCCTCAAGCGCGTGGCCTATCGTGTGGCCGTAATTGAGGATCACCCGGCGGCCGCGCTCGAACGGGTCCTCCGCCACCACCGAGACCTTGAGATTGCCGCTCCGCCCAATCACCTCGGTCGTGACATTCAGGTCGAGACGGAGCAATGCATCCGCCTCGTTCTCGACAGTCTCCAGCAGGTCGGGATCCATGATCAGGGCGTGCTTGAGCGTCTCTACCCAGCCGGCGCAGATGTCTCGCCTGGGGAGAGTCGCCAGGAGGACGGGATCGGCCACGACCGTGTGTGGCGCGTGCCATGCACCGACCAGGTTCTTTCCCACCGGCAGGTTCACCGCCGTCTTCCCGCCGATCGCGCTATCGACCTGGGCAAGGAGCGTTGTCGGTACCTGGACAATGGCCAACCCCCGGAGATAGGTGGCGGCGACGAAACCCGCGAGGTCACCAACGAGGCCGCCACCAAGCGCCACCACGACATCGCGTCGCTCCGCACCACACTCGGCAAGCCACGCGAAGATCTCGGAAGCGACCGCGAGAGACTTGCTGGCCTCCGTAGCCTGCACGATCCACGCGGATGGGGAGAAGGCGGCCTCCGCAAGACTCGCCATGACCGCTCCGCCATGACGCGGAAAGACGTTCTCGTCGCTGATCAGAAAGGCGCGCCCGAGCAGGCCCCTATCGCGGAGGAACGGGCCTAGCCTGGTGGCCAGCCCCGGTTCCACGAAGTAGGTGCGGTCGACTCTATCTGCCATCGGGGATCGCCACCGCAGCGAGGATAAGTTCGGCAACCTCGTCGGGGGTGCGCCCATCTGTGGAGAACGAGTGGTCCGCCAGCACATAGCGCGGCTCTCGTTCGAGGAGGAGGCGAGTGATCAGTCCCAAGGGATCGTCCCCGCGGAGCATCGGCCTCTCCTCGGTCGCCTGTGCCGCGAACAGGCGACGAAGGATCTCATCGGGAGATGCGTCCAAACGTACGAGGACGTTGCCTGTGCGGGCAGCGGCGAGGTTCGCGTCCCGCTCAAGTGCTCCGCCGCCCAATGCGATGATCCATCCGTCGCGACCACAGGCGTCGGCCACGACATGAGCCTCGACATCCCGAAAGTGGGCCTGTCCCAGCCGGCTGAACGCCTCACCGATCGGCATTCCCAGCCTTGACACGATCTCCTCGTCCACGTCCAGAAAGCTACGCCCCGCGCGGGTCGCCACGATGCGGCCCACGGTACTCTTGCCCGACCCGCTGAACCCGACCAGAACGATGTTCCCCGGCACGTCCTAGCGGACGGGCGCGAGCGGCGCGCAGCGCGCGAAAACCGCCAGAGCCCGATCAGTGTGCCCCGAATCGATGCCGTAGTGCGTCACCACCCGGATCCGTCCATCGGCACCTGGCGGGCCTGTCTTCACACCAGCGTTGGCGACCTCAGCGCGGAACCTCTCCGCAGCGGGCGTCCCACCCTGCACACCGAAAATGACAATGTTAGTGTCGATAGCTTCCGGATCCACGAACAGCCCTGGGATTCCGGCGATCCCGAGAGCCAGGCGACGCGCGTTCTCGTGATCCTCGGCGAGGCGATCGATCATGTGGTTGAGCGCGTACAGACCGGCCGCGGCGAGAACGCCGACCTGACGCATCCCGGCCCCCAGCATCTTCCGATACTTTCGGGCGAGTGCGATGAAGTCGCGCGACCCGCACAGTACCGAACCCACCGGACACCCAAGGCCCTTCGACAGGCAGAAGGTGATCGAGTCCGCGCCTGCCATCAGAGCGGCTACGCTCACACCCCGTGCGACCGCCGCATTGAAGATGCGGGCACCGTCAACGTGGACCGGCACCCCAGCGCCGTGGGATAGAGACACAAGAGCGCGCATTGAATTTACGTCGACGATCGCGCCGCTATGGCGGTTATGCGTATTCTCGATGGTGACGAGGCCCGTCCGCGGATAGTGCACATTTTCGCCGCGTATCGTCGCTCGTATGGCCGCGAGGTCGAGTTCACCTCGATGGCTCGGTACGGGTCGAAGTTGCAGCCCTCCGAGAGCCGAGCATCCCGCTACCTCGTAGAGCAGCACATGGCACTGGTCGCCACAGATGACCTCATCGCCCCGCCGCGTGTGTGTGAGCGCGGCGACCAGGTTTCCCTGAGTACCCGAGGTCACGAACAGCGCTGCCTCCTGGCCTGTCCTCTGGGCAGCCAACTCCTGCAGCGCAGTGACCGTGGGATCCTCCCCGAAGACATCGTCTCCGAGTTCCGCCTGGTACATCGCATCCCGCATCTCGGGAGAAGGCAGTGTGACGGTATCTGAGCGGAGATCGATCGCGGACGTCATCGCAGCCGACCTACATGCCGACCCGGTAGACTTTGTGCTGGTTCTCCGTGTACGTGGCGCAGTCGGCGTGATCCTGGTGCCGGACGATCATCACGTGCTCGGCCCCGCACTGGAAGCGATCGTTGTAGGCGCAGTCGACCGCGGTGCAGCGAATGACCAGCCCTCTCCAGGTTGCGGCGGGGCTCGGCGCTTCGGTCACGATCGACACTCCCTCATTTGACTGCCCCGGAGGGCAAACCTAGAATCACCGCCCGATTATAGTGGCCGATCTTCCCAGCGCCGGGCGGCATCGGCAGGTCGTTGAACTGCGCGGCCACATCATCGATTCGCTCATGTTGCCCCGGATCATGGAAGAGCTCATGGGGCTCGGCGTCGAGTACGAGATCCAGCAGCTGGACGTTGGTCACCGTCAGAGCGACACGAGCTATGCCCGACTCGAGCTCTCCTCGCCCTCGGATGTGCTCCTGGCCACGGCGCTACGGGAGATACAGGCGTTTGGCGCATCACCGGTGGACGTCGTGGACGCCACATTTGCCCCAGCACCCGCCGATGGCGTCTTCCCGGAACACTTCTTCGCGACGACCAACCTTGAGACTGAGGTCCATCTCGGCGGAGTCGGATGGACCCGGGTGCGCTACCCGGAGATGGATTGCGGAATCGTGGTGCGCGAAGGGGTACCGCAGTGCGAGCCGATGTCAGACGTTCATTGCGGCGAGCCGGTCCTCCTCACGGGCGGCGGCATCCGCATGAGTCCCGTGGAGCGTCCCCGAGGCACGACGCCGATGTTCGGTTTCATGGGAAGCACCATCTCGAGCGAGAAGCCCAAGGGATCGGTCATCCGCCAGGCTGCCGAATGGATGCGGATCGCACGGCGCGAAGGCAAACAGATCCTTGTTGTCGCGGGGCCCGCGGTTGTCCATACCGGCTCGCGGGAGAGTTTCGTCCGACTGATTGAAACTGGTTATGTCGACACAGTGTTTGCGGGTAACGCCCTCGCGGTGCACGACATCGAGATCGCGTTTTTCGGCACGTCTCTTGGCGTGCCCCTCGACGGCGGTCCCTCCCTGGACAGCGGCCACGAACACCATGTGCGCGCCATCAATCGCATCCGCGCGGCAGGTTCGATCCGCGCCGCGGTCGAGAGTGGCGCGCTCACCAGCGGCATCATGCACGCATGCACCGTACGCGGCACGGATGTCGTTTTGTGCGGCTCTATTCGCGATGACGGCCCGTTGCCGGACGTTATCACGGACGTCATCGCCTCGCAGCGTGCCATGCGTTCCCGGGTGCGCGAGGGTGTTGGCATCGCGCTGATGCTGTCAAGCATGCTGCACTCCATCGCCGTCGGCAATCTTCTGCCCGCATCGGTCCCCACGGTCTGCGTGGATATCAATCCGAGCGTCCACACCAAACTCACCGACCGGGGCTCCTTTCAGACGGTGGGGCTGGTAATGGATGTGGGAAGCTTCCTCTCCGACCTGCTTGCAGTCCTCTCCGAGCCAGCGTAGGAGAGAGCGACCACAGCCGCGGAGTGCACCGCCATAAGTCCGGCCAGCGTCACTCCCGCGATCCCATCGACGTAGCCACGCTCGACCACCAGACGACGCCAGAACTCCCGCGCCGGTGCCGTGACAAGCGCCCGCACGGGTGGCTTCGTACCGGCACGCCGGGTGCGCGTCGCCTCGATCTCCGCATAGCGAAGCTGCTTGCGGACGAACTGTCGATAGCTCTCATAGTTGTAGTGCGCCAGGCCGCAGATGAGATGGGCGACTTCTCCATCGATCCGCACGAGTTCGTGCACCGGTCGATCGAGCAGGTACCCCGCATCAGTGCGCGTCATGAGACGGAGCTGGTAGTCGGGCCACCAGCCGCCACCGCGGACCCATTGGCCTCGGATGTAGTTGCGCCGCGGAATCCAGAACCCGCGGACTCCGCGATCGGGCGCGGTGCGAATCTCGCGCCGGATCTCGGCCGCCAGTCCGGAGGACACTCTTTCATCGGCATCGACGAACAGCACCCAGGAATGCCGTGCCTCCCCGAGCGCGCGCTGTCGCTGGTGTGCGAAGTCGACAAAGGGAGCATCGATCACTCGTGCGCCGGCGGTTTGCGCCAACGCTTTCGTGCCGTCGCGGCTGCCGCCATCCAGAACCAGGATCTCGTCGGCCCAGGCGAGCGAGCGCACACACGGAACGATGTGCCGTGCTTCATCGAGGGCGATGATCGCCGCTGAGACCCGCATCAGCCGCGGCTCCGCCGCCGGTACCACGAGCGGCGCTCCTCGAACTGGCGTGCCGAGATCGAACCGCTCCTGAGGTCGCGAATCAGTGCGAGAGTGTCGCGCACCTGCCCCGCGACGTCGATGCCGGTCGATAGTCCGCGACTCAACGCGGAGCGATGATTGGCGGCATAGCGCTTGCGACTCCTGCGAAGGGCAATTGCCATCGCGTCCGGCGTCTGCCGGGTCGCCGCTCCGGCGTGGTGCACGAACCGCCCTTCAGGCGTGTGCCAGGCCTCCCACCCCAGGTGGGAGGCACGGCGCGCCAGGTCGAGCTCCTCGCAGTACATGAAGTAGGCCTCGTCGAAGCCTCCCGTCTGCTCCACAACCTCCCGGCGGATCAGCATGGCGCCGCCGAGCGGGTGGTCGACACGGCGCGGGCGACGTAGAAATGCGCGGCTATAGCGCCCGTTCAGCCAGGAGTCCGCGATCAGTGGATGCGGCGGGAACAGATCGAACAGATCCATCAAGGGCGTCGGGAAGCGGAAAGCACCGTGCTGGAAACGCCCATCGGGATAGACCAGCGAGCCCCCCACGATCCCCGCGCGCGGAGTTCGTTCGGCGAACCGCACCATCGCGGCGGGCGCATCGCCGAGCGCCTCCATGTCGGCGTTGAGAACCAGGGCGTACGGGCCGATCAGGCCGCGAAGGACGAGATTTGCCCCCGCACCAAACCCGCGATTCACGCGGCACGGGTGCACCGTGACACGTGGGAAGGCCTCCGTCGCCGCCTCGACCGAACCGTCCGTCGAACCGTTATCGACGAGGATGGTCTCGATCCTGGCTGCGGACTGGCTGCACGATCGTTCGATGGACGAGAGACAGCCCAAGAGGAGTTCTCGCGTGTTGTAGTTGACGACGACAATCGTCAGAGTGGGCGGGCCGATCACCACCCGACCTGAATGACCTGCTCGCCGATCATGCCGGCGGGAAAGCCGACGCCTTCCTGAACTAGACCGGCAGAAAAGCGGACCTGGCGACTGTCCTCGCGAATCATCACGCGAATGTGCCCGTCGACCGTAGCGGTCTCACCGGGGCGGAGCACGCGGCTGTCCCACTCGAGGGTGCCGTCGGCCTTCGGTACGGGCGGAAAGAGGCCCCAACGGAGCGGATAGGCCTGCGGCGCATTCTGCCAGGTCACGCCAACCCGCCATACGCCGCGGCGTTCGAAGAACGCGGGCTTCGACTCGTCACCATCGGCGCGGATCGTCGCGAAGCTCTCGAACGGGGCGCTGTAGGTGTGCCCCGGCGCGGGTCCCCATGACCGTATCGCCGTCGTACCCGTATTGCGAACCGTGATCCGCACGTCGATGGTCCCGCCAAGGATCACGGCTATGGGAGAAAAACGCACATCGACGATCTGCAGGCGCGGGGTACCCCCGTCCTGAATCGTGACCGGGACTGACGCATGGCTCGCATTACCGGCCAGGTCGCGGGCTTCCACGTGAATGATCGTCGGTCCATCGGGCAGCAGCTTGCCACCGTACATGCGGCCGCCAGTGGTCCCGTCCCAGAGGTGAGACTGCAGTGTGGCGCGGCGACTCCGCCATGGATCGATCGCGTGATACTGCCCGTGCGCGTCGATGGCGTATACGGTCGATTCGCCCTCCTTCGAGAGACCGTAGGTGATACGGAGCTCATCGTCCACGCCATCACCGTTGGGCGAGAACGAGGTCAGGTCCGTCTGAAGTTGCACGATCTCGACCGGCGTGCGATTCCCCTCCCGCACCGTCACGAGCGCCTCCTCGACGCTGCGCGCGCCGCTCTCATCGATTGCGGTGACGCGGATTCGGTAATCGCCGTCCCCGACGACCCGTCGCCCCAGGCCGGTGGGCACTGTCCCATCGAATCGGACGGCGTAGGTATCGGGTGCTCGAGTGGCACGCTCGCGCAGGACCATGGACTCCCCGGAGGCAGCAACGAGCAAGACTTCGACGTCGGCTCGTCGCCCCAGATCGTACTGGGCGGTGAAAGGGGAGAGCCCGCCCGAGCCGTCGGGGCGGACAACCGCGTCGGAAGCGCGCAGCGGCGAGAGCAGCGGCGCGGGGCCACAGGCCACTGCGGCGAACGCGAAGATTACTCCCAGCACGCCGGCGATGCAGCGCATGGGGTCGAGTGTAGTCACGAAGTCCCGAGCGGCTGTATGATGCTCGAAAGCGAAATCGGGCGCGACGGGGACCGAGTCGAGCCCACTCCCTCGGTGGAGACGAGGGGACTCGAACCCCTGACATCCGCCTTGCAAAGGCGGCGCTCTCCCAACTGAGCTACGTCCCCGCGCCTGGCCACTCGACGACGGTGGGCCTGCCTGGACTCGAACCAGGGACCTCGGTCTTATCAGGACCGCGCTCTAACCACCTGAGCTACAGGCCCGTGGAAGGCGACGAGCCGCCTGTCGGTTCACCGCAGAAGAGCGACGGCGACTCGCTGGACCTTGGAAAGCGTTCGGCATCGGGGAGGGCTCGCGCCCCCACCAACGCCAGGTGACCGATCGACCTGGAAGTCCCGAAGTGGCCCGTGCACCTTCCAGTGCACCCACTCCGCGGCTCTCCCTAGAAAGGAGGTGATCCAGCCGCACCTTCCGGTACGGCTACCTTGTTACGACTTCATCCCAATCACCAGCTCCACCCTCGGCAGATGCCTCTCAGCTACCCGACTTCAGGCGTCTCCAGCTTTCGTGATGTGACGGGCGGTGTGTACAAGGCCCGAGAACGTATTCACCGCGGTGTGCTGACCCGCGGTTACTAGCAACTCCGCCTTCACGGGGGCGAGTTGCAGCCCCCGATCTGTACTGTGGTCGGCTTTACAGAGATTCGCTCCACTTCTCAGCTTCGCCCTCGCCCGCTGTACCGACCATTGTAGCGTGTGTGTCGCCCAGGACGTAAGGGTCGTGCTGACTTGACGTCATCCCCACCTTCCTCCGGTTTGATACCAGCTGTCGGTCTAATAACTTAATTAGACCCGAGGGTTGCGCTCGTTGCGGGACTTAACCCAACACCTCACGGCACGAGCTGACGACAGCCATGCAACACCTGTCTCCCTCCCCCTCTCGAGGCACACAATCTCTTGCGCTGAACAGGAGATGTCAAGCCCTGGTAAGGTTCTTCGCGTTCCATCGAATTAAACCACACGCTCCGCTGCTTGTGCGGGCCCCCGTCAATTCCTTTGAGTTTTAGCCTTGCGGCCGTACTCCCCAGGCGGGGCACTTCCTGCGTTTGCGCCGGCACGGAAGGGGTCGATACCCCCCACACCTAGTGCCCACCGTTTACAGCGTGGACTACCCGGGTCTCTAATCCGGTTCGCTCCCCACGCTCTCGCGCCTCAGCGTCAGCTATGGCCCAGGACGCCGTCTCCACCACCGGCCTTCCGCCTGATATCTACGCATTTCACCACTACACCAGGCATTCCACGTCCCTCATCCACGCTCCAGTCCTACCGTCCCGAACGCTCACCCAGGCTAAGCCCAGACCTTTCACGCCCGACTGATAAAACCACCTACGCGCCCTTTACGCCCAGTAAATCCGGACAACGCTCGCACCCTCCGTATTACCGCGGCTGCTGGCACGGAGTTAGCCGGTGCTTCTTCCCAGGGTACCGTCCTCCCTCGTCCCCCAGAAAAGAGGTTTACAACCCTAAGGCCGTCTTCCCTCACGCGGCGTCGCTGCGTCAGGCTTTCGCCCATTGCGCAAGATCCCTAACTGCTGCCGCCCGTAGGCGTCGGGGCCGTCTCCCAGTCCCCGTCTGGCCGTACATCCTCTCAGACCAGCCACCCGTCACCGGCTCGGTAGGCCGTTACCCCACCGACTACCTGATGGGCCGCAACCCCCTCCTCAAGCAACCCCGAAAGGCTTTTCTTCATACACCCCTATGCGTATGACTCCATGCGGGTTTACCGAACGTTTCCATCCGCTATCCCCCACTCAAGGATAGGTCAGTTACGTGCTACTCAGCCGTCCGCCACTAACCCCAAGGTCTCCCCCAAGGCCCGTCCGACTTGCATGTTTAACGCACGCCGCCAGCGTTGGTCCTGAGCCAGGATCAAACTCGCCATCTAGTCAACCCGCCTGTCTCTAGCTTCCTATCCACTAGACCCAGACAGATCCCTAACCTGACTAAGCCCAACCACCCCAACTCTTCCCAAGGCTCACGTATTCGCCGTCGTTCTTCTACTGTTAACCCGGCAACGCGCTCGCACCCCACCCTGCGCCCTGCCGCAGGCGCACCGCTGAATATACCGGCGATGCGAAACCACAGTCAAGCAAAGCGCGGACAGCGCCGGCCAGAACTGCGCCCTAGCCGGCCTCCCGTCGGCCTTCGAGGGCTCGGGCGAGAGTCGTCTCATCGGCGTACTCGAGATCTCCGCCGGTCGGCAGCCCCCGCGCGAGGCGGGTCAGCCGGATCCCGGACGGGCCCAGCAGGCGCACGATGTACATCGTCGTCGCGTCGCCTTCCAGGTTCGGGTCCAGCGCGAGGATCACTTCGTGGATGCCATCCTGACACCGGGCAATAAGTTCACGCAGGCGAATGTCCTCGGGCCCGATTCCATCCATCGGTGAGATGGTGCCGTGAAGGACGTGATACACCCCCGTGTATGCGCCGGTGCGTTCGATGGCCGCCACGTCGAGTGGTTCCTCCACGACGCAGATCGTCGTTGCGTCCCGCCCACCCCGACATATTGGGCACGGATCCGTCTCCGCCAGATTGAAACAGGTGGTGCAGTGGCCAACGGTGTCGATGACCTGAACGATCGCATCGGCGAGGGATCGCGCCTGTTCGTGTGGAACGCGGAGCAGGTGGTAGGCGAGCCGGCTCGCCGATTTCGGGCCGATCCCGGGGAGTCGATTGAGTTCCTCAATCAGCCGTGCGATCGACGGAGAAGCGGGTTCCGGCACGGGGTGCATGCTATAGTTCCTGCCCCCATGAAGGTTCTCCTTCGCCAGTCATTGAAGACGCTTGGCACCGCGGGTGAAATTCGCGCGGTGGCGCGAGGCTACGCGCGGAACTACCTCCTGCCACGCGGGATCGCGGTGCTCGCAACCCCGCAGGCGGTTCGTGACGCGGAGATTCAACACGAGATCGAGCGGCGGCGCGACGAGAAGAACGCGGCGTCGAACGAGCGCACGGCGGAGCGGCTTGCCCAGACTACGGTGACGATCCCGGCACGCGTCGGTGCCCGCAATCGGCTTTACGGTGCGATCACCGCGGCCGACATCGCGGCGGCGCTGGAGCAGCAGGCGGGCATCACGATCGATCGGCGTCACATTGAGCTTCCAGAGCCACTCCGTCATCTGGGAGATCATCGGGTCCAGGTTCGGGTTGCGCGAAGCCTGACCCCCGAATTGACCGTTTCAGTGACGGCAGGCGCGTAGTCCCGCGTCGCACGGTCCGTGACCGTGGGAGATGACCAATAGAGACCGCGAGCGCTGAACGGGGGACGCTCCCCATCGATGAGCGCGCCGAGGGAGCGTTGCTCGGGGCACTGCTCGTAGATCCGGCTGCCATCGCAACCATCGCCACCCTCGTCGCTTCGGCAGACTTCTTCCGAGCGCGAAACGCCCGTGTGTTCGAGGCGATTCTCGAGATCTATCACCGATCGGACATCGTCGATTTTGTCTCGGTCGCGGCTGAACTGGAGCGCAACGGGCAACTCGAGATCATCGGCGGCACCGCCTACCTGGCGTCGCTGGTCAACCAGGCTCCATCGTCCCTCCACGTCGAGACGTACGCCCGCGAGGTTGAACGCACCGCACTCATGCGGCGACTGATTGGCGCCTCCGATCGCATTCGCGAGATCGGAATGGCCAATCCCAGCGATGTCGACGAGGCGCTCGACCGGTCCCAATCCCTCCTTTTCGAGCTCGCTCAGCGGCGCATCTCCCGCCAGTTCACGCCTTTGAGAGATGCACTCCACGAGTTCTTCAATCGACTCGACGAACTGCAGAATCGGCGTGGCGATCTCATTGGGCGCCCGACCGGCTTCATCGAGCTCGACCGCATCACGGGCGGCCTGCACGATGGCGATCTGATCATCCTCGCGGCCCGCCCCTCGATGGGCAAGAGCGCCCTCGGGTTCAACATCGCCCGCAATTGCGCCGCCGCCTCGCACGGCGTACTGGTGTTCAGCCTGGAGATGTCCATCGAGCAGATCGTGCAGCGCATGATCTGCAGCGAGGCGTCAGTCGACGCCCAGCGCCTTCGCCAGGGGTACATCGACGACAGCGAGTGGCGACGCATAAGCGAGGCGTTCGGCACTCTCTCGGAGTCGCCCATCTGGTTCGACGACACACCGGCGCTCTCGACCACCGAAATGCGTATGAAGGCGCGTCGACTGAAGTCCGAGCACGATATCCAGCTCGTTGTCGTGGACTACATCCAGCTCATGCGCGGGCGTGGCCTCGAGAATCGCGTGCAGGAAGTCGGCGAGATCTCCAGAAGCCTGAAGGAACTGGCAAGAGACTTGAAGGTACCCGTGCTTGCGCTCTCCCAGCTCTCGCGGGCCGTCGAGTCACGGCAGGACCATCGACCGGTGCTGTCCGACCTGCGGGAGTCCGGCTCGATCGAGCAGGACGCTGACCTCGTGATGTTCATTCATCGCGAGGAGATGTACGATCGCCAGACCGAGAAAAAGAACCTCGCCGAGATCATCATCGCGAAGCATCGGAACGGTCCGGTCGGGGGCTTCAACCTGCGATTCTTCCCGAATCAGGTGAAGTTTGGCGATCTCGAGTCGTACCGCCAGCCAAACTGATCGGTCGACGGTGCTCGGTCCGAAAGCGACGATCTCGCTGCCCGCCAGATTCCTATCCGAGGTGGTCCCCAACCTCGACCACGCGGAACTGCGGGTGTTGCTAGCCCTGTACCTGCGCGGGATCGGCGAAGTCGGAGGCCAGGTCGCGGCCGACGACATCCTGAACGACGCGAGTCTGCTGCGGTCGCTGGCCGCTGACGGTCCTGCGGCGTCGGAGGCAGCCGTCCGTCGTGCGATCGATCGGCTGCTCGCGCGCGGCATTCTCGGCAGTGCGGACGCATCGCGTCGCTACCTCCGGCTCGGGACCGCCACCGACGTCGTGGCCGGGGCCGTCCCGTCGATGGGCGCCGAGCAGGCGAAGCGTGCGCTCGTCGCCCGACTCTACGAGGAGAACATCGGTCTCCTGCAGCCCATCATCGTCGAAGAACTGAACGCGGCCGCCCGGCTCTACCCCGAGCCATGGATAGTCGAGGCGTTCGCCGAGGCCGCCCGGTACAATAGGCGCAACTGGCGTTATGTTCGGCGAATCCTCGAGCGGTGGGCGACGCAGGGGCGGGGGCCCGGTCCGTCTGGGGCAGGCGCTTCCGCGGCTTCAACCGCCCGCCCATCCGGGTGGGTTCAAACCTACCGACGAGGCGAGCATCTGCCCGATCTGTAAGGGTGCGGGCTGGATGCGCTGGGACGTTCCCGTCGGCGATCCGAACTTCGGCCGGGCATTCATGTGCGAGTGCCTCAGTAAGGATGTCGCGGTGCGCAACCTGGCGGGTCTGCGCCTCCGTTCGAACCTGGATGCCCTGCAGCACCTGACTTTCGACACCTTCGATGCGACCATCCCCGGCGTAGGCGACGCGCTCACCGCCGCGCGGGAGTTCATCGCCGACACGCGCGGTTGGCTGGTCCTGTACGGCGGCTTTGGCGTGGGGAAGACGCATCTCGCCGCGGCAATCGCGCACGCACTCGTGGAGCGCGGCACGCCAATTCTGTTCCAGGTCGTTCCGGTCTTGCTCACGGAGATGCGCGCCGCATTCAACCCGGCTACTGATGTAGCGCTCCGCGACCTGGTGAATTCCGTGATGCGCGTGCAAGTCCTGATCCTCGATGACTTCGGCGAGGAGTACGACACTCCGTGGGTGCGCGAGCAACTGTTCCTGCTCCTCAACCACCGCTACAACCATCGCTTGCCGACCGTGATCACGACGAATCGGCCGCTTGAAGCCATTGATCAGCGCATCTGCTCGCGCATGTTGGACCGCTCGCTGTCACGTACCGTGGCCGTCCGTGCGGCCGACTATCGACAGCGCCCGCTCAGCGCCCGTCGTCCGTCGCGAGGACGGTCCCCTCGCTGACGGCGCGCGCGGTTCCGTCGGAGAGGCGCAAGACAAGGGCGCCAGTTCGATCGACATCCTCGGCCACACCGCGAAGAGGCGGTGCACCCGGCACTTCGATGGTGACACGCTGCCCGAGCATCGTGAGGCGATCGCGCCAGTGCTGCCGTGTTCGCTCGGGCGCGGCGCGCCATTCCTCGATCCTGGAGGCCAGGCTATCGAGCAGGCGCGCCGCGAGATGCGCCCGATCGACAGGAAGGCCGCTGGCGAGCCGCAGACTCGTCGCCGGATACGCGACGCGCGCCGGCAGGTCCCGATCCTCCTGTTGGACGTTGATGCCGATGCCGACGATCGCGCGGGCGGACCTCGCATCAGTCTGGCGGTTCTCGACGAGAACCCCTGATACCTTCCGGCCGCCCAGCAGCACGTCATTCGGCCACTTGAGTGCCGCTGCCAGACCGGTCACACCCCAGATAGCGTCGCAGATCGCGAGCGCGGGTACCAGCGCCAACCCTATCAGTGGACCGTCGTGGGCAACCATCAGCGAGAGAAGGATCGAGGATCCAGGTGGCGCAACCCAGGCACGGCCGCGACGTCCCCTACCGATGCGCTGAGCGTTCGCGAAGACGGCAACGCCCTCTCGGCCGAGTCGCCAAACGACGTCGTTCGTCGAGCCGACTTCGGCGAGGACGACCAGACGCCACCGTGCCTGCAGCCGGGAGCGTATGCGCCATGAATGAAACGAGCCGAGGGAACCATTCGACTCCCTCGGCTCACTGTTGCCGAGCAACAGAGCTCAGCGTTCTCCGCCGAACCTGACCGTGGGTCTAGGTCCCCACACCCCCAGTGGCGATATGGGACGCTCTGTTGCTCGGGCAACTATTACTGTCCTTCAAACGCACCACCTCCTTTCGACACCGAGCGGCATCCTATCAGGGGAACGACGAGCCGTCAACGCGGGCATCGCCTCGCCGCGAGGGCGGTGCCCGCGGACCGGCGGTGCATTCCACTACGGAGCGGGGCGACGGCTCTGATTGGGAAGTTCGTCACCTTGACACTACCAGTACCCGTGAATACGATGGGCGCCAATTCCCCGAGGAGCGGCCTGTGACCTACGTCATCTGCGAGCCCTGCATCAACACCAAGGACGCTTCTTGCGTGGATGTCTGCCCGGTCGACTGCATTCACACCGCCGACGCGGATGCGCAGTACTTCATCGATCCCGACGAGTGCATCGACTGTGGCGCGTGCGAGCCGGCATGCCCGGTCAGCGCGATCTTCCCCGAAGACTCCGTGCCGGATAACTGGAAGTCGTTTGTTACCCTGAACGCGGACTACTTCAAGAAGTAGACGGCACCCGGTTGCGGTCCCTTAACGTCGGGGCCGACCCGCAACCCGCCGGTTCTTATTTTGGAGCGCCGACAAACCGTGGCCGATGCAGGCCGGGGACGTGCGCCCACCGAGGCTGAGGGAAGCTTCGGCAGCGTCCTTCGGAATCGATCGTTCCTCGCACTCTGGCTCGCGCAGGTCCTATCTCAGATCGCGGATAACATTGTCTACTTCACGCTGCTTGTCGAGGTCTACCGGCGAACCGGATCGAACACGGCAGTCAGCGCGTTGGTCCTTGTCTTCACCGTACCGGCACTCACGTTCGGACTTTTTGCGGGAGTTCTGGTCGACCGAGTTGACAAGCGACTTGTGCTGCTCGGAAGCAACCTCGGTCGAGCGTTCGTCGGTCTGGTGCTCGTGCTTGCACCGAACTCCTTCGGCGCGCTTCTGGCGCTGGGTTTTGTCGCCTCGATCTTCCGCCAGTTCTTCATGCCCGCCGAGGCCGCGGCTCTACCTCGGATCCTTCAATCGAAAGACCTGCTTCCTGCGAACGCGCTCTTCACACTGACCTACAACGCATCCTTCATCGTGGGATTCGCCGGCGCTGGCCCGCTCCTGAAGTTCGCCGGCACCGAAACTGCCTACCTGATCTCGACGATCCTCTTCGGGGCCGCCACCGGCCTCTGCCTGGCTCTGCCGAGCATCGTTCCAGAAGCGCACAACGTGGTGCGGCGCGCCACCGTCCGTGCAATCGGGTTGATCGCCCGAGAGCTGCGGGAAGGGTGGGCGTTTCTGCGCTCCAGTCGTGAGACAACGGGCACGATGCTCCAACTAGCTTTCGCATGGTCGCTCTCGGGCATCACTGCGGCGGTCGCGCCTGGGTACGCATCGACCGTCCTCGGTCTGTCAGAGGAAGACGCCTTCTATCTGATCTTCCCGGCCGGGTGCGGCGTCATTCTGGGATCGATCCTGGTTGGCCGGTTCGGCCGCCATGCCCGGCCGCACCTCTTGATCGCCGCCGGGTTTGTCGGCATCGGTCTCGCGACCGTTCTTCTTTCCAGCTATCGCCGCATCCTCGACCTGCTAGTCGCCCAGTTCCCGGCAGCCGGATCGATCGACCTACACCCCGGCGGCCTCCCCGGCTTTCTCATTGTGGTGATGGTCCTGTCCGCCTGCCTGGGCCTCGCGAACGCAACGACCGTGATCCCGGCGAATACGGCTCTGCAGCACGGGACACCAGACGAACTCCGTGGAAGAGTCTTCTCGGTCCTCAACGCGCTGGGAAACACCGGGTCCACCGCTCCGATCCTGATCGTCGGAATAGCCGCCGACTTGATCGGACTGCGCTACCTGCTGTTGGGAATCGGCATGTCGGTACTACTTGTGGGACTGCTCAGCCTGCGGCGATCGCGTTGACACACCTGTAGGGCGCACATACCATAGCCGAGCCCGAGACCGGCTGGCGCGAGGCGCGTGGAGCGACACCTGGATCTGTTCGACAAAGTCGTGCGGCTCACCATGCCGCAGCAGGCGCAGGCGGGCGGTTTCTACCCGTATTTCGTGCCGATCGACTCGCCATCGGGCCCCGAAGTGATCATCGGCGGCAAGCCAACGATCATGCTCGGGTCGAACAACTACCTCGGGCTCACACAGCACCCTCACGTGGTCGCGGCCGCGCACCGGGCCATTGACCGGTACGGAACGGGATGCACCGGGTCGCGGCTTCTGAACGGAACGCTCACGCTCCACCAGGAACTCGAATCAAGGTTGGCGAAGTTCATGGGCACGGAGGCAGCCCTTGTCTTCACCACCGGGTTCCAGGTCAATCTGGGAGTCATCTCATCGCTCGTGGGGCGCAACGACGTTTTGATCCTCGATCGGTCCGATCACGCAAGCATCGTGGATGGCGCACGACTGGCGTTCGGCCGCACGTTGCGGTATCCGCACAACGACATGGCCGTCCTCGAGCGATTGTTAATCGAGCATCACGGCAAGTCGGGCATTCTGATCGTGGTGGATGGGGTCTTCTCTATGGAGGGGGACATCGCCCGACTGCCGGAGATCGTGCGGTTGGCGCGAAAGTACGGCGCGCGCGTGATGGTGGACGACGCGCACGGTGTGGGTGTTCTCGGCGCGGGCGGGCGCGGAACCTCCGAGCACTTTGGCCTGCAGGATCAGGTCGACCTGGTTATGGGGACGTTCAGCAAATCGCTTGCGTCGACTGGTGGTTTCATCGCTGGTACCGCCGAGGTGATCTACTTCATCAAGCACAGCGCACGGGCCTTTCTCTTTTCCGCCAGCATCCCGCCCGCGAGCGCAGCGGCGGCGCTGGCTGCGCTCGACGTGATCGAGACCGAGCCGGAGCGCCGGACGACCCTCTGGGCAAATGCGCATCGCGTGAAGGCCGAGCTAACCAGTATGGGTTTCGATACCGGCGTGAGTGAGACCCCGATCATCCCTATCGTTGTGGGCGATGAGTTCCGGCTCGCCCAGTTCTGGAAGTGCGTGTTCGAGAAGGGTGTTTTTGGCAACGCGGCGATAACGCCGGCGGTCGAACCAGGCCACGCCCTGCTGCGCACCAGCTACATGGCCACGCACGAGGATCACCATCTGGACCGCGCCCTGACCGTGTTTCGCGAGGCTGGCAGAGAATTCGGGCTGATCTCCTGAGGGAGCCTACGTGCGTGCGCTGATCCTCATGGCGGACACGGGCGGCGGCCATCGCGCCGTCAGTAGGGCCCTCGCCGACAGCCTCAAGCGACAGCACACCGAGGGCATCGCGGTTTCCATCGTGGATCCCCTCGCCCGAACCCGTCGCGGCCTGGTGCGCCAGATCGCCGACCTCTATGGACCGGCGCAGAAGTACGGCCGAGCGATATATCACGCGGCCTTTCGGCTCACCGACTCCGTCGATACGTTCGCGAGAGTTCGAGAGGTCCTCGGTGGACCGCTCATCGATACGATCGAGGAGATCCTGACCGCCGAGGATCCTGATGTCGTGGTCTTTGCGCACTCCCTCGTCATCAGCCCGGGTCTGGATGCGATCGGGCGCAGGGCGCAGGCAGGGGCGCGTCCAGTCCGCGGCGTCACGATGGT
>Ga0194131_10002337_pt1 | contig 31272 bp, 31 predicted proteins | sample TA2KigO120mmetaG_FD_148631 | JGI IMG/M metagenome (GOLD analysis project Ga0194131, IMG submission 148631) | Freshwater microbial communities from Lake Tanganyika, Tanzania - TA2015053 Kigoma Offshore 120m | ecosystem: Environmental > Aquatic > Freshwater > Lake | place: Tanzania: Lake...
ATCGGATCGCGGCACTCCCCTCCTCTCGGCTGCTCGCCACCCGCGCCGGCGGCACCATCCCAGACCGTGGTCTGTTCGCGATGGTCACCGCCGATAGCCGCAAACGGATCGGCGAACTGGATGAGGAGTTCGTCTTCGAAACCAGGCGCGGCGATACCTTCGTCCTCGGGGCGCAAGTCTGGCGAGTAAGAGAGATCACCGAGAGCCAGGTGCGCGTCGAGCCCGCGCCGGGGGAACTCCCGCGCATGCCGTTCTGGCGAGCCGAGGCTCCGGCACGAGGATCCGAACTCGGAAAGCGGATCGGGGCGTTCCGGCGCGATCTGGCAGGACTCCTCGCCGCGCTAGACGATCGCGATCTGCAGCGGATCGCGCTGCTCGTGGATGAGGGCCCAACGGGCGAGCGCGACGCCGATGAGCCATCACCCGCACTCCGCGAGGTTGTGGCTCTCCTGCGTGATCGCTGCGCCTTCGATGCCCGTTCCGTGCGCGCGCTGGTCGAGAGCGCGCGCTCCGAACTCCTGCGCGACACCTTCGCCCACGATCGCCGGATCGTGGTGGAGAGCTATGAAGATGGCCTGGGCGAACCGCGCATGGTGGTCCATTCGCCCTTCGGCAGTGGAGTGAACCGGGCCTGGGCACTCGCGATCGGCGATGCTCTCAAGGAGCAGTACGGCCTCGATGCGCAGACAAACGTCGGCGACGATGGGTTTCTCCTGCGGTTCGGCGGCGCCGAGAGTCCGCCTGGCGCCGAGGTCGTCGCGCGGTTGACGTCGGCCGAGGCCCGGGAGCGCCTGCTGCGCGCACTTCCGGCCTCGGAACTCTTTGGGGCGCGGTTTCGGGAGAACGCGGCGCGCGCACTCGTGCTCCCGCGCACGTCGGGCGGCCGGCGCACCCCGCTCTGGCTCAGCCGCCTGCGCGCCAAGGACCTGCAGCAGGCGACCGGCGCGCTGGCTGACTTCCCGATCACCATCGAGACGTACCGCGACTGCCTCGCCGATATCCTGGACCTTGGCGCCCTGACTGAGGTCCTCGACGCAATCGCCTCGGGGGAAATCACGGTGGTCGGGCGCGTCGGCGAAGCGCCTTCAGGGGTGGCTGCGGGTCTCGACTACCGGTTCGCTATGCAGTATATGTATGAGCACGACGCCCCCCGCGGCGAACGTCAGTTCGCGGCGCTCAACGTCAGTCGGGCGCTGCTCGGCGAACTGCTGCGCGATGGCAGTCTTGCCAGTCTCGCCCAGCCAGAGGCGATCGAGGACGTGGTCGCCCGTGTCGAGCGTCGCGCGGCCGACTACCGGCTCGAGCAACCGACCGACCTCCTCCAGGCGCTCTTCGAACTCGGCGATATGACGACGGATGAGATTGCGCGCGCGTCCGAGGGCGACACCTACGCGGGCTGGTTGGCGGCCCTCGCCGGCCGCCAGCAGATCGTCTCCCTCCGGATAGGCGAGGAGACACGCTGGGTCCACGCCGATCGCTTCGCGGAGTACCGCGCCCTCGGTGATGATCCCCGGCCGATCCTCGTTCGAGCGGCGCTGGCCCGGGGCATCACCGACACGCCTACTTTGGCGCGGCGCTATCTGGTCAGCGAGGCCGTGGTGCAGGAGTCGCTTCAGGCGGATCCTGGACTCCTTCGCGGCCGTGTTGGTCCGGGCGCGGAGGAGCAGTGGGTCGAGCGGAGCGCGCTCGATCAGATCCACCGGCGTTCGCTAGCGATCCTGCGGCGTGCGATCGAACCGGTGCCGCTGGGTGCGTACGCGCACTTCTTGCTCGACTGGCAGGGGATCCGTCGAGGCAGCGCGCCGCGCGAGGACGAGGCGGCGGCGGTCGAGGAGAGCCAGCGGCGGCTGACGCGGATCCTCCAGCAACTGCGCGGGTTCGGCGCCCCCCTGACGACATGGATGCGCGACATCCTGCCCGACCGCCTCGGGGATGAGGGGCAGGCGGGCGTTGAGCACCTGCTCCAGTCCGGCGAACTGATCTGGGCGATCGATCGTGGCAACGATCCCCGACGTGCACGCGTACGATTCATGTTCCGCGGCGAGGGACGGATGTTTCTCGAACCCATGCCCACCGGGGAGGGCCAGCGCGAGACCGCACCGGCGCGCGCTGACCGCGACGAGGCGGTGGTCCGCCTGCGCGAGGGCGCGGGCAGCCAGTTCTCGCCAAAACTCGTCGAGGGATTCATCCGCGCGACCCAGACCTCACCCATCCGCACCGCATCCACCGAGTCCGCGCTCGGTCGCATCCCCGGGCACTGACGTCAGGATCGGTCGAAGGCCTCAGACGGCGAACAGCCGCACTACAAACGCGTTCCAGCCATAGCCGATACGCCGTGGTTCGCCCTTACCCAGCGCGTCGACACTGGTGCTCAAATACTCGTGGGACGCCACTTCATACCGGATTTCCGACGCCAGGCGGTCCGCCAGCAGCAACTCGGCTCCGGCCAGGCCGTGGCGACCCGCGGCGTAGAGCGCCAGTGCGTCGTAGAGGAACCATGAGCCGCCATTGTGGTAGTAGCCAGGCGGATTTGAGACATCCACGATGAATTCGGATGCGGGACGCAGGTTCCCCTCGTGCCCGGTGAGCACCTTGAAGCCGAGGAAGGCGCCATCGACGTGGTGGGACCGGGCGAAACGATGGATCGTGGCCGACACGCGTTCCCGCCCCAGCAGTGAGCGGTCGAACCAGTAGAGGGAGAGAGCTTCGCCGACCAGCGCGGACACGTCGAGGTTGCTCGAGCCGGCGCGCTGCGGGAGCGCCCAGGAGTCGACCGGAGAGCGCATGCCCACATAGGCCTGCTCGGCCAGCGCGACCAGGGGGGGATCAACGCCCGGGACGCGCATCCGGAGGAGGCATTGCAGGGCCACCGCGGCGAGCCCCTGCGTATACGCCATCACCTCAGGCGAGGGAAGCGGGCGACCGTTTGGCCGATACGTATCGATCCAATAGTGGTAGCAGCCAATCTCTTCGCTTCGCTCGGTGCGGTACTCGCCCCACGTGACGAATGCGCCGCCATACATCTGGCGGGCGATGTGCTGATAGGCGATTCCCAGCGTCCCGTGATCGACCCGGCCGTCCATGCGGGCCAGAACGTAGGAATGGAGGACAAACATGAGCGTGCTCTCGTCGAAGCGCACCGATTCCAGCGGCGGCCGCGGGGCATGGCGCAGGAACGTCGGACATCGACCGTCCGGACTCTCTCGGACGGCCAGGCCGAAATGGCCCACGATCCCCGAGGAGACATCGAGCCGCTCGAGAGCAGCCGCGACCCAGAACGAGTCGCGCACGTACATGTCGCCGTAGATCGGGCTCGGCACCGTCCAGCCAGACGCGTCGCGCACGCACTCACGCGCCGTCGTCATCAGCATGTCGGCAACGCTCCGTCGCATGCGGGCGCTCGAGACATTCGCAACGCTCTGCACGAAGGAGCGATGGGGCACGGCGGGCTCGCTCTGGACAGCGACGGCGACCCGGGGAACGAGGAGGCCTGCCGCCGCACCCGTACCGATCCGGAAGAGCGATCGACGTGTCAGGTGGCTCGGCGCCATGTGTCCGTTTTCAAGAGTTCGGCTTTCCCGGTGTTACCGACAGGGTAACACGCGATGTCCCCGCGGAAAACAGGGGAGTGACACCGCGACATCACCAGGCCGGCGGGACGACCTACGCCTGGGTGTCGATGAAGCTCCCCTTGTCGCCCAGGCCGCTCACGCCCGGGGGTCGCAATGGTGGACGGGGCTGGAACGACGCGGCGAGGTTCTGTCCCGGCCCGGCCTTCCCCACATCCGCCTGAACGCGCTCGTTCTTCGCGCTGTACTGGAGCGACTTGCCGCGCCCGAGCGAACGGGGAGAGAGCGTCATAGGCGTCGGCGTGCCCGGACCCATCACATCGACACTGGACATCGTTAGGCTTCCCCTCCGTCAGTATAGGAACGCCCGGCGACGGCCACAGGGATAGCCGCACCGCCGACGCGCGCGACAGGTAGGATCGCCGCGCACGGACAGCAAGAACCGCCGAACCGATCCGTCGACCAGCGATTCCTCAGCAGGCCGGGCTGCCCTTCGGCTCTCGTTGGCGAGCGCGCCCGACGGGGAACGTAGCCCATGGATCGGGCTGTGTGGGCCCAAGCCGGAGGACCGGGGACCAGAACGAGAGACGTCAGGATGGCGGGTCAGATATCCACCAGGCGCGCGGTGACGCCGACCTCGGTCGCGACCCGTTCGATCTCATCCATCACCCCGGCGGTCATCGGGATGCCCCTCGCCTGCCGGGCGACCTTGTTGTTCCACTCGATCTCGCCGGGCAGAAAGATACCCGAGGACCCCGGCGCGGGCGTCGACTGCTTGATCTGGTCGACGAGCGCGCCCATGTTGCGCCGAAACTCGGACAGCGGTTGGAAAGCTTGGATGTCTGTCGCCTGGAAGATGTGCCCCGCGCCGGGTCCGCCCAACCCGCGACCGAAGGTCGCGCCAGAGAGCACGCCGCTGAGGAAATCGAGGCAGACCGACATCCCGTACCCTTTCGGGCCGCCCACTGGCAGGAGTGTCCCCTTCTGCGCCGCGGCCGGATCGTCGGTCGGGTTCCCGTGCTCATCGAGCGCCCATCCGAGAGGGATCTTCTCTCCGCGCTCGATGGAGAGACCCAGCTTCGATCCGGCAATGATGCTCGTGGCCATGTCCAAATCCACCGACCACGGCTTGTCCGTCGGCGCGGCCCAGGAAAGCGGGTTGAGGGCGATGATTCGATCCACCCCTCCCCAGGGCGCCATGAGTCGTCCCGCCGTCGTCGACGCGAAGCCTATGCACCCCGCGTCGGCCGCCATCTGCGTGTAGAACGCGAGCGCGCCGCAGTGGGTGCTGTTTCGCACTGAAACGGTGGAAGTCCCGTACATCTTCGCGCGGTCGATTGCGAGGCTCATCGCGTAGCGGCTCACCACGTGCCCGGCACCTCTATCGCCGTCGATCACCGCGATCGCCGCCTTGTCTCGCGCGATGCGGATCACCGGACGAGGATTCCAGGCGCCCTTCTGGATGTTCCGCACGTAGGAAACCGCGTAGCGCGTGCCGTGGGAGTGCACGGCGCGCAGGTCCGCATCCACCAGGCAATGCCCCATGAACCCCGCATCCGCGGCCGGCATACCAACCCGCGCGAACATCTCGGCGACGACATCGCGCAGACTCTGGGCCGATACGGTGCGGACGCCGCCTGCGGTCGCGACCACGATTCTGTCTCCTGGGCGAATGTGGCGCCATTCTACCGACCCGGCGCAGTCCGAAAGTCACCTTGTCCGCTCGTTCGGAGGCGCACACAGTTCCTCTATGTCCGCGCAGATCAGCCGCCTGGTACCGGCGGCACTGCTGGGACTCACCATCGGTGCGGTCGCGATCGCGGCGGCGCTCCGCGAAGTGGATCTCGCAGCCGTGGGCGTCCTGATCGTGGGCGCGGGATGGGGAACCATCGCGCTTGGCACCGCGATCCACCTGCTCGTGCAGGCGCTCGTCGGCGCGCGCTGGCGCCTGCTCGTCGGGCGACCCGCGAGGATGTCGCTGGCGCGTGCCGTTGGTCTCATCGCGACGGGGTATCTGGCCAACTACACCCTCCCGGGCAGGCCGGGCGAACTGATCCGCTGCGGTCTCGCCTGGTCGCTCGCGCGTCTGCCCCTCGCGCGCGGCCTCGCCGGCGTCGCGGTCGAGAAAATCCTCGATGGCCTGACGATCGTCCTCTGCTCCTCCGTTGGTCTGTTGCTGGTCGGGACGGCACACGGGACGACCGCGTTCCTTTCCCTGGGGGTGGTCGTGCTCCTGAGTGCGACTGCGTGCCTGATGGCGCTCGCCCTGGCCGAGGCGCCGATTGCGCGGTACGTGTCGCGAGAGGGTCTCGTGGGCGCGCTGGCCCGACAAGCGGCGACCGCGAGCGGAACGATCCGCCTGCTCAGCGGCGCGGGTATGCCACGGAGTCTGATCCTCTCCGGCGCCGCGATCGCGCTGTCCATCCTGGGGCACCTCGGCGCCATCGCCTGGGGAGTCGGCATCGCGCCGACGGTGCCGCTGATCATCGTCACCTATGGCGCGCTCGGCCTTGCCAGTCTGGTCCCCGGCGCGCCGGGCTACGTCGGCTCCTATCAACTCGCGGCGGTCGTGGCGTTCGCGACGTTCGGACTCACGGCCGAGGCGGCGATCGCGGTCGCCACGCTCTATCAGGTCACACGGGCCTGCGGCGCGCTGATCGGGTCGGCGCTGTTCGCGGCAGTGGAGATGATCCTGGCCCGCCCGCGCCCAGCGCCATCGTCGGAACCGGCCAACCGACCCTGACCTATACTGGCCTGCCGTTCCCATGAAGATCGACCCGTTCAACATCGTCGTCACTGGCGCCGGTGCGATCACGCCGATCGGCCTCGATCCAGAGAGTTTCTGGTCGAATCTCACCGCCGGCGTCTCAGGCGTGCGTGCGATCAGCGCGTTCGACCACGCCGAACTCGACGTGCACATCGCTGCCGAGGTACGCGGCTTCGACCCACTCACCTACCTTGATGCGAAGGCGGCGCGGCGCCTCGAGCGGTTCGCTCAGTTCGCGGTCGGCGTCGTCCAGCAGGCGCTGACCTCCGCGCGCCTGACAATCGATGAGACGAACGCCGACCGAATCGGGCTGGTGATGAACACGGGCGGGGGTGGCGTCCAGAAGGTCGTGGACGAGACGCGCGTTGAGGTCGCCCGGGGCAGCGATCGGGTGAGCCCCCTGTTCGTGCCTATGATGATGCCGAACATCGGTGCCTGCCAGGCATCAATCCTCAACGGCATCCGTGGCCCGGTCACGACCGCCACCGCGGCGTGCGCCGCCGGAGTACAGGCGATCGTGGATGCGATCCGCCTCATTCGCGCCGGCGAGGCCGACGTGGTCATCGCTGGAGCGACCGAGAGCGTGATGACCTCCATCGCGTTTGCCGGGCTCAGCAATATGCACGCGCTCTCCCGGCGCAACGGCGACCCCACTGCGGCCTCTCGCCCGTTCGAGCGCGATCGCGATGGGTTCGTGTTCGGCGAGGGCGCGGGAGCTCTCGTTCTGGAGCGAGAGGAGCACGCGCGGGCGCGCGGCGTCGCGCCGATCGCCCGCGTGGCGGGAGGCGCGATGACCGCCGACGCGCACCACATCACCGCGCCTCGGCCCGATGGTGAGGGCGCGGCGCGGGCGATGACGCGGGCGCTCCGTTCCGCGGATCTCAGCCCAGGCGATGTGGATTACGTGTGCGCCCACGCAACCGCCACCGAGGTCGGCGATATCGCAGAGGTGAGGGCGATCCGTCGATCGCTCGGGCCGCGCGCCGAGCAGATTGTCGTGAGCGCGCCGAAGTCGATGGTCGGCCATTTGCTCGGCGCGGCCGGAATGGTCACCGCGCTCGCCTGCGTCTTCGCGATCCGGGACGCGGTCGTGGCGCCGACGATCAACTACGACCATCCGGATCCCGCCTGCGATCTCGACGTGGTGCCGAACGTCGCCCGGCACACGCCGGTTCGGGTCGCGCTTGCGAACGGATTCGGCTTCGGCGGGCAGAACGCGGTCGCCGTCTTCACCTCGGTCTAGCAGGCACCCCGGAGATGCTCGACTTCGTCCTGCTCACAGGGAATGCCAATCGCCCTCTCGCCGACGCGATCGCGGTGCACCTGGGCCGCCCGCTGGGGAACTGCGACGTCTACTCGTTCAGCAACGAGAACGTCTTCGCGAGAATCAACCAGACGGTCCGAGGATTCGACGTCTTCGTCATCCAGCCGTTCACGACGCCGGTCAACACGTCGATCATCGAGCTGCTCGTCCTCATCGACGCGCTGAAACGCGCCTCCGCGGGTAGGATCACCGCGGTCATCCCGTATTTCGCCTACGGTCGCACGGACAAGAAGGATCAGCCGCGCGTGCCGATCAGCGCCCGTCTGATGGCGAACCTCATCGAGCGCGCCGGAGCGCATCGCATCCTCACGATCGACCTGCACGCCGGGCAGATCGAAGGGTTCTTCGATATCCCGGTCGATCATCTCACCGCTTCGCCGCTCCTGAGCGGGCATTTCCGGGCGCGAGCGCTGGACGACGCGGTCGTCGTCGCGCCCGATCTCGGGTCGGCGAAGAAGGCGCGGAACTTCGCCGAGGCGCTGGGCACGCCGCTCGCCTTCATCGAGAAGCGGCGTCCCCTTCGGGGCGGCGGACCGGAGATTCTCAACGTCATTGGCGACGTCCGGCACCGTCGGGCGATCCTCATCGACGATGAGATCGACACCGCAAGCTCTATGGTCGGCGCGGCGCGGGTGCTCGCCACCGAGGGGGTTGGGGAGATCCACGTCGCGGCCACCCACGGAGTCTTCAGTGGGCAGGCAATCGAACGGCTGGAGTCCGGCCCCTTCGACTCCGTGGTGGTAACGGATACGGCAACGGGCGGACGGCGACCGGCTCTGAGCCGACTCACCGTGATCAGCGTCGCGGAGCTACTTGCCGAGGCGATCCGACGGATCCACGCCGAGGGGTCCGTCAGCGCGCTCTTCGCCACAACCTGATGGGATCCGGGTGACGATGCACCGACGGATCGCCAGCATGGTCGCACTCGTCGTCGCCCTCTGCACTCTCGCGACGGCGCACGCCGCCGGGCCGGAGCGCGCCCTGGCTGAGGCGTATGTGGCTGGGGGAGGCTTCGAGTCGCTAGGCCGCATCATCACGCCCGGATTCCGTCTCGCCGGCGATCCGCGTCTGTACCTCGCCACCGAGCACGCGGTCCTCGCGGCAACGCCAGAGGGCGCGGTCGAGCGCGCCGCGGTCACCTCCTGGATCACCTCGGCGCGCCTCGACACCTGGGCCGATGTCGTTCTCTCCATCCCACCACCGGTCGCGGCGCCCGACCTGTTGCTCGACGGGGGCATCGCGGCGCACTATCGGGCCGTCGGTGAGGCCGAAGCACAGCGGCGCTGGGGAGAACCCCGCTCGCTACCGCGCAACTACGGGCCTTTCGTGAGCCAGCGATTCGAGCGCGCGGTGCTCCAGCGGTGGACGGGCGCGGCCGCCGACGGGCCGCCGGATGGGACGATCACCGAGGTCCACATGGGTCGCGTCCTCGGTGATCTCGGTCTGCTGCCGACGACGCCGATGGCGCGATTGCCCGCAGGCGTGCGCGGCGGGGATATCCTCACCTCACGACCGAACGACCGCGGCGAGGTCGCGGTCACGTTCGACATGGGGTCAATCGACGATGGCCTCGGCGGCGTCCTGGAAGCCCTGCGCGCGCGCGATCTTCAGGCAACATTCTTCGTGACCGCCGCGTTCCTCCTCTACTATCCGCGGGCGCTGGAGAGCATTCGAGCCGGCGGCCACGAGATTGCCCACCACAGCGATACCCACCCGGACCTGCGGGACCTCGACGGCGCCGCCCTCCGACGCGAGATCGACCTCCTGGAGGCATACCTCGCCGCCCAGGGTGTATCGGGTACGGCCTGGTTCCGCCCGCCGTTTGGCGCGTACGACCGGCGGATCCAATCGTTCCTCAGCGGGCGCGGCTATCCGCTGGTGATGTGGCGGCTGGACCTGGCGGACTGGCGGGCCGAAATCAGCGCGGCGGACGTCATCTCGATCGGCCGGCGAATTCGCTCGGGCGACATCGTTGTGACCCACGGCGGGCTGCCCAAAACGGCGCAGGCGATCGGCACGGTACTGGATGAACTGCGCGTTCGCGGTCTGAAGCAGGTGACGCTGCGGCGGCTCTACACCGATCCGGCGCCTTCGGGTTGACCGCCGCGCTCGGCGGGCGCGTCTGCCGCCGAGCGCGGCGCGACACGTGGGAGGTGCTCCACCCCATCGAAGAAGTCATCGGCGGCGACCCGGTTGAAGCGTTCGAAGTCACAGCCCCTGCAGCGGTGGACGATCACCTCCTCGCCGTTAGGGCGCGTGAAGACACCAATGGGTTCCATCAGCGCCTGACAGGCCGAAGCCCGATCGCCGGGCGTGCGATCGTCCACGTGGCGCGACCAGAGGCAAGACGGACAGTGATTGCGGTGCCGCCCACCGGACGGCACGGGAAACACCATGCGGCGACAGTGTCCGCAACGGAAGGACGCCTCGGCCGCGGCGCGCCCGCGCCTGCCCCGATCTCGCCCCATCGCGGACGGAAAGATAACGCGACGCACCGCGCGGGCCGGCGTGCGGCCCGCGCCGGTTTCAGGCGGACGGCGGCTCGCCATTCGCAGCGAGACCCAAGGTATGCAGGCGACCGTCGCCGGCTGGCGATCGGCTTCCCTCGTGCCAGTGCGGCACGCCGAGCCGACGCGCCAGACGCTCGAGTCGGGCCACGACCACGGCGCGATCGTGACCGCGCAGACGGGCAACGGCCAGATGTTCTGTCAGTGGATCGTAGAGTCGCACCTGTGTCCCTCCCTCCACTCGGGCGCGTGTTGACGCCGGTGTACTTACCGCCGGTGTACGTACGCTCAACTATCGGTGCTCGGGCGCATCCTGCCATTGGACAAGCGCACGGTCTTTCGCCTGAACCGATGGACAGATGTTCTGTTGGCCGCGAAACTGCGGCTCACAATCCCGGGCGAGAGAACGCACTATGAGCGACACGGCCGCAGCACCGCCTCACGTGCGCCCCCGACGCGCCGCGCTCCGCTTCGGCCTCTACATCGCAAACGCCGGCCCCCGCGCGACTCCGGCGACGATCCGCACCCTGGGTGCCGAGGCCGAGAGGCGCGGCTTCCACGGGTGCTGGACCAACGAGCACCCCATGCCGGTGCGCCGGGTGGTCGGCTACCCGTGGCCCACCAAGCACCAGTAGATCCCGCATTACGATGTCGACACCACTCTGGCCTATCTGGCCAGGCAGACGACCCGAGTCAAGCTCGGCTGTTCCATCCAGGTGCTGCCCTACCACAACCCGATCTGGCTCGCGAAGTCAATCGCGACGCTCGATCAACTCTCCGACGGGCGGGCAATCCTGGGCGTCGGGGTAGGTTGGAATCGTCAGGAGGCGGCATTCCTGGGGTTCGAAGACTTCGACGATCGTGGGGCCTACGCTGACGAATCGCTGGAGATCATCAAGGTGCTCTGGACTGAGCGGTTCCCTGCCTTCGCCGGGCGCTGGCACGCGTTCGAACCGGTAGACTGGCGCCCGAAGCCGCGCCAGAAGCCGCATCCGCCCATCTGGGTCGGGGGCGAGAGCATGCCGGCGCTTCGGCGGCTGGCGCGTTTCGGCAGCGGCTGGCTCCTCTCGCACATGCCGCTGGACTGGCTGCGCCGTCACCTCGCCATCCTCGATGATCTTCTCGCCCAGCGCGGGAGACCCCGTGGAGCGGTCACCGACGTGGGTTGCTTCTACAACGTGAAGTTGCTGAGGAACGGCAGGAGCAGCGGCCGGCTGCGCGATAACCGGAAGACCATGGCCGGCAACTGGATGGAAGGGCCGACGGAGGCGTTTGTCGAAGACCTCACGCGCTTCCAGGAGGCGGGCCTGAACTACCCGATCCTGCGAATCTACGCCGAGAACGGCGACGACCCCCGCGAACAGGTCGCGATGTTCGATGAAGAGGTGAAGGCGCGCCTCGCCCCGCGTCCGCGGGCGACGATCCCCAACGCGTAGGGCGTCGCCGTTCGCCCCGATACGGGAGCGGGCGCCCGTTTCCCTACCTACCGGGCGGAACGGCCCATCGTCAAGAACTCGGCGTTCGGGACCATCCCCAGGCCCGAGGTAAGGCGATTGGTGAAGTTGAACATCGCGATCGTCTCCACCGTATCGAAGATCTCCGGCTCGGTCAGACCGACGGCGCGAAGAGCATCGAGCGCGACCGGCGTGGAGCCAAACGGATCGAGCGTGAGCGTCACGGCGAGTCCGAGGATGGCGCGGAGCCGGGGTGTACTCGCCTCGGACTGCCAGTCGACCTGGAGGCGGGCATCGATCTCCGGATCGCCGGTCATCGCGCGCAGATAGCCTCCGTGCGAGGTCAGGCAGTAGGTGCAACCGTTGAGGTTCGAGACCAGAACGGCGATCATCTCGCGCTCGACGGGCGAGAGCGCCGATTCTCCGCGCAACACCTCGCTGTAGTGGCTCAGCCACCGCAGGAACCGGCGGGGCCGGAGCGCGTAGAGACGCTGGACATTCGGCAGGAAGCCGAGGCGGCCGCGCGTCTCCTCCCAGGCCGCGCGCACCTCAGTCGGCACGCGGGCATCATCGGGGACATCACGAAGCCACCACATCGCCACTCGCACTCCTCGCCCGGCCGATGGGACGCGGCGTATGGTAGGCTCCCGGCGCGATGAACATCGCGCAATATGTCGACCAGCTACGCCGCGATTCGATCCGGCAGCGCGACATTACGTCGTGGCGAGTGTTACCCGAGAGGGAAGCCGCCTACGCGGAGTGGCCGCGCGGGCTCGACGATCGGCTTGTGGCCAGCTTCGCCGCGCGCGGCATCGCGCGGCCCTACACACATCAGGCCCGGGCGATCGAGCTTGCGCTCGCCGGCAAGAACCTCGTCGTCGTCACGCCCACGGCCTCCGGCAAGACCCTCTGTTACAACGCGCCGATCCTGAGCCGCATCCTCGCGGAGCCGAACGCGCGGGCGATCTACCTCTTCCCCACCAAGGCACTGGCGCAGGATCAACTCGCCGAACTGCACGCCACGGTCGAACACGTCGGCGCCGAAATCCGCACGTTTACCTACGACGGTGATACGCCGGCGAACGCGCGCAAGGCGATCCGCTCCGCCGGCCACATCGTGGTGACCAACCCGGACATGCTCCACACCGGCATCCTGCCCCACCACACCCGCTGGACGCATCTCTTCAGTCAATTGCGCTACGTCGTCGTCGACGAACTGCACTACTACCGGGGCGTCTTCGGGTCCCACCTCGCCAACGTCCTGCGCCGCGTGCGCCGCATCTGCGCGCATTACGGGTCGCGCCCGACGTTCATCCTCTGCTCGGCGACGATCGCGAACCCCGCCGAACTGGCACGGGCGGTCGTGGAGGAGGACATCGTGGCGGTGGAGGAGAATGGAGCGCCGCGGGCAGAGAAGCACTTCATCTTCGTCAACCCGCCCGTCGTCAACCGCCAGCTTGGGATCCGCGCCTCGTCCACTCTGATAACACGTCGGCTCGCGAGCGACCTCATCGCCAATCGTGTCCAGACGATTGTCTTCGCTCGCAGTCGCCTTTCCGTCGAGGTGCTGACGACCTATCTGCGCGAGGACGCCGCGAAGCGCCACATTGGCGGCGAAGCGATACGGGGCTATCGTGGGGGCTACCTGCCGAACGAGCGGCGAAGCATCGAACGGGGGCTCCGCGACCGCTCGATCCTCGGCGTCATCTCGACGAACGCTCTCGAACTCGGGGTCGACATCGGATCGCTCGAGGCGTGTGTGATGGTGGGGTATCCGGGTACGGTCGCATCCACCTGGCAGCAGGCCGGGCGCGCAGGGCGGCGTCAGGGCACCTCCCTCGCGATTATGGTGGCGACGTCGAGCCCGCTCGATCAGTTCATCGTCAACCATCCGGAGTACTTCTTCGAGCGTCAGCCCGAGCACGGCCTCGTCAACCCGAACAACCTGCTCATCCTGATGTCGCACCTGAAATGTGGGGCGTTCGAGCTTCCTTTCACCCGCGGAGAGCGTTTCGGCGAGCCGGGTCTGTCACCGACCGGACGCTTCGGCATCGCGCCTGATGAACTGCTCGGCGTCCTCGAAGAGGAGCAGGTGCTCTTCCGCTCCGGTGACCGCTGGTTCTGGTCTACCGAGAAGTTCCCGGCGGATGAGATCAGCCTGCGCCAGGCCTCGATCGACAACTTCGTCATCGTCGACGAGAGCGAGGTGGGACGCCCGCGCCTCATCGGGGAGATGGATCGCATCGCCGTGCCGACGATGCTCCACGAGGATGCGATCTACCTGCATCAAGGCCAACAGCACGAGGTGACGCGGCTCGATTGGGAGAACAAGAAGGCGTACGTCCGGAAGGTCGACGTGGACTACTACACCGATGCCGATCTCGCCGCCGACCTGAGTGTCATCGATGTCGCCCAGACCCAGGCTGTCAGTCGCGGCACCCGCTCCTGGGGCGATGTCGTCCTGTCGTTCAAAGCGACGATCTTCAAGAAGATCAAGTTCGACACCCACGAAAACGTCGGCTGGGGGAAGATCCAGTTGCCGGAGCAGAATCTCCACACGACCGCGTACTGGTTCGCGATCGACGATATCGATGGCGCACCAATCGAGGACTCGACGCTCCAGGGTCTGGCGAATGTGCTGGGCAATGTCGCTCCGCTGTACCTGATGTGCGACCCGCGCGATGTCGGGGTCCACCACCAGGTGCGCGCCCCGTTCACCGGCCGGCCGACCATCTTCGTCTACGACGCGGTACCCGGTGGGGTGGGGTTCGCGGAGAAGCTCTACGAGATGCATCGTGAGATCGTGGACGCTGCGACGAGCCTCGTGGAGCGCTGCGAGTGTGTGTTGGGCTGTCCGGCGTGCGTGGGACCGTACAGCGAGGTGGGAGACGGCGCGCGCGACCAGGTCCGGGCGATTCTTCAGCGCATCGGCGCCGAGACGGGCGGGCGCGCCGCGACCCTGTCAGCGGCGCCGTAGCCGGGACTGAGCCTCCTCGACCGAGATCCCACCGCGGGCGAGCGCCTCCAGCGTGACGGTGACCTGTACTTCGTCCGATGCCGGAGGAGTGGTGGGGGTCGTCGTCGCAAGCACCTCCACTTCCGGCTGCTCGGGCGGAGAGTCCGATACCTCACCCGGGCGGAGCGGCGCCGGCATCCGAAAGGGCAGGTAGCGAGTACACTCTTCGGCCGCAGATGGCGACGATGACGGGCGGTCAGGCCCTGGTGCAGACCCTCAAGGCCGAAGGCGTCGACACCATTTTCGGCCTACCCGGGATCCAGCTCGACTGGGCATTCGACGCGCTGCACGCCGAGCGCGAGGCGATCCGGGTCGTCCACACCCGCCACGAGCAGGCCGCCGGTTACATGGCCGACGGGTTCGCCCGGACCACGGGTCGGCCGGGCGTGTTCCTGGTCGTCCCCGGTCCGGGCGTCCTGAATACGACCGCGTCGCTGGCAACGGCGTACGCGTGCAACGCGCCGGTGCTGTGCCTGACCGGCCAGATCAATGCCGATCTCATCGGCATCGGGCGAGGCGTGCTCCACGAAATTGACGATCAGGTCGGTCTACTCCGCCACGTCACGAAATGGGCGGCGCGGGCGCTGGCGCCGGCACAGATTCCGGACCTGGTGCACGAGGCCTTCCGACAGATGCGGAGCGGCCGGCCTCGCCCGGTCGCCCTGGAGATCCCCCCGGATGTGCTCCAGGCGACCGCCGACGTCGAGATCGGCCCGCCGGCGGATGGCATCCGCGTCGCCGGCGACCCGGAGCGCCTCGAGCGCGCCGCCGCTGCGCTTGGCCGCGCCGAGCGGCCGCTCATCCTCTCCGGCGGCGGAGTCCTGGCTGCCGGGGCGTGGGAGGGCCTGCGCACGCTGGCCGAGGCCCTCGAGGCGCCTGTCGTACTCTCGGACAACGGTCGCGGCGCTCTCTCCGAGCGGCACTACCTGGCGCAGAACCAGTTGTCGCTGGCGGATCTACTTCCCTCGGCCGATGTCATCCTCGCGATCGGCACGCGCCTGCTCGACATCTCCCGCCTGCCGATCCGGCTGGGGACGGGACAGACACTCATCCGCGTCGACGCCGACGCGACACAACTGGGGCGGGGCACGCTGCCCACCATCGGGATCACCGGCGACGCCGACCTCGCCCTGACCGAATTGACCAATCGGGTCGGGCGGCACAACCGGCGCCGGCCGTCGCGGCGCGCCGAACTGGAGGCGATCAAGGCGACTTTGCGGGCCGAACTCGATCGCTCCGATCCCCAGGCGGGCTATGGCCGCGCGCTGCGCTCCGCGCTGCCGGACGATGCGATCATCGTGAGCGAGAGCACCCAGGTCGGGTATTTCGCCACAGTCGGACTACCTATCTACGAGCCGCGAACCTACCTGACGTCCGGGTACCAGGGTACGCTGGGGTACGGCTTTCCGACCGCTCTGGGTGCCCAGGTGGGCAATCCAGGGCGTCGCGTCGTCTCCCTCAACGGTGATGGTGGGTTCATGTTCAACGTCCAGGAACTCGCCACGGCAGCGCAGCACTACATACCGCTGATCACGATCGTGTTCGATGATGGCGCGTTCGGCAACGTCCGCCGTATCCAGGAGCACAGTTTCGGCGGGAGGACGATCGCCTCCGATCTGAGGAACCCACCGTTCGCGAGGCTTGCAGAGTTGTTCGGCGTGGCCGGTGTGCGAGCCGAGAACGCCGACGGATTATTGGGAGCGCTGCGCGAGGCGCTCGCCCACCGAGGGCCGACGCTTATCGAGGTGCCGGTGGGGCCGATGCCGATGTTCCTGCGCGAGATCCGCGAGCGACTCGCCGCGCGGCTGACCGCGGCGACGCGCTGAGTAGACGGGAGGTTCCTCGTGCCGATCAGCATGGCCCAGTACGGCACCGGCCACGGGCACGCCGCTGGGAAGTGGCTGGCGATGACACGCAACCCTGCGGTCGAACCGCTCGGCATCTACGAACCCGATGCAGCCGCGCGCGCCGTCGCCCGGGCCGATCAGGTATTCGCGGGCGCGAGATGGTACGAATCGCGGGAGGCGATGCTCGGCGAAGGGGGACTCCAGGCGGTCGCGATCGAGGGGAGGAACGACGAAAGCCTGGCGATGGCGCTCGCCTGCGCCGGGGCCGCAAAGCACCTGTGGTACGACAAACCGGCCGGCGACGATTGGACAGGGTTCCTTGGCCTCGTGGATCGCGTGCGGGCGCACGATCTCCATCTGCAGATGGGATACATGCTCCGCTATCACGACGCCTTCAAACAGGTGGGAGAGTGGGCACGAGCAGGCATGCTCGGCCACATCTTTCATGTTCGCGCCCATTTCTCAACCCATATTCCCGTCAGTGGAAAGGCGAATACCCGCGAACTCATCGGCCGGCATCGCGGTGGAATGCTGTACGACCTGGGCGGCCATATGCTTGATCAGGTTCTCTGGATACTCGGCCGTCCCCGCCGCGTCACAGCCTTTCTGCACAACCATGCGACGCCGGAGTTGCCTCATTTCGCGGATAACACACTGGGAGTTTTTGAGTTCGATGGCGCTCTTGCGACCGTGGAGATCGCGGCCATGGAAGTACGTCCCATGGCGCGCCGATTTGAGGTCTACGGCACCCGCGGAAGCGCGACCCTCCTCGAACCTTTCGAACCGGGCGGGCAAATCCGACTGGCCATCGACGAAGAGCGCAACGGCTTCGTCGCCGGCGAACAGTTCGTCACGACCGATGGCCCCTCGCGCCAGGATCTGTATGAGCGGGAATTGGCCTCCTTTGTCGCGACTCTCGAAGGACGACAACCGCCGGATCGCGATTTGATCCACGAGGTGCTCGTGCAGGAAACGCTGCTACGCGCCACGGGAGCACTTCCGGGAAACTAGTCGGCCAAGTCGCGTCAGAGCTGTCGGCAGTGACGTATCGCACACGCATCGCCGAGCCGATTTGATCAACCCATCTGCCGTTCCCTCCTGGATGATATCTGCTAGTATTCCCACCCAAACACATCGGGGAGGACGTCATTGGCACGATTTGCATCGCTGAGCGAAGACCGGATCAAGGAACTAATTACGCGCAGAGGCACCACGAACATCAATCTCGAGGAGTACAAAGGCTGGATTCAGCAGGCCGCTGATGGCGGCAAGTGGGGGGAGATCAGCCTCGAAGCCTCCGACAACGTGCGCGCGATTAAGCGTCGCACAACCATCGCCGGAAAATCACTGGGGTGGACGGTGCGCTGGCATCGGAAGTCGACGTCGCGGAATCTCGTGTTCCAGGTGCTCACCCAGGGTGAGGTCGCCGCGCGCCGTCGCGGGCAGCGGCGCAATTGAAGTGCCGCGCGCGGCGGTAGCCCTGAGGCGACGTCTTCAGACCCGCCGCGCGCTCGTCTCGGGGGATGCCCGGGGCACATCGAGTTGCGCGCGCATCGCCAGTCCCTCGCCGGCCACGATCCGCCCATCCGCAAGGCGGAAAGTGGGTCGCCCTTCGATCTCAATGGCGAGCGCACGCAGCAGGTCGATGGCGCGTTCGAGTTCTTCATCCTGCGGAGCGTCACCGGCGATCGCGTCGACCACCCGGCGTGACGCGGCGATCATCGCGGCACGTTCGAGATCCGTGAGCGCGCGTGGGGCGCGGCCCGCCTCGCCGACCGTATCGCCCAGGTACGTCGCCGGCAGCGCGACGCCGCGCTGACCGCGGCCGAGCATCAGTTCGACGATCTGGCCCCGGCAAATGATCCGGTGGCAGGCCCGGACCTCATCGATCACGGATCAATCATCGATGAGAGGCGCTCCCGGTGTCGGCGGATCTACCCGCCCTCAACGCGGAACGGACGAGGGGTCACCGTCGGAGTAGGAACGGGCGAGGACTCGGGGCGCACGCGCCCATCCGCTCTAGGAACGGCCGTGCCTGTTCGGCTGGCACGGCAAAGACGTGCCCCGGCGGTGCACCTGCCTGACGATCGGGAACGATGATCCCGACGAGGCGACCCTGGCCATCCAGCACCATCCCCCGGTCTGGCGCGCGTGCACTGCGCGGCGCCAGATTCAGCACGTACTGGATCAACCCAAGATCCGCAAGTTGAACCTCGGCGCGCCCCGCGTAGGTCACCAGGACGCCGGGCTGGCCGATCGCCGGGACGACCATCAGTTGTTGCCCGACCTGCAACTGAGCGCTCTGCCCGATTTCCAGCGTTGGTTCTTCATCTTCCTCCACCGCCGCGTCCTCGTCCGGAGCGTCCGACCAGGGGGCGGTCCCTGCCGCACGGCGTCGAGAATCGCGATGCCACGCATCGGGTCGGACTGGGCTGCCGCCGGCACGACCGTACCGCTTGCCAGACGTACCTCGAGCCGCGCGGTGCTCGTGGGAAGAGGTGCCAGAAGCGCGCCGCCGGCGCTGACCGCTACCTGTCCATCGCCAGTCTCCGCAATGGTGCGCCCGGCGGAAATCGCGACGGCGGTCACCTGCCGCGCGCTCAGCGTTGGCGCAGCCCCGGCCTCAGGTGTCGCTCCGAGAAGGATCAGTCCACGCTATCTGGAGAACAGAACGAGAACGCCGATCAGGAGGAAGGCAAGTGCACAAAACGCGAGAAGCCACCGGTCACGAGTGCGCTCGGCTACTGCGTGACCGGTGGCGGTACGATCAGGATCCAGAGACAGCCCGAGCAACCTCGTCAATACAGGTACCAAACACGTCGGCCGATCCGCTCTTCCCCTTGCCGACCACACGGAACTGCGCGTTGTTCGCCTTCGCGACGGTGTTCACAGTCGAGGAGACGTCAACCGCGATCGTTGCGAGCGAGCCAACGAACGTGCCCTCCGGCGGCATCTGATCCTGAACTTGACCGAAGGAGCGAATCGTCGCCCAGTTTGCGTTGCCGTCCCAATTCTCGTTCAGCGAAGAGGTCGCGGCGACACAGATCTGCCATACGAACATATCGTTCGCGTGGAGGGTGCCGACACCGAAGCGGATCACTGCTTTCGCACTGGTGATGCTCGTCGTGAACGTCGTGTTATCGACGACAGTCCAGATGAAGCCCTCTTGAGAGTTGGCATCGTTGGGCCAGTCATCGGCCGCCAACAATGCGCAGCTATCGTTGAAGCCGGAATCGGTGCCATTACTGGTGCCCGACAGCTTCGGGCCTCGCGAGGTAAGCGTGGTGCCCCACAGACGCTGCGCCGCCGAGCTCGCCACGGTCACCGTCACTGATTCGGAACCAGTCCGAGAGTAACTGACTGTGTTGTAGGTGCCATTGACCGTCACGCTATTCGTACGTGCGCCGGACGTACCAGACACGATCGCGACCTGGTACGCCAGATTGCGCGTCAGGCCGGCGCCAATCGCCGCGCCCGAAAGATTCCGTGTCAGGCCCTGAGCAGACGCGCTGCCAGCCGAGGTCGTGGGATCGCTGATCGACACGCCATTGAAGGTCGTGCTGCCCGTCACGTACCCAAAACCGGTCGGCAGAGTATCGGTGATGTTGCCCAGGTCGAGATTGCTCGTGCCGCCATTGGTGATCGCCACGGTGTAGGTAATCTTGCTCTCCCCGATCACCGTCGCCGGCGAGGCGGTCTTGGTCAGTGACATCGGGTTTGCGATGCTCGTCGGCGTCGAAGTGGGTGAGACCGGGCTCGTCGCGCCGTTCGAGGGGTACGGAGTCGTCAATGCGCACTGCGTCTGGCCGCCGCTGGTCGTGACCGCCGTCGGAGTGGTCGCGTTCGAGTAGGTGAAACTCGTGGGCAGGTTATCGGTGAACGTCTTCGGATAGACCTCTCACTGACCGGCGCCGCCGAGATTCCGGAGGGTCACGACGTACTCGAAGACCTGGCCGACGACGACGGTGCTCGGTGACGCGACCTTGGCCAGGCGCACGTACGGGTACGGCGTCGGCGTCGGCGTGAACGTCGGCGTCTGAGTCGGGGTATCCGTCGGGATCTACGTCGGCGTATCCGTCGGGGTCTACGTCGGCGTATCCGTCGGGGTCTACGTCGGCGTATCCGTCGGGATCTACGTCGGCGTATCCGTCGGGGTCTACGTCGGCGTATCCGTTGGCGTGTCCGTGGGAGTGTGAGTTGGGGGTCTCGGTCGGCAAATCGACTGGCGTGAACGTCGGCGAGGGCGATGCGGTGAGAGTGGGCGAGGCGGTCGGTGTGACGGTCGGTGTCGCGGTCGGTGTCGCGGTCGGTGTCGCGGTCGGTGTCGCGGTCGGTGTCAGCGTGCCTGTTGGGGTTTCCGTCGGCGTGTCCGTGGGAGTGTGGGTGGGGGTCTCGGTCGGCGTATCGACTGGCGTGAACGTCGGCGAGGGCGATGCGGTGGGAGTCGGCGAGTCGGTCGGTGTGGCTGCGGGGGTAGGCGAAGCGGTATGCGTGGGCGTCGCGCTCGGGGTGCTCGTCGCGATGGTCGGACTCGGAGTTGGCGTCCAGCCGGGCGTGGAGGTAGCGCTCTCAGTCGGCGTGGCGCTCGGAGTGGTCGTGCCGGTCAGCGTCGCCGAGAAGGTCGCGGTCGCGAACGGGGTCAACGTCGGCGTCGACGTTTCCGGCGTCGACTCGACAACGACCTGGGTTCGGTACACATCACGGGTATTCGCGCCTGCGTCGCGCACCTGGACGGAGATCAGGTACACGCCGGGCAGGATCCGTTGCGGCGCAGTCACTCGCAGAGTGATCGTCAACGGCGTGAATGCAGGCAGCGGTCCAGTCGGGATGCGCAGCGGCGCGACGATGACTCCTCGCGACCAGAGCGTGACTCTGGTGTCCGCGAGGTCCACCGTGGTGTGGAACGGGATGTCGAAGTCGACCTGGAATCCGAGCCCAACACGGTCGACACGCAACTGCCGGTCGGCCGGTACGTCGAAGACGACGCGACCGCGGCGATTCGTCTGCGCCCCGGCAATCCCGGGCAGCACGATACTGAAAAGCAGCATCAGTGCCAGACTTGCCCGTACGAGTCGGATCAGACTTCTACCGTCAGCCACCCACCCCTCGGTGCCCGATCGAAGGGCACACTAATCCCCCAAGCGTGAACACTAGGTTCGACCCCCTGCCCTCTCAATGACCTGAATGTCCTAGGGGTGAGTCCCCGCTGTTCCTTCGTGGCGCGCGCGCTTTGCAGTGCGTGGCGATCGCCCTCCGAGGAGCGTCCCCGGGCATCCTCACTCGGTCCCCGAATCCCGTGGCGGCGTCTGCCGTCTGCCGGGCGATTCCCTCCGCGTGGGACGAGATGCAGAGGACGATCCCTCGATAGCGTCAGGGACGGAACAGCCAGGCGTTGACGGTGGGCAGATCGGCCGCGATGATGTCTGGCCGTGCATCGCCCGAGGCCGCGAGTCCCTCCTCTCGTCCGTGCTCGCCCGTGGTAACGAGCGCGGTTGCCATCCCCGCCCGCAACGCGGCGGGAACGTCGGAGTCGAGCCGATCGCCGACGTGCAGCGCCGCCGCAGGGGCACGCGCCATGCGGCGGAGCGCCTGCAACATCATCTCCGGTGCCGGCTTCCCAATCGCGTACCAGTCCTTGCCGGTCGCCACCTTGATTGCCGCGGCCAGCGCGCCCGCCCCCGGGATGGCGCCGGTCTCGGTCGGCACGGTCGCATCGAGGTTGGCGACGACAAAGCGCGCGCCGCGACGGATCGCGTTGCAGGCGTGGAATAGTCGCTGATAGGTCAGGTGCCGATTAATGCCCACCGCGACGTATTCGGCACGATCCTCGTCGTCAGTCACCTGGCAGCCGCCCGCGATCAGGCAGGCGCGTTGATCGGCATCGCCCAGCGGATAGACCCGCGGCCGTCGGGCACCCGCATGCACACCGACGATGTAAGCCGCGGTCGCATCCGCCGCGGTCACGACCTGATCGCCGCGCACAGGCAGACCGATCGATCGATAGTGTTCGGCGGCCCGTTCCGCAGTCTGCCGACTGTTGTTCGTCACGATCTGCCAGGGAATCGCGCGTTCGTTCAGACCGTGCAGCAGATCGAGCGCGCCGGGCAGGACGGTACGGCCCCGATGGAGGACGCCATCCGCATCCAGCGTGATCGCGTCGACGCGGAGCGTCGCCATGCGCGGGTTGAGGAACTCGAGCGCCATCGGTTTCGCTCCTAGCCCACGGGCTGGGCGGATCATCCGTCCGGTGCGCGGGCCATGCTAGTCGTTCACGTCCGATCGTTCTGTCGAGTTCTCCGTACAATCGGCGTCTCGATGACCTCGCCGGTCGCGCTCATCCTGGCCGGTGGCGAGAACCGCCGCTTCTGGCCGCTGGCACACAAGTCGTTCCTGCGCATCGATGGCGAGACGCTGCTCCGCCGGCGGTTGCGCGCTCTCGCTGCGGCAGGCTTTCACGATCAGATCGCGATCGCCAACCCCACGAATCTGGACCGGGTGCGCGAGGAGAGTGCGGGACTGGATGCGACGGTCCAGATTGTCCTCCAGGAGGAACCGCTCGGGATGGGTCACGCCGTCCTCTGCGCGGTGGACCTCCTCGCGGGCCGCTTTGCGAGTCGACCTCTGCTGGTCAACCAGGTCCACGATCTCGTCGCCGACGGTCTGCTGGATCAGGTCGCCCGGCGCCTTCAGGCGCGCGAGGCGGACGGTCTGGTTGTGGGCAAGCGGATGACGACCTATTTCCCGGGCGGGTACCTCACCCTGCGCGATGGACTGGCGCGTGGGGTGGTCGAGAAACCACCGCCCGGCACCGAGCCGAGCGATCTCGTCAAACTCGTCTTCGACGGCTTCGACCGCGCCGGGGCGCTCCTCGATGCGCTTGGGGCGGTGGATCCGAATCCGACCGATCAGTACGAGCGCGCTTTCGACCGCCTGATGGCGTCCTCGCGGATCGAGACGATCGAGTACGACGGCGACTGGGTCGCGATCAAGTTCCCGTGGGATCCGCTGCGGGCGCTGCCCTTCTTCTTCGCTGGCCTCGCCCCTGAGCCTGAGATCGGCGACGCCCGGGTCCATCCCTCGGCCGTGGTCGCCGGACCGGTCCGCCTGGGAAGTGGCGTGCGCGTTCTGGCCGGCGCGGCGATCGTGGGACCGGCGATCATCGGAGCCGGCACGATTGTGGGGAACGGGGCGCTCGTCCGAGGATCGATCGTGGGGAGAAACTGCATCGTCGGCTACGCCGCGGAGTTGACCCGCTCCTACGTGGGCGATGGGTGCGAGTTTCACACCAACTACGTCGGCGATTCGGTGATCGGCGACGACGTCTCTTTCGGCTCCGGAACGGTGACCGCAAACCTCCGGCTCGATGAAGGGAACGTGCGCGTTGCGGTCGGAGATGCCCGGGTGGATACGGGGATGGCGAAGCTCGGCGCGATGGTGGGCTCGCGCGTGCGCGTGGGAATCAATGCGTCGCTGATGCCCGGTGTCCGCGTGGGCAGCGGCTCGGCGATCGGACCCGGCGCAATCGTGAGTCGCGATGTCGCGGAGGGGCGCTTCCTCACCGTGCGGCAAGAGCTCGAAGATCGCCCAAATCCCTTTGCGATCGATGGGAGCGCGCGGGCGGGCTTTCGCGCAGCCCTTCACGGGGCGGTCTCGCCGGGGCACGACGGCGGAGCCCCGGCGTCCTGAACGTGCCGGCAAATCTCCTCGTCATCCAGTCCGGTGGATGCACGGCGGTCATGAATGCCAGCCTTGTGGGAGTGATCCGTCGCGCCCGGGGGTCGTCCGCGGTCGGGCGCGTCTTCGGGAGTCACCGGGGTGTCCGCGGTCTGTTGCGGGGCGAGATCCTCGACCTGACCGACGATGAGTTCGATCTGCACGCGCTGCGGACGACACCAGCGGCGGCCCTGGGGTCGAACCGCCATCGACTGACCGAGGATGAATGCGATCGAGCGCTCGATGTGCTCCGTCGCCTCGAGGTGCGTTTCCTCCACGTCATTGGCGGGAACGATTCGGCGGACACGGGCGAGCGGCTGGCGCGGCGGGCCGCGGCGGCGGCTCACGATCTGCGGGTTGTGACCATCCCGAAGACCGTCGACAACGATCTGCCCCACACCGATCACACACCGGGCTACGGCTCAGCGGCGCGTTTTGTCGCGCTGGCCACCATTGACGCCGGACGCGATACCGAGGCGATCGCCGATGTCGACCCGGTCAAGATCGTCGAGATCGTCGGGCGTGACGCGGGGTGGCTGACTCTTGCCGCGTCGCTCGGCCGCCGAGAGGAAGACGACGCGCCCCACCTGACCTACCTTCCGGAGCGACCCTTCTCCATCGATCGGTTCATTGCCGACGTGGACGCTTCGCTCGCGCGTAGGGGCCGGGCGGTGATCGCGCTTGCCGAGGCGGTTCGGGACGAGAGGGGCGCTTACCTTCAGGCGAACGACAGCGCGCTCTACACCGATTCCTTCGGCCACCGCCAGCTAGGAGGCGCGAGCGCGATCCTGTGCGACGTCATCACTGCGCGCCTGGGGGTGAAGGCGCGTGCCGACCGCCCGGGGACGATCCAGCGGATGCTCACGGCGTGTCAATCGCCAGTCGACCTCGCGGAGGCGGAGCGGCTGGGGACGGCGGCTGTCGACCGTGCCGTGGGCGGCGAGAACGGGACGATGGTGACGCTCGTGCGGGAGGCGGATCGCCCGTATCACTGCGTTATCGGCAGCGTCCCTCTGGCTGAGGTCGCGAATCGCGTCAGGACCCTGCCGATTGACTATCTCTCCGCGGATGGGCACTCTCCGACGGACGCGTTTCGGGGTTACGCCCTGCCTCTGCTGGGCGCGCCGCTGCCACGCCACGCGCGACTGTCCCGGCGATTCATCTCCATACCGGCGTGACCGCGGAGCCTGGGCCGCGATCGACTTTCGCGGCGTGGAGCGAGACCGGCGATCCCTCCCGCCACCTCAACGAAGATGCCTGGGCGGCCGACCCGGCGACAGGCGTGTTCGCGGTGTGCGATGGCGTGACCGCGCCGATCGGCGAGGATGGCGCCTACCCGGCGTGGGCTGCCGGAGGTGACGCGGCCCGCCTGGCAGCAGATCTCCTGATGCGCGGGCCACCGGGTCCGGGCGACGGGTTCGCAGCGGCGTTCCGCGCGGCAGATGAGGATATCTCCAGACTCAACCGCGATCGGGGGTTGAACGAGCCGGATTTCGTGACGACCGATCGCGGCAACACCACCGCAGTGGTGATGCGGATCGCGGGCGACGCGGCGCACATCGCCTGGCTGGGCGACGCGGCGGCGCTCATCGCCCGTGCGCGCGGTCGCGCGGACCTGCTCACCCGGTTTCAGACCGACACCGCGGAGTGGCTGCGCGAGCGCGCGCTCGTCGGCGCGATGTCTGCCCCGGAGCGAGCACGCCTCTTCCGCGCCGACCTGCGCAACCGCGGCGCGCCGTGGTGTGGTTACGTCGCGGCTGGGTTCGGCGTGCTCGATGGAACGGGCCGATACAGTGCGTTGCTGGAGCGGTGTACGGTGGCCGTCCGCCCCGGCGATCGCCTCTACCTGGCCAGTGACGCGGTCGGCCGAGCGCTTGCCGCGCAGGCGGAGCGCGCCGACCTGCCGCCAGAACCAGAGGAGGTCATCGCCCTGGCACGCGCCGCCGAGCGGGCGGGCGGGGCACCGTACCACGATGACGCGACGGTTCTGATCGTGACGGTACGGCCCTGAGAGCCGTCAACGATCCGGGACGACGATCACCCCGGTCATGATCGTGTGCAGCAGACACACGGATGTGTACGTGCCCGGCGACCAGAGCGGTGCCGGAGTCGCCTCGGGCAGGGGCGTGGGCCGATTCGCAGGACGAATCGGATACTGCGCGGCGATTCGTCCGGGATTGATGACGCCGACGATGGGCGAGTACTCGTTCCCCGTCGTCGGCTCGCTTCCCGTCGCACGCGTGAAGACGAGCTCGTGCCGCAGCCGGCTGCTGGTCTGGAACTGGGTCTGCTGGGTCGCCTCGATGATCTTGCGGCGGGGGACGAACCGGAAGGCCTGAATGACAACCGCCGGTTCGGTCGCCCTCGGCAGGCCTTACGGGGTGCCCTCGCGGGAGCGCGTGCTTCGCGTGGTCGTGGTGGACGTCCGCTGGAGCATGGTCATTCTCACCGACTTCCGGACCCGGTCGACGCTACCCCAGACGAATACAGTGCTGTTATTGTCGTGCCAGGACCACCAGACCCGCTGTTGCGTCACGCCCATGTCCCGCACGGTTGCGGCGACGGGTGTGTGGGAGGGGTTGGTTGAGAAATACCGGAACTGGCCGGTGGGCGGATCGACGTGGAGGCAGTCGCGATTCTGTGCGGCGACACCACTGCATCGGCCGTTCGGCGTGTTGGGGATCCGCCAGACGAACGTCGGAGTTGCCGTGGCGGCTTCCTGCGCCTCAACCCGGCGCACGTCATCGGCCGGACCGGGAGCGGCTCACAGAGCGAGCAGCGCGCCGAAGATGATCGCCGCGCAGAATGCCGCAGGACGACCCGCATCCATCACGCCAACTACCGCCCCACACGCGCCTCAGGGAAGGCGCGCGGCCAGTATCGATATCGCCTTCCGTCTATGACCGGCCTTCCACGATGCTGCCCGAGAGCGAGTTCGCCCGCCTCAAGGCCGTTCCCGGGGCACGGGCGGCGCGAGTAGAGGCCGGGCGGACGCTGTTCGAGAAAGGAGCGCCTGCGGCGAAACTGTACGTCCTGGTGAGCGGTGCGCTCGTCCTGGAACGCACCGGCGGTGGGAAAGCCGACGTGCGAGGCGCGGGAAGCATCGTCGGCGAGATCGGTGCGCTCTCGGGTCGCCCGCACCCATACACCGCCCGTGCCACCGCCGCGGCCGTGCTCCTCGCGGTACCCGCCGCAGCGGTCGACGCCGCGACGGAGCGCTCGGCAGGTTTCGCGCGGTCGCTCCTCCGCACCATCGCCGAGCGAGCGTAGGTGCTTGTCGCGACAGTGGTGTCCGCGCCCGTCGTGCCCGCCTCCGGGGGCCTGTTTGGCCCGGCGATCCCTGTGCCAGAACCGGAGTCCGCCGCACCGGAGCCGGGCGACGAGGATTCGCTGACCGCCGACGATCAGGTGCCTCCACGGGAGGCGGAGCGGCGCGCGGCGGAGGCAGCCGCTCGCGAGCGCGCGACGACGGACCGGACGGTGCCGCGCGCCGAGACGTTCTACCCGAAGAACCTCGAGTACCCTGTGTATCGCAACCGCTTCGCGACGCACGCGCCGCGCGAGCAGTTCATTGAGATCGAGGGGCGGGACAGCGATCTCATGGAGCGGCACCGCGGCATCAACCGCCTCTACTACGAAGTGGTGGTATGTCCGAAATGCTCGTTCGCGGCGTTTGCGGAGGATTTTGCCCGACTCGTGACCGGCGAGGACGAGGCGGTCACCCTGGCGAACGCGCCGCTGCACGCGCGGGTCGCATCGCTGGACTTTCTCGGCTTCCGCGACGCCCGGCTGGCCCAGAGCGCGTTCGAACTGGCGATTGTCGCCTACGGTCAGCGGCGCTCGTCGCATCGCAAGGTGGCTAGCCTGAATCACCGCCTCGCGTGGCTGGCGCGCCAGGCGGGCAACGCCGCGCGGGAGAAGCGCTTCTTGGATACCGCGCTCAAGGGATACATGGCCGCGCTGAAGAAACTGAGCGCCTACGATCAGCGTCTGGAACTTACGATCACCTACCTGGTCGCCGAACTCTCGCGGCGGGTAGACGATCTGCCCGTGGCGATGAAGTGGGTGAGCCAGCTTCTCCAGGGTCCGCAGTTGGCCGCGCCGGGCGCCCGGATGATCGCTGACCTCGCCCGGGACCTGCGCCAGAACCTACGTCCGGCGGCTCCCTCCCCGGGGCGGTGATGCCGGAGTGGCCTCCAGGTATCGATAGGGTCCGTCATCGTCCAGAACGGCAACGTCCAAAGGCGAGGCGACCAACTTCCGACCCATGCGACGGCCTGCGTGACCTCCTGGAGCAGACCCCTCGCGCGTGGCCGCGCGGAATGGGGTGTCCGCACCGGTGCGGCCTGTTGGGAGAGCCAGAACAGCGGGTGTCGCAACCGTCGGCGACGTGTCCCCCTCTCGCGAAGTGCGAACCTCACCGCGGAGGAGGGCGCGCGGCCAGCGGCCGTAATCTCATCGCGGGGTTCGATCACGGCCGTCTTCGACCACGGTCAATGGCAGACGATTCAACAGGAAGCGCGATCCGACTCTCCGAAACATCGGTCTCCCCGGGATCAGACTCTCACGCCGGGTGTGATCGTGCTGGAACTCCTCAACGAGTAGGAACCGACGCCGGTTCCCGCTCGCGATGTCAATCTCAAGGTCAATTCCGGCCGGTAGAGCCTGGTCGGCACGATCGCCGACGAACCGGGTCACCGATGGCCACCTGGACGGCGGCCCGTCAGCCCCCGCTGATCCAGGTCTCTGAGAAGGCGAGGAACGCCGAACTGCTCGCCCGCCCGAAAGCGTCGCGCGGGAACGCCGATCCGGCGGCGCTGACGCCGTTGAAGCGAGCCCGACCCTGTCGGGCACTGACGAAGAGTGAGAGCATCCGGTGCTTGCCCGTCGCAGATCGTTCTGCCGGAACGTCGAGGCAGAAGGTGTCGTACAGGTCGGACCACTCGAGTTCGAGATGGACGCCCGGTCCGATGACGATCTCCCGCCAGGTGGAGGTGTGATCGCCCTCGTGAGTGAAGCGATCCGCCGCCCGGTAGGTCACTTCACTAAGGCGCGGGTTCCCTTTGAAAGCGCCGAAGTTGGCGACGAAACTACCCGCCAGATAGCGTGCGAGCGGTTCGTTATCGGTCAGACACACGTTGGGCCGCTGCGCGGTGGCGCTACCTGCGGGAGAGAGGAGCGCGAACGCGGCGTGGCCCGGCCCGTGCGGAGAGACGACGACGCGGAAGAACGTGACGAGCCCGGTATACGGCCCATCCACCTTCTCGCGGAGATAAATGCCTGGATTCTCTCCGCTCCAGTCGACGGCTCCGGGAATCACCGACATGTGTATCCTCCCCCCGGGCATTCTACCAGCGAGGTGATTCGATGCTCGTCCTGTTCGTGACCGTGAACGTGAAGCCGGAGCATCGCGAGGAGGTCCTGCGGGGCATCCACATCGACGCCACCGGGGCGCAGAAGGATGAACCGGGGTGCTTGCGCTTCGACATCATTCAGGACCAGAACGACCCGAATCGCTTCTACTTCTACGAGGTCTATCGGGACCAGAAGGCGTTCGAGGCCCACCTGGCGGCGCCGCACTTCGCCGCCTGGCGAGACATCCCGAAGAGCTACTTCTCGGCCGAAACCACCGTGCTGCGCGGACACAACCTCTCGCCGAGCGACGCCGACTACCGCTAACCGCGGCGGACGACGCCGCCTCTCCGCCTACTGGCGCACGAACTTCTGGAAGCCGTTCTCGCCGGTAACCTCGGCGATGTAAACATCACCCCGCGAGTCCACCGAGATCGAGTGCGCGGCGTTCTCACGCCGTGGCGCCACGCTCTGGTACTCCCATGCCGCGATCTTCTCCCCTTCGAGCGAGCGGATCGAAATGCGGCCGCGCCCTTCGGCCAGGTACAGGACGTCGGACCGACCGCCCTGACCCCGCGTCGGGACGAAGATTTCCATCGGACTGAGCAGGTCACGCCACTCGCCGGTGAACGCCCCGCTCCGGTCGAACAATTGCACGCGCCCGTTCTCGCGATCGCAGACGAGCACCCGGTTCCGCTGGTCGACGACCACATCGTGGGGCAAGGCGAATTCGCTCGGCCCGGTCCCCTTGGCGCCCCACGATCGGATGAGTTTCCCCTGCCGGTCGAACCGATGGACGCGGAACTGGCCGTAACCATCGGAGACGTAGATCTCCCCGTCAGTCGTCTCGACCGCCTTGGTGGGCTGATTGAACGGCTGATCGGGCGGGCCGGCCTGACCGGACGTACCGATGACCTGACGCACGCGCCCGTCGGTCGTATAGCGGACGACGACGTGGCGGTCGCGATCGGTGACGAGCAGTTCGTCGCGCTCGTTGAACCAGATGCCGTGGGGATGGTAGAAGTTGCCCAGTCCCCAGCGATCGCGCAGTCGGCCGTCTGGCTCGAAGATGAGGATCTCCGCGCGGGGCGATCGCACGAAGACGTAGACGCGATCGCGCGAGTCGCAGGCGACGCCCTGCGAAACGCCAAACGCGGGCACGCCGCCCTCGCGCCGGCCCCAGGAAGGATCGCGTTCGTACGTGTAGGTTCCCTCGCCAAAGATCATGGTCCGTCTCCTTAGGGGGACTCCGGATTGGTCCGCGCCCCACGCGCCGGTACGATTCAACCACATGCGCGCCGAAGTCGCTGACGGCATCCGTCGGAGCCTGCCTGAGTTCCGGGTGCGCCGACAGGTCGATCCGGTGGTGGTGCCATCGTTCGCGCAGCAAGTGAGCGAGGCACTGATCCGAAGCCGTTCGGCTCCCGCCGTGGCACCGGCGACCGCCCCATCAACGCCCGCGACCGCGGTGGCGCCGGCACCCGGCCTCGAACCGAGCGCAGCCTACGATCCCCTGAGAGGGCGGAATCTCCCCCCAGAGCGGGCCGAGATGATCGGGAAGGCTCACGAGATGCTCGGCATCCTGTACCTGAGGGGCGGTGATACGCTGGCTGGCCTGGACTGCAGCGCGTACCTCAGCCGCGTCTGGGGCGTCAGCCGTCAGACCACCGACACGCTCCCTGGGATCGCGGTGCCAGTCGCAAAGGAAGACCTGCTGCCGGGA
>Ga0194131_10002340_pt1 | contig 31258 bp, 28 predicted proteins | sample TA2KigO120mmetaG_FD_148631 | JGI IMG/M metagenome (GOLD analysis project Ga0194131, IMG submission 148631) | Freshwater microbial communities from Lake Tanganyika, Tanzania - TA2015053 Kigoma Offshore 120m | ecosystem: Environmental > Aquatic > Freshwater > Lake | place: Tanzania: Lake...
TGAGGAGCGCAACATATTTTGTGAACCAATGTCCAAGACGCGTTTAGGAACATTGTAAGCAAATAGGAAATTTACGGTGCCGAGTAAGATCATTTCGTGAGCCTAACTATCTTGATCATTAGTTTCCGGCTACCGATGGCTCGATGGCCGTAACCGATACCCAAGTTGTTGGCTTCGGGGCCACGGCTGCCGGTACATAAATGGTACGATACGACACCCAGGCTCTGCCGCGGCCGCGCGGAACGGAGAAAGAGCGGAACACCGAGCGCAAAGGAGAAGGGACCCGGGAGGATTGCGATATGCGATGTGCAATGCTTGAAGGCCCTCCCGATTCCCCTTGCGCAAGCCCTCGGGTATCTTCGTGCTTCGCCAACACATCATCGATCCCCGATAAATTGAAGGTGACAGTCTGCTTATCCTCGTCGAAGCGCACGATGTCGCTGGTTGCGACTTTGCCCGCCCTCAGATCGCCAAACAGTCCGTCGAGATAGCGCGAGATCTCCCTTAATCCGGCATCTGGAAAGACGAGCTGTTCGCCGTCTTTCTCGATCTGGCTGGTCGCGGCATTGGCGAGCACATTGTTGCAATCCTCCGGCGAGACGTCGGTTACGAGTTTTCGCGCCACCCGGTGGAAGTTCCGGGTAATGTCTTCGTAGTAGATGTGATGAACATTTGGATGGTTACGCATCGCCTCAAGTCCCAGCACATCATTGTAGAACATGACCAGCAGATCATCGATCGCATCGCTGATCGATTGCGTGATGTGTTCCTGAGGCTGGTCTGCCTGCGGTGGAGGCGTCAGAATTTCGCCATCGCGTGTAAGAAGAACCAATTTAGGTTCCAGCGGTTCGGAGTGGGTTTTATGGAACCGGCTATTGGTGATGGTTTCAGCTTCGCTCGTTTTTCTTCTGCGCGCCCCCTTGGCCGAATTGGGATTGGCTAGATGGCGAATGCCATGTGCCTTCCAGGTGGCATAAATCTCGAAATACGGACGGCGTAGGAAGATAACCTCGACATCGTCCTCGACGACCTCACCGAGACGTGCGAAGGCGGCAGGAGGCACATAACCATATGGATCGAATTTGAGCTTGGCGCCAATGGCAGAAATTTCTTTTGGCTTGAAGATTTTGAAGCCAACATCCAGGCGTTCCTTTATCGACTCCGTGGTGCTGTCGATATAAGTGTGCACTGGTGGCACCTGGTCTTGATACGGCATACGCCAACGTAGCTCGCGCGTGCAGAAGATTCCCGGGAGATCGTTTAAGCTCGTGGTGAACCATGTCGAGCCGACCCGGGTATTTCCCATAACCACGAAATATCGCATGCGTTATCCTGCTCCGCTCAGGTCTCAATTTGCGCTCTCGGATTGAGGACCCTTCAGGCAATCAAAGGCCGTCCTCGAACCTTTCGAATAATCCGATAGACGGCTGTTATCCTGAAGAACCTCGATCTATCTTAGCCTGGACGCTCTTACATCGATAGCCCGATTCAATCGAATTTTTCTGGCGTGCCGGCCCTACCTGTCAAGCGGTTTGAGATTGGTGCGGGCTCAGGCGGCTGCGCGGGCTTTGTCTTTGGCCTTTTGCGGGAGCTGCGGCTTTTTGGCCGATATCCTAAAGGTTTCCGCAACATTCTTTGCCGACTTACGAATATTGAGCCGCTTCATCTTACGCCGTAAGGCCAAGAGGTGCGGCACGAGAGGACGCAGCCAGGCCCGGCGCGCCATGAAATGCCCGATCCGTTTATAAATCGGACTGGACTGATAAAGCACCGGCGCCCCGTGGAATCGCCTGACGATACGCCAGTCATATTGCGGCCATCCGCCCGGCCGGGTGAGATAAAAGCCGTTCCCCTTGAGCCAATCGGCGATCAGCGACCCCGCGTTCTGGGGCTTTGTCAGCCATTCCGGCGTCACCCAGTCGAGGCCGATGTCTTGCGCGAGCTCCGTGAGCTTCGAGTTATATTTCGCCGCGCTTTGACGCTTTTGCACATGGACATGATAGAGCAGCGAAAAGAAATGATCCTCGGGAGTGGGCACGTACATGCCCCGCACCATGATCCTGTCGCGTAGGATTCGGCGGCACCATTCGGGGTCGAAGTAGAAATCCTCCACTGACCTGAAGTCAAAAGCGACCTTGCGCCCTCCGACAATCGTTGTCCCTTTCTGCTCCTTGTTCAGAATTCCCGCGGCTCGATTTCTGGCATCTGCATCTTCAAACAACAGATCGATGTCACCGGTAGCATCCTGATCTTTACCGTTCGGAAGGTGATCGAAGTTTCTGAGCACGACATAGGACACCGCCTCGTTTAAGACTGAGAAAACCTGCTCCAGAGACTCCCAGCCATCCGCCGCGACGATATCGCGACGAACTTCCGGAATGTTGTCCATACGACCATCCCATTTGGCCGGTGGATAGTCGGTGGCGCTCTGCCCCATCAGATACATAAGATCGCGGCGGAATTCGCGCTGATCATTGGTGGCATGCAATGAGGTCCCGCCCTGCTTGCGCAGAACCTGCTTCAGGTCGAATGTGTTGATGTTGACCCTCTTGAAACCACTGCCTGGGGCGATGCGGTACTGATAGACTGGGGCTTTATCGGTGACGAGAACGAATAAGAAAGGCGATGCCCCAGCCTGCTCGTATTTCTGATAGGCGTGGCGGGAAATCATGGCATAAAAGCGCTGGAAGTTTTCGACGATGCGCTCCGGCGTCCAGCGCAGAAGGGCTACCTGTTCGATATCAAGCTTCTGCTGAATCTTGCCTAGCGTCTCTTCGAGACGTTCGGCCGGCCAGCGCCAAAACACCAATAGATGACGTTCCGCTGAGCTATCCGGCACGATTCACACTCGATACTTCAGCCGGCATTGGCGCGACCGGCATAGGAATGTACATCGGCCGTTGCGCTAGCCAGTAGCCATTGCGCAGACGGACGTCGGCGAACATGCTAAGGATTATGCGCCGGCTGCGCGGATAGCGACCCTCGACACGGCCGGTAGGTGACAAAAATTTGCGTAGAGAGCTGATGGCGCTTGGCCGCGTCGACAGGAGCTCACGCATCTCGTCATGCCTCTCGAGTATGGCTGCGAGCCCTGGCAAATGGAACACGATGCTGCCGTCGGATTCATCGACGTGGATAACCTCGGCAGCATCGAGTTCGCCTGTCCGGATCTGATTGAAGACCAAATCCAAATAGTCTGCGACCGCCTTCAAACCGGTATCCGGAAACACAAGCTTGGCCCCCGGCGGCTCGATCTGCCGTGTCGATGCATTGTCTAGCATGTCGAGGCATTCCGCTTCCGTCACTGCAAGTCCGAGTTTTTGCGTGACTGGAAAGAACTTTGTCCGGATATCATCATAGCCGAAGATGTCGACCTGTCGGTGCCCTTGGATTGTCGTGAGACCGAGTAAATCATTGTAAAACAGGACCAGCAGGTCGTCGATCGCGTCGCTGATCGAGTAGTAGAGAGTCTTGCCGCCGGAAACGCGATTTTGCAGGAAGCGGACGATGACACCGCCATCGCTCGTGAGGCAAACGCGCCTCTGCTCAAGAGGCCGGCTATGCATTGAATGAAACCGGCTGACACGCTGCTTACTTTCAGCCGTCCTGTCGTTTGCCTTCCTTTTCTTTCTGGCGTTGGGATTGGCGAGATGTCTGATACCAAAGGCCTTCCAGGTGGCGAAGATCTCAAAATACGAACGCCGTAGGAAAGCGACATAAACATCGTGCTCAATGATCTTGCCAAGATCGACGTAAGCCGAGGGCGCGGTATAGCCAAAGGGATCGAATTTCAACTTGGCCCCAATTGCTACCGCCTCTCTTTTGCCTCCGGAAGCGCGATAGCCGTAATCGAGCCTCTCCTTAATCGAGCGTGTTTTGCCTTCGATATAGGTGTGTACCGGGGGTGCCTGATCCATATACGGCATGCGCCAGCGGATCTCGCGGGTACAAAAGACGCCCGGCAAGGAATTCATCGCGGCCGAAAACCAAGTCGAGCCGACGCGGGTATTCCCCATGATGACGAAATAACGCATTAAAACGTCCCCAACGCCAAGCCCATTGCTTTTGGCCTCGAACGATCGATTCTCTCTAAGCGCCGCGATTGTCACATCAAATTAGGCATCCTGGCAACTTTGCGGCAGCCAGGGGTACGGAGACCAAAGAGGCATCTATCACGATGGTACGGTATGCCGATAGACGGTTCGATAATTGACGGGCGGCGCCATCCATTTTATCGCCAAGGTTCGTTCGGAAACGTATTGAGGCGGAGGGGGGGCTATCCTTGGCACAGCAAAGAGGCATCTTAGCAGCATTGCGGCATGCGAAGAAAAGCTACGATAGTCACGCCTCAGCACCCGATAGCTTCAGTCGTTGGTACTTAATGCTTAGGGTGTTAAAAACTGAGCTCACCCAGTTTCGAAAGCACAAACCCATCTGGAGACCGGCCTGGCAATCGCAGTCGCGAGGCCTGCCAAGCATCATAGTCGCTAGCCTACCGAAGTCCGGCACTAGATACATCTCATCAACGATCAGACAAACCCTTGATTGGCGACTTCAACGTTCGCTCTATCGTGGGCGCTTCCCGAGAAACGAAGTTCTCCCCCACATGGCGGCTGAATTCGCGAAGGGAGGACTCATGCTTGCTTGCCATTTATCTTGCAACGAGGACAACATACGGATCTTGACTGATCATGGCCTCAATCGCCTCGTACTGCACGTCCGTGATCCCCGTGCCTGCACCTACAGCTGGTTCCACTATTATCGGCAGAGGCCCACGATCCTTGCGCGTGCCAAGCCTAGCCCCGAGGCTTTTCTAGCGCTATCGGATGAACAGCAGATCGACTACCACATTGCTAGCTTCTTCACCAACTGCATCGAATGGTTGATAGCATGGTCTGACTTTCATGATGCAATCGAAGATATGCAGATTCTTGTCACGTCTCATGATCGGCTTGCAATGGATCCGGATGGCTTTTTTAAGGAGATCTTCGCTTTCTATGACATAGACACCGATCGCGTTCTCCGGGCTCCGAAGGATGCCAAGGTGAATTTCAGAAGCGGACTCAGTGATGAATGGCGCCAGTCGATCGCCCAAACACAGATTGCGCGCATGACGGAAATGATGCCGGACCGCCTTTTTGATCGGTTTGGCTGGCAGCGTTAGGCTATTTCTGCACCCAAGATTGGACGGGCTACTAAGGTGTCCAGCCAAACCGATCGAATAGACGCTTAGGTATTAAAGAAGTAGCGCGCTCAATCTGCTGAGGCGACATTGACGCTCGCCATTCATCTGTGCTCCCTGAACGGAAATTCCGCTGCACATCCTTAGGTGGCCTGCGTAAGCGCCTGGGGCGTACCCCGTACCAAGCAAAGATTGACCAGAACAGCGAATCTTCGTCACTCACCAATTCACCATGGTCGGTGACGAGTACTTTTATTGGCGGATCGATGGCGAGATAATCAGCCCACTCGGTGAGCCAGCGAAGGCTATCCATGTAGAAATGATCAATATGATAATCGATCTGCTGCTCATCGCCCAGGGATTCAAAGCCCTGCTTGCTACGACTCAGAAGGGCGGAACGCCTGCGAAAATAATGCATGTAGCTATAGAGGGCAGCTCGCGGGTCCCGGACATGCAGAACAAGCTTCCTGATCCCTACCTCATTGAGGAGACGCATGTTCTCGGGTGAGGCTTGCAGATGACCCGCTCCGGCAAGCCCGCCGACCGCGAAGTCCTCGGCTATGTCTTGCCGCACGGCATTTTCGGGGAACCGCCCGCTGTAGAGTGAGCGTCCCCGTGGATAGCGAAGCGTCTCGCCGACTGTCGAATTCATGTATTTGGTACCCGATTTCACCAAGGACGCCACGAAGACACTTGGCTTGTCGCGCAGCGCTTCAATTTGCCGAGACGTCAGTGGGCGCTTGGTCACTGCCCGCAAGATGAGAACGTTCTGCTTGGTCGCTTGGTATGCCGACTTGTCCTCTTTTAAGCGGGACAAGCACTCTCTGATTTTCTTGATATCAGCGTCGGTTCCGGTCGGCCTGACGCCTTCGCTTCGTAGAATTTCGCGCAAGGCAAACTCGGACGGAAAGCCTAACGCTACGGCAAGCTTGATTTTGGTTTCCGAGATATAAGTTGCTCCGACCCACCGGTATTTCCTGATTGCCCGGCTTATTTTTTGGACCGTCGAGATAGCGGATTGCGGTGTTCCACTCTTCAAGGACGAAAGTTCATGGCTGAGATCGCGTGCGGCCAAACGATAACCTTCAACAGGCCTCTTGCAGCGAAAGTAATAGTTCGCGAGCTTCAGAAGGTCTGCCGGCGTCCCGGTAGGTTCTTCGCCCTCTTCCCGCAGCATTTCGGCTACCATGGTCGCGGTGGAGTCCGCATCCACTGGAGGCGCAGGGTGGGAAATTACTTTCGCGATATTCATGTTTAATAACTACCAATTTCCAACAAAGGCGACAATGTGTAGGGGCTCGTACTAATGGACGGCTCTCGCGCGGGATTGGATGCTCGCGCCACCTTACGGAGATTGCAACGGCGATTCACCAATTTTCGTGGCGCCTTTCCGGGTCTCACGCGCCTGCAAATCCTGTCGGCCATCGCCGCCAAGATTCTGCGCGGCGACGCCTATCGAAGCTTCAAGCGGGAGCTGAATGCCGTCGATGCCTACAAGCCTCTTCGCCGCAGCGCGGCGGAGTTGGCGGCGCTCAAAGACCGGCCGAGTGTCGTCATTGCCGCCTTGCCGAAATCGGGCGCGCAATATGTCATATCGAGAATGGCGAAGACCTATGGTTATCGGACTGGACGCGTGCTCGGCATCGGCGAGTTCCCCGACTTCACAGTGCAGACATGGATGGCGGAAGAATTCGGTCAAGGCGGACTTGTGACCGAAGCGCCCCTTCCGAGCGATAACGAAGCTATCCAGCGATTGTGCGCGAATGGACTGACCAGGGTCGTCCTTTATGTCCGAGATCCTAGAGCCGTGACCTACAACCTCATTCGCTCCCCTGGCTCTCTTTCAGCCATCCGGCTCAGTTCGGACGCGTTCGCCGCCATGAGCCACCAACAGCAACTCGATCATTGCATCGATACTTTCCTCGCCGATGCGGTCTCTTGGCTCAATGGCTGGGTGAATTTGCTCGGCGCCCGAAGCATCGACATTCACCTTGCCCCGTATGAGACTCTGCTTACCGATGAGACGGCATTTTTCCACTCTCTTTCCACTTTCTACGGACTTCCAGTCGATGCGTGGCCGGATGCATCAGCGAAGGACAGGCACGCTGCGGAGACGTGGCGCAAGGCGATTTCACCGGATCGAATCACGCGTATGACGCGGATGATGCCTGACCGTTTGTTCGAATATTTTGGGTTTGAGCGCTGACGGGCTGCACGATGAAGAGGGCTGTCGAGACTTACCCCCCGGATTCACTTCCCCGCATCGGCCATCTCCTTATTATCGCCGGTGCGACTGGTGTGGGAAAGACGACGTTCCTGACCGCTCTGCTATCGGGAAGATTACAACCGGAAATCAAAGCCATGCTGCCGGATGGTGCGGAGAATTGGTTTTTGCTGCCGAAGCGGAACCCGGATCAAGACGCCGTAATTGACACATGGGTGACAGGAAGCCCTCCTTACGGCGTTGTCGTTGAATACACTCTGAATAACCGTAAAGGTAAAAAACCCTATTTATGGGATCCGGATCTGCGTTTGGTTCGAGCAGCAACCTTGATTACAACTGTTGTTTTGCGCGCGTCGCCTCAGCGGCTTACCGATCAGTTTCGTCATATAGCGAGCCCCGGTGCATGGTGGCGCCGGGCATTAAAATCCAGAAAGTGGCTCGATGACCAAACGCAAATCATCAGCTTTTGGAGCAAGCTCTATTCACAGCCGGGATGGCTCGATGAGATATATGAATGTTGGGAAAATTATCTCACCTCACTCTCGCGCGAGGGCTTAACCGTTCAGTCTGTTAGACTGGAGCCAGATGGAGAAATAGGCAGGAACTTCCGCTGGCGTCTTTATTCTTTCCAGAACGGCACCTCGTGACAAAACTGAAAAAAAATATCGCCGATGCGGTCGACTTACGCGATGTCATCGACGACCCAAGGGAAGCGTTCGAACATAGCGGAGGACAGCCGGTCCTGATCCAGGTTCCTCTTGAGCAAGTCCGCAATCTCGGTCCACTGGCCTTCTCCGTCACGCGCGCCTCCGGCGAGCCTTTCGTTGCCACGGTGCAAGCCTACCTGAGAGGCGAGCAAAAGACCTATCGTGGCTCATGGCTGGAGTGGTTCTATAGCCGGTGGACCCCGGCGAACGCCGCCGATCTGCTCGGCTTGCCGGAAGGCTCGACCTTGGCCGCAAGTCCGATTCACGCCTTCGTCTATCCCTGGCGATCGGATGACCCGATCAGAAGACAAGCACGGAAGCTGAAATCCATGCGCCAGGAGAATAGGCAGAAGGGTGCCGATATATCGGGAGAAGAAGGTTATGTGTGGGCCGGTCCTATGTCCCGGCGCAAGGGCGAATTCGAGTTCGCGCGGCTCAGCCTGCTCACCGACATAATCAAACGATACGGGTTTGAGACGGACGATCCAAATGCCGACCCGGACCGGAATGACATTAGAGCCCATATTAAGGGCAAGCTGATGATTCGCGGCACTGAGTGGCGGATTCTTGGCACGCATGGCAACCATCGCCGCTCCGTACTGGCCGCGCTAGGCTGGTCGCATGCACCGATGGCCATAAACAACAAACCGATCCGCCGCGAACATTCCGCTTCATGGCCGAACGTCCGCAAGGGACTGTTCACCGTGGCTCAGGCGCTGGAAATTTTCGACCGCATTTTCGAAGGACGCCAACCTGCCAGCTGCCCATCGATCCGTGCCGCCAAGGATATTCGCGCGTAGGGCGCGAAGAGGCCGGCCTACAGCTCTTCCTCGTCCAGGAGCATGTCGTCGACAGCCTCCTTGCGCGCACGCTCCATGCCCTTGATGAAATCAAGCCGGGCCTTGACTTCCTCGACCGGCAGATAGCCGACGATCTCATCGCCGTCATAGAGCAAGACATGCCGCTCGCCGAGGCTCCCTGCCCTTGTAGCCTCGGCAGGCCTGAGAGCGACGATCAGGATGCGATCAGCAAGAAGCGTTCTGAGGACATTGAGGGTGCCTCTTTTGCCAATGGCGTCAAGGCTATTGGCACCAATCGCAACAAGCGGACGGCCGGATGCTTTCGCGCCGACAAGATGGGCACCTACAACACTGCCGTGGTTCACCCCTAACCAAGCCTCTTTGTCCAGCGTTGCAGCAAGATCTTTCGGTAGACCGGTAATCGCCTTCTTCAGCAGACCAAGCTTGGTCAGGCCTCGGCGCAGTTGTGCAGAGGTCGTGTCCGCCGGCAATCCGGTGCCTTCAAGGAATGACATTGGAATCTCTCCTGGCACCTCTGGCACCAGCCAGCATGCCGCCGGAGGCACGGATCCTTTTGTAATTCGACCTCTGCCGTCGCCGATGCGCAATGCCAGCAAGACCTGCAACAGCGCAAACCGGTCGAATGGCTTAGGTGTTACGAGCGCGATCCGGTCTCCAGGGAAAAGCTCCGGAACGGATGTCTCATTGGCAAGAGAGGGTGCGGTAATGATAGCGGATTTAATGGCGTCCTTTGATAGCACCTTCGGAGCACTATCTCGCAGCCGCTCAAGCCAGTCGATAAGATTGAAGTAATTGGAGATCACGGGATAGTAGCGATGGATCCTCACCATCGTACCGATCAGGCTTGTAAAGGCACCCATCGCCATACGGCCGGCGATCAGGTAGGCTATGAGGTCGCCAAAACCCGTGCCGGTAACCAAGATTCTTCCGCCCAACGTGATGCCGATCACGACGAGCACGATGGCCTGGGTGATTTCGCCGACCTGAGCGCTTCTCATTCCCAATATCTTGGTATGGAAAATAGCCCGGAAAAAATCCGCGAAACTGCCTTTCCATACGACATCGTGAAGCAGTAAATGGCCTGAGACGATGGGCTCCGGAGCGAACTTGATGAAGCTGAGCAGACGCTCGTAGCCGGCGACCATGGGCATCCTCTTCTCGGCTCGCAAACGGATCACGCGCGACATCTGCACGCTCAGTCCATAGAAGAACAACAGAGACAGGCAGAGGATCAGCAGGATGGCCAGTGTCAGGAGCAGATCGAGATAGACCAGGAATGCGCTATAGACCACCAAGCCTATCGCCTGCGGCACCATGCCCAACAAGGCATACATGGTGCGGCTGCAAATGACACCGGAACCCGTCACCAGTTTCCTGAACTCGGCCTGAGCGAGAGGCACGTCTTTCCAGCCGGCGCCGTGCAGAGCGCCCGCCACGATCGTAAACAGCCGCTCGGTGCAAAATAGACCATAGCGAACGCTGAGATTGGCAAAACCCTTCTGCGCATACATCCGAACGAAGGACGACAGCACGAACAGCAATCCGCCGATGCCAATCGCAGCGGCAAGAAGCGTATAGGATTGCGCGGTATCAGCGCTAAGTCCCCAGAGCTCGATGCTGGTTTGGCTTTCCAGCTTGCGGCCATAGCCGACGAATAACCCGAGAGCCGCGCCCTGTAACGCGATGGCAAATGCGCTGGCCGCCAGGAACCAAGCAAGCGGCCAACGGAACCGCCACACCGAGTCGACAAGCATCCAACTCGCGACCTTGCGATAATACTGGAAGCGCAAACGCAGAAGATCGAAGAACTGGTGGACCGAGCTCCTTTGTTCGTTTGCAGTCAAAGCCACCATGAGCGCGTGCTATTTCCTCTAGACGGTATGGCCTTCCAGCATAAAGCGATACTAATCAATGAATAAGGCCTTGTCGGGGGTACGCTGCACCACAGGATGTAGCCCTTCCCTCGCGCGCAATCTCATGCAGTTAAGGCCGTCCATCTAGAGCTATAACCCACGGCGGTCAAAGGCTGATAGATTTCCCGGCCGCTTGTCCATCGCCCGGTCCGGACGTCAAACGACCTACGTTGCGATGGGGACATTGGCTTCAGGCTGGTCTGCAATGCGCGAGTTTCCTCATGCGCAAGAAAAATATCGGAGAGGCCAGGCAACAAAAAGGAGACGGTCTCGTGATCCGAATCGTAACGGATGACTTCCTCGATCGTCGTCTCACCGCATCGAACTTGGTGGAAAAGCATATCAAGATAGTTCGAGATCGCTGTTAAGGCGCCGCTTGGGTGAACCAAATCCGCGTTTATGTCCTCAATACGTTTTGTAGAGGCCTTCGCCATCGCTTGGCGGCTAGCAGATTCGGAAATTTTGATATGCAGAGAAGCTAAAACCCTCGAGAACTCATCCGCCAGGTCAGCATAGGACATCAGTTGAAGGCCGTGTCCTTGCAGGGAAAGTGTGAGCAAATCGTTGTAAAATAACACCAAATGATCATCGATTGCCTCCTCGACCGGGTAACAAATGACGTTGTTCGAATCTACTCCATTCAAATATCTCTGCGCCTCTGGACCATATATCTGACCATTAGAGGATATTACGACATTCTTCATCTCCAAAGGGGCATCGCTTGTTGAGAAAAATCGGTCGAGCCGTATCCTTTCGTCCTCAACGATCGGATCGCCGTCGCGCTGCATTCGCGCCAGAGCATCTTCGTTAGCAAGCTGTCTAATTCCAAACGACTTCCATGTGCCGAAGATCTCGATGTAAGGGCGTCGCAGAAATATCACCCGAATATCGTTCTCGACGATGTTCCCAAGACGGGCAAACCATTCTGGAGGCACAAAACCATAAGGGTCGAATTTCAACTTGGCGCCCTTCACCATTAACCCCGGCTTCCAAGCATCAGAACAGCTGGCATCAAGTCGTTCTTTCATAGAAGTGGTGCCGGCTTCGATATAAGTATGAACCGGCAGCGGTGCTTCCTGGTATGGCATCAGCCACCGGATCTCTCGCGTACAGTGAATTTGCGGTAACTGATGCATGCTCGCCGAGAGCCAGGTAGATCCCACGCGAGTATTACCCGCAACTAAGACGTACGCCGTCGATACGCGGTGATCCCCGGACATGCTCACGGAGATTTTTCGTGCAGGATGAAGGCTGCAGAGTTAAAACCGTATCTCAGGAAGGATGAGATGGAATATCGGTCAGAGCGAGGCTCGAGAAATTCGGTTAAGGCACGACGTTGTCCGAATGCCGGATTGGCGCGGTGACAATTCCAATCGTCAAACATGAGCACAGTGCCATCCTGCAGTGCTTGCATTTCATCAAGGCCATCGAGGACCTCTTTCGTCGAACTGTAGAGGTCGCAATCGAGGTGCACCAAAGCGGCCTTTCGCTTAAGCGGCTGTTGCAGCGTTTCGGAAAAATATCCAGGCTTGATCTTGATCCGCTCGGCGCTGATCACGCGGGATAAAGATCGGCCAATGTGTTTAGGGACCTTCTCGCCTATCTGTTCCCCGAGCCGCGACACATCCATCTCTTCGTCCCAGACCCCCCGCGAGACATCGTAGCTTGCCTGATCGAGTGCATGCTTGTCGCGCGGCAATCCAGTGAATGAGTCGAATAGGTAAAGCTCGGCGGGATAATGCAGGTCCACCATGGTCTCGGCGAAAATCCGCGCGGTCCACCCGCCAAGCACGCCGAACTCGAATATTTCACCGCTTATCCCGCCATAGGCGACGAACTCCATGCAGGTCTGGATTGCCTCGCGGTAGATCGCGCTCGCTCTCGCCGCGTCGGGCATAGCGAGGCATTCGGTCGTCAGGTCGCGCCCAGGCGTCAAGGATGCGAGAAGCCGTTTCAGCTCGTCACGCACTTCACCCGAATCCGGATTCAACTCACGCGAACGCACCAGTAATACGATGGCGCCCTCGGTATCACCCGCGTCCCGCGCAGATATAGCATCAGCAAAAAACGACTTGGCGAACTTATCAAGCTCACGTTTGGCTGGTGGATACCGGTTCACCAACCGCAGTGCCTGACAATACCCGTCGATGGCCTTGACTGAATTGCCTGCTTCCCACGCACGCTGCGCCTCAACCACAAACCGGTCAACGCGACGATCATCTGGGGTATCCAGTACTTCCAGTTCAGTGCTTGATAACATCACGCTTTACCCGCTTAAGCGTATGACATAAGCCGTGCGCATCCTATCGTGGGGAGCGCACTTTGCTAATGACTTATACAGGACTTTTGCCGACAACAAGACTGTCTCGGTTGCATCGTGGATTGTTACGTGATCGATGCTACGGTCGCTCCTACCCCTCCAGGCGCTCGCTTCAGGTCAGGTTCCAGCCCCGAAATGGCGGGAACGGATGCATCAGATATAATGGACCGGATCACGGCGATGATCCCCGACGCGCTCTGGCGGCGCTTCGTTTGGCACCCATGATCTCGTGCTCGGTTCGACTTGAATCACTGGCGTTCTCTCTCAACTATTCTGCCTGGTAAAAATTGGTTCATACACTGGCCTTTGAGAAATCCAGGCTTTCGACCTTTTTCCTCTAGGCGAATAATCTGATAGCCGCTCTACCAAGTCCTTGGTTTCCGGGTGAGCCGCGAAGATGCGTGCAAGTCTGGGCAGAATGAAAACTGATCGACCCGCATTGTGCCGCAGAAACCCTCGCGGATTTTTCCCATCGCGGACTTTCCTGAACTCGGCCTCAAGGTAATCTGAGACAGCTCGAAGCGCTTCTGAAGGAAGCAACAATGAGGCGTCGTCGGGCTCTACCTTCAAGGTGAGCGGCTTCTCCAGGATGCTCGACCTGCGCCTTGGCGAGGCTATGATTGAGTATGCACGCGAGCCTGGGAAGCTTGCCCCCGATATCGTTGTACTCCACAACCTCGAAGCAATCCGCGCGACCAAACGCACGGAACGACATGATGTCGTTATAGAATAACACCAGTAAGTCCTCGATGGCTTCTTCGACCGGATAGAGTATCGCATCACGAGGATAGGAGGACACCATGGGCACTCCTTTAGCTGTCAGCACCACGCAGCGGGGGACAATAGCGGCACTATGATTGGCGACCATCCGCTCGACGAGTTGACTGTCGCGGGAGAGTTCGGCGACATCATGGTTGACGAGATGGCGGATGCCGATCGCCTTCCAGCTTTGGAAAATCTCGACATAAGATCGCGTGAGCAAGAAGACGTAAACGTCTGATTCCAGTCTCGGGAGAAGCTTGGCAAAGCTTTGCCGAGCTATAAACCCGTAGGGGTCTAGCTTGAATATGGAACCGAATGCTATGTCGCCCGATCGCAGCCACTCGCGCAACGCAAGGCGCACCGTCTGAGCTATAAACCGGAAGGGTTCCAGTTTGAATTGGCAGCGGAGTGCAATGTCCCGGCTTGAAGCCACTCGCGGCATGCAATGCGTATCGCCTCCTTGAAGGAACCGATTGAACTTTCTAAATAGATGTGCTCGTCGTGATCCTTGATCTGATAAGGATGCCGCCAACGTATCTCACGACGGCAGCGGATTCCGGGTAGGAGGTGAAAGCTCGTCGCCATCCATGTCGAACCGACACGGGTATTCCCAACAATCAGGAAACAGTGCGGCAGGGACATGACTTGTTGAGATCAGTTATGGTGACGGGGGCACGGTTCCCCTCAGCAGGCGTTAGGCTGCTTTTAGGTGCAGGATGAAGGCTGCAGAGTTAAAACCGTATCTCAGGAAGGATGAGCTGGAATATCGGTCAGAGCGAGGCTCGAGAAATTCGGTTAAGGGACGACGTTGTCCGAATGCCGGCACTATCGCAAGGGCGAGACGGAGGAGTGGCGGTCAATCCTCACCCCGGAGCAGCAGGAGCGTTGCTGGGCCCTGATACCGTTGTCTCTGCGTGAAAGATTCGGATGGCAGCCCTGAGAGTGCAATAGACTTTGCGGGCAGGATAGGCCTCCTGGGTTGGTATAGGTCACAGTAACTTACCGACGATCAGGCTTGTTGAGGTCTAGTTTCAATCCCTGATCGAGGCATTGCGTGATCAGTAATGGATGAACCGGGACTGTCGGCACGTTACGCAGGTCGAAATGGAGTGCGGAAAGCGTAAATTGGACTCCGAGGATAATCAGCAAGGCAGCAATCATGACCGTTCCAGGCGTTGCCGTCACTTCGCTTGCGAATGACAGCCACCAGTGGTAGCCGCCGAAAATCAACCCCATCAATAAGAGCACCGGGCCGAGCACAAACTCGATCGAGGCGACTTGAAAGTCGCGCAAGAAATAGCTGTAGAAAATGCGCTTAAAGAAATTGCGCGTATTGCCTGCCACAAAGGGCAGTATGATCGATCGCACCTTCAAGCTCGACGGCTGACCCTTGTACTGGGCGGTCATTGGGATGTCTCTGACGACGCAGCGCGCGATATAGAGACGAAACAATAGGTCGGTCTCGAAGAAATAGCGGTCGGCAACTTTATCCAGCCGCATCAGATCTAAGACCCGAAGTTGCAGGGCCGTATAACCGTTGGTGGGGTCGAATTGATTCCAATAGCCGGTGGACAGTTTTGCCAGGAACGACAGGATGGCATTGCCGAAGAGCCGCAAGCCGGGCATGTCGCGCCAGTCATCAGGAAAGAAAAATCGGTTGCCTTTCGTATAGTCGGCTTGTTCAGCGATAATGGGTGCTACGAATCGAGATATCAGAGCGGGGTCCATTTGCCCATCGCCGTCGAGCTTTACGGCTATGGTGAAGCCTGCCGCGCGGGCAGCACGATAGCCAGTCTTAACGGCGGCGCCGACGCCCTGGTTAGTCGTGTGGAATAGAACCAGGACTCGGGGATCACGGGTTGTCTGTTCGATAAGTCTCCCGGATCCTTCGGGGCACGCGTCGTCGACGCAAAAAACACCCTCTACCGAGTCCGGAATCGCGGCGAGCACGTCGAGTACCTGGCCCGACACCCGGTAGCAGGGTACGATTACGGCGATCCGATTGCGCTCCACGATTACTACTGGCCTATGGTCACTATGCCCGCCACGATCAGCGTGCTTCCAATAAGGTAACGCCAATTCAAAGTCTCGCCGAACAGGTACCAGGCGGCGGCTGGAACCAGAATAAAACTCAGCGCAAGTAGCGGGAAAGCGCTATTGAGGGGGGTGGTCCGCAGCACCCAGATCCACAGTCCGGTGGCCAGGCCATAGAGAGCGATGGCGGCAATCGTCCAGCCATTGAAGAGCGTAGCCGTGAAGCTTGCGTCGGCCATGACGGCAGCCTTTTTGAACAATATCTGTCCGGTGGACAGGAGCAATGTCACCAGGATCAATGCTGCGTATTTCAATGTACCCCCCGGGTCGAGACGGGCTGGTCAGCCGACAAGCGGTTTCTCCACCGTGGTACTAGACGGACAAGACGAACAATCGCTACCGATAGAGTGAACGCAAACACGGCGAGCATGGGGACATTGTACCGCACCACATTCACAGATACGAAGCCATGCAGCCCGACCATGAAGAGCGGCAGCAGAATAAGGGCAAGGAAAGGCCATAGCCGACCATCCCGCCACATCCACACTGCCACAGGGGGGATCAGCACAAAACCAACAAGGGCGAGATATTTACCTACCCACATCCCGCGCAACGCCAATGTCAAGCTGACCAGAACATGCTTCAAGAAATCAGCGAATATGTATTTGTGGACCAGATAGGACGTCTGAGTATCAGGGCTGCCTGCTGCAACCAGGCTCTCCTTATATAATTGTTTTCCCATTAGATAAAAACCATGTGGGTAAGTCGTGCTAAAGCGCTCATAGAGGGAAGGCGCAAAAACCGCCTGTGAGAGCTTGTCGCCGAAATCCGGTAGCCAGAAGACAAATGACACTGCCCATTCGGACCAACTCATCGCATTATATGACACGCGAAATGCGATGCTGAGCGCATCATAACCTCTAGTGAGTAACGGATCGCCGAACAGCACGAGGTTGCGAACAAGCCAAGGCGACATGACCAACATGCCGGCCAAAAGGAGAATGCTCGCTTGCCGCATTCCCCTTCGCCAGGGGCGTTGCTTTTGATAATGCAGAGCTATGACCACGCCGCCAGCCACGAAGGGGAATAGATAGAGATAGGCGGGGCGTGAAAGGGCGGCTAGAGCTAACGCTGCCCCTGCCGCGGCGGCGGTCCATCCCTCATCTCTCGATACGGTTCGCGTCAGGAAATACAAAAAGGCGAAAAAACTTACCAAGGCCAGGTTTTCCGTCAGATATGTGCGCGCGTAATATCCGACCTCGCTGGCACCGAGAACAAGCGCCAGGCTCAGCCATGCCACGGCCTCGGATTGTGAGATTTCGCGTGCGGTCAGGAAAATAAAAAAAACACCGAATGCTGCCAGTAAAACCTGAACGGCTATGAGACTATGGAAGTGCTTGGGACACTCCGCTCCGCGGCCTCCCGGGTTTTCGGCGTGACATTTTATGGTCGATCGCAGCCTCTCGTCGGCGGCAGAGAGGGCGGCAATGAATAATGGATAGGCCGGTCCAAAGAAGCGACCAGGTACTATCGCTTCGTCTTTTGCCTTGAAACAGCCATTGGTGAAAGTACCGTAAGCACTGAGATCGCTGGCAATCGCAACATAGCAATGTTCATCCATCACTGGAGACCGTATCTCGCGCGAGAAGGACTGCCAGCCGATCACTACGATCGCTACCATCAGCGCCGTGAAGGCAGTAACCATGAGATGCCGACCGGTCATCGCCTCAACGCCCTTCACGTGTGTTTTCCAGAAGCAGCTCTTTGTGATGCATCACAAAAGAAGCGAGCCGTTATTTTAAAGACTTCCTGATGTTGACGGCATATATCAGATTCAAATCGGGAAGAGGCAGCCGCATTGGCCACCACTCTTCAGTAATATCCTCAAAGTAGTATTCGATAAAGCCTACGAGATTGTGTATCGGATTTACATGCTCGCGTGCCATCCAATAATCATAGTCGAGACCGGTGCTTCGGGCTCTACGCCGAGGCCCAAATAGGCGTCCCAATCGCCACATCAAGCCTGGGTCGCACGGTAGTATGAGCGATAGAACACCGCCTGGTCGTACTACTCGATTCCATTCACGCAGAACTTCATGGGGCCGGTAGAGATGCTCTAGCACGTGAGTCGCGATCAAGCGGTCAAAGCTGTGATCGGGATAAGTCAACCGAGTAGCATCCTGACGCTCGGTACGTACCTTGCCGGCACTCCATTCATATGCAGTTGAACCCTCGATTGCCGTGCGATCAGTCATGACATATTCGTCGAAACTATGCCTTACGAACTTAAAATGGATTGCCGTTCCGGCTCCTACTTCCAGCACTCGTCCGAAGTGATGTGATGGCGAGAACGGCTTCTCGATCAAATGGTGAGTCCGGAGCAGAATCCAACTCGAAAGGTTCGTACCGTAATTGAGGTTGTCGTATTGCCGAAGCCATTGGTCGTGATACGTTTGGAAATCAGGATCGTCTCGCATCGTGTCCACATATCATCTGGGAGTACTTTAATTGGTTGTACGCTGCTGAATATCCGCATGCCGACATCAAACCAGAGTACGGCCAGCTGCTGCCAAATCCATAAAATCATACCGACACTATGATCAGGTCCCAAAGTGTTACAACCAGATAGCACTTTTGCCGCAGTCTGCCCGAGGTTTACGGTATTAGTGCACCTCTGCTAACATCTGCCGCACGCGACATGGAAGTGATGGGGATGATAAATGTGGCAAGGCTTGGCCGGTATGGCCCATTGGCTGTGGGACCAACGGGCTTTTCGTCAATTCTGGCCACGCGACTCCCGATCCCGATTTTTCCTCATAATCGGCAATGGGCGGACTGGATCCACTTGGCTCCAGACTACCCTCGATCAGCTCCCGGACGTGGTGACCAGGCTTGAGCTGAAGTTTAGATTACCGTATCAGGAGCCGCATCCCCTGCATGTTTTATGTCGATGAATTCACCGTATCGCTTAAAGACTGCATCTTGCAGGCTTGCGGGAGCGATCCTGTCATGCCCCTCGCGCCTTTAAGCTATGGCTCAAAGTTGATTTTCGATCCTTACGGTTATCTCGATCCCAAAATATTCAACCGGTTGGGTGAGTTATTCGACAAGAGTATCTGGACCATCTTGCTCAAGCGGAGCTACGCCGCACTATTCACGGCGTGGAAGTTGCGGGGGGTCCATCATGAGCTGAATGCCGACGCCGTTTCAAAGGCCGCTTCCGTCGATCAACAGCTTGTCGATGTGGTTTCAAGCTGGAAATCTCCGAAACTGAAAGCGATGCTAATCACCTTGGGCGATGCGCCATTACGCGGAGCTAATCCCGATGCCGCTGGGACGGACGCCATCAATTACCCGGTAGAAGATGCTGTCGAGGACCTTCTGGTTCTCTTTTATAACGATCTGAAGGCGCTTACGTTCGTGCAGCAGCAACAGCAGAGTCATGCAGTCGTCGATTACGATGATATAGAGGGGAAGTTCTTCAGCCTAGCGCGCATGGTTGGCTCCGAGGCCTCCGGTGAAGAGATTCGCCATGCGCTCGGCAATCCGATCACCAAACGCCTTCAGGTCCTTGAGCCAGAGCTCGTACAGCCACCCGAGTTCTTGCAAAGACTATCGGATTGCCTTGACCGCGCTTTCGCGGTCGCCGTGAAATATCAAACGGCCGAGGCTGTCTGGCAGTGGAGTGGAGATATGGCATTCATAGACCTAAAAGTTGAAGGATTGGCTGAGGTTCTGTCCGATTATGCCGTGCCATACGAGACTTCGTCACCATCTTCCACGGCCCTCAATGGTCGTTCGGTGCGTTGGCCTCGTTTGCGTCCGATCTATAGCTTGGTTGGCGCGCAGGCCTCCCCCACCGTCAGCTAAACCCGAGGCTGTTGAAGCAGCAGAGACTGATACTTTAGAGGACGCTTGGCAAACAGATCGTTCAATTCTAGCTTCCTAGAACCATGCCAGCGCTGTTCGCACAGAGACCAAGCATCGTCGCAGCTACATTACCTTTCGCGGACACTAAGTGTGTATGCCAGACGCTAATCCAATCTCTTGAGTACATTTTGGGTCCATCGCTTTTTAGAGGCTCATTTACGAACAACGAAGTCGTGCGGGATGCAGCCGCCAAGTTTGCATTAGGCGGCTTGGTGGGTGGTTGGCATCTTGCGGGTGATAAGAACAACGTTGAAGTCCTGTTGCATGCAGGCCTCAACAAAATCCTGCTACATGTCCGCGATCCGCGTGCTTCGGCGCTGGTTAATGCCCGCATGCGTTATTTTCGCGATTATCCCGATCTCTTGAAGGCTGGCCGCTATCCGAAAATATTTACCGCCCCAATGGAGAACGAGACATTTGACCATCGCATCGACAATTTTGTCAGGAAAGCTGTGATCTGGCTGACAACGTGGCTCGATGCAATCGAGAGCTGCCCTAGGCTAAACGTGTTGATCAGGTCCCATGAAGAGTTAGTGGGTGACCCGCATTACTACTTCGCGTCTGTCCTGGACTTTTACAGCATCCGGCCGGTGCCGCTTCAAATAACCTCAATGGACGAGACCCTCCTATTTGGAGGTAGTGAACCGGGGGCTTGGCGACAAGGAATCTCGGCAGAGCAACTGCACCGGCTAACAGCCATGATACCGCCGCGTCTTTTCACCCATTTCGGTTGGGCGAACTAAGGAAGAAGTCGATGCCCCTATTTGGGGCCCGCATGCACCTACGCTGCCAAGCACAGCGGTTTGATATCGGGAGCGTCACATTTTGGGAAAATGCGAATATCAAAAGCTACCCGCGTAAGGCGTGCGTTTTCCGGTATGTAGCCCGTATGAGGCGCAAAACCCGTAAATAGCGCGACATCTCCGGCTTTAAGCTTTGGACGGAAGAAGAAGCCATATTTGTCACCTTGAAGCCCGTGCCGATGACTTTCCCTTCCAATCGAGCTTAGGTATTTGACGATCGACTCCTCGGTCTCCGGCGAAAGGCTCTGAAAGTAGTCGAGGCGCCCGACGAAGAATTGCAGCCCCGGCGTATCGACGTTTGTTACGACTCCCTGCGGCGTAAGGGGGGTCCAGATATTGTGGAGCCCGTCGTATTTGAACGCACGCCGCTCAATATGCAAAGGTAGTCGTCCATTCTTATCAAGGTTCGAATCCGGGACGACAACCCGCGCTTGGGCATTGACCCAATAAACGTCAGGACCAATGGCCTCGAGCAGCATTGAACGTACAACTCCACGCATCAGCGCCTTGTACAGGCTAGTCTCGGTAAAATTAGAGGTGCACCCCGCCGTTTCTGGATCGATGTCGGCGACTGCTCTGGCAAACTTGCCGATCGTACCGTCTCTTGCTGCGGCTTCTACCTTCGCGGCATGGGCTGTTGCATTCTCAATGAGGCCCTCAATCTCAGCGACATCAAAGGCCTCGCGGACAATGGCGACCCCGAAACGTTTCAAGGAATCGCGGATGTTGTCCATCGTCGCCGGGATGAACTCTTCGACGCCCGGCTTTGCGAGATCAATTTTCTCTATTCGGGGGCCCTCTCGCACTTGAAGTTTGTCCATTTTACCTCCCTAACGCTCCGACACGGATTCAATGTCTGTCCCGCATTGCCTCAGTGTGCAAGGAACCATGCTTAGGACGCCTAGTCAGCTTGATGTGCTGAAAAGCCGTGGGACTCATATGATGGCCATCCAAGAATTCATCAGAGTTAACCCCCGCTATCTCGGGACGGTAGCTGCCGAAAATGTCAATGCCTAACTCATCGGCCAGTTTCTCTATCTGAGCTTCGACTTCGCGCAAACCTAAACATGAGCGTTCATTGTCGCCCTTGCATTCCCATACTTGCGGACTGTACGGCGTAAGGATGAATGCAACCTGCTTGTTTGCTGCCTTGACGCGTTGAAGTATGATTTTAAGCTCTGAAACCACATCTTCGCTTATGAAGGGCGGCTTAATATTTCCAGCATCGAAATACCGCCCGCGACCAACAAGTTTGTTGTAACTGTCAATTGGCCGAACGCGGCTGCCATCGCTGTTGAAGATTTCTCGTTTCGCTACCCCCTCTCTCTTCTCCTCATCAGCCTCGACCCCTGCAGGAGTGGTTTTTCTGTCGTTAAGGAGCGCGCGCAAGTTATGCCTGAAGTAGCTAAAATTGAGCACCTGGGTATAGATCGAAGCGCGCGGCACAGTGCTCTTATATTCATCAGAATCGTGCGGCAGACCTAATCTTGTGCGGGCTGCCATATGGACCGGTGCCATGACCTCGTAGCGCCGTGTTTTATTTTTTCGGAATATCCAGGGGTCCATTGCCAAGAACAAAGTCTTGAAGTTCGGATTCTTAAGCAGCGCGTCGATCTGAATGACGGCATCTTCATAAGCGCTATAGTATACACCAATATTTGAAAGCTGCTTGCAGCCATATGCGGCCGCGGCGGGCCAATTGTGAGAGTTGAATTCCATCTGATGGCTTGAGCCATTTATGTAACAGTCGGCGCGTGAGCGCTCTATCATCGCCAGCTTCACAAAACGCACGTCTCCTTGGGTGATGGTGATGCCATGTTGCGACCTAAAGAGACGCTCAACGAGAGCCCCGTACGATCCGGTCTTGGGGCCAAAAAATCCCTCGTTGTCGACGGAATAGTTTATCCAGCCGACGACAGCTATCGGCGCAAGACAGCCAACCGCTAGGCTAGTAAAATAGGAATAAATATTATGAGGCGTCACGACCCATCCGCGCTCCTAGAATTGGAAGTATAAAAACTCCGACTCCCCTGTCATGATAATGGTACAGATGCCGAAAAGAAGTCCGATCAAGATACCGTACTTCCAATTCAGTCGCAATTTGAACGACCACGTGGTTCGTTCGACGCGATTGTCGAGGATTAATAGCATGGGCCGATACCCCCCCAGCAATTCGTAGCTGTTTGGCGCCAGCCATACCACGGCAAGCAATGCCGCGAGCAATGGTAAGCCGAATTCCCAGTTCACAATATCATTTGGGGTCATTACGCCACAAATTCGAAATGCCGAGCAAGGTGCATTTGCCGCTTCAAAAAGGTTGGCCAAACCGGCCGGTAAGCCAATCCCGTGCCCGCCAAACATTCCAGTCACGATGAGCAGAGCGCTATCAGTCGTCTCTGCCCGAAAAAACGCCCAAGCGATAACAACGAGAATAAAAGTTAATGTGCGGCTGAGAAATCTTGTGAGTGCGCTTCCTGACTTCGCAGACTTGTGCCATGGCAATTTGCGCCAGATATGGTTGATACAGATAAAAATACCGTGCAGGGCCCCCCATATGGCAAACGTCCAAGCCGCGCCGTGCCATATACCACCCAACAGCATTGTCACGAGGATATTGATGATCCGGCGTGTTTCACCAACTCGGTTCCCGCCCAATGGGATATAGACAAAATCACGCAAGAAGCGGGAGAGTGTGATGTGCCAACGCCGCCAGAACTCGATGATGCTGGCGGATTTGTATGGGGAGAAGAAATTTATGGGTAGGCGAATACCGAAAAGCAAGGCTAGTCCGGCAGCCATATCGGAGTAACCAGAGAAATCAAAATAGATCTGAAACGTATAGGCTAACACTCCTCCCCAGGACTCGATGAGACTGGGGGGAGTACCCACCAACGCCGCGTCAAAGACGGGTGTCGAAAATAGTGCTACCGAATCGGCAATCAGTACTTTTTTCGAAAGACCGATTACAAAAAGCGTCAGCCCAACAGCAAAGAGCAGACGGCGGCGCGCGTAGCTTTTCGGCTGCGCAAATTGCGGCATCATCTCGTTGTGGAAGACGATAGGGCCGGCGATTAGCTGCGGGAAAAACGAAATGAATAGCGCGTAATTGATAAAATCTCGAGTTTCCCTATGGCGTCCGCCGACATCTACGAGGAATGCGATCTGCTGAAAGGTGTAGAAAGAGATTCCAATGGGCAAAACAATTTGAGGAACCGGCCAACCGAGATAAAGAAGGCTAGTCAAATTATCGACCAGAAATGCCGTGTATTTGAAATAACCGAGTAACGCCAGATTAGCGCCAATGCCGATGCCAAGAATCCACTTCTGCAAGCGTCCGAAAGTGCGGAAGAGAAGACGCGAGAGCAGGAAATTGCCGACAATCGAGAAAACTATCAACAGCAGATATGGCGGACTCCACCAAGCGTAGAAGAAGAGTGAGCATATAACTAGGATACCATTGGCATAGCGTAACCCGAGATAATGTCGTCCTAAAAAATAAAGGGCGAGCGTCGCGGGTAAGAAGGCGAAAATGAAGACGAAACTGTTGAATAGCATAGAAGCGCCCTACACCACTTTTGTGCTCTTGCCTGTCACGACAGAGTTCCAAAGGATGGGAATTTAATGAGGACTTGGCTCAGCGATCCTTTATGACGACAGCGGAGAATCTGGGTGCTCATCGCCGTTTAATTGTTGTACTCAAATTCGAACTCAGCATGAGCGCGCCGCAGACTCTCCAAATTCCCGATGTCACGATGATAACCGCTGGTTTCGACCGCGAGAATACGGCCGAGAAAATGCGGGATCACTTCGGTGCTGAGATCGATGAAGGGGCCCGGCATGGCCCCGATGAAACGAGCAACCTCTGGGGAAAAGACATAGACTGCCGCATTGGCGAGATTGCCGGGCGGTTCCGCAACCTTCTCATGGAATTTCCGTACTATGTTTTCCTTATCTAGCTCGACCACACCGCAGGAACGCGGGTCGTCGGTGCGGAAGGCCAACATGGTGAGCGCGCAGTAAGGCGGCCGCGCCTCGTGCGCCGCGATGAAACTTCCGATATCGAAATTGGTGAGATTATCGGCATGCGCGACCAGGAACGAGTCCAGGCCGAAATAAGAGAGATTGGATTTTATTGTCCCGCCGGTGCCGAGGAGTTCTGGCTCATGCACGAGGTCGATGCGATCGTGCCAGGGCGTGCTGGCAACATATTCGTTAACCGGCCCCGCATGATAATGGGTGTTGACCAGCACCCGTTCTATCTCTGCGCTGGAGAACAGATTGGTGAGCCAATAATCGAGCAGTGGTCTGTCGTGAATGCGCACCAGACATTTTGGCACCGTTTCGGTCAAGGGGCGCAACCGGGTGCCCAAACCTGCGGCAAGAAGCAAGGCGCGCATTAGATGTGGCCAGCGGGGCTACGTATGGTCGATCTCAGCAAGCAGATCCTTAACGTCGATAGGCAGATTGCCGACGCGCGAGACTTGGAGCGCGGCTGCGAGCGAGCCGAGATAGGCGCTTCTCCAAATATCGACCCCAGCCCTGAGCGCCATAGCTGTGCAGGTGAACATGCAGTCGCCGGCCCCTGCCACGTCCTTAGGTGATGTGTTGAAGGCTGGTAGTCGATCGGTCTGGTATTCGCCATCCTCCGGTGCATGAACAAGCAGACCTTCCGCGTTTAGCGTTACCAGGACGTTGTCAGCCTGAGCCGCATTCTTGAGGCGATCGCCTAGTATGACAAGTCCGGACTCGAAATCTTGCAAGGCCAGTCGCGCCTCGTGCTCGGTCGGGGTGATCAGCATCATCCCCCTGAAGCGCGCGATATTGGCGACCTGCGAGGAGGCCTGGCTGTCCGCGGCAAGCATGACATTCCGCTTTGACGCCAACGCCGTCACGGCGTCAACCAGAACCTGAGGCAGACAGCCATAGTTGAAGTCGGAGAATAGCAGCAGATCGGTCTGATCGAGCAGATCTTCTACCCGTTTAATCATCTTCGATACGAGTTCTTGGTTCGCCGCGTGCTGCCGTAGCCGGTTCACGCGCAGCAAGGTTTTGCCTTGGGCGCGATAGCGCATTTTGTGGGTAGTCGGCCGCGTCTCGTCAATCAAGATCTCGTTCTCGACCTTAAGGCCGAAGAGCTGCTCTTGCGCGAACGGAACCTGCTCGTCGCGCCCCCCGATCGTCAGGAGTCTCGCTTCCGCGCCCAGACCGCGCGCATGCGCTGCGACGATGCCGGCGCCGCCGACAAAGACCTTTTGGTCGAGCGGCGTGACGACAACAGTCGGGTCCTCACGGGACATGCCGAGCGGCTCGCAGTCGACATAGGTATCGATGATCAAATCACCGATCACCAGCACCCGAATTCCGTTCAGACGGCCGACCTCGGCTTTCAGCTCGTCGATCTTGAAGCCGTGACGTATGGGATAGTCGCGCGGCTTTTGAATATTCGAGAGATTGGTCTCAAGGTATTCCTGTTGAAGCAGATTGAGCGAGGTAAAGCGCACCTCGCCTGAACTGAACAACAGCCGACCGCCATAAGAATCGACGACAGCCTGCTCCGCATTATAGTCGCCCTCATATTCCTTGCCCTTGACCACGATCTCGGGCTTGAGCTTGGCGATGAAAATGTGGGGTGGCTCTTCGAGGAGAAGTGCGTGATCGACCATGGATATGGCGCGGATACCCTCGATGCGCATATCCGCAGGAATGGTTACCCCTGGCGTCCCGTCGGGATTCACGCCCACGACCAGTGCATCGCCGCTGTCGGCGGCGAATTTGAGGAGCCGCAAATGCCCTGGGTGTACGATATTGAAATTGCCGGAGACGAAGGCGATGCGCTTGCCCGGTGCGACCTGCCCCCGGAGATCTCGGATAGCTGCCTCGGTATTATCTAACACTGCCGTCATGACAGCCCGATTTTACCGCAAACCATGGACTGGAAGAGAGAAGGCCCATTGAGAGCCTTGAGGGTCTTGCTGGAAAATCGAAGCGCTTGTCAACATATCGCCAATTTTGCACTCTTTGGATTTTGAAACTTTTATGACATAGTTGGTTGATCCACGGGGTATTTTTTTTGCGTGCGTTGTGGGGACACATGCGGAAATCGGGGAAGCGTGGCGCGGGGCCTGGCAGCATCCGCCGTCTCGCCAATGCGCTAGCTACCGGGGGATACACGTCCCAACGTCGGGTGGCTAAGGCCAGCATTTTTCAGAGGATTTATCGCGACTGGCATATTGACCGATTACCGCAGGTCTTCTCAATCCGGAGACTCACCGGCTATTTGGTCTATCCGATACGCATTGCCGGCCGACGGGTTCTCTTAGTCGTCTATCGCAGGCGTTCAGCCCTGGCGACCATCGCTGCTCTGATTTCCCCACTGACTGAAAGGGCCATCCAGCCTTATGGAAGTGGCTATTACTTCTTGCGACTCGCCCACTGGTTGGATCGAACTGGCCTCCGTCCCTTCGCGCGGTTGCCGCTCGCCATAGTGCGGTATGGATTGGCCCTCTCGATACAGGCGCACCTTGGCGCACGGCAATACCAGACAGCGATCAAAACAGCACGCCTCCTCAACCTCCTTTTCCGGCCGAATATCCTCAATCAGGCCAACCTGGAAGCGACCGTCTATTACCAGACGCTCTACTTCACACAAGACTATGAGCGAATTGCCCACGATTTCCGGCTACACCGTGGCATCTCCAACTACTACCTGGCGCTAATTGCAGGCATAGCGCATCTCTACCGCCTCAACATCCCGGCCGCGCGACATTATCTCTCCTTGGCGGCAGAGATTCACCCTGACTGCCATTTGACCCGGACGATGCTTGGGCGCGCTTACCTTATGTCTGGGGATTACTCGCAGGCTGCATCGTGCTTCTACGTGTCTGCGGCGCTTGAGCCTCGCATCGTCATGGGCCATCAGAACTATGCAGGCCGCTATGACATCCTCAAATACAAGCCTCATGAATGGGAACTGCGGTCGGCCGGCTATCTTATGATTTACGATAATCTTGTGCGGTTTGCCGAAGACCTGTTCCTCCAAGGCCGCAGCGCAGAGAGCTTCCGGTTTTACAACAAGGCATTGTCGTTCCAAAAAACACTCGCCACGAACTTCTCCCTTCCGGACGTGCTATTGAATTGCCTGCAGATCGAAGTCAAAAACTTCGATCCCTCCCAACCGGTGCGCATACTGTCTTATGAGTGGGTGACGCAATTCGGCCATATCGGCCTTCTTGGGAGCTACCGAAAGATGGTCGAGCTCGGCGAGTTGCCGCGCGGTAATCATCTGCTTCTCGCGCCCGAGAACAAAGTCTCGAATGCTCACTACCTTTCCTATTGGGAGCCGTATTTCAGCATCGTTCGGTCAGAGGTGCTTGTGAATGAGTTGTTTCCTTACCAACGCTTTTTGGGCGACCAGTTTATGGCGTTACCATCCGATGGCCCTGTTGCCGAACCTTGGACCCGCGCGGCAGCGCGGGCGCAAATGCTGTGGGCTAATCAGGGCCGGCCGCCTTTGCTCCAATTGTCGGAAAGGGACAAACACGAGGGACATTGGAAGCTTAGCGCACTCGGTCTGCCCAAGGGCGCCTGGTACGTCGCCTTACACGTGCGAGAAGGCGGCTTCTATCGTGATGGCACCGGCACCATCAGCGAGCATCGGAGCGCCGAGATCGAAGACTATTTCGGCGCGATCGAGGAAATTACTTCACGCGGCGGCTGGGTGATCCGCATGGGTGACGCCTCGATGAAGCCGCTGCCGGAAATGCCGAATGTGATCGATTACGCCCATAGCGATTTTAAATCCGAGCAGATGGACATCTTCCTGCTCGCCACAGCGCGCTTTGTCATCGGCACGACCTCGGGCCTGACTACGGTGGCCATGACATTTGGCACACCTATGCTTCTCGTCAATTGCATCTCTAACGACTGGCAGATTTGGACCGACAATACCGACTTCGCGCTCAAACGCGTCTATGACCGGAACAAAGGACGGTATCTCTCGCTGCGCGAGACCTACCGTGAACCAATGCAATCCATACTCGTAAACCACGCTATTTTGCGCCGCCGCGGCTACGAGGTACACAATTGCACGCCAGAGGAGATCAGGGCGGCGGTTAGCTACAAGCTCAAAACACTCACTAGCAAGTTTGCTTGCGTGAAAGAGGACCATCCGCTAATGCGGCAATATCGCCTGGCGCTAGCCGGGAATCCTTACATGTTCGGTGCAGCGAAGCCTGTGCTTCCCTTCCTCGAAGCATATCCGGAATTGCTCGAGACTGCCGACGATTGTGACAATAGCGACCGGAGCCGGTCGAGCGGGTTAAGGGCCTAAGTAGCGCCAGCCAAGATGCCGTCAGACACGGCACGTGAAATCTGTTCTTGAGCAGCGGCGGTAAGATAAGGGTGCATCGGCAGGCTCAGGACTCGCTCGGCAAGCCAATCCGAGTGTGGCAGTCCTTCTGGATCCATAGAAAATTCACGGTAGCCGGTCTGTCTATGGAGTGGAATTGGATAATAGATTGCGGTCGGCACCCCGGACGCGGCACAGCTTGACTGTACAGCCTTGCGGGTGCCGCTATCGCTAAGCAGGATCGTGTACTGTGCCCAGACCGAGGTAATTCCCTGGTCCATTTCCGGAGTAACAGCGATATCTGACAATAAAGCGTTGTAGCGGCGAGCGGCTTCATTACGGGCCTCGATCTCGCTATCGAAGATGCGTAGCTTCTCGAGGAGAATAGCAGCTTGTAGCGTGTCAAGCCGGCTGTTCAGGCCGATCCGAACATTATCATATCTATCATTCCCCTGCCCGTGGAGCCTGAGTGACAACAATAGCTCGGCTTTGGTGTCATCGTTAATGAGGATCGCGCCACCGTCCCCGTAACAGCCGAGCGGCTTGGCCGGAAAAAAACTCGCCGTGGTGTAGTCCGCCAGCACCCCAACGCGGGTCTCGCCAAGCCGTGCGCCGAAGGATTGCGCCGCATCAGCGACAAGTGTGAGCCCGTGCTTGTCGGTAACCGTACGAAGTGCGGAATAGTCGGCAGGTCTGCCGAAGAGATCCACGGCTATGACCATGCGCGGTGTAAGCCCAGCCTTCGAGGCAACGGTGATAGCCCGATCGAGACTTGCCGGTTCCATGTTGAAGCTGCGCGGATCGACATCCACGAACACTGGAGTGGCACGCCGTAGAGCGACGCACTCTCCTGTCGCTACGAAGGTAAAGCTCGGTACGAACACCGCATCGCCTGGACCGATACCCTCGGCCATGAGCACGAGGATGAGGGCGTCGGTGCCGTTGGCGCAAGTTATCGCGTGCCTGGCGCCGCAAAATTGTGCCAAGGCATCTTCAAGCTGCTTCACTTCCGGCCCGAGAACAAATTGTCCATGCTCCATTACGCGGGCCACAGCTTTGTCAATATGATTGCCGATACGCTTACGCTGAGCCTGAAGGTCGATAAAGGGAAGAGGCTCAGGCACGATTGGCGTCGATGGCTTCAAAACGGCCAATTGTATTCTCCTTTCGTGAGAGCCGAGGAAGATCGCTATTCTTTTAGGTGATTGTATACTTGATGAACACGGCCTGCTATGGTTGCACTAACCTTAAAGGAGCAACCAGGATATCGGGCTATGCAATACGTCCATTTTTCCCGAGATATAAACCCCCAAAACACGCATGAACTCATTGCCGCGCTTCGCGGTGTAGCAAATAGCCAAGATAGGGACGTTACGTTGCTGGTTAATAGCAATGGCGGCAACGTTCTTGCTGGCATCCACGCGCACAACATGATCCTCGCACTGCCCATTAATCTAACAACGCACAACGTGGGAAACGTGGACTCAATTGCTAACGTGATTTTCTTGGCGGGGGCGAGCCGCCTAGCTAGCCCCCCATCAACATTTATGTTTCATAGCGTCGGTATCGACCAGCCAGGACCCATCCGTTTGGAAGAGCGAAATCTCCGTCAGGTTTTGGATAGTGTGGTTGCCGACAACAAGCGCATTGGGGGCATTATAGCGAACCGTACTAATCTTACTGCTCGGCGTGCGGGCGCTCTTTTTAGAGAGCAACGTACTCATGATGCACAATGGGCGTTGGGACATGGCTTCATCCAGCAGATTGCTGTTCCTCAGCTCCCGCCGGGAGCAAACGTAATTCAGCTAACGTGATGAATAGCGTTATCTAGATGGTTCTTTGTGCTTCGTGCTTGCCTTGGGTTGACCGGCAAGCCGCCGCATCACCTCGTCAATATCCGCATCGGGATCGACGCCAGCTTCCCGTGCGGCTTTGCGAAAGCGCGTGGATTGAGCTTTAGGCGAGGCCTTTCCGGTAGTGTCCTGGGGTTTCGAACGTGGCTTCATGGATAACGATTAAATCCTCACCTTCGATTGTGTAAATAACCTTCACTGTGGGCCATCCATTTGAATGCGCGCCCTGCCACATATAACCACGCACTCTGCCAGACTCACTAATCCTCCCCCACTGAAGTGGTCCGACTCGGAGTATGGCTTTTGGCCTGAGGAGGACCAGGGAATGGGAAGGAAGCGACACAAGCCGGAAGAGATCATCG
>Ga0194131_10002341_pt1 | contig 31254 bp, 14 predicted proteins | sample TA2KigO120mmetaG_FD_148631 | JGI IMG/M metagenome (GOLD analysis project Ga0194131, IMG submission 148631) | Freshwater microbial communities from Lake Tanganyika, Tanzania - TA2015053 Kigoma Offshore 120m | ecosystem: Environmental > Aquatic > Freshwater > Lake | place: Tanzania: Lake...
GCGGCGCTGGCGAATAGTGGCACGGCGGGCTACATCGGGGGTGGATTTGACGGCGGTTATCTTTCGGGGATAGACAAGATAACTTTCAGTTCCGACAGTAAAAGCACTTTGTCCGCAACATTTGACTCACATCGCAACTTTCATGCGTCTGCGGCGAACTCTGGCACGGCAGGCTATTTTGCTGGGGGACTTACAAACGGCGGCAACGACCTTCTTTCACAGATTGTCAAACTAACTTTCTCTAGCGATGCATTAAGCGTTTTGTCAGCGACATTGAGTTCGGCTCGTGCTTACTTGGATGGTGCAGCGAATACGAGCGTGGCGGGATATTTCGCTGGTGGAAATAGTAGTGCTGGTAGCCAAACGACGATTGACAAATTAACTTTTTCAACCGAAACAAATTCTGTCTTGTCCGCACCTTTGACTCCGACTCGTGGACAAGTGGCGGCTTTCGCTGACAGCGGGGCGTTGTGATGCGTGAAGATATCGCCCTCGTCTTTGAAAATTGCTGGTAAAAAATTCAAAACTAATTTAACTTTGGAGAATCATGCTGTATAATTCAAATTTAACTTATAATAATCCAAATTATTTATATACTGGAATTTTAATAATTAAGGCGCCCAGCCTTATTAATCCAATCATATTAAATAATGTAATAGTATTATATTCTTTAAATGAAGACTACTCAAACTATACAACAATAGCTTTAATGAGCATAGATACAGCCCCAAGTGGAATTGTAACTCTTGAAGTATTAGACGAAGACGTATCCGCCATATTGTCGGCTACGATAATAGCGGTTGGTACACCAGGAGAAGTATCTATAGTTAGTTAAACTAAGCTACTATAGTCTCAAATGCAAATTTTATTGGAGAAAAAATGACTACCAGCACCGTGCTTGTTAATGATACTGTAAGAATTAAAGTTAAATTTGTCGATATTAATGCATCTACGGGACAACAAGTTTTAGTTAGTCCAGCTGCTGTATTGGTGACAATAAAAAAATCCGATGAAACAGTTGTTGTCTCTGTTGCGCCAATAGCTATAACAAGCTCTGAATATTATTATGACTTTACTCCCACGGTCGCTGATACATATAAAATAAAATTTATTGGTAGCATGTCTAATGGTACACAAATTACAGTTAATCAGCAGCTTTACGTAAGTACTTCTAGTGACGAATACAAACCGACAATAACTCTTAAGGCTGAAGAAATAATAACATTTGCTCCAGATGTTGCTCCGTTGTATCTTAGCCCAGAAGAAGTATTGCCGTTATTTCCAGAGGCATCTTTGATAGAAATAGGAGAATTGATTCATTTCCATTCTTTAGAGGTAGAAAGTATTTATAAAATAAAAAATACATATAAAGCTGAAAATTTAGCGCATGCTGCGATTGAATATATCAAAGCGGCTGTTGCTTGTGATCTTAGCAAAATGTATAATTATGGCGGAGATGATGATGTTTCTGTGACATTGGCTGATTTAACCGTAACCGCAAGAAACTTTCCAAGAACATTCATTTATAGGGGCAATGCTGTTACATGGTGTCAAATTGCAGCGGTACTTCGACAAGAAATGTTGTCGGCAAAAACTGGTCCAAAAGGAATTCAACCAAAAGGTCTTCCTTCTTTTGAAATATTAAGTCCTGGAAAATTTGTTGATCCAGATACACATATGGATGTTTGGCTTACCGATAGAGATCTTTATGGGGCAAGTAGGAGAGCGGCGTTACAAACCAATCCAATGCCGGATAGAGATATACGTAGATATGATTAATCTTGAAAGGTCTTTTAAAAGCATATTACGAAAATGGGGTCATGACGTCTATATACAAAGAATAATGTCGAATAATAATTATAAAGATACTTTAGAAAGAGTAACTACAAGAAATGTTTTTGCCTCTGGAGTAATTAATGCAAAAAGTTCACAAGAACTAATTGAAGGAATTGTTGTTAATTCAGAAGTAGTGTATTATTTTGAAGCAGAAATAAATCCACAAGAAGGCGATAGAATATATGAATCAACGCCGAATGCATTAAATAAGCAAACTATCTATTTAATAGATACATGTTCTCCAAGGCGTGGTAAAAATGGTAAAATTATATTTTGGGTAGTTGGTGCGACAAAAGAAAAAAAGGTTTAATGTGTTAGTTGTAAAAAAAAATCAAAAACTAAAAATTAAATTTTTATTTGTAGATTCAGGTGAAGTATATGATCCAACCGAATTAGATACCCCAATAGATGTAACGGTTGCTGTTGTAAGAGGAGACAATCAATTTTCCTCAATAATTAAAAACCCAGTTTCTTATCTATATACACATGCAACGCCAGATCCAAATGCGTCCATAGAAAGAACTGCAAATTCTGAATTTATATTTACCTATTTAGTTCCACAGGGAATATATCCCGGAATATATACTGCAATTGCAAAAACCGTGAAAGACAACTTTGATATTACAATAGAATCAAAATTTGAAGTACAAGAAGACCTATATAATCTAATGCCAACCGTTCCAACGACGAATAAATCAAGCGTAGTTACGTATAAGCCTTCGTATGAAGATATCAATTTTTCAAACATGCAAACAATTTTACTTATTGGACATGCGGATGGACTTGATTTAAATAATCCAATAAAAATAAGATCAGTTCAACATGCAGTAGATTTGTTAAACGCAGATATCAATAGTCCTCTTTTAAGGGGAGTTTTTGATGCGTATGATGCTGGAGCCAGAAATATATTTATATGCGCCGCCGCACCGATGATAGAATATGTAAGTGATATAGATCAAAGATTGATATCTTCAACATATATTGATTATCAATCTGCAACACCAACAAGTAAAACTTTTTATGAAAGATATTATGAAAGATTATCAGTAACTTATTCAGTGTTAAGCGTTCTTGATTTCATTGATGTTATAGTTCCTCTGGAAGTTTCTATAATTCAAACCGGTGAAGTAGATTTTGTTTTACAATTAGCGAATTATTGTCATTCATTTCATAATCAAACTGGATATGTTCAAATTGGTGTTATTGGATCAAGAACAAATGGAATTACATCTGAAGATGTAGATGAAATTGAAAACAATGAAGGTTTATCCACTAAGTTTACTGTATACAGTGAGTCTTCACAGATAAATAAGCCAATTGTATCTGATGTTGGTAGATATGTTGTTCCAGTCTATGGTGAAGCTTTATTCGCCCATGCTCAATTAGATACTACGTATACTAATTCAGTGTCAGCTGCAGTAGCGGGATTAATTGTATCTAATAAATTAAATTTTGGTTTGGTTAGAAAAAGAATACCCGGAGCGATGTCTGTATATGGAATAAATTTAAGTTCATCAGAAATGAATAGACTTGATGCGATAGGAATAAATACAATATACAGAAATAATAAAGCAAGAAGAGCGCAACCTTTTCAGGTTTATTTAACAAATGATTATACAATGGCTAATATGAATTCAATTTTTTCAAAATTACCACAAATGAGACTGGTTTCACATTTGGCAAGTTCGGTCAAAGGTTTTGGTTATGATTTTATAGGTAAGTTTGGTTACGAAACAGTATGCAATCATACATCACGACTTCTTAAAGATTTAAAACAAGAAGGTATAATAGTAGATTATGAATTTAACGCTCAGCCATCAAGTTCTAATCCTGGTGTTATTTTATTGTATATTAATATAGTTTCTTCATTGGGTTTAAAAAAAATAAATCTGTCATTGGCAGCGGGTCCAGGAGCGTAATATGGGACAAAACACAATAAGTTGGTCAAAATTTGGTCAAACAGGTTCATATACAAAATTAAGATTTGCTGAGCCACTTCAATCAGAAGGAAATCTTTCTTATTTAGAATTTATTGCTACGGTCAAATCTTTATGGGAACAGTCATTTCCAAATTTTCCAATTAAATCTTCTTCTCCATCTGAACCTTCTTTTACCTGGTTTAATGCTAATTATGTTGATCCTTCTACCGGCCAAATAGCGGGAAGAATGGAAGATACGCCAGCAATTATAACTTATTCTTTAGAATTAAGAAAAGCGCATTCTGTTGAGCCAAAGCCAAGAATGAGACAAATAACCACTGGTAATGTTTATATTTATGGACAAAGATTTCAAAATGTTATAGCTTTCAATGCTCTTTCTCCGGCTGGGAATAGGTCGGGATCAAATCCAAATGAAAGAATTGACGATCAAGACAACGCTTATTTAGTTGAATCTTTAATTGAAACCTTTGAAGATTTTATGATGGAATTTACTCCTATTTTTAAAAAAATAGGAGCTTCGGAATTAGTTTATGCAAGAAGGTTAGCCGATTCAGAAGTCAATAGAGAATCTAAAGATATACACAAAAGAACAGTAACATATATGCTTACTACGGAAAAAACATTCGCCGCAACAGCTGAAATAATTGAAAAAATTGCAATTGATTTAAGAACTGCTATGGCCTATGAGGCAGAACTATTAGCGGAAAATGCCACTCCAAATTATCAAAATATATCTATTAATATAATTGATTTAGACAAGGGTGCCACCCCTGCATTTAATTAACCATATAAAATCACGATATAAGATAGGTTGTTGAGTTATTTTTATAACTTATCTGTTACTATAAAAGAAGAATTAATGCCCCATAATTTATTCGGAGGTTTAAGATAACATGGCTATTCCTGGAGTAACCACCTTAATTAGAGATCGTTTTTACGCTGTATCGCGATCCAATATACCATCAGGCCCTAAAGTTGTTGCAATAGCAAGAAGAGATACTGTAGATAATACCGGCGAGGTTGCTGACCTTGACGTTGTCCAAGTTACAACAGAGGCAGCGGTAATCACCGCTTTTGGCGATGGCTCAGATCTTCATAAGGCGTTTTTAGAATTAATTTCGGCGGGGGCAGAAAGAATCTACTTGGTTGCGCTTCCAAAATTAACCGTTTTTGACCATACGAATGGATACATAACCGCAAGCGGATTTACCGGTGATGCAATGCTTGACGCCGCGTATGCTTCAGCAGAAACTATCTTGCCTGACTTTATAGTTCCTTGGGGTAGAGGTGGGAATTCAACTGACTGGGAAGATCCAACCGCAACACCAAGCGATAGTGACGAATATGGTTTCCATGCGAATAACTCTTCAACACATACAAACAGCTGGGCATTCAAGATCGCTACTAGAACTAAAAACATTGCGGAAAATATGAATCCTTGCGTATCACTTTTGGGAGTTAAACCGTATAGTCTTGGCACAAAAGAGGCTTTGACACCAGCATCTGTTGCTTCTCACTTGTCTCTCAGCACTCTTGTTAATAAAGATGCTGCAAGCTTAAAGGATTATGGTCCATATGTTTGTGTAATTGCAACGGAAATTAAACCAGTGGGCTATGAGTTTGGTTACGCTAACGGCGCATGTGCAATGGCAGCGTCACTGAGCAGAATCGCTTCATATTCATCGCTTACATCAAAGCCGGTATATAATATTTCGGAAATGCGTTATGCCCCAACAAGAACACAGCAAGAAACACTTGCGGGCAAGGGTGTCAATACGGTAGTCCTTAATTTTAATAAGATTGCAGTATTTGGTGACGGAGTCACATTTGCTGCGACTGGATCTGACTATTCAAGACTTTCTACCAAGAGAATAGTCGACGATGCGGCGAATGTAATTCGCCAGGCTTGTCAAAAATTTGTTGGTGAACCATCGACTATCCAAATGAGAACATCAATGGAAACGGCGATCTCATCAGCACTTAGGGGGATGCAATTATTAGGTGCCTTGCTGTCAAGTGATTTTAACGTCAGTTATATTCCAGCTGAAAACAAGGCGATTGTAGACCTTCTTATAACACCTGCTTTCGAATTGAAATCGATTGAGGTTCAAATAGCCGTTAATATATAATACCGTTTGGAGGGTAAAAAATGGCAGGAGTACCAAATCGTAATTATCTTAATACTTATACAACCTTTTCTGGCGCAGATATTGTAGCCACATTTGGTGGAGTTGAAATTGGTGCACTCTCAGGAATCACCTTTTCTGTTACAAGAGAAAAGGCACCTATTTATACAATGGGTTCACCAAATCCGCGTTCATTCTCAAGGGGTAAGCGCGGTATCGCCGGTTCATTAATCTTTACGGTTTTTGACCGTCCGGCACTTTATACAATGTTGGAAAAAAATTATGCGAGTCAAAAACCCATGGATTTTTACACCAGGGCTCACAACACGCTACCGGGAGACTCCAGTAGCTTTGGTAGGGGCATACCGGGCATCAATGCAGCGGGTCAGAATAGCTGGACAAGAGATGTTCAGAAAAAAGTCCCTTACTATGCAGATCAAATTCCTCCGTTCGACATTACAATTACGTTTGTAAACGAGTACGGAAACGCAGCCGTAAGATCAATTTACGGATGCGAACTTTTGAATGAAGGATCTGGCGCATCAATGGATGATATAGTCATTGAGGAAACAATGACATATGTTGCCAGAGAACTTGGTCCGATGTATACAATTGAGACCTCTCAACTCGAAAAATCAGGACACAATCTTGACGACATTATTTCGGGTAAGGCTCCAAAGGGCATGTCCCACGACATAATCCGTCCATAGCTAAATATTAATATTACTTTCTAGATAGCGCATGGAGGAGTTCCTCCGTGCGCTATTTTATTTGGGAGACATAATGCCAGAAGCCAATAAGACTTATACAATTTCTTCAATTAACCCAAAAAATGGATTATTTAGCGCTGAAAACTCATTGAACAATACGTCATTTGCCGGGGCAGACATCGTTGCTACAATGGTTCTGCCTCCCATGGGAACAGCAAACACATCTGGAGATTATCTTGAAATAGGAGACCTTCAAACCGTATCTTATTCATTACACAGAGAGAATACACCAATAAGAATACTGGGCCATTCAAATGTTAGAGGGTTTGTTAAAGGATCTAGAACGATAGCTGGGTCATTAATATTCACAATATTTAATGAATATTTTTGGTATAAAATTAAAGAGTATCAAGATTATCTTGAAAGAACAAATGGTTTTTTTGCACCATTAGCGGATATGCTTCCGCCATTTGATATTGTTTTTACATTTTTTAACGAATACGGCAATGCTGCTAAAATGAAAATATATGGAGTTACTATAGTTGATGAGGGTCAAACAATGTCAATCGACGATATAATGACCGAGCAAACCTATATGTTTATGGCTAGGGGCATCCAGCCAATGGTTCAAATAATAAATGAAAAAGAAATGCTTAAGATGCCGGAAGAAGAGTCTAAAAGAACGGCTCAAAGAAATAAAAATATATTTGGGGACAATGATGAAGGTGTAGCATTGAGTACTATTTATCAAAATTTTATAGATGAAATTTACAAACTTTAGTAGGGAAACAAATGGCTGGCGACAGAAGCTATAGGTATGATCCGTTATCAAATCAATTAGATTTAATATGGTCAGGTAATCCAACTTCAGAAAAAAATATATTTAGTAGTTATTATGATTATTTTTTTAGCGGAGAAGACATCAAGGTTTACATTGATGGATTGTATTCTGAAGAACATGAATTAGACATTGCAGCTTTGTCTTACAATATTAAACAAGAAAAACAACCATTGTATGGATTTTGGTCTTATAATTTTGACGCTATGATGTATGGCACAAGACTAATCACGGGAGAGTTTTCAGTATATACAAGATCTCCAAGAAGAATAACAGATTTAATACAAGAAGCCGCACAAGTAAGAAGTCAGCAATCTGATCCTAGAAAAAGTGATTCTTTAGTTAAATCTACATTGAGAAATGTAGACTATGGTTCACCTAGTTCGGCAATAAGAAGTTTACAGGATGAAAAGAATATTCAAAGATATTGGGCGTATAGCCAGCTAGATAGAATATCCACAGACCCATTTGCTAAAAATGTTATAGATTCAGGTAAAAATATATTTAGCGCACATCCGCCATTTAATTTTATGATACTATATGGAGTAGAAGAGGTGTCTACAACGGCAAAAGATTACTTAAAAGCAGAAGATAAAGTTATAGAATCTAATTTAGATAGAATGATGATTTCTGATATAAACGAAAGACTTGTTAAACCGAATGTTGATAATAAAGCTAGTCCTATGAAAATTGTTTTGCAAGAAGTTCAATTGCTGAGCATGACGACAACCTATGCATCTGGCGGCGTGCCTTTGGTAGAAAATTATCAGTTTATGGCTAGAGATTATTATTTTAGCGAAGTTGATTTAGGTTTTATCAAAAAAACAATAACAACCAATGCTTCAGATGAACCAAGCGCGACCCCAAGCAGTTCTTCTCCAACACCAGAAGAGATAGAGCTTTATGTGGCAACGAATTATAATTCGTCTTCTGTAAATCAAAATTTTAATATCTTTTTGTGAATAATTAATACCTAAATTTGTAATATAAAAATATATAATGTATAATGTATAGTGATTCTTTTATCTAAGGAGAAATAATGACAGGAAGAAAAGTAACAATTAAAGGCAATTCAGAATTAGCACAGCAAATGGGAGCCGATGAGGCAATAGAAGTGGCAGTTGAGGGTCCGGCTGGGGAAAACGTAGATACTGAAGTGGTCGTCGAAGAATCAGTAAGTGTTGAATCTCTTCCTGATGACAAAGAAATTTGGGATGGCGGTCCAAACGCAGGTATGATAAAAGCGTGGAAAGAACAATTTGGGGAAATATATGTTACATCAATCACTTTTGATAAACATATCGTATGGAGAGTCCTTAATAGGCTTGAATATAAAAATCTTGTTAAAAAGATGGAACAGCTTGTTCAGGCTGGTCAATTAACTTCTGCAGAAGCAAATATGTGGAACGAGGAAGCAATAGCCGAGCTATGCATTTTGTATCCTAAGTATGACAAAATCGAGATGAAAGGTACAATGGCGGGCATCCCATCGTTAATTTCTCAAGAAGTATTAGAGGCTTCAGGATTTGTTGCTTTAGAAGTAAGACAATTATAAATTCAAAATATGATAGAACCTGAAAAGCTTTATCAACTTAAGAAAAAATATGGTTCTATATTTAGTGTTAATTTAAAAGATCAACAAGTAATTTTTAGGGAATTAACATTTAATGAATATGATAAAATTCTTGAGTATAAAAATTTAGAAGAAACATCATCATTTGATTCAGAAGATTTAATTATTCATTCTGCGGTTGTATATCCTGAAAATTTTTCATTAGAAAAAATACAACCAGGTTTAATATCTTCTTTGGCTCAACAAATAATGGATTTTTCTGGGTTTTATTCTGCGAGCCTAGCCAAAAGAGTACTTGAAACCAAGAGGGAAAAAGCGAATGAAGTAAGAGGCTTAATGAAGGCCTTCGTACTAACCACTATAACTGTGTACTCTCTTGAAGATTTAGACAAAATGACATTTTCTCAGTTGGCAGAATTGGTTGCTTTATCAGAAAAAATTATAGAAATAAAACAAAATATAAATGGAATTGAATCAACAAATATTACTCTTCAATTGATAGATCCAAAAGAGGAATTGGCAAAAGAACAACGAACAGCAGCAAGGCATAATCTTTCTAAGAAAGCAGGAGAAGCATCTTATTCAGACCCAATAGCTCAAAAGCTCTGGGGCAAGCAATTATAATTAATAAGGGGATTTAAATTGATTAGAGATCGTGGACCAATTCATAATTTAGGCTATGGTGTCACGTCCAGGGATTTGCCTGTTAACGAGGGAGAAACTGAAGGCCTTTCTCCTAACAGCGGCCAACTAGCAAAGGCTTTAGATGGTCATCCGGTAATGAGATTTTTTGCTCATACTGCAGCAACTATAGCAGTTGCTGGCATAATGTCGACAATGATGAAAAAGAGTGGGCTAAAGCTAGCTCAAAAATTACAGAATTCAACATCCAATTTTGCTACATCTTCAGTTAAAACAATAACTGACATAAGAAGACACCTAGATCAACTTCAGGGCGTTAAAAGATTTGTTGAAGAAGGCGTTGATCCTTATTCAAAACTTGTATTTGAAACCGAAGAAGGATTAATTACTGGATATAAGGGAGCTCACAGCGAATCTTATAGGCTTATTAATTTAACAAAAGAAGAAGTAAGACAGGCCCGAAGAGGTCCAATATATGCGCCTCCTGCACTTTTTACAAAGCAGGATGAAATACAGAAGAGATTAGTTAGAGCGGGAAGAAGACTTCCCTACGAGCTTCCAGCATTTTACGTCGTGCAGAGGGGGCTGACAGATAATTTATTTGGAAATAATGAAAATAAGAAAAAAGTAAATTGGTATAACCCAGTAGACGTAATAACTGATTTTGTTAAAACATCTGCTACGAACTTGGCGACACTGATCCTGCCATTTGAGGCGCTTGGAACAGGCTCAACTCTTACAAGAAGTTCTTTAATTAACTTTAAGAACTCAATGAGCTCGATAAGAAGTATGAGCCCTCAAGCGCAGAATTTAAGTCAAAAATTTGTAGATCTTTCTGAGGTTTTGTCAGAAGTTGGTCACGACATTGCTAGTATATCAAATCAATTTTTAAAGAGATCAACGCAGATAAGTGCAAGTTTAAATGCTGGAGCGGAAGCGTTTAAGGAGCAACCAAGATTTGTTAAATCCCTTCATGATGCTAGGCATGGTCCAAAAATTGCCGCCGATGCAGCGAGGGCAAAAAATTTAAGTCCATTACAAAGGGCGACCGCAGTAGTAAAAGCTTTTGCCTTTGGTCTTGATTCTCCAGCCACAATTCCAGGAACGAATACAACCATTCAATATGGAGCGTTTGATGCTATTCCCGCATTCAGAGGATTAAGCGGCGCAATAAGATCCGGATATAAAGAATTTAAAATGTCCGGAAAAGCATATGATGCCATTCAAAGCTCAATCATATATAACGAAATTATGGCAGATGCCTCTATGGCAGTTGGCACAGCGTCTCGAAACGCTTTTGAAAAATCAATACAGAAAATTCAATCTCAACATTCCAGTAGACTGATACGACTTGCCGGACGAATATCTGTGTTGGGTGCCGGCGGTCCATTAGATAAAAACTTCTCTAAATCAGACTTCTTTAGGGGTCAACAAACTAGCGCATACAAGGATCTTCTTGCGCAAAGGTTAAGGGCAAAAGGAGTATTGGGCGATGACGCAATAGATGATTTTGTAAATCAACTAAAACTTAATCTTCCATCAAGAGGAAGTAGTTCTACAAACGTAATCTCATTAGGAAGAGCAGCGATTGTTGCAGATGAAAGCGAATATTATAAAGTTGTTCTTGACAAGTATAAAACTATTAAATTTGGGAAAAGTTTTGAAGAATCTTTAACAGCTGCGGCTGGTGCAACTAGTCCACAAAATTTCTTAAAAGAAATTATTGACGAAACAAATTCTCAATTCTTAAGTAAAGAATTCCAACTGGGGGTAAGAAATAGGATCAACAAACAATGGAATTCTTTTTCTAGAAACGATCTTGTAGATATTGCTGGAACAATTCTCAGGCCACAAAAAGCTGTTTATAATGAATTTGTTGGTCCACTGAGTTCAGCGAAACAACAATTCTTACAAAGAAAAACCGCACAAGTACTTGGCATAAAGTTAAAAAATGATTCTGGAAGAGCAGTATCAGATGATATTGTCAAAAAAGGATTAGCAAATAGAGGGTTTAACCCGAATGATTTTGTAGGATTAAGATCTTTTCTTTTAGAAAAAAGACAGATATCATCTGGACTATTTGGTGGTAATTATAATATCTTTGGATTAAAGCCGCTTCTTATAGATGAAGCTATACAGAGAGATAGATTTAGAGGGCTGCCCGATTCCCAGAAAAGAATAATATCCGATCTTGCTGGGAAAATGGCGATTAACGATCCAGTTTCTAAATCTATAGGACTTAATAGATTAGATGGGGTTTATACAACTAAATCAGGAAGAACGCTTGATTTTAGTACTATAAAAAATACTTTTTCGAACATTGCTTCATTTTTTGCATCTGAATTTCAAATACCGATCATTAAGTTAAATCCAGCTGATCTATTTGGGTTCAGGTCTTTTTTGGATATGGCCAAAAGAGGTCCATTACAATATAGTCCAGGAAGATCGGTACAACCATTTGGTGACCTAGCTGCTTCGAGAGCAGATTTCCACATTTGGCATAGTACCGGTGGATTCATGGGGACGAAGGGTAAAATTACCAGTTACTCTTTTAATCCAGAATCTAATGCAACCTTTGGGAAAACGCTAAGAGGAACATACAGGCCGCTTCCAACAAACAGCACAGAAATGCTTACAAGGCACGCCAGGTATGCAGCGGGTCTTTCTGGTCAGGCGGCCTATGAAGTAACCGGTCAGTCTGGTTCTAGATTCCTGGATAGAGTATTAAATAATTTTGCCAATAATCAAAGAGCCGCTAAGTTTAAAAGCAGAATGGCATTTGATTCTGAGCAACCAAATTCTATATTTGGTCTTTTGTCTAGATTTCAAAAAAGAAATGTTGATATACATAATCCAAAAGTATTATCTAAGTTATTAACCGGAGATGAAGTAATTCTTAAAACAGATAGTGTTTCTAAAAGAATTAAATTAAACCGCAGTAAAGATGGTGCTCCTTTTGTAGATGCAGCTGGAGTAGCAATTAGCGGTTCTGAAGAGAAACAAATACTTATTGCAATAAATGATTTAAGAAAGAACACTTTCCACTATGGCTTGCCCAAAAAGGTAATGCAGCAATTAGAGGACACGGATAAAGAATTATTTACTTTTGGTTTAACAAATAAAAAAGTAAGTACTTTAAATGCGCAAGAACTTTTAAACTTCGCAGGAGAATTAGACGCAACGATACCTTTTCTTCAGGCTGAAGCAAGAAGAAGAGGAATAGATCCAACAATTATAAGACAATCTTTTTCCAGAGTAGGCAAACTACAAAGAGAGACTAATCTTTTAGCCACGTCTCAATTGTCTCAAAGGTCGCCAACGATTTCGACAAAGATGGATGAAATGCGAAATGAAATATTTAGATTCATTTCGCAAACCAACGCTTTATTAACCGGCAAAAATGATGATATGTTCATCGCGATGCAAGAAGTAATATTGAAATTAAAATCTCAATTACCAGCATCAGAATTTGCAGAAGCACAAGCAGCAGCATTATCGACACTATTTAACACGAGCGCATTCTTAACATATAGAAGAGATATTCAAATATATGATAACGCAAGAAATGCAGCAAAAAAGTTATCAGAATTTATTCTTTCGGACAGAGCTGGTGGTGCAGCAAAATCATTTTTTGATCCATACATATCTGGATCTGCATCTGTTATTAGTACGAATATAAAAAGACCATTTTCTTCTTTTATCCCTCCGTTTAAAAGAATTTTTGGAACAGCTCCATATAAAATTGGAGATCTTTCAACCGATGTTTTGGGCTCTGGTCAACAAATAACATTTGTGCCAACATTTGGAACTGTATTTGAAAAAAATCCATTTGGAGCCATAAAAAGCGCATTAGGATTTACAACATATTCAGATCCAAGTTCTTATTCCGTAGCATCGACTGGAATGTCTCAGGGGGTAGAGCGCTTAAATAGATATTTTGGGACTCTGGGGATGCAGTTAGATGTATCTAAATTTAAAGGCCCATTAGATTTATATGCAAGAGGTATGGTTGGCAAGCGAGTTCTTCCACTATACGCTGCTGGAACAACATTCTTCACAGCAGACAGAATGTTGGGTGGAGCACTTGGTCCGGAAGATGATTATGGAGAGAAAACATATTCTCCATTTATCTCGACAAAAGTTGCTAGAGCAATAGTTGAAACTCAGGGGATAGCTGCTGGCCTAATTCCTGGTGGCATGACTCAAGAAGAGAAAAAAGAGCAATTGCTAGAAGGAGAAGTTCCGATTAGGCAGGGTAGATATTGGCCATTGGGAAATACGCCATTTAAGGGTGGAAAGATTCAATACTATAGGCCATCTTGGTATAGAAAATTACAAGGTGGCGCATTATTTAGTTCTGATACATATGGAAGTCCAGCAGAAAAATTCTTATTTTACAACGACATTTCTCCACTAAGACCACTAGATCCATACAGGTTTGAAAGAAAACATTACGAAGATAGACCGTATCCAGTAACCGGAGAATATTTTACTGGTCCTTTTGGTCCCATAAATACTGTTCTTAATGCAACTGTGGGCAGGATTCTTAAGCCACAAGTCGCGATGCATCGACAAGAGATAATGCAGGGTCTTGGTCAGTATGTGCCGGCTGGTCAATATGGCGCATTCGACGCCAGCGCCTACAATGCGGGAATGAGTACCGCATCAAATATAATACCGATAAATAGAGGTGTGATTGGTGGCCCGGGTGCCTCATATTCATCTACCATGGTTGCTTCTCAGGTTGGTGGTTCAAATGCGAACTTGAGAGGAGCAGCACAAAATCCATTAAATACTGCGCGTGGGATGACTCGTGATACTATAGCTGGATTAAACCAACCGTTGATTCAAATGTCATATGGTCCGCCAAAACAAAAAGGAATAATGCCGCCAAGGATTGTTTTGGCCGGTGAACCGATAGAGTCTAATTTGTCTGGGGAATTTGGATATAGGGCTCAAGAAATGGCTGGCATTTACGGATTTGGATTTGCAAGTTTGAGAGAAAAATTTGGATTCGGTCAAAACGATTTTGAGCCCACTAGAGCCATGCTCCAATCGGCATCAAAGGGATATGGAACATCGAGAGCTTTTTGGGATCTGAATCTTGGTGGCATGGGTGATGTACCGCTTCCGGCACAAGGCGCTCTTGGTAACATAGAATTTTCTGAAATTGTAAGAAGATTTATTCCAAAAGAAAGAACTGGAATAGACTACATAAATCCAATTGCCAATACAATGGGTAAACAATATCCATTTTTGCCGGGCCCAGAGTATTACATTAATTTTGAAACAGGAGATCCATTTACAAAAATACAAGAAGGAGAAATAAGGCTTCCTGGAATAGGATACGAAAGATTTAATAGAGTATCTGCAGATGAAACTGGTAGATATGGTTTAGTTGATCAATTTAAAATACTTGCAGACGTAGCTCCATATTCTGAACAATTTAAATCTTTAAATAAGATGATGGACAAAATGGCATTGAGTCCTGATCAAAAAATAAAGGTTCAAGAAATTAGGGATCGAGCAGAGGCAGTAGCGAGGAAGTATGAGTTTACTCCCTACGCAGATCAAGCAAACATGGTGGGCGGCAATATAGGAAGAATGCGAAGAATCGGTGAATACTTGGCTCATCGAGATACTTTATTCAATACAAAGTTTTTAAACAGGAGAACAGCGACCGAAGATTGGGAAAGAAGAAATGTTTATGGAGCAACTTTTCCACAATGGCAAAGACCGTTTGAAAGCTTCGTTGAACCAATGCTCAATAAGGCAACACAAAGAAACCCAATAATAGGAGCATCAACTTTGGGTATCATTGGATCATTTTTTGGTAGAACTCCAAAAGCTAAATTATTTGCTAGTGGCTTTGGAGCATTGACTGGATTTACGGTGTCTGGAACGGCTCAACTTGGTCAAGCATTGACGGGAGAGAGATATATACCATTGAACAGAAAAAAACAACTTGCTCTTGAAGAGTATGCTGATATATTAACATACACAAAAAATAGTAGATTAGCTTCCATGGCGCAGCAATCGGGCGATTTTTCGACAGCAAATCAATATAGACAAGCTGCAAAAAGAACAATGTATGGGGCAGACCTTTACGGAACGCCGATAGACATGTTGACTCTTGCAATTCCAAAAAGAAAAAGAGAACATTTTGCAGAAATGATTAACGCTCCAGAGTCTGAAAGAGAAAGAATTCTTTCTACCGCTGGTAGATTAGAAAGAAGAATTTATGAAGCCGCCTGGGGTATGCCAGTTGAAGAAAAACCAGATTTAGCAGAATATTTTCAAAGACATGAACTTCCAGATTTATCTTGGGAAGGTTGGCATCCCAATACAAACATGGATCACGTAAAAGTTAAAATAGGTCAATCAATGGGCCTTGAAATGTCTCAAATGGGTTACTATCCACAACAGATAAAAGAGGCGAATCTTTCAAACCCAAGTTATCCAGTATTCGATGCCCAGTCCGCCAGAATAGATGTTTTATATAGATTAAGGCAAATTATGAGTGGGTCCGGAATATCTGGAACCGTAACACCAGTAATGAATCCATTCGGCTCAAATGAGCTCAGTATTGCAGCAGGGATGAGATAATGCCAGTCAATTTTTCACCATTTGATTTTATTAAAGATCCAATAAAAAAACTTTCTGCTGCGCAACAATCGCTTAGAAAAACAGATTTAGGTAGAGGTGGAGTTATAAGGGTGGAATTAAATCCATCTACAAATGCTATACAATATGTTCTTTCAGTAACTGGAGAAAGATTAAACACTCCACAAGAAGCATTTATTAAAGCAAGCTCTTTAATGATGACGCAGTTTGAATCCCTAAGAGCTGCATCTGGTTCTATATCAAACCTAGCTAATAATCCAAATAATCCACAATATGCTCAAGTCGGTGAAATATTAAGTGAAGTACAAAAAAATTTAAGAGAAAAAAGTTTAGACCCAGCAATAGCTGCAAAACTTAAAGCTATGGGCATAGACACTGCTTCTCTTGGTACAGATGTAGGTGCAAATATAATAACAAGTAGATTACAAAAGGGGTCAAAGCCAACGGACTTTCTTCGAGCAATAAGAGAAATGTTGGAAAGAGATCCTTCTAAAGGTGGTTTCATTCCGCTCATAGATGACGAGGGTGCAAATTTACTACAATTTAAAGTTGGTGGGAAAATATTATCTGACGAACAAACATATTATATGTTAAGCGTTATTGGTAATCCTATGTTTGATCAAGGAAGATTTGCTAGTATTTTTGCAAGCAATAAACCAATTGATGCGTTTATGGAAAAAATAGTAAAAAGAATGAAAGGTTTAATTTCAGAAAGAGATATAACCATAACCGAGGATACTTTAAGAGCTGCTCTTGGAACCCAAGATCCTCAAGTCGTTATCATTCAAGAGGGTTTGGACATTCTAAAAAAAGAATCGGCGAGGTGGTTTGGACTAGGCGATGCAAAATCTTTGCAACAAAAAGCAATAGCAAACATAGATTCTGAAACAATTTTAAACAAATCTTTAGGAAATATGTTTGAAAGATTCTTGCTAGTTCCAGATCCACAAAAATTTATAGATGATGTTTTTAAAAGAGCAGATATACAAAAAATAATATCAGATTCAACTACTAACGCAGATTTACTGGATAAAGTAAAGGACAAAGTAAGTAAAGAGGAATATCAAGTTTTTGAGCAGTTTATGAAAGACGCAGAAAAAGAATTTGATGGTATTGCAGTTTTAAATAAAACAGTAATAAATAGAGCAGTTAAAGAATTAGATACTCAAATCAAACAATTAGAACAAAATATAGCAAATTCAAAATCTCCAGCAAATATACAGCAGCTAATGCAAAAACTAGAACAATTAAAAATTAGAAGAAGAGTTGTGGGTTCGGCAGAAAATCTTTATCAAGTAACTGGTAGAGGATCTTATGGTGGGGCTGGAATAAAAACAGCATTTGATATTAGATCCCTTAAAGGCGGGGATTTTGAAAATGTTGCTATGGTAATAGGTCAATCTGGAATGAAAAAAGAAATAGGCTTAGCTGGATCTAGAAACTTTATAACTATTAGCGGCTTTGGAGCATCTAGCAGTAGCGTATATGCCGACCCAGTTTCCATCGCATTTCATCCTGAAATATTTTCTACTCCAGAAGAAATAGAATCAATAAGACAGTACTCCGCACAAGTACAGAGGGATTTTCAAGAAGCAATAAACTCAGATGTTCTTCCTGAAAAAATTAGAAATATGCTGAACAGAAATCTAGCTGAAGATCTTTCAAATATTCCAGCTCCTGCAAGAGCGATGAAAATTAGAAACCAAGAATATGCAAGAAGAATTATCGAACTTCATCAATCGGGTATAGGGCCTAAACAATCTGTGGAAATGATGAACTTACTCCACAGCACATTTGCAGCAGAGGCATTTAAAATAGTAACTAAAGAGGAACGAGCAACAAGATATCTGCCCACAATGCCCAACGTGCTTAGATTTGCAGTTAGTACTGAAACAGCTGGCGCTTTGGTTGGTGGAGAAAAATCAATACTTGGAAAGGGTGTAGAGAGTATTAATTTTAAATTAGCTGGACAAAATGAAACAGCAGAGTTATTAAAATTTAGAATTAGCAATGGTAGATTATTTTTTGCTCCTGGCGCAGTTCCAGAGTTCTTTCAATCACTGGGTGGATTCGACTTGGACGACAAAGGCCTGCCAAAACTCATGACCTATGATGATGTAGCTGGTAATAGAAGATTAGCATTTAGTTTAACAAGACAGCCCTCTGGTATACAAGAAAGTATTATGGCTAGTGCAAAGTTAAATGACGCCAATACATTAAGAGCTTTATTTGGAGAAAAAGAAGATTTCTTGCAAGCACTGCGATCTATAGCTGCAGAAGGAACTTTAGAAGAAACACTATTAAGATCACTTACTGGTGTTGGTGGAATCGATTTTCCTTCAATTAAAGAAGAAGATATAGGAACAATAATACAAAATGTATATAAAAAAATGGGCAGAGACATAGGGAAAATGGACGACAGAATGCTTCAAAATCTTGTTGACTATGGTCCGTCTGCATTAAAGAACACTGATCTTTATCGTAGAAGTGAAATATATAAAATATTTCAAGCTGAAGGCGCATTTGATTTTACCTTAGGTAGTCAGATGGAAAATTTAGTCGATAAATATAGAGATGGATTAGATCCAGGACTGTATAAACAAATAAAAGATGCATTATCAATTACTGATGAAAAAATAAAAAGACAAACATTAACTGAACTAGTCAATAACAACTCTGCTGATAATGGTCTACAGGCTCTTTTGACTCATTCTGTATTTAGAAAAATGGAAACCGCGGCTCTTGAGCCAGGAAACATACTTGGAGTTTATGTTAATAGAACTATGGTTGTAGGTTCTACTTTAAATCAATTTGATGATTACATGAAGTTAATAACAAACAATGCTCAAATAAGTGATAAATTAAAAAATATTTTAGGACAAAAAATAGGATTGGTTTCTGCAGAAACAGCAATTGACACAAGTATTAACTATTCAAGTTCTACTTTTGTACCGAAGATAAAAAACATAATGGAATTAGTCGAAGAGGCTTATAGAAGTGGTGGAAGCGAATCTGATATACAAAGAGCAGCTCTTAAGACACTTGGATTTACCGATGAAGAAATACGAGCTGGTCTGAGTATAGATAAAGTTGGTGAAAAAGCTATTGGTCTTTTGGGCGAAAGAATAGGTGCAGCAACAGCCTTGATGCATTCTGACGAATTTGGCAGCCAATTTCATGAAAGTCTAAGACCAGTAATAGATCAAATCTTATTAGAAGATAGACTTTCAGATGGTGATATTAAAACTTTATTTGATCATATTCGAACAGGAATTAAAAGAGCAAGAGAAGCTCAAACTTTAAAAGGAGCTCAATTAGATCAATTAGAAGAAGATTTATTAAAAACAAAAGCTTCTCCAAGTGAAATGAGATCAACTCTTGGTAGATTGTTTGGCGCATCTAAACACCATAAATACGCAGCATTATTAAAGTTAAACGATATTGGAGAAAAAGCCAAAGCTCAGTTTGATTTAATAAAAAGACTTAATCTAAGGTCAATGCCACAAGATCACATTCTCGCCGCAACAAATATTTCTGACGAAGCAAGAAAAGTAGCAAATGTTCTTCTTGATAAACATTCGGAAGCATATCAAAATGTAATAGAATGGACGCAAAATGAACTAGCCGGATATGAAACGTATTTAGCAGATGCGGAGAGATTGAGATTAGGTTATCAAGTACAAGAAGATATAACTGGAGCACAAAAGATAACCGGTTTATCAAACGAAGAAATAATAACTGCAGTAGACAAAGTTGTCGCAGAAAGAGCCTCTTTGACTCGTCAAAGAGGAATGAACCTGTCAACACTTTATTATCTAGATAATGAAAACTTCGCTGGACAAATTACAGCCACTAGAGTTAGAAGAGAAGCCGCTGCACTTAAAGTTACGGCTGGAGATTTAGAAGAACAAGTATTAAATAAGTTAACATCTTCTAAAAAATTTACTAACATAACTAGTTCTGATCAAACTTTTAGAGTAATTCAAGAATATTTTGAGAATATGATTGGATCAACTTCAATTTCAAATGAAGAAAGATATTTAGCTCAAGCAATAATTGGTCAAAATATAGAGGGCGCATCTCTAGAAGAAGTCGCACTAGCAAGACAAAGAGCAAAAGTTGTTGAGATTCAAGCGGCAAATCAGGCACTGCAACAGGAGCAAGCAACTATTCAGGCATTGACTGCAACTGGGCAGTCAACATTTACTGGTGACGATAATTTAAGAAGAGCAATTAATGCAGCTATGGATGATGAAGACTACGCAAGATATTTAGGGGCAAAAGGTAAGTATGTTAGGTTCTCTGAGTACATGAAATCTGGAGCATTAAAAGGTTTATTTAAAAATAATAATTTATTTAGAAATTCTATATATGCGACTGGAGCACTAATTGTTGGCAGTTTTGCGTATCAAGGATTTAAGGATCATACTCCAGAAGCAATGCAAGGGCCTCCGATGCTTCCTGGTGGGTCGGCCTATGAAAGTCAATATCCAAAAAGGTCTTCAGAAATTCCCCAAATAGGAACGGTATCATACAATCCTGGAGTAAGTTATAAAGTTAATTTATATGGAAATAGAAATCAAGTCCAACAGTTTCAAGATATGGCTATGGGGCTCGGAAACTTTGATATGGACACTACTATGTATTCGGGAATCCCGCAAATTGGGATGGATCCTTATCAGCAGCTGGCTAGCTCATATTAAGGTTGATATATATGATTTTTCGGTGCGGACAAACAAAATAAAAACTTAAAAGACGCTGCGTCTAAAAGAATAGACACCAGTCCAAGGACACAGACTTCAAATAGGTATGCGGCGAAGATAGCCTCCAGCAAGAACATATCAAGTGGCTCAGACGTTTCTGGGGCCCAGAGTACAGAACATGCCCCAAAGGAGGCAATGAGGCAATCTGACGCGCTTAAGGGCTCCTGGGAGGGCTTAGACAGGGGATCTTCAACGTATATCCAGATGAATGAAACTGGATATTTAAATCCGTCAATTCAGAGAACTAGATATAATAAAAATTTTGCTCATCATTCTGAAAGTTTAAGGCAAGATTCTTTTATAAAAAGAAATTTTAGAAGTATAATTGATAACAGAAGTGGCAATACCGTTGAAGGATCTTCTTCTCAAATTGTAAACTTAATAAATAAAAGAAATAATTTAATATAAACTATGTCTAACAACGAAAACGCGTCTACTTCAGAAGATACATATATTTCAAAATTTTCTGACGCAAATGAAGAAAAATTTTATCAATTACTAAAAATGATGGACACCAGGTTCAGGAATACGTTAAGAAACAATTTTGATGGCATGCTTAAATATAGTATTTATGGAAGTCAAGTTAAAAATTTTGACGAAAAAAAAACTGCGGTTATAAGAGTTTTTGCAGACACTGATATCGCAAAACTGAAACTGTTAGGCGACAAAATGTCTAGAGTATTTGCAAAAGTTATAGATACAGGATTATACAATTTAGCTTTTCAAGCAGCCTCTATTTCACAATTTGGAAAAGCAAGACTGGCCAATGAACAATCGGCAAAAACTGGCGCCATAAGCGCACTTGATCCAGTTAGAGACACCGCCTGGTTGACGCAACTTCAAAACGTTATTAAACAGATATCACGAGAACCTCTTACCCTGGGCATTATTAATTCATTTTTTCCTAGTCTTGTAACATTTTTCTTTGACGCAATAGCCATAACCGCTGACTATTCAACAAGTGGCGCCCAAGTTGATGGCGAGTCTGACGACACTATTAACAGCATGAAAGATTTTATAGCAAGTCTTGAAAAAACTTTCGGTCGAGGATTAAATGACTCTAATCAAACGTTCAAAGAATCTATATTTACAATGGCGTTTAATTTTGAAAATACGGCGAAGAGAATGAAAGCCGTGCTAGAAGATTCTCCGTATAGGTCGAATGATCCACCAACTTCTCCTGATATTTTTCATTTGCGAATTGGCGCCGCCAATTTCTTTGTCCCGCCATTATCAATAGATGTTAATACATCTTTTAAAACTGGTAGTTTAACAGGTGGAGCTTTAAGGCAAAAAAATACTCCAAAGTTTAATTCTGGTTACAAAGAAAGCTCTATAAGAATGAGATTATTCTTTCCCAATTATCAAGAAATTTGGGGGATAGCTATAGATGATGCGTCAAAAATAGTTCTTAACGATAACTATGAAATTGATTTTAAAACTGATGGTTCAAGCGATCAAAAGATAGATAAGTTTTTATCTTCACTTCGTGGATTGGTAGCCGCATTTAAGTATTCTCCATTTCTTCCAGTCAGAAATCACTACCTTAATACGGTTCATGGGATAACTGCCGTAGCTCTATCAAGTTTATCAATATCAACAGTTCCCAACTTCCCATTTGCCTTGGCTGTTGATATAGAGCTCTTAAATTTTAATCATAAACCATTACTTCCTATGATCAATGATTTTAATCAAGCAATACATTGGGGTAAGTATAGGCAGTTTATGGGCAAAGCAGCTGGGGCTCTTCATAGTTATGTAAACGAAAGTTTCTTAATGAAGACAACTGACAAAAAAGTCTCTGACGCATCAGCTAAGACGTCTGACGCATCGCTGACAAAACAAGTCGCGTACTATGATGATATATTAAAGACTAATATAGTTGCAGAATGGAATGATGGAAGGAATATAAGTTTTTATGTTCCAGCAGAAACTCAAACAAAAATATTTTTACCCGATGCTTCTTCGTTTAGAAGCGATGAAGAAAAATTAATGGCCGATCAAGATCAAGATTTTTGGGGAAAAATATTAAGTGGTTTTGGAATAGATATAAACGAATCTGCTGGATATGGTTTAAATTTAGGGAGTGTATATATTCTATCTAAATCCACTACAATTAATCCGAATATTAAATATCATTTATTAACAATAATAGATATTTTAAAAGCTGGAATGAATGATGATAATCATCGTAGAAAAGTTTATAGTTATATTGCAACATTGTTTGTCAAAGAAAATTCATTAGACGGCGTAGAGCAAAGCTATATTTTAGATATAAAAAGTGAAAATGTTCCAGCACAGCCGGGATTAAGAGATTATGTATTTAATTCATTTGTTTATAAAGACACAAACCTTCAAACAATGAAGAAGATGTTAAAAGACATTGCTAAAACATCTAAAGCTCTTTTAGAGCAGCAAACAAAGGCAATGACAGATAAGCAGGCTAGAAAAGCTGGGATGGAAATTCCCCAAACGGTTAAAGAAGGTACTAAAGAATATCAAGATTTATACAAACAAATTAAAGATGACATCAAGGAAGGGGTTAATTTAAGTTTGTATGAACGATTTTTTAAAAGCGCACCAATAGAAGAACTGGTCGAAGCCGCAAGAGCAAAACAGGGGGCATTCTCATTTAGAGAATGGGAAGTCCCAATGCTTAAAATAGAACTTGATCCCGCAGCGGTCATAGTAACCGGTGTTTCATTGACTCTTGGCAACAATATCGCCAAATTGCAATTACAAATGCAAGATGAGCCAACCTATCAGCACATAGGTGGAAGAGATACTTTTATTAATATTTCAATGAGAATTATTGGAGAAGAAGAATTAACTAAATTAAAAAAAATATTTGATCATATTAACGCGCTCGCAAGGTTAGAACACTCTACGGGGGTTATTGGTTTTATTGGCATTAAAAATGTGATTACTGCATTATCTGGAGTTAAATATGTTTTGCCATCTAATTTTTCAGTTAATACAATTCCAGGTTTTCCGCATGTATATGAAGTAAATATAAGTTTAATTGATTTTGATGTATTTCAACAAACCAGGGAGAAGCTAGATTCAAATCAGCAAAAGCAATTAATTGAACATTTTACCACTAAGAAAAATCCATTTCTTAGAATTAAACAAATGTGGGGATTATTTAATGCGTACCCGGATTTTCCTCTTCAAATAAAAAATGATAAAAATGAAATTGTTGGTCATCTAGATCCGGATTTTTATTTTAGAAGCTTTGAAATGTTTGATAAAGATATTATTAACAATATATCAACAGCTCCACCATCTTTGTACATTCCAAACACAAACAATCGTATTGGACAAATAACACCTGATCGAATGCAGTCCCATATAGCAAATCAAATAATTAATTTTTTGAGAAAATATCCATCTTCAAATTCAACCAGCAGTGTCGCTAAAGAGACAAGAAAAGAAATATTAAATGATGTAATTTATTTTATTGAAAAAGTAGATATCAATTTTCAACAATTTATTTCTATTTTTGAAAAAGTAATTTATAATCCAAATTATTTTGGAATGGATAATCCAGGAGAAAGAAATAAAATAAATTTACTTAAGAAAAATTTGATTACAGATTATTTTGAGTACACAACACAACCGGGAAATGAACCTGTTTCTTCTGGTTTTGTGAATAAAGTACTTTCTGCGCCTTATCAAGTTGGAGATATAAGCTCTAGTAATTCTGAACTTTTATCAGAGTTGCGAGACGCTTTAAGCGGAAAATACAGCCTTAAAGATGAAGAGGTAGTAAGTTTTGATCCCGATGAATTGGAGTTTCATCATATTATAACAACTTATCCAATTAAGGATGATAAGGATATAGTACCAGCAGCGATACAAACCGCTCAGGGCATAAACCTCGGCTATTTGGATATGAAAAAAGATGGGAGATTCTATTTCACCATAGATGGTGTCACCGTAAAGAAAACCGAACAAAATGTAAAAATAGAACCCAGAAAAATATCAGATAAATATTCAGATCCCTCCCATGCTTCTACCAAAGCGGCAATAGCTGGTTCAACCGCCTATTCAAATTATCAACAGCCATATTCGCATGGCGTCGGCAGAAGTGCAGATTCGATGAATAGCTTAAAACCAGTAGATACAGTTGAGTCTCATTGGGAAAAAATGCTTGTAGATACTTCTTATAGAGATGTATCTGGAAGAATGATAAGAGCGTTTCCGACGTATATGCTCTGGTTGATTGATGAGGGTGGTTATTTTGCTGGCGTTAAAATGTTTAGTAACTTTTATGGACTTCAATCAATAATAGATTTTTCGATTATACAGTCGGAAGATCTTCTTGGTGACACATTGGTTTTTAGAGTATCCAATCTTTATTCAAAACTTTCTAGAAAAGAATCCGCTTCATTTTTATCTGTAGATTCAAAATATTCTCAAGACAATCCTAGTCTTACAGATGACCTTTCAAGCATAGTAGATGTAACGTTGAATAAGATGAGAAATTTTCAAGCTCATATGATCAACGATTGGGTTGTTGATATAGCAAATATAAGACTAAAACCAGGCGTTAGAGTTCATTTAAGGGGGGGGTATGGATCAAATCCTAATTCGCTTCAAACTTTATTTAATGGAGTTATTAGTCAGGTAGAACTTGGTGAAATTGTTACAATCACTGCGCAGTCAGACGCGATAGAATTAGGTGCGATTGTAAATTCTACCAATAAAAAAGGCGATAGTGGGAAAATAGACGGCGGAATAAATACTGGTCTTTGGCTTTCTGAACCAAGAGATCTTATGGTAAGACTGCTATCAATGGGAACCTCTAGATTTAGAGAAGGAATCGCCTACGCTAATAGGGGTTTAATTTTTTCTGAAAATAAATTTGGCATAAGACATTTTGGTTCTATTGTTTATGAACCCCTTACTGTAGACGAAGAGAGAAAACATCTAGCAAGAATAGATACTATAGCAGACGCCTATAATTCGGCAGGCAGGGGCTCTGCTACTGGGCTTGGAAGATCTGCAATAGAAGCGGTTGTTGGAACAAATGAGTTTAGAAATCCAATATTTTCTTTGATGAATCAATTATGGTCAAATTTGTCTCAAGCAAGAGATTTTGAAATATTTAAAAGAAATATTTATCCGGGAAACGGAACTGGAATAGCTCAATTCCTTGGCGGAGACCTAGGCGATGGTTGGACATCCGTTGCTTCAATAACGCCCGCTGCTCAACCAAATGAAAGAATAGAATATCTATCTAGATTGACCGATAGAAGTTGGAACGGACTTGTTCAAAAATACGGGGCAGAAGCTCCTGACGCAAAAACAGCTGTTGAGGGCCTCACTGGCGCAGGAAGAATAAGAGACAACACCGGTACAGCCGCTGCTGGGTCAGCAATTGCAATCAGTGGTTTAATTGGCATATCCACAGTTATTGGTGGACCAATTGGAGTTGGAGTTGGTGTGGGCGCCAGTCTTCTCGGGGTGCTCGGGACAAGGGGTGGCAATACCATATTCAATATGCTGGGCTTAACATCAACTTTAGACGACGACATGCCGGGTTTTGATGAAGTTTCATTTAGGGCTCAAACCTATATGAGATCTGTTTGGGATCTGTTTCAAATGTGTGCAAGACTTCTTCCAAATTATATAGTTGCGATAAGACCATTTGAGGATAGATCAACAGTATTTTATGGCAAGCCCCATTGGTTATATAGTTCTGGCGTCGTGCCCGTGACAACCGGCTATCCAGGTGACGAAAAAATGAATGAACTCGGAATCGCTATACCTCAAATTGGTGGTCCGGATAAGGAGTTAGAGAAAATAATTACTGAAATAAATAAAAATTCAAGTTCATACGCGGACGCGGACGCGTTTATTAGGGGTACAGAAACAATAGATGTAATTTCCGAATTTGTAAATTTGCAAAAAAATGCGCAGCAATTTTATTTAACTTCAGCAAGTTTAAAGGGTCGAGTTATTGATTTTTATTCTAACAGATCAAAAACCTTAGTTAGATTTGACTCAAAGGGGAAAACTCAGACAGCAGCAAAACTTCCAACCACAAAAGGTACAGTTACAATGGGTTTTCACCTTCCGTTTTCTTCCACTTCCGTTTCAGGCGAAAAATTAACCGAAAAAGTTGTATCACCAGAAGATGTACACAACCAAATTGCTCAACTTCCTCCAAGATTTACATTCCCCTTTTTTACAAACAGAGCTGATTTATATGGGGAATACGCTTTAGAAAATTTCTCATTTCAACGTAGTGAAATTAGTGGATATAACATAATTAGCAGAGGTTTAGATATCGTCGAAGATGTAGTAGATATAAGTACCGGCATTGGTGAGGCTATTGCCTTCCCCGTCGTCGCTGGAGGTAGGTGGGTTTTTGGAAAACTGTTTGGTAGCAATAATGATGGAGTATCTAAGGAAACAAATCAAGAAGTATATGATAATTATATAAAAAGTGTTAACTTTGTCTATGGAGACGCGTTTGGCAGGGCCTTGGAAGGCGATAATCAAACGATTAAAGACAATCAGCTTTCTCCAGAGCAGATTGCTGATGTTACTCAAAATGTATATTATTTTGCGCCAGCCGAAGAAATCTCGACTAGTGGTCTAATCCCAAACATTAAGATATCAATGCCTCTTCCGCCAAAGGCAAGCGGATTTACTCTTCCAGACACAAGCAGAGACGAAATTAATTTTTCTGAATGGGGGATGCCAAAGAATTCAACCGATGAACAATTCTATATTGCCATGAGATGGCCGTATAAGCCAAATGCAAGCGCATCTGCAATATCAAATTTTGCAAAATACTATTTTAATTCAGAAACAAATCATTTAGTTGGCAGCGTGCAGGATTACAAAAATGCTCACGTACTAGTTTATAATCCAGACATAAATCAAGGCGTAGTTTGCAAACCGGCGTATTTTCTTTGGGATAAAAAAGATAGGGGATCTGGCGAATTTAAAGCGGATTTTCTTGCAACGGGGGTCTCGGATAGCGCTAGTGAATATAACCTCGATGTAGAGGAAAAAGCATTTGACGCCGTTGTGTCTCCAGACGCAGCATATTTTCTTGGAATTATTTCTGGTGATGATGTTATTTTCTCTGATAAGCAACAAAAAATATTCAAAAAGGGTAAAGGATACAGCGACTTGCCAACGCCAAGAGAGTGTTATTTTGCGTTTGTTCCGAATACAGTACCATTGGGAGTTGCAACCAGTCATTTTATTCCTGGTAAACAATTTACGTTAAAAGATGATCCAGATAAACAACGTGAAAATTTCTTAATTGGTTTTGGTAATTTTCAAGGGGAAGCGGATGGCTCTTCCGTCGCAGCAAAGGCGACATATACTGGAGCCGGAATAGCAGGGGATACAACAGGATTTGTGCCTGACAGGGCAGAAGATTTTGAGAAGTACAGAAATAGTATCAATGAATATTATTCTTTATCTAAATTAAAGGATGGTTCAGATTTTACTTATGGGGGCAATTATAAGAGTTATTATCAACATGTATTTCATGACATAAACAAAGTGACCAGCAGAGAAGCGCTTTGGAGTATGTTAGATCAAGAATTGGCGACAACTGGCAGTAGTTTGACCGCTCAAGGTAGAAATGAATTTAAATCAGTTTTTGATATTACAGATCCGATATCGATAGAGGCAAGAAGGTATTATGATGAAGGCTATGATTTAAATGTTTCCGTAATTGCTGGAGATGGAAGAAGTTTAGATGTAGCCGAAGATATATGGGATCAATTTAGGTTTGGATATCATACTTATAATTCTGTTAAAAAAATATTTTTTGAAACTTTTGGTTTAGATCCCGATGATCAAAACAATTTTTGGGGCGGTATGGAAGACATTTTCGCCGGCGACACAACAAAAGACATATTTAAAAAATTTAAAGACACTGGAGGAAATGCAAACGATGAGTTTGCAATATTGTTTGGTAGTGGATTTGACAAAAACCAAGAAATGAAAAAAGCTGTAGAATTTGCAAGGAAAAACTTTATAGATGCACCCATTGCAGAAAGTGGATTAATTGAGTATTTTAATTTAATTACGCTAGATAAAATAAAAAATTTTAGAGCTAACTTTTTGGTTGATAACGAAGCTGTTTTAGAGGCTCAACTTGGTGAGGAACTAAGCGTCACAACTCCTCAACAATTGTTTCTTATAGTAGTTGGATTATTCAGACAAGCTATGTGGGCCAATCCTTATGCAAGAGCTTGGCTTGTTCTTAAGCCGTCGAGAAAAATAGGTATTGGGTTCGGCACCGGGAAGGGTGTAGATCAATGGGATTTTAGAAGTGTAGATAAAATATTCGCAGCTTTTATTAATCCAAATAACGTATATGCAAAAGACAAAAAGAAGTTTTTGCAATTATTATATAATAATAAAGGCGAAGGCAGTACGGCTTCAAACTTTTTGACAAGGGCAACCGCTGGATTAGACAGTTTCTGGGACAGAAATATAGTTCCGGTATTTACCGCAATGGGAACAGCTTTAACGGGTTTGATTAATGTTTATAAATTAAATATGCTACAAACTGGCTATGGATTATCTCAAATAGGCTCTTTGTCAAAACAAGCAAATATTTTAAACAGAGCCCTTAATGATTCTATTTATTATCAACTTGGTAGACCTGGTTCGCTTTTAAGGGCAGTTGACAATCCATTTACAAGAGAATATGGAGAACCCGTAATAGAGATTAGGGAACCGTTTCAAAGAGTACATTACTTAAGTTCTTTTAGCCATATTCTTTCAAATCAAATTCAGGAAACAACGACTGATGTTTCCACCGTTATTACTGCAGTATCTGATGGGAAATATCCGGTTACAGTAGCACTTGATAAAGGTGCGCCATCAGAAAGACAAATGGAATCAACGGTTGAAACTGGAATATATTTTGACAACATTGTTGGAAGCGGATTTTTTGGATTTCTTCATCCAATTTTGCATCCGTTTGAAACTGGAAGAGGATTATCAAAAAATTTAACTGGAGCTCCAGATGAACTGTCAGCTAAAAGAATTGCTCTTTCACATCTTAAAGAAAACATTAAAGATATATATAGTGGAGAACTATTGATTATGGGCAATCCAGATATAAGACCTCATGACATAGTTTATATAGCCGACATATACGAAAGAATGTATGGTTTATTTGAAGTAGAACAAGTTATCCATCATTTTACTTCTGAACTTGGTTTTATAACTTCAATTACGCCAAACGCACTTGTAATCATAAATGATCCAGCAAAGTGGTTTATGACGTCATGGATTGATTCATGGATGAATATGCAGACGATAAGAAATGATACAAGATTATTTTTAAACGCTGTTACAGCGGATAATTCGGGGATAACTCTTGGTGGAGATATATCTCTTGACAGAATTGCAGAAAATTTGAATCCCCAAATGCTTGGTGGAATACAGTATACACAAGGTTCTTCTGCTGTTATAAAAGATGTTGTTGCGAGTCTAACGCATGGTAGTTTTGATTCAAGCACAACGTTTACTGATGAAATTAGAAAACAAGCTGGAATCAATGGCAATAATGGCACAGTGTCTGGTGGAACAGCAGCATCTGCAATAACTGGAGTTGTTGGCGGATCTGTGGCAGCGAGCGTTGCGACCGGATCTATGGCAGTCGGTCTTGCTACGCTGCCAATATTCGGTCAACTTGCATGGAAGGGTTGGCAGTGGGTTAGGGACAACCTGCTCGATCAACACGGCTGCTATGTTCAGTATTTAAATAGAAATGGTCAACCAATGGATGCCGGTCTTTCTTATAATCAGGGAATGGTTGTTGGAAGATATCATTCAAAGGCGCTTCTACCCGGAATGCTTGGCCTGAGAAGAAAAGTCAGAACAACAGACGGCCATGCATATATTAGAAGTGATGACATATTTAAGAGTCTTGGTTGGTCGGAGGTAGAAATAAGGGAATTGGTTAGATACATAAGTTACGAAAACGCCCTAGTGCATGCACAGGTTCTTAATCTGTCGGGTCTTGGTCCAGAAAAAACAACTTTTGAACCATTTTTTAAAGTACTATGCAAACTAGATACAACAGCAGAAGGAAGCATAGATAATAGCGGAGTAGTCGATGCTGATACGATTGATGTTATTGATATATTAAGTGGCGGAAAATCAAAATTCAGAGTTCGTTTTGATGGAATAAATGCTCCAGAAAAAGCGGT
>Ga0194131_10002345_pt1 | contig 31222 bp, 26 predicted proteins | sample TA2KigO120mmetaG_FD_148631 | JGI IMG/M metagenome (GOLD analysis project Ga0194131, IMG submission 148631) | Freshwater microbial communities from Lake Tanganyika, Tanzania - TA2015053 Kigoma Offshore 120m | ecosystem: Environmental > Aquatic > Freshwater > Lake | place: Tanzania: Lake...
GAATGTCCCTGACCAGCCCCAACTCGACCACGCTCGGCAACGCGGAGTAGAGCTGCACGTCCCGGCACGCCTCGAGCGCCTTCCAGAGAGCACTCTTCGAGATGGGAGCGTCACCCGCCTCTCCCGGACGAGCCAGGCGGCCCACAGGAGCTTTGCCGAACCGGAAATCCAGATTCGACGGCGCCGTCCACGTGAGGGGCGAAAGCAATCTTTTCCGCAACGATTCCACCTCCGGAGCCCCGTTCCGTTCGTCAAATGGAAGTGTCAGGTAGGCATTTCGCTGCCGAATCTTGGCGCCCGCCTTCAAGGTGGTCTGGTGGAAAAAGGCCCGGCTCCATAATTGCCCGTGCCAGCGATAGTGCAGCGTCGGGGATCCAGAATGAGGCAAGCGTGGCGTCCCCGTGGCCTCATGATCGAGAAACAAACCGATGAAAGCATCCTTGGTCGTCCGATTGAAAAAACCCACCCCCCAAAGATCCTCCGTTTGCGGCGCGGGCACTTCCCCGACGTGAAGTTTACCGTCCCGGCCCATCCAAAGGGTCTCGTTGAACGACATGCCGGAAAACACCCACTCGTCGTCGCGGAGGTAACCAACGGTCAGGTCCCGCACCACCTCCATGCTCCCCAGCTTCATGAACCAAGGCGTTCCCGCATAAAACCGGTACTCGACTTCGATGTGAACGCGGGAGGGCGTAAACACCGGATGCAACGGTGATGCGGGAAAACCCCACCGCCGCACCACCACCGAGAGCGGCCCGCGCACAACCGAGTAATCCGGACACTCGGGCCAGTTCGTGATGCGCATCTTCTGAAAATCTCCGGCGGTCACGTAATCATGAGCCCAATCGATCCCCGGCGGCTCGCCATGTCCGTCACCCCCGGCAAAAAGTTCCAAGCCGTGTTCCCGCTTGTAAGCCAACCGCTCCAACTGTCCCATCTGCCGGGACAAAGAGGCTTTGAAAAACTCATTCTCGATGTCCAGCCCGACACCCTCGCCGGTCACCTTGAGATCCGAGTCATAGCCAGGCAACTCGGCATCTGGATTGCCAAAAAGCACCATCCACTCGCCCCGCTCCCGCGCCTCCGCGTCCGCCAGAATCGTGACCCGCGCCTGCCACTCGCCTCCTCGCCGACGAACTTCGGAGACTTGACTCCTGACCTCTCCAGGCCGGGCTCCATCCAACCGCACGACCCTGATTTCCCGCGCCGGCGATCCAAGCGAATCGGCTGGAAACCCAAGGATCCATTCCACAGGTTCGGCGTTCCTCGACAACCCCTCCCGTTCTTCCGATCGCAGCAATTTCGCATATCTCCACCCCCGGATCCATTCCCGCCAATCCACAGGCAAACGTTGCGTTTCAATGAAAAGGGAAGCACCAGAGAGTGGATCAGGCAGCCGGCCATGCTCCTGCTCCTCAAACTCCAAGGTGTGCCTGATGGATTCGGCCAGCGCCCTGGCTTGTCGATAATCACCCCGGGCACGAGCCGCTTCCAACCATTGGACTTTTTCTGCGATCGAATCATTGCGCTCGGCAAAACGAGTCTCCGCAGCCGCCGCCAGTCCGGTCAGATCCAGCATCCCAAACAACACCAGCACGCTGAAAGCTCTGAGGCTGGACCTGAAAGGGGACGGCATGGAGAACCCGGGTTGCACTTGCATTATGACGCGATTCTTACGGCACGACAAGCGGCGATTGTGCCAGCCATTGTTATTCGGTGCATCCAGAGGTTGTCGGGGCCGGGTTGTCTTGGTAACGCAGACAGCCCTGTCTGCTGTTTCGCAGGCTGCCCAGCCTGCGGGGCGACGAAGGGAACCAGGCCGCATATTTCATGCACGGGACGCCCGGTGAGGACACCGGGCCTACAAACACAGAGGCAGGCGCGATTGTAGGCCGCGTACCCTCACGCGGCACACTGTCGCGGATTCAAGCTCAGTATGAATGATCCAGGCTAGGCGCGTGGAAAGCATGGAAGGGCCTCGTGCTTCACCCGCCGGGCCGACGGGCCGTCGGCGATACGGCAGGCTGGGCAGCCTGCGCCACACGACGGACAACTGATACGGTTTCCAAAGTTATTCATCCGCGGGCGAGGAGAGCCAGGAACAGCTCCCCGGATCACGGGAGTGGGCAACCCCAGTGGAACTCACGGCAACAGGGAGCACCCCTCTCGAACTCGAGCTTGTCGCCACAACGCAGCGGTTGTCCCCCGAGAAAGCCTTTGCATCAGACCACGAGTCGCTAGGCGAAGGTCCGCACCCGCAGCCCCGTGCTTTCGCGGATCCGCGCGGCCACGGCTTCCAACTCCTCCTCGCTCAACCGAGTGGCATAAGCTTCCGGTGTGGGGCGTGCGATGGTGTAGGCGTGGACCTCAGCGATGCGTCCACCCGCTTGCACGATTTCGTTTAAGCGGTCGCCATAGGCCTTCAGTTCGTCCGCAGAGATGGGGACACCATGCAACTTCAAGAACAAGCTCTGGATAATGATCGGGCGAACGCGCGCCGTGAGCAGCAAATTCGAGAGGATCCGGTCAAATTGCACCCGCGTGCGATTCACGGCCTTGAAGTAGGATTCCGTTCCCGCGTCGAGCTTGGCCCAAATCTGGCCTTGATGCGCGTCCAGAACTTCCAACCCTTTTCTCACGTCTGCTTTGTCCAATCCCGCGGCATCGGTGATCAGAACCAATTGAGTCTCGGTCAAGCCGAACTCCGTTTTGATCCTGGCAACAGCCTCCGCGCACTCGGCGAAATTCCCGATCATCGTGGGTTCGCCGTCCCCACTGAACGCGATGTCCTTGATGTCTCGGATCAAACGCTCCGGCAGGCCCCGGAATCTCGCGTCCTCAGAAAGGCCTCCGTCCAGCACGCGGCGAATCAGATCGCGCAACTCCATTTCCAACTGGCGCACGACCACCCCGGCCGGCTTGCCCGGAGTCCTTCGATCCACCTCGCAATACACACAGTCGAAATTACAGACTTTGTCAGGGTTCAGATTGACCCCGAGCGAGAGTCCCTCCGAGCGCCTGGAGATCACCGGATACACATAGGTGTAATCCGAAAACTTCCTCGCATGGTCGCGGACCGCGGCCATGTCACGATGCACTTTGGGGTTGGACGCGGACACCATGCCTCCCTGCGCCGTCTGGCGCTTACATACCCATGATCTGGTAGCCGCTGTCCACGTACAAGACCTGTCCGGTGATGGCCGCGGCACCGTCGCTCGCCAGAAAAACACCGGTGGCGCCCAACTCCTCGGGCAACACATTCCGCTTCAGAGGCGCGTGCGCCTCGTAGTGTTTGAGCATGTCGGTGAAACCGGCGATCCCGCGTGCAGCGAGCGTGTTCATGGGGCCCGCGCTGATGCAGTTGACGCGAACTTTTTGCGGTCCCAGATCGTAGGCGAGGTAACGCGTGGAAGCCTCCAGGGAGGCTTTGGCCACTCCCATGACGTTGTAGTGCGGGACCACCTTCTCCGCCCCGTAATAGGTCATGGCCACGATGCTGCCGCCTTGGGTCATCATCGGCTGGGCCGCCCGCGCCAGCGCGATCAGCGAGTAAGCGCTCACATCATGCGCGACTCGAAAAGCCTCTCGCGAAGTGTTGAGGAACTGGCCTTCCAACGCTTCGCGCGGCGCAAACGCCACGGAATGCAGCAGGAGATGCAACACCGGATGACGTGCTTGCACTTGGGAAAACACCCGGGCGATGTCCTCATCTTTCGTCACATCGCAGGGCATGATCAACGTGTCCGGCCCGAACGTTCCCGCCAACTCCTCGACATTCTCCTTCAGCCGTTCTCCTTGATAGGTAAAGGCCAGCGTCGCACCGGCTTCATGCCAGGCGCGCGCAATCGCCCAGGCAATCGAGCGCTTGTTCGCGACTCCGAATACGATTCCGATTTTTCCGTTGAGTTGTGACATAGACTGATGCAGCCGAGGGGAAATCCCTCAACACGGCCGCCAGCATGGGGTCGATCTCTCGCCGATGGCAAATGATTATCTCGCCCTGCCCCCATGGGCGGCGCATGCGTCCGTTGCCGGACACACGACGTTCAGAGCGTGTTTGGAAATTGGGCGAGGTCCCGCCGAATTTCCAAACACGCTCTCAGGACTCTCCGGATCGAGAGGGCTCGGAAAGCTTCACCCAAGCCACCCCTCCGGCAATGACGGCCAGAATGGCCGCCAACACATAAGGAGCTGGTGGATGGAACTTGAAGAGGGCCATCGCCAGGATGGGTCCGGCGATGCGGGCCAGGCTCCCCGCGCTTTGTGCCACCCCCAAGGTCTCTCCTTGTTCGTCCACGGGCGTCAGCTTGGAGATCATCCCGAAGATGGGCGGACGCGTGAGCCCGGACCCAATGGACAACAAAGCCAGTGACAGCAACAGCATAAGCCATGGCCCTCCGCCCGTTTGAAAGAGCCCCGACCAACTGAAGTTCCCGGCGCCTCGAACAAACGGGATGGACCCCATCCCAGCCGCGAACAAGAGCAAGCTGATGCCGATCATCTTCGGTTCCCCCCATTTTTTGGCCAGCTTCCCCACGGGTCCGCCTTGGGCCAATGCGCCCACAATGCCGCAAAAGGTGAAGAGGATCGCCACCGTCTCCGCGTCGCGAGCCCGGGCCGGATCGAGACCGAAATTGGCGGCCACCAGCAATCCCAAGCTGGTCTCAAAGCAAGAAAAGCCCAGGGTGGCCAAAAAGAATACTCCCACCAGAAGTCCCACTTTGGAACGAGCCAGCACCCGCGGCCAGGCCGACCAACCCGGGCGGCGGGCGGCGGGAACCCCTCCGGGTTTGCGGGTTTCGGGCAGAACCGCCAGAGCGAGGATCAGATTTGCGGCGCACAAACCTGCGGCCACCCATCCCGGTCCCGCCTCTCCGAACCAGATCAGGCTTTTCCCTCCAAGGGCCGGTCCGAAAATAAACCCCAAACCAAAGGCCATGCCGATCAACCCCATCTTCTTCGTTCGCTCCTCAAGAGGGGACACATCCGCAATACATGCCTGAGCCACCGTGATGTTCGCCCCGCAAATCCCCGCGATGACCCGCGAAAACAAAACAACCCACAGGGCCATGGAAGGCTCGAACCGGGACGCGAGCGCGAATACCGCATAGGACACGGCCGAACCGGCCGTGCTCACCAGGAGAACCGGTTTTCTTCCAATTCGGTCGGAAAGCCCCCCCCACCAGGGCGCGAAGAGAAACTGCATCAGGGAAAACGACGCCATGACGGCCCCGATCATCAAGGCACCCGCGCCGTACTTCTGGCTGTAGAGGGGAAGCAGCGGGAGCACGATGCCAAACCCGATCAAGTCGATGAACACGGTCAAGAAAATGACCAGGAGCGAAGGTTTCTTCATTCAATGAGGCCGCCAGATCGCGGCGCGCTGCGGAGTCTAGGGAGCGACCCGTCCGAGTCAACCGCGCGCATGGGCTCGCCCCGCATTCGATCCGATCCCCGAGGCGGCCCCGTCCCTCGCTCTTTTGTCAGGGAACCACGTCTCGAGCGATCTCTATGCTTTACCCGCCCCCGCTTTTTTCTAAACTCATCGCGTGGCCGCTCTGAAAACCAACAAGCTTTTCGGCGGGCTCCTCACCTCGGAGCTCGAAAAGCTGGAGCAGACTTGTGAAATTCGACGTTATCGTCCAGGCGAAGTCATCTTTAAGGAGGGCGACGCAGGCGACGGCATCTACATGGTCATCGTCGGAGCCGTGCAGATTTCCGCCATGGTCAATCCCGCCGAACGCCGCGTGCTCTCCCGCATCGGCGCCAACGATTTCTTCGGCGAAATGGCGGTGCTCGACAATGAGCCTCGCTCCGCCTCAGCCACCGCCGAGGCCGACAGCCATCTCTATTTCATTCCACGCACCGAAATGCTCTCGATGCTCGAGCGCAATCCCAAGCTCGCCGTCGCCCTCGTCCGCGAGTTCAGCCAGCGCATGCGGGATTTCAACCGCCAGTACATCCAGGAAGTGCTTCAAGCGGAACGCCTCACCATCGTCGGCAAATTCGCCCGTTCCATCGTTCATGATTTCAAGAATCCTCTCAACATCATCGGCATGTCCGCGGAAATTGCCTCCTTGCCCGACTCTTCGAACGAATCCAGGCAAAACGCCAAAGCCCGCATCCTGCGCCAAGTCCATCGCCTCACCACCATGATCGCGGAATTGCTGGAGTTTACCCGCGGCTCCCAATCCTCCGTGGTCCTTAGCCCCGTCGATCTGTCGGACTATGCGGGGCAACTTCTGGAGGAAATCAAGGGCAACCTCGAATCCAAAGGAGCCGAACTCGAGATCCAAGTCCCCCCCCCTCCTGTCAAGGTGTTGATGGACTCCGTGCGCCTGGCCCATGTCTTCCACAATCTCCTGAACAACGCGGTGGACGCCATGGCCGGCGGCGGCCGTATCTATGTCCGATTCGTTCCGGATGGGAAAGCGGTGCGTGTCGAAATCGAGGACACCGGCCCCGGCATCGCGCCGGAAATCGCTTCACGGCTGTTCGAGGCGTTCGCCACGTTTGGCAAACCCAATGGCACCGGGCTTGGGTTGTCGATCTGCAAAAAGATCGTCGAGGACCACCGCGGCGTCATTCGCGCCACTTCCCAACCCGGAAAGGGTGCCGTGTTCACATTCACGCTGCCCGTCGCGGCTTAGACGCTCTCATGAGCCGGATTCGGCTGCTGCCCGAACAGGTCGCGAACCAAATCGCGGCGGGTGAAGTCGTCGAGCGCCCCGCCAGCGTCGTCAAGGAGCTCGTCGAAAATGCGCTCGATGCCGGCGCGCACCACATTTCGGTGGAAATCCAAGCCGGTGGCCGCAGCCTCATCCGCGTCACCGACGACGGCTGGGGCATGAACAAGGACGACGCTCTCCTCTCGCTCGAAAGACATGCCACCAGCAAAATCCGCGTGGCCGAAGACCTCGACGCGGTCCAGTCTTTTGGCTTTCGAGGCGAAGCGCTCCCCAGCATCGCCAGTGTGAGCCGGTTCACGTTGACCACCAAGGAACGCGAGAGCAACGCGCCGGAAGGCACCCAAATCGTCGTTCAAGGCGGAAAGATCGTGGAAGTGCGATCCGCCGCGAGTCCAACAGGGTCTGCCGTCGAAGTGCGGCAACTCTTCTTCAATTTGCCCGCCCGGCGCAAATTTCTTCGCTCCGAGGAAACAGAGCGCACCCACATTGCGCATTACCTCACTCTGGCCGCCCTCGCCCATCCCGAAGTCGCATTCACATTCCTCCAGGATCAACGCCTGGTCTGGCGGTTGCCTCCCCTCCCTCGCCACGAGAACGGGGATCGATTCCCGGGCCTCCGCGAACGTCTGCGCTCGCTGCTCGGCGGCGACGTCCAGCTTGTTCGCGTCGAATTCGAACGCCCCCTGCCGCCCCGTTTCACCAGCCCTACCCTTCAAGAAGATGCCGGGGAAACCTTGCACGAGCCGGTTCCCGCAACGAATCCGGGAGTGCTTCGGCTCTGGGGTTACATCGGAGCCCCCGGAGTCTCACGCGCCACACGTGAGGACCAGCATCTCTTTGTCAACAAGCGCCCCGTGGAGCATCGTGGGCTGAATTTCGCACTCGCCGAAGGTTATCACACCGCGCTCATGAAGGGCCGGTTCCCGGTGTGCTGCCTGTTCCTCGAAGTTCCACCCGGCGAAGTCGATGTCAATGTTCACCCCGCCAAACGGGAAGTCCGATTCCACCAGGAAGCCCTGGTTCGCCGCATGGTCTCCGACGCCGTGCGCAATACACTCCTCAACTTTCACCTTCACTCCACCTCGGGAACCCACACCCGATCCGCACCGGATTCCCCTCCCCTCCCGGCTCCACCTCCAACCCACCCTCAAGCCTCAATCCCTCCCGCCCCCACGTCCCCTCACCCGATTCATCCCGCTGATCGAACAACCCTGTCCGCCGGAAATACAAATCCGCCCGAGCACGTTGCCGACCCCGCCGACTCGACGGTGGAAACCGCCGCTCCGCCGAAACGCTCGATCTCTTCCCGCGACGGAGCAGACCCACCCACCGCGCCCGTCACAGCCACACTCTTTCCCGCCGCCCCGCTCGATTCACCCGCGGCCCGGACCCACACCTCGCCACCATCCCCACCGCCCGTCCCTGGACCTCAAAGCTCAAACCCGCCCTGGGTGAATCCAGATCGCGCTCCCCTCCTCAGTGTGCCTTTGCGCGTCGTCGGGGTCGTTGGACGCCTTTACGTCGTGCTTGAATCCGACCGCGGACTGGTTCTGCTCGACCAGCATGCCGCGCACGAACGTGTGCTCTTCGAACAAATGATGCGGCGGCTCGAACACGGACCCGCTCCTTCCCAACGCTTGCTCCTGGCTGAAACGGTGGAACTATCCTCCCGGGACGCCGTGTTCCTGCGGGAACAACTCCCCACCCTCAACCGCCTGGGCGTGGGACTTTCCGAATTCGGCGAACGCACGTTCCTGCTCGACGCCTTGCCTCCGATGACAAAAACGAGCGATGCCCGCCGGTTCGTCCATGCGTTGATCGACCAACTCAAACAAGCGGGGGAAAACGTGAATTCCATGCGGCTCGGAGAGGACGTTGTGGCGAAAACAGTCTGCCGCCACGCCGTCAAAGCCAACGACCCCTTGCAAGGCCCCGAACTCCTCCGCCTCGTCGAGGACCTGAAACGCTGCTCCATGCCCTACACCTGTCCGCACGGTCGCCCGACCTTGATCGAAATGAACTACCGGGAACTCGAAAGAAAGTTTGGACGCTCCACCTAACCCGGAAATTCCCGTTCGCGAAACTAATATGAAATTTCCGGGCTAAGCGGACGCCGCCAACGCCTCGCATCCGGATGCTCGCCTTGATCAATGGGACGGTTTGAAAAAACCGTGCGCGTCAAGCCAGTCGGCCAGCAACTGGATCCACCGGTCACTCGGAAGTTGCTGGTTGCGCATGCCAAAACCGTGCCCGCCTTTCGAATAAAGATGCAGCTCCGCCGTCTTCCCCGCCGCAACCCAAGCCTGGTAAATTTCCACGCTTTGCGGAACCAGCCGCAACGGATCATCGGTCGCGGCCAGGACAAAGAGTGGCGGCGCATCCGCCGGAACCCCGTTGCCTTTCAACGCCCAGTTGTAGGCCAGATAAATCGGCGCCACAAAATCGGGCCGTGATTCCGACGTATATTGGTGAGCCACGGAGGCCGCCACGGTGCCACCCGCCGAAAACCCCACGACGCCGATGCGGTCCGGACGGACCCCATACTTCCGCGCGTGCCGCCTGACGTGGGCGACCGACGCTAAACCATCCGCCATCGCCAGCTTCACGATCGGCGCGACCACCGCGTCCAGCGGACCTCGCGCCATGACCTCGCGGGTCGGATCGTCGGTCTTGCATTCCACCAGGCGGTACTTCAGCACAAAACTCGTCACCCCTCGCTCCGCCAGCCACCGGGCCACCATCATCCCCTCGCTTTCAATGGAAAGCGCGAAGAAGGCTCCGCCGGGACAAATGATGGCCGACGCGCCATTCGACTTCGCCGGCTCCGGACGCACCACGGTGAGCGTCGGATCCACCACGTTGAACACGACGGGCGTGTTCCAAAGATTGTTTGCTCGATTCTCTCTCTCGGAATGCGTCCAGGTCTCGGAACCGGGCGCTTTGCCTTCATAAAGCCGCACCACCTCCAGCGAAGCTGATGGAGCACTGCGAGCGGGCGGCAAAATCGTCATGGCGAACGAAATCAGACACGCCGCCGCTCCGATTCGCCAGCAACGAATTTCAGGGCAAAAGCTTCTGTGCGAAATCGCGCAAGTATTCCCGCCAAACAATCCAGGTATGGGCGCCTTCGGTTTCCTGATATTCCACTTTGAAATCGTGCTTCTTCAACATCGCAACCGTCGCCCGGGACGTTTCAACCAGAAAATCGTCTTTCCCAGTGGCAAACCAAAACAACTTCAGCCCTTCCTTCAACGTGGCATCATCCAGTTTGGCGCGGTGCCTCTCCTCAAAAGTCGGCCCTTCAGGGGCCGGAGCCCCGGTGCGCGGCACAATGCCAAAAACCCCGGAACTAAAAACACCCAGGTATCCGAACTTTTCCAATTGCGGTATCCCGATGTTCAAGGTGTGGCCCCTGCCCATCGACAGTCCCGCCATCGCCCGGTGCTTGCGGTCCGTGTAAACACGATACCGCTTTTCGACGTGAGGCATGATGTCCTCCGTGAATTCCTTGAGAAATTCATCGACCGCCGGACGAGGCCCGCCTGCACGCATCGGGCCGGTGTGACCATGAGGTATCACCACCACCATCGGACGCGCCTTCCTCCCCGCGATCAACTGGTCGAGGATGAACCCCGCCCGCCCCACCGTGCTCCACGAGTCGTCGCTGTCCCCCGCTCCGTGGAGTAAATAGAAAATAGGGTAACTCCCGCTGCTGCTCTCGTATCCCGGCGGAGTATAAACGTGCAAGCGGCGGGATCGATTCAATGTCGACGACCAATAGGTGACTTCGGAAACCGCACCATGCGGCACCGCCCCGGTCTCCATCCAATCGGAACCCTCCACTTGAACGAGGCTCCAGGCAGTCTGAGTGGATTCGCTCGTCTTCGGATTCCGCGGATCAAGCACCGTCATGCCGTCCACCGCAAATTGATAGCGGTAAGCACCCGGCGCGATTCTATCCAAGGTCACATCCCACACCCCGTTGGTCCCTTTGGTCAAGTCCCGGCCCTGCCCCACCCCGGGAATGTCACCCGCCTGAAGGCGAACCGACTCGGCTTTCGGCGCCATCAAACGGAATACGCTCGAAGCCTCCGCCACCCACGCCCCCACGCGCTTCGACCGGGCGGTGGCGCGGTGAAGGCAAGTCATCCAACCTCAGCAGCGGCCGCAAATCGCAAATCCCAATCGGGCCGCAATTCCCGTTTCACATTTCCGGATCACCCTGCTATGCCTTGGCCCATGCGCCCCATTCTGTCCGCCACTCTGTGACTCACCCTGGCTTTCACCCTGACCGCGCTGGCCGATGATCCCGCGCCCGGCAAGCAGGTTGCCCAATCACTCTCCACCTCGGACGGCAGCAACATCCACTACCTGCTCTACCTGCCGAAGGAGTATTCGGCGACCGGCGCGAAAGTGCCGTTCATGCTCTTCCTTCACGGCCGCGGCGAAAGCGACGGGCCGTTAAGCGTTGTCGCCAAATGGGGGCCCCCCATGCGCCTCGCCTCGGGCGAGCACCTCAAGTACGTCGTCGTCTCTCCGCAGTGCCCGCGCGCATCGTCCTGGTCCAAAGACGATCAGCAGCAGCGCCTGCTCAAGCTGATCGCCCACATCAAGAAGACCTACACCATCGACGACGACCGCATTTACCTCACGGGCCTGAGCATGGGCGGATACGGAAGCTGGCGCCTGGCGACGGCTCATCCGGAGATGTTCGCGGCGGTGGCGCCCGTCTGCGGCGCGGGCGATCCGGCGAAGGCGGCGAATCTGGTCAAGCTGCCGGTCTGGGCGTGGCACGGCACCGAGGACACGGCGGTTAAGTTCGAGAAGTCAGTCGAAATGGTCGAAGCGATCAAGGCCGCCGGCGGCACGAGGGTGCGTTTCACCAGCCTCGAACACATCGGCCATTTCTCCTGGCAGGCCGCCTACGAGTCGAACGATCTCTACCAGTGGTTCGACCGGCAGAAGGCGTCGCAGAACAAGTGAGTATGCGGAGGGTTTAAAGCAATTTCCTATCAGTCATCGTCCGGGCCGTGTATCCCGATGTTGTTGGTAGGGCGGGCCTGTCCCAGCCTGCCGCCCACGGGATGCAAAACATCATGCTCCGGCGGCGCGCCGGGACGGACGCGCCCTACCTGCATCACCGGCAACATCGGGATGCACCGTCGTCCGGGTGCGGCCGGCTGGGGACCCAGCCACTCCGGTCGTCCGACTGCGGTTTGGTTGGAGAGGCCCAAGTATGCGGACTGGACACAGTCCACCGGTTTGCTGAGTCAGTTTCCGGGCGCGAGCACCGAAGGAGACGATCCGGATGGCGACGGGGTCTCAAACGGGGACGAAGGGTTCGCCGGCACCGACCCGACGCAACGAAACTCCCGGCTCGAGATTGAACGAGCCATCCGGCCCGCCGATTTGTCCTCGTCAGACAAGACGCCGAGCCCAATGTGCAGTCACGGCCTCTACTTTCGCAGCGTGCCGGGCCGCTATTAAGGAGTGGAGGCCGCGGCGGCGCTGGGCGAACCGTGGAAGTTGAAAGCCACGCGCCTGGCCAGCACCACCCAGACGCGCTTCGTGGTGGAGAACCACCATAACAACGCCTTCTACCGCGTGGTCGTACTGCCATGAGTTCCACCTGCCATCCCCCCTTCCGGCTGCCTCCCACCGCCACTCACGCCCCCACGCGCTTCGACCGGGCGGCGCCGCGGTGAAGGCAAGTCATCCAACCTCAGCAACGGCCGCAAACCGCAAATCCCAATCTGTGTCCGGACTTTCAGCCGCGAGGCTGAACGCTTCAGAACTCATCGTACATCACCCCGTGCTTGTGCTCGGGGTTGGGGATGAGTTTGCGCCCCTGGCAGTCCACCACGAGGTCCAGGTCTTCAAGCGGGATCTGCCCGACCAGGTTAGGCAAGTCATCCGGGATTTCAATGACGCTGAACTGACCAGAGCGCCCTTGGATCTCCAAGTCCACCGGCGAGAACACCCGGCGTGTTTCCCGACGATTCGACATGGTGCGCGAGGTCACTTCACCAATCAGCCGCAAACCCAACCGTTGGATCACGCCGCTTTGCAGGTAGAGCTTCACCGCGCCTGTGTCCACAAGCGCCGCGACCTCCGACGCGCGCGCGGGCCGCTTGCGTTTGCCCGTGGCGAGCAAGGCGAGGTCGTCCCAGTTTTGCAGTTTGATTTGAATGGTGACTTTGCCCATGCGCGAAAACTAACCCACCCGGCAACCAACGACAAGTGCTCAAACCGGGACCACGCTCGCGTCACGGGCTGCCGAGAGTCAAGGTTCAGCCACCGCACTCGGAAACAGTGACTTGAGCACCCTCAATTCTGACTCACTGCCCACGAAAAGCTCCCGCGGAAACTTCCGATGCCGGGTCATGTCATTCATGATCCTGGCCCCCACAAAGTGGTTGAACGACCACCCCGCCAGATACTGAAGCCGCAAATTGCGATCCGTGTTGATTTCCGCATCCTTCATCCGTTCTCCGAGATCCGAAGCGCGTCCGGCATAGGTGCCGAGTAAGTGGATCACCGACGGAAAACCACCTTCGGCCAGTGAGGCCTTCACCGCGGCATGATCAGGCCGGTCCAACCGGCTTCGCAAAGCTCCCACGTCAATCTTCATGGGCTCCGCCGTGCCCAGCAGAACCGCATCGTAGCCTCCTTCCTCCGTGTCATTGGCCCAAATCACGCCGTGCGGAAACACTTTGAAAAAAGTCGAGATGGAGCTTTTCACCGTGACCAAATCGCTTTCGTAAAGCGGGATCCACAAGCTCATCACTCCGCCCGGCTTCAAGCGCGCCTTGCACATCTCGAAATATTCAACCGTGTTCAAGGCGGCACACCCCTTCACCCACGGATCGATCGGGTCCGAGGTGATGATGTCGAATTTCTCCTTGGTTGTGCGGACAAAATGCCGCCCGTCGTCCAAGAACACCTGCGTGCGAGCATCCTTCAAAACCCCGTGATTCTCTCCTTCGAACATGGGCGCAACCACACGCGGCACCAAGGGTTCGATGTCGCAAATCACGATGCGCTTCATGTCCGGATGGGGCACGAACGCCCCCGCGGTCACCCCCGCGCCACACGCAACCACCAGAGCCGACTCGGGCTTCTCATGCATCAGCGCCGACAAATGCCCAAGCATCCTTTGCAATCGCATGTCCCTGGGATCATTCGAAGCCTGCACCTTGCCGGCCGAATGGAAATTCCGAACGCGCGAGGACCATTGAGTCACCGCCACGGTGCCGTTCAATCCCTCTCCTTGATACAAACAAAAAATGTCGGCGCCATCGCCCCCCGCAGCCGGCAAATCCGATTCTTTGACAATCTCTGGAACAAGTCGCTTCCCATACGTCGCCATGAATCGACCGTAGGCAGCAAGGCCCCAGGGTGCCGTGACCACAGTGAAGATGAATAAACCTGCCATGGCCACCGCTGCCGCAGCGGCACCCCAACCGAGTCCAACGAACGAGCTTCCGCACGCCTCCGCGTCCTTTTCCTCATCTGCCCCTTTCTTGAAAGCCAGAGCAATCCAGGCCGCCGAGAGGCCCGCCAATCCGATCAACACGCATTGCGAAACGTGCGTCCCGAATCGAGGCGTCAACCCTAGCGAAAAAACCAACGACCCGAGGAGCGCCCCCAGCGTGTTCGCAGCGTAAAGACGGCTGACCCATTGCGCCGCCGCGGACCCTGCCTCTTTGCTGAACCCGTTTCCCACTGCCCGGCCCGCGCCCCATTGAGAGAGAGTCGCCACGGCTAATGGAAAGCTCGCTCCCCAAAGCACGGCCGGAGGCAGCACCGCCCAAATGCACCGGACCACGTCGAGCTGAAAACTGTGCCATGGATTCAGTGACAGGGTCGGATTGATCGGCCAATAGGGCAACGACCGCGCGATCACCGCGGCGGTCCAGGCCATGCCCGCCGTCAACAACAACTGGCAACCCCAAAGCGCCACGTGCGGACGCCGTAGCGTCCTCGCCCACCATGAACCCAACGTGCTTCCGATGCCTAGTCCACTCAAAAATACGGCCAGAATGATTGAAAAAGTATAGACCGTGCCACCCAGCAACAAAGAAAGCAGCCGGGTCCAAACCACTTCCTCTCCCAAGGCCGTCGCCCCGGAGACGCCGGAACAAATCAACACTGCATAGACTTTGTTTCGATTTCCGGGCTCAACCGGGTCCAATTCAGCATCGACAGTGGTGGCGCACCCCTCGTTCGTCTTTTTGCCGGAATGGCTCGCCGCCCACGCCAACGCGGCGAGTGCGACCAACCCGTTCAATGCCGCCGCCACATAAGTTGCAATCGCCGTATCGTGAACTCTCAACAAGTAGAATCCGGCGATCAAGCAGCCGGCCACACCTCCGAGGATGTTTCCCGCGTAAAACACACCAAGCCAGCTCACCCCGTCCCGCGTGGATTCCACCCAACGCGCCACTGCGGGAAGGGTCGCTCCCATCAAGAACGATGGCACCAACAAACAGGCCGCTGCCACCGATGCCCTCAGCAGCAACCCGGACGCACCCGCACCGCCGATCGACGTGTACAGACCGGTGATCCAGGGCAGAAAAAAAAGCAATGCCACTCCCGACACGGCGATGCCAATCTCCAATGCCGCGTACACTTTCAACGGATGATGCCCGGGCGAAACCCAGCGCGGAACCAGCAAGCTTCCCAAGCACATGCCTCCCATGAAAGTGCCCAAGAGCAAGCCCAGCGAAACACTCGTGAGGCCGATGACCAACTGCAAGAGTTGTAGCCAGACGACTTCGTAAATCAACGCCGCCGCGCCGCTCCCCACAAAGAAGCAGGCCACCATGAATCGATCGGACCCCACTCCAAATCGAGGGGCTGCGGATGCTGCAAGCTGAGAAACCATGAATGGGTTTGCGGCGGACGGAGGCTTCCCCCCACTTGCCCACCGAATGTTTCCCTCATGACCGGTCCAAAGGCTCGCGGTTACCCTCAACCCCAACCGTTCTCCTTGCGCCTCCCCGCACCGGGGATTTTAATCGCGGACATGTCGCACGCGGAATTCGTCCATCTTCACCTTCATACCGAGTATTCGCTCCTGGACGGAGCGTGCCGCCTGGACCGCTTGGTCGACAAAGCGCACGACCTCAAATTCAGCTCCCTGGCCATCACCGACCATGGGGTCCTCTACGGTGCCATCGATTTTTATCAAGCCGCGCGCAACAAAGGCATCAAGCCCATTCTCGGGTGCGAAGTCTACGTCGCCCCGGGAAGCCGCTTCGAGAAAAAGAGCTCCAGCGGGGGACGCGACGTCTATCACCACCTCGTGCTGCTGGCGAAGGACGAGACCGGCTATCGCAATCTCATCAAGCTGGCCACCGCGGCTCATCTCGAGGGCTACTACTACAAACCCCGCGTGGACAAGGAACTTCTTGAAGCCCACAAGGAGGGCCTCATCGCGCTTTCCGGCTGCCTCGCCAGCGAAATCCCCGAGGCTTTGATGCGGGATGACCTGGCCAAGGCCCGCTCCGCCATCGACTGGTTTCGTCAAGTGCTGGGGCCCGAGAACTTCTACCTCGAATTGCAGAACCACGGGATTCCCGAGCAAGCCAAGGTGAATCGCCATTTGCTCGCGCTCTCGTCCGAGCTCGGACTCAAATGCGTCGCCAGCAATGACGTTCACTACGTTGAGCGCGGCCACTCCCACGCCCATGACTGCCTGATCTGCATCGGCACCCAAGCCCTGCTCACCGACACCAAACGCATGCGGTACGTCGAGCAGCAGTTCTACCTCCGCAGCGCCGATGAAATGAAGGCGCTCTTCCACGAAGTGCCGGAAGCGGTGCGCAATACGCTCGAAGTCGCCGAGAAATGCAACGTCGAGATTGAATTCGGCAAACTTCATTACCCCGTGTTCCACCCCCCGGACCATTACACACGCGAGGGTTACCTCCGTGAATTGCTCCGGGAAGGCCTGATCAAGCGCTACGGCCTTCACACCCGGCTCGAAAATGAGGACTTCCTGCCGGTTCGCCTCGACGATCCCGCACGACTCCCCACCTACCCGCCGACCGCTGCGAACTCGAACCCGGCGCAAAACCCGCAAAATCTCGACCACCCCGCCGTGGCCGCCGCCGTCGGTGCCGTGCTCGACCGGCTCTCCATGGAGCTTAAGGTGATCCAAAAAACGGGCTTCATCAGCTACTTTCTGATCGTCGGTGATTTCGTCCGCTACGGACGCGGCATCGGCGTCAGTTGCGTGGCAAGGGGCTCGGCCGCCGGATCCATCGTCACCTACCTGCTCGAAATCTCCAACGTCGATCCCATCCGCTACGGGTTGCTCTTCGAACGTTTCCTCAATCCCGAACGGGTGAATCCTCCGGACATCGACATCGACTTCGCCGACGACCGTCGAGCGGATGTCATCGAATATGTCCGCCAGCGCTACGGTCGCGATTCGGTCGCCCAGATCATCACCTTTGGAACCATGGGCGCAAAATCGGTCATCCGAGACGTGGGCCGGGTCATGGGGCTCAGTTTCTCCGAATGCGACCGGTTGGCTAAAATGGTCCCCAACGACCTCAAAATGACGCTCAAAAAGGCGTTGGAACAATCCCCGGACTTCAAAACGGCCTATGCCACCGAAGAGGTCACCCGGGAACTCGTGGACACCGCCCTCGTCCTCGAAGACCTGACCCGCAACGCCTCGGTCCACGCCGCCGGGGTCGTCATCGGGGATCAACCCCTCGCCCAACTACTCCCGCTCAAGCAAGACGAGGATGGCACCATCGTGACCCAATACGCGATGGGACCCGTCGGCGAACTGGGCTTGCTCAAGATGGATTTCCTCGGGCTCAAAACGCTGACGGTGATTCGCAATACTTGCGAACTGGTCAAACGCACCCAGGGCGTGGACATTCCGATTGAGAACCTGCCTCTCGACAACCAGGCGGCCTACGACCTGTTGAACAAGGGCAACACGCTGGGCGTGTTCCAACTGGAATCCGGAGGCATGCGCGATCTCTGCCGCAAATTCAAGATCGGATCCATCGAACACATCACCGCGCTGGTGGCACTATACCGGCCGGGCCCCATGGACCTGATCCCCGATTTCATCAAGCGTCGGCACGGGGAAGTCACCATCGAGTACGAGCACCCGTTGCTCGAGCCCATCAGCAAGGAAACATACGGAGTGTTGATTTATCAGGAACAGGTCATGCAGGCCACCCAGGTGCTGGCCGGATACACTCTCGGGGGCGCCGATCTCCTGCGCCGGGCCATGGGCAAGAAAAAGCCCGAGGAAATGGCCAAGCAGCGGGATATCTTCGTCAAAGGTTGCGCGTCCGCCAACCACATCCCGGCCGCCAAGGCCAACGCCATTTTCGATTTGCTGGAAAAGTTCGCCGGCTACGGATTCAACAAGTCCCATGCGGCCGCTTACGCCATGGTGGCCTACCAGACGGCCTATCTCAAAGCGAACTACCCCGTTGAATTCCTGTGCGCCATGATGACGAACGACATGAGCGAGACCGCGAAACTCGGCCAATATATCGAGGAGGCGCGCGCCATGGGCATCGATGTGCTCGGACCCGACGTCAACGAAAGCCACATCGCGTTCGCCCCCGCCGCAGGTGGCAAATCGATACGATTCGGCATGGCCGCGATCAAAGGCGTGGGCGAAGTCGCCGTTGAAGCCATCCTCAAGGCGCGGAAAGAACACGGAAGATTTTCATCCCTCGAGGAACTTTGCGAACGCGTGGAAACACGGTCCGTCAATCGCAAGGTGCTCGAAGCCCTCATCAAGACCGGCGCCTGCGATGCGTTCGGCGCCACGCGCGCCTCCCTGTTCGCGTCCGTCGAACGCACGTTGATGCGTGCCACCCAGGACGCGCTGGATCGGGCGCGCGGCCAGGGTTCTCTCTTCGGCATGCTCGAAGAGCCCTCCCCCCATGGAGGAGAAAAGCCGGTCCAACTTCCGGAATGGCCGCAGCATGAACTGCTGGCTTCCGAAAAGGAATTGCTCGGTTTTTATGTCACGGGCCACCCGATGACCCCTTACGCGCCGCTGCTGAAACGCTTCAATCTCGCCACCACCACCACGCTCTCCCAATTGGAAAACCGGTCCATGACCCGATTGGGCGGCATGGTCAGTGCCGTGCAACAAGGCTTCTCCAAGAAAACCAACAAGCCTTATGCCATGGTGACGCTGGAGGATCTCGAGGGATCCGTCCAACTCCTGCTCATGAACGAGAACTGCGAAAAGTTGAAGCACTTTTGCGTTCAAGGCCAGGCGATCATGGTCGTCGGAGAGGTGAATACGGGAGAAGACAAAGCCAAGATCTTCCCCCAGGACATCTTCCCTCTGGCCGAGGCTCCCGCCCGCTTCACGCGCCAGGTGCACTGGAGGCTGAGCGAAGCCCAATTGCAAGGAGGCCGGCTGCAGGACGCACTGGGCATCGCCCAAAACCATCCCGGCCGCTGCCCGCTCTTTCTCGCGGTGCGACTGCATCGTGGAGCCCTCGTTTTCATCGAAGCCCACGAACGCTTCGCCGTCTCGCCGTCAATGGAACTGCAAAAAGCGGTGGACGATACGTTCGGAGAGAACACCTATTATGCCAAAGTCGATTCCTCGCTCCCCGAACGCGCCGCCCGCCGATGGGAAAAACGCGCCAGCGACGGCGATGAAAACTGATCCCGCACGAAACGGATAATCCTTTGAGTTCTCCTCAATTCCCTCTAATTTTCACAGTATGGAACTGACGCCAGACATGTTCAAAGAGGACATCGACAAGGCCATGGCGACCTATGACAAGTACGTCGTGTGCCTGGATAAAACGCCCGAAGCATGCCTGGCTTCCCTGCAGTCCCTGATGGAGAAAGCCATCAACCAGTACGCCAACCGAGGCCCGAATCTCCGGCACGGCATCGCGCTGGACCGCCATGTCACCATCATCCTGAGCCAGACCGACCACACGCGCCCCCTCTGCGGCATCTACTTCAATCTCAGCAGCCCCTACCAGAAAAAGGGCACGGATAAGAAAGCGCGCGCTCAATAACTTCAGCAAAGCCTCCTCCCAAGGGGATCCGTCGCGATTCTAATTTGCCGCGAACCCGCCGCCCTGTTCCGCAGGATTCCCGTCTCGCCCAGCGCACGTTCCACGCGCGACCGCGTCCGGCCCTTGCCGGGCGCTTGCAAATACGCCGGAGAGCTGCTTCATGCCGGCGGCGAGATCGGGCCAGAGGGTCTCGACAAAGAGATGAAAACGGGTTGACCAAGAGACACCAGGCGTGGAGTTGCCAGCCGGTCTTGGCGCAGGCCTCGGAGAGGGTCGCGAGGCGGCCCTGTCGATCCACGTCATCTTGGAAGATCGGCTCGAACCGGTCGCCGCGATTCAGGACGCCTTTCCCGCCACAGCTCGGAGCGAAGGTGGATGATCCATCGCGCCGGGATATTCCACTCTCAACTTGCGTGCCCTGCCCCGAGAATGCTCCTCTCACGCAAAACACCAATATCATGAACTGACCCGCCGTGTTTGGCGCCCCCCTCTCTCCCCCTTCCTTGGCAGATCAAACTTTTTCTCCAAATCCGCTCGGCAAGGATGCGTGTCATGCCTAGACTCCGCGGTACCTATTGAAAGCGCCCCGGTCGTGTCCCCTACGGCTCCATGCTCGGAACAGACACGGCGGGGCCGTTGCCAATGCTCAGGATTCACTTATGAAAGGACTGACTATTTCCCGAAGACGTTTCGTGCAATCCACCGCTGCTTCCATGGCGGCCGTCTCGTTCCCGTGGGTCGCCGACGGTCGTGTGCTCGGCGCCAACGACCGCATCGGCTTCGCCGTCATCGGGGTCGGCGGCATGGGCACCGGACATCTCGGCGGCCTCGTCAAGCGCAGTCAGGAGGAGAATATTCAGGTGCGGGCGGTGGCGGACGTCTACCGGCGACGGTTGACCCGGGCCCAAAAAATCTGCGGGGGCGATGGTTATCTCGATTACCGCCGCATCCTCGAACGTCAGGACATTGACGCCGTGCTCGTCGCCACGCCGGATCATTGGCACGCCAAAATCTCGATCGACGCGATGGAGTCCGGAAAGGACGTCTACGTGGAGAAGCCGATGACCCACACGGTCGAGCAAGCCCTCGCCGTCCGCAACACCGTGCGCCGCACCCGCCGGGTGTTGCAAGTCGGACCGAATGGAACCGCCCAGGATTCCTATTGGGTCGCACGCCAAGCAGTGGAGGCCGGAAGAATCGGAAAAGTGACCTGGGCTCAGGGCAGCTACAACCGGAATTCCCGAGTCTGCCTGTTTAACGATCATCAGAAGATCGATGCCTCGGCGGGTCCCGGCCAACCGGGCGAGGATTTCATCGATTGGAACATGTGGCTCGGCCATGAATGGGGGTTGGCGGAGAAAATCCCCTGGAATCCTGAACATTTCTTTCGTTTTCGGAAGTATTGGCCCTACAACGGCGGCGTGGCGACGGATCTGCTTTACCACAAACTCGCACCCTTGCTGATCGCCATCAAAGGTCCAAACGGTGAGTATCCCACGCGCGTCAACGCCAACGGCGGCCTTTACGTGGAGAAAGACGGACGCGATATTCCGGATACTTTCCTCATGACCGCTGATTATCCATCCGAATGGTCACTGTTCCTCGTCAGCACTCTCACCAACGATTCCGGCCTGCCGGACCGGATTTATGGCAAACACGGCACCATGGAATTGGGCGGTGAACCCCACATGAAATTCAACGGCCCTTACGCCGAGGAATTCAAGTCGCGCAACGAGGGCAAGGAAGAGTTGCGGCTGCCCTTGAAACCTCGCCGGGATTTGGCGGGCAACTTCATCGACGTGCTCCGCGGGAAAGCCACGCTCCAGTGCAACGTCGAGTTGGGCTGCTCCACGATGATTGCCATCAAAATGGCGGTCGAATCCTTCCGCCAAGGCAAGTCCATGAAATGGGACGCCGCGTCCGAAAAGGTCGTGTCCTAAAGGCCCTTCCAATCATGAAAGTATTCCCTTCTCCCCGTCGTCGCCTGACCGGCCACACCCTCGCCCTCGCTTGCGTATTGTCCCTCGCCTTGAACGCCGCCGAACCCGGTTTCGAGTCCATCTTCGACGGTTCCACCCTGAAAGGCTGGCATGTCAGCGCCAAAACCGGGCACAGCCGCGCCAGCGGAAACACCTCTGGCGGCGCCTGGGTGGTGCGCGACGGCGCCATCACGGGCACCCAGGACATCCCCGGCAACGGCGGCATCATTCTCACCGACCAGGAATTCGGTGATTTCGAAGTCGCCCTGGAAATGAACAACGACTACGGACCGGACAGCGGACTGTTCCTGCGCAGCACCGAGGACGGGAAGGCATGGCAGGCCATGATCGATTACCACGCAAACGGCAATCTCATGGGGATCTATGGCGAAGGCCTCGGAGGAAAACCCTCGGTCCGCAACTTCTCCTTCTTGGAGAAAGTCACGGAAATCGTCCCCATCCCCGCTCCCACTCCATTGCCGGTTCTGCCCTCGGCATGGCCAAGCTTCTGGAGGCACGGACAATGGAACGAGCTGCGAGCCCGCATCGTGGGGAACCCTCCCTCGATCACCACCTGGATCAATGGAGTCAAAATGATGGAGTGGAAAGAAACGGAATTGCGCCATCCCGAGCGAGGGCGGATCGCCTTGCAGGTTCATGGGGGCGGCGACCACACCAGGGAATGGGTCCGCTACCGCCATATTCGAGTGAAATCGATCGCGCCAGACAACGCCCTGACACCCGTCGAACGGCGTGAGGGCTGGCAGCTCCTGTTTGATGGCAAGAGCCACGCCGGCTGGATGAACAGCGACCGGTCAGCGCCAAGAACACCCGTCCAAGAAGGCTCTTTGAATCCCCACCGCGCCGGGCATTACATGCTCGTGCATACTCAAGCATGGTCGAACTTCACCCTCTCCCTGGACTTCAAACTGAGCCAGGGCTGCAACAGCGGAATCTTCATCCGCACTTCCTCCCTCACGCCCCGTCCAGGCAAGGACATCGGATTCAATGGCATTGAGATCGCACTCGATGACACGCCCGGCGCGGGATTTCACGATACGGGAGCACTCTACGATTTGGTCAAACCCGCCCGCAACGCGATGAAACCCTCGGGCGAATGGAATCACGTCGAAATCACCGCCGCCGGATCGTCCATCTCGGTCAACCTCAACGGGGAACGCGTCACCCAGGCCGACCTGGCGCAATTCAAAACGGCGCATCGTCGTCCGGACGGAAGCCCTCACAAGTTCGATGTCGCCTATCGTGATCATTCGGGGAGCGGTTTCATCGGCCTGCAGGACCATGGGGCCCCTTGCTGGTTCAAGAATATCAAGATCAAACCCCTGCCCTCGCCCATTCCATGAGCCGCGCACGCTTCGAACATCGTTACGAAAAGTTGACTTGGCCGGAGATCAACGACGCGGTCGAACTCGGCAAGGTTTGCATCATTCCCTGCGGCGCCGTGGAACAACACGGCCCGCACCTGCCGCTGGACGTGGACATGGTCTGCCCCACGGGCATCGCGCAAGGAGCTGGGCGTCAGTGGCCGGACAAGATCTTGGTGTTGCCTACCGTGAGTTACGGTTACACCGGGCACGTCATGGACTTCCCGGGAACCATCAACCAACACTTCGAGCATTTCATCCACCACGTGCTCGATATCACCAAGTCGCTGGCCTACCACGGTTTCAAAAAGATTCTGCTGCTCAACGGCCACGGTTCGAACATGCCCAACCTGGATCTCGTGGCGCGACGGACGAATTTGGAAACGGACGCGGAATGCATTTTGGCCGCCTGGTGGAACCTGCTCATGGTGGATCCAAATTTCCTGCCCGCTTGGCGGGAGAGCAAATTCCCCGGCGGCTGCGCGCATGCCTGCGAATTGGAAACGTCGCTGTATCTCCACCTGTCAGGCGACGATGTGCGTAAAGACCTGATCGATAATGGCGCCATCTCGTTCAATGAAGAGCAGAGCCCCTTCAACTGGGTGGACTTGTTTGCCGCCGGCCCGGCCACTTTGATCTCGTGGACCAGCAGCTATTCGCAATCAGGAGTCTTGGGAGAAGCCAGGCTGGCGACGGCGGAGAAAGGCCGGGTTGCTTACGAGGAAGCGGTCAAACAACTGGGGCGGTTTGTAGCCTGGTTCCAACCGCGTCCGAAAGATCCTCGCGTCGACCGGCACCGTCGCCCCCCCACCATGCCGATGCCCTGGAACCAGACTTCGGTGGGTTGAAGCCGATTCCCGATGCACAAACCGGGACAGAAGGGCGCGACACGGTATCGGTTCCTGATCCTGGCCGCCCTGTGTTCCCTCGCTTTTCTAACTTACCTCGATCGCATCTGCATCATGCGCGTGCAGGGAGACCTGAGCCGCGATCTGCGATTCGGCGAATTGGGTCCCAAGGAAGAAGCCATCCTGCGAGCCCGGGGTGTGGAATCCGATCCCTCGGCCCGGTCGAAGATGAGCCAGGACTTGGCGACCGAAAGAATGAGCTGGGTCTTCTCCGCGTTCGTCGCGGGGTATTTGTTGTTCGAAGTGCCCGCGGGCTGGCTGGGAGATAAGTGGGGACCGCGCTCGGTCATCGTCCGCATCGTCATCGGATGGTCGATTTTCACCGGGCTGACGGGAGGGGTGGAAACCTTGGCCCGCGCGCTCACCAGGGAGCCGGGCCCGGAACATCTGCTGATGTGCCTGGTCGTGATCCGGTTTCTTTTCGGCGCGGGCGAAGCGGGAGCTTACCCCAACATCGCGCGCGCCCTGGGCAGGTGGTTTCCCTACCGCGAAAGGGCGACCGCACAAAGTTTCATTTGGTTTTCGAGCCGACTGGGCGGGGCCATCGCTCCGGCTGTGATCGGAGTCTTGATGGCTTGGGGAAAGGGATGGCAAAACGCCTTTTGGCTACTCGGAGCCGTCGGAGTAATCTGGTCAGCCTGGTTCTGGTGGTGGTATCGGGATCGCCCCGAAGATCAACCCGCGGTGAACGAGGAAGAACGCCGGTGGATCGCCTCCGACGCCGCAGGATCCGGCACGATCTACGACGATGCCTCCCCGGCTCGCATGCCTTGGCGCGCCTTGCTTTCCATCAATGTCCTGGCCCTTTGCCTCGCCTCATTCTGCGTGAGTTTTTGCTTCTACTTCTACATCACTTTTCTTCCCAAATATCTCAAAGATCAGTTTCAAGTGGACTACGCCGGATCTCAATGGATGAGCGGATTGCCCCTCCTCTGCGGGGGCATCGCCTGCCTGGCGGGAGGGAGGCTCAGCGATGGATTGATCCGGCGGCTTGGGAGCCGGCGCTGGGGCCGCAGTTTAATGCCCATGCTGGGCTGGTTCCTGGCCGGATTGCTGGCCTGGACCGTCCCATGGCTCGACTCCCCCATGCTGGTCGTGGCGGCCCTGGCCTTGGGATTCGCCTGCCAGGATCTCGGGGTGCCATCCATGTGGTCCGTTCCCGCCGATTTGGGAGGAAAATTTGCAGGAACGCTGGGCGGTTGGATGAACTCGGCGGGGGCTCTGGGAGGCATGCTCAGCCCGTTGGTCGCGGCCAAAATCTCCATCCAATGGGGATGGAACTCCGCGTTCGTACTTTTCGGATGCGTTTACCTCGTCGGCGCGGTGGCGTGGCTTCGCGTCGATGCCTCCAAACCGATCACCTCGAAGGAGCCCTGAGGTTCCTCGCTGTTTTCGGTGACCGGGTTGTCGTGGTAACGCAGACAGCCCTGTCTGCTGTTTCGCAGGCTGCCCAGCCTGCGGGGCGACGAAGGGAACCAGGCGCGTGGAGAGCATGGAAGGGCCTCGTTCTTCACCCACCGGGCCGACGGGCCGTCGGCGATACGGCAGGCTGGGCAGCCTGCGCCACTTTAAAGACAACTTCGGGATGCACGGAAACGTGGGCTATCGTTCAGATTTTCCTTTTTGGGGTTTGATGTGAGTGACTTTATACACTTTCTCCTGCTTGTCGTACGTGGTCCATTCCCCGGTCTGCACTCCGAGTTCAAAGTGTCCAGAACGCATCGGGGTTCCATCCAATCGAAACCATTCCCAATAACCTGTTGGAAGGTCGCCCGCCATCGTTCCCTTCGCCCAGACACTGCCATCCCGGTGATATTCGACGTGCTTCTTCAGACGCGGCTTCTTCATCCCGTAGGGTGAATTGAATGACCCTCGACCTGCACGCCGAATTTCTCCATCAGCACCACCTCGGCTTACTCGAGGCGCACCCGTCTCCGGCCCCCCAGCAATCGCGAAGTCACCGGACTGATTCGATCCCGGACTTCGCCTAGAGCGCGCACCCACTTCGCCATGGCATTCTCCGGACGTTCCGGGAGGCACCCGCAGCCGCACTCGGCGAGATCTCATTTGCACCCGCCACCGAAGGAATGGACCTCTCCAAAAGCAGGACCCACGCTCCGGTCTTGGCCAAACGTTCCGCCTCCTCGCGCGCAATCTCGCTGACGATGGCCGCTTCCCCGGCGCAAGCCGACAAATCCGGAGCCGGCTCAAACCGCAACGGGAGCCACTCTGAAAGGATCGTCAGAATCGGCTGAAGCCGAGCAAACAATGGCACGGGATGCACCCAGACCCGGCGGTGGGTCGCTGCGGTGGGAGCAGATGCTAAAACTCCCGGTTCCTGAACGGGATCAAGTGGCTTCCCCCCCACAGCTCCATGTGCAGTCAGGCTTGATTCCCCACCCTCGAAATCAACCCATTTTCAGAAAATTGCGGATCATGGTCTTGCCATGCTCCGTCAAAATGCTCTCCGGATGAAACTGAACGCCACAAATCGGATACTCGCGATGCTGCACCCCCATGATCTCGCCTTCCTCAGTTTCCGCCGTCATCTCCAGACAGGCCGGCAAAGTCTCTCTCCGAATCACCAGCGAATGATACCGGGTCGCGGTGAACGGAGAGGGAATGCCCTCGAACAATCCCCGGCCGTTGTGACGAATCAGCGAGGTCTTCCCATGCATCATCCGGTAATTGACGATCACCTCGCCGCCAAAAACATGGCCGATGCATTGATGACCCAGGCACACCCCGAAGAGTGGAGTCTCCGGTCCGAACCGCCGGATGATCTCGTTCGACATGCCCGCTTCTTTGGGCGAGCAAGGACCAGGCGAAATCAAGATCCGCTCGGGTTTCATCGCCGCGATCTGTTCCAGCGTGATTTGATCATTTCGATGGACAACCAGTTCCACCTTCATTTCACCCAAATACTGGACCAAATTGTAGGTGAACGAATCGTAGTTATCGATGACCAGAATCATGGCGCCAATGCGGTCCGGGGTTACTCCTTTGGAGGCAGCGGAAGTCCGCCCGCCCCCCCCTGGGGAGTCAGGGTAGCGTACTTCGACAAGACCGGGGCGAACTCGGCGTTGGTGCGCGCGTAGGATTGAAGCTGAGCCACGAATCGTGCGATCGCGGGTTCCGTATTTTTTTGGTAATTCAGAACGTACTCCGAGGCCTCGGCCACTTGGCGTCGCGCCATGGCCACTTGCCGGAATAGGAAAATGCTCAAAGCGCACGCGAGCAAGGTCAACACCACCAGGACGACATGGAACGACGCGCGCAAAGTCGCAACTGCTCCGGCAAGGTCCGCAGACGGCGGTTTCGCGGCGGATGAAGGGGATGGATCAGGATTCATCAAATGGTCTCCCCTCTATTTCACCACGGACGGTGACGTTACGGACGGCACGCTGTTCGACCCGGAGCGAGGGACGTTCCTCAGCATCACCGTTTCCAAAATAGGACGAATGTCGGGTCGGCGTTTGGAGTATTCCAAGGCCTCGTTGCCCAGGGCGAGCGCGAGGTTCCGGTTCTGATCGACCTGGGACACTTGCCGCTGCATGACCTGGATCTTCGCGGCAAGCCGCACATGCCACAAGGCCAGCAGCGCCGCGAGCCCCGCACAGGCGGAAAACACCAGCACCAGAAAAGAAGTCGTTCGTTGGGAATGCATCATAGCGCTAAGAAACCGCCAGTCTATTCATGATCCTCCGCCGGCGGTTCCGGCAGCGCAAAGGAAAGCAGGAATCCTCCAAGATAAACCGCAAATCCAATCAGGGCCGCGGTCTGAGCCAGTTTGGTCGGAGCTTGGGAAAGATCCGGAGTCGTCGCCAGCGTGGTGGTCAACCAGGCGAACGAGGTCCCGATCAACCTTCCGCCAATGTTCGCCGCGAAACTCTCCCCCGTGCCTCGCAAATGCACGGGATAGGCCCGCGGCAAATAGTTTCCCCAGAAACTGAACTGTCCCACGGTCAGCAACCCAGCGAGGAAAATGCCGACCTTAAGGGCGTCCAAACTGGTGGTGGCACAATAATAAAAAACGACCGGCATGACGATGAGGCCGGGAATTTGAAAGCAACGCAGCAATACGCGCCGACTGACGATGGCCAGCGCCAGACCGGCCAGAAGGCAGCGCCCCGCCAATCCTCCAATCTCCTGGATCGTGGTGACTTCCGAGGCCAGCGCCTGCTCCACTTTGCGGGAGGCCATCGCAGCCAAGCGTTTCTGTTGATCCTGGGGTTTACCCTCGGCGGCTTTCTCGCCGGCCGCCTTCGCTTGGGCTTTGACTTCCGCCAACCCAGGGATCATTCGCGGAACATGCTGGATCGCTCCAAAGGCCGCTCCATAAGCGAGCGCAAACATCAGGGTCGTGACCACGGTCGTCCGGGCCAGCGCCGGGGAGAACAAGGCTCTCAAACTGGGGCGTTTCAAGGTTCCCGCGGCTTTCTTCGCGGCCCAAGCCGGGGATTCTGGCAAGAAAGGCCGAATGAGGATCAGAGGAATCGCGGGCAAGATTCCCGACATGAGCGTGTATCGCCAGGCGGCGTGGCTCTCTTTGACGGCGCCAAATGAACTCACGAACTCCGGAAGCTGAACCGCAGGCAAGTCCGCCGCATACTTGACGCACAAACCGTTGGCGGCGGCCACCATCAATCCTCCCACCGAGGAAAAGGCCTGGGTCATCCCCAGCACCTTTTCGCGGCGCACAGGCTCCGGAAAGAGCTCCGCCAGCCACGCCACGGCGGCGACGAATTCGACACAAACGCCCACGAAAACGAAACAACGGCAGATCAGGAGCCAGTAAATGTTGGTGGCGAATCCGGCCGCAAACGCGGCGAAGGCATAGATCAGGATGCTCCACGTCAACACCCGCCGACGTCCCAAACGATCAGTCAAATAGCCCCCCAACAGGCCGAAAATGCCCCCGGCGATCGCGGGAATATAGAACAACTTCCCGACCCAACTATTGAACAACTCGGACCCGGGCGCCGCCCCCAAGAGTTCCTGCAACGCGGGCCCCACGATCAAGGGCAGCATGAGGAGCTCGTAAATGTCGAAGGCAAAGCCGATCACGGCAATGAGGCAAATGAGCCATTGCGTGGACGTCAGCGGGGCTTGTGTCCCCGAACCAGTGTTCATGCCGTCTGTTATGCCACCCGAAACAAAAAAGCGACAAGCTTTATGCAGCGGACCCCAAAATCGGTGTATCCTGAAGGGGTCTGTCGTGTGGCGCAGGCTGCCCAGCCTGCCGTATCGCCGACTGCCAGTCGGCCCGGCGGGTGAAGAACGAGGCCCTTCCATGCTCTCCACGCGCCGGGTTCCCATCGACGCCCCGCAGGCTGGGCAGCCTGCGCTGCAGCAGACAGGGCTGTCTGCATTACCACGACACCTCGGTCACCGACATCCTCTGGATGCACCGCTGTAGTTCCGGTGCATCTGCTGGTTGTCGGGGCGCGCCGTTCACGGCGCTTCCGCTCACGCCAACCTGCCGCGGTGATCTCCTCCCGCTCCTTGGACCGCCCTGGGTGAATGCCTTCGCCGTGGCAGCACCCTCGCCCGTTGAACCTGCCATGCCCCTTTTTAGACACGCCTTGAAGCGGCGTGAACGCTACACCCCGGCGCTGCTGCGCGCATCACCGACAACCTGTGGATGCACTGCCCCAAAATCACGATGCCCGGTGGCGAGTCCTGAGCCGCGGAGGAAGTCCGACCGCGCAGGGGTGATCAGCCCCCTCCGTGTCTTCGTGCCTCCGTGAGAAGCCACGCGAAAGCACGTTTCGCGATCTCATCGCGAAGTCCGACCGGTGATGGAGAGAACGGGATGGGGAGAACGAGGCCAAGTCTCACTTGTTGACAAATAGATCTGTCGACCGTTTCGGGATTGGATGTCGGCAACGGGTTTACCGAGGATATCCCTCGGCCAAGGCGGGGCTTACCGAGCAGTTTGCAATTGGGGCGACGAGTTCGAGGATGGATGACTGCAAAGAAACAAATGTCACCATCTTCCAGTCCCTTTTCACTGCGTGCTGCATTCTTCGGGGATTCCATGGTCGTCCATCCCACGGCTTTCCTTTGTGCGTTTAGAGTCCTCAGTTTCAGAACCCAGGGGGATGCCTGTCACAATCATTGGAGGTGGACATGATCGAAGGAGAAAATATTGCCCGACACCGCCGAACACTTTTTGCAGCAGGTCCGAGGCGCGAGCCACGGGGTTCCTGCGAATCTGCTCGTCCTGCTCGGCATTTTGGACAAAACAAGCCGTGGAGCGTTTTGCGGGTGACATCTTCGTCGAAGTCGGGCGTCTGCTAGCCCAGGAACCCGCCGTGGAGTGCCCGCAATCCGCCACCTTTGCGATCGGCCATCTGCATAGAGGCGGCGGTGACGCCGGTCTTTGTTGTCGCGGCTTTCACTTTGGGAGAAAGCGGGTGTGAAGATCAGGGCTACGACCGAACGGTGCGTAGCAAGGTCTAGGATTCGTAAGTCTGCCCATTTGCAGTGCGACGATTTCGACGCAGGAACATGACTGTACCCTGCCCCAGGGTCCGGGAACGTTAGAATGGTCTCTTGTCCATTACAGCCGGTTGGGAAGCCCACCGGTTCCGATCCTCGAACAACTCCCCCTGGAACGACTGGAAATTCAGCGTTGTTCAAGGCGGTCTGAAGAGCTTGGGTTAAGCCGCCCAAATTTAAGTGGACCTTTCATGGCTGAGTGATCAAGGACCCTTGTCGCTCATCTGGCCGCTGAGGTTTCGGCGGCCACGATCTCCTCCCATGACGGCGCACGCCAGATCTGAAGGCCGCCGTAGCCCGAACAGACCAAGACGTTTCCACTATCCAGAAATCTCAATCTACCTAAGTACCCGGTGGGAGTCTTCAAATTCAGTAGCTGTAGTCCAGACACGAAGTCGAAAACCCTAACGAATCCCTCGCCCGCAGCCGCGGCGAGTCGGGTTGCCCGCTTATCGAACTCAACGGATCCCCAGGAATTCAGGGCGCGGTAGGACGTGCGCTCTTGTTTCGTCTTCAGATCCCAGACTTTCACTCGTCCGTCCATTCCGGAAGTGACAAGCGTGCTATTATCCGGGACAAACCTCGCGTCGCTTACTGGCCCACGATGAGTCTCAGACATCCTGACCTCATGCGGGGAAAGATTGGGTGGAGTGGAATGGAATTGAGACCAAGAGGGACATTTTCGACTTTCAAGGATGGGGGTGGTGGCGGTGAATAGGT
>Ga0194131_10002349_pt1 | contig 31167 bp, 32 predicted proteins | sample TA2KigO120mmetaG_FD_148631 | JGI IMG/M metagenome (GOLD analysis project Ga0194131, IMG submission 148631) | Freshwater microbial communities from Lake Tanganyika, Tanzania - TA2015053 Kigoma Offshore 120m | ecosystem: Environmental > Aquatic > Freshwater > Lake | place: Tanzania: Lake...
GGCTCCAAGGTCAGCGACAGGGGCAGGTCAATCCGGCGCGGCGGATAGCAGATAGTGTCGGAGCAGGCCTGGAACGCGCAGGTCAGCGTGAGGGTGAGGTCGCCGCGGGCCCCCGCCACGCGGAAGCGCGGCAGCACGTCGTTGAGCGCGTCCCGCGCCACCCCGGTCGATCGCCTCGCCCCGGGTGAGCTGGCCGCCCTCAAGCGGCGCGACCACCCGCTCCATCACCGTCAGCCGTCCCAACAGCATCAGCTGCGGCCGCCCGTTCCGCAACCGCTCGCGGTACAGGTCCAGAAACGTCTCCGCTAGCCGCCCCATCGGCACCGTCGCCGCACCCTCGGCGACAAACCCCGTTAGCGCCTGCCCCAACGCGATCTTGTAGGTCGCCGTGTTCAGCCCATACAGGATGATCGCGCGCCAGTAGTCCGCCGGCTGGAACGACGACGCAGGCATCGCTCACGCTCCCGACGCGGCCGCCGCCGCGTCGGTCCGCCCCGTAGTGTCCGCGCCCATCGACCGCTCGTCAAGCCGGTGATGTGACGCCTGCCTCGTGGGCCCTGCTTACCGGCCATACCTGTTTCACGCAGGTGTTGTTCGAGTACTGCGATCCCGTGCTCGCCCAAACTTCGGGGCGGCAGGGCGCATGATGGAACCTGCCTGCTGCCTGGTCGGCGATACGTGTTAGCGGCATAACTGGCTGACGATCGGGCGATCGATTTCGGCAGCGTTGGTTGTTGACATCGGTCGACGTGCTGCGGGGGCGCTCGGCCGCGCGCGGCTAGGCCGTCGCGGTTCGCCCGCTGTAGACGGCGCGCTCCGATTGGTACGATGCGCGCGTGCACTGGTCATCGATGCTGGCACACCTGGCACGCGCGCATCGGGTCGCACTCGGGTACATCGCCGTCGGCGCGGCGGTGACACCGGCCGTCTCCGTCCCCGCCGTCGGCGGTGGATCGGGCCGGAGTTCGGCCGCGCGTACCGCGTGATCGTCGCCGAGGGCGAAGCCCCTCCTCTCGCTGGAGCGCCGAGGAGACTTCACCGAGTTCCGCCGTCAGGCAGGCGAGAATCTGAAAGGCGGTCCAGTAGCCGCAGTTCGCTCGGTTCCACTGTCCACGGATTCCTGAGCGCGACCCAGCTCCCACTGTGTGCTGCGCGAGTGGCGAAGTGGGCGGGGCGCGGGGTGCGAGCCGCGGGGAGGCATGCTGGCGACCGCGTCAGCGGCCATCGCGGTTGAGCAAGTACTCAGGAAAATCGACGCTCGCCAGGGCGATCAACTCCTTCTCGACCGCGGCGACGGAGCCCACCAGGCCCGAGGGGCCGCGCTGGCCCGCCCGCCACGAAACGATGGTGACGTAGACCGGCTCGCGTAGCCGCGGGTGCGCGGTGTCGGCGAAGAGCGTGTTGGCCCAGCGTTTGTATCGCGCTTCCGGGGCCTTGTACGCCGGACCTCCGAAAATCGCGTGGCTCCGGTCACCGATGTGATAGGCCAGCCCGTACCCCCAGCGGCCGAAGGCGTGGTGGTTGCGCGCGATGTTGGCGAGGTTGTAGCTCAGCTCGTTCCGTACCCCGCGCCGCTCGGCCTTGCCGACATAGAGCGGGAGAGTGCCGGTCGGACGCCGCCAGTGCATCACGTAGAGCACGCCGAGCCAGTCGGGGTCGGCGAGACCGGTCTCGACGGTGTCGATCATGAGCGCGTCGAATTCGGGATGTCGTCTGAGTTTGTCGAGGCTGCCCCGCCGAAAGACCGCGACGTTTCCGTCTTCCTCGAGGAATAGGGGTGCGCCGCGGCTCGCGTGCGTGGACATCCAGGCAGACAAGAGGCTCACCGGCCCACCCCCTCCCGGTTGAGCAGCGTGCGCGCAAACGCATCCTGCGCGAGGGCGACGAGCTGGTACTCGACCGAGCCGACGGACGTCGGGAAGCCGGGGATCGGCGGCGCGATGATGGCGTCCTGGGGGACGACCATCAGGTGGATGGGGCGCCGAGCGGATCGGAACGACTCGATCCAGCGTGCGTAAGGGCCACCTCTGCCGAGGAGCGCGCGGCGAAGCCCAGGGAGATGGCCGTTCGCCCATCGCAGCGCCGGATAATCTGACTTCCCGACGTACAGGGGCCGTGGCTGCTCGAGCGGTGCACCAGAGCAGACGAGATAGACGTGTGGCTGATGGCTGCCACGGCGGAGCCGATCGATCGCCTCGTCGGGCACGGCCACTCCTGAGGCGCTATCGACGAGGAGCGCCGCGGACCGGCCCACGGCGTGAAGGGAGATCCAGAGCCAGAGGAGGGTTTGCTTCGCGGCCGCGTCGGTATGCATCGCCTGGCGGCGGTAGGGTACTCCCTGCGGATCGCAGGGTGGATGGCCGCACCGAGCAGCGAATCATGTACTGCCACGAGCGGCCAGCTCGAAGCGGCGGACCGGAATGTTGTCGGTCTCGGCGCGGCGCGAACTGGAGTGCCACGTGCACTCTTCCCCTGCCTCCGGGCAAGTACAGCGCCATCTGCCAGGAGAGCGAATCGCGTGGGCGAGGGCATCGGCACCCGGCTCGGTGCGCCGCCACCCGAAGGCGGGCATTGCGCCACTCTACAGCACGCCTCTGTAGCGTCGGGCGCGAAAATCGAGGGACGGAGTCGTCCGCGTGAAGTGCCTGGAAGCTCTAGCTATCCCTTCACTGCGCCGGCCGATAACCCACGAATCAGGTACTGCTGAAAGAAAAGGAATGCCCCGGCCACCGGCAGCGTCGTCATCACCGCACCAGCCATCACCTTGCCCCAATAGACGCCCGACTCACCCATGACGAACATCCGCAATAGCACCGGCAGCGTCCGCACGTCGTCGCCCGAGGTGAACATGAAGGCGAACAGGAAATTGTTCCACGACGCGATGAACACGAAGAGTGCAGCGGCGACCACCCCTGGCACCGCCAGTGGCAGCGCGACCCGCAGCATCGCGCCGACGCGGGTGCAGCCGTCGACCTGGGCGGCTTCTTCGAGCTCTCGCGGTAGCGAGGCGAAGTAATTGGTCAACAGCCAGATCGCGAACGGCACTGAGTGAGTGGCCTCAGCCAGGATCAGCGCCGGGTAGGTGTTCAAGATCCCAAGGGTGCGGAAGATCACCATCATGGGAACGAGCAGCAGGATGCCCGGCAGGAGGTAGATCAACAACAAGCTGACAATCAGCAGCCGCCGCCCGCGGAAGGTGTAGCGCGCGAACGCGTAGGCGGCCGTGATCGAGAGCGCGATCGACAGAGCCGTGACCGCCAAGGCGATCCCGACGCTGTTCACGAATGCCCGCCCGAATCTCACCACCTCGAGGATGCCGAAGAAGTTGTCGATCGTGAGCGTCGTCGGCACGTAGCGGATCGTCTGGGTGAACGACTGCGCCTCGGGTGTCAACGCGATGTTCACGATCCAGTAGAACGGACCGAGGACAAAGCTGAGCAAAAGCGCGCTGGCCAGCCACCGCCACCAGCCACGATGGCCGAGCAGACGACCGACCGACGTCACATCCACTCCCGCGACTGCTCGATCGAGCGGATGTAGAAGGCCGAGGCGACCAACAGGACGGCCGAAAGCATGATCACCATCGCCGAGGGGTAGCCGAGCTCGAGCTGGCTCCAGGTCAGGATGAAGCTGTAGACCGCGATGGTGTAGTTGTTGTAGCCCGGACCGCCGTTCGTCATGAGGAAGATCAAGTCGATGCTATGGGATAGCCAGATCATCCGCAGCAGCAGCAGCAGCAGGATGGTCGGCAGCAGCAGCGGCAGCGTCACGGTGCGGAACCGCTGCCAGGCGCCGGCACCGTCGATCCTGGCCGCCTCGTAGAGGTCCTCCGGGATCGCCTGCAGGGCAGCCAGCAATGTGATGGCGAAGAATGGGAAGCCGGCCCAGATCGTCGCCGTCGAGAGGACCACGAACGAGGGCAGCGGCTCGCCGATCCAGGCGATCGGTTCGACGATCGCGCCCAGCCGCAAGAGGATGTCGTTCACGACGCCGTAGTTGGCGTCGACCATATACCGCCAGATGATCGCGACGACCGCGCCCGGCACGACCCACGGCACCAGGATCCCCGCGCGCACCGCGGCACGCCCGCGAAACGCGGAGTTGAGGAGCAAGGCGACCGGTAGCGCCAGCGCCATCTGACCGCTCGCATTGACGATGACCCAGCGAACGGTCTGCCCGAGCGCTATGACGAAGATCTCGTCGTCGAACGCGTTGACGTAGTTGGCGGCGCCGACGAAGCGCATGGTCGCCATGCGGATCATGTTCGCGTTGGTTGTGCTGATCTGAACCGCGTAGAGAGCCGGGTAGACGGTCACGATCAAGACCAGCACGACCGCCGGCGCGATCAGGATGTACGGCAGAAGGTCGATCCGAGCCCGGCGGGCCCGGACGACCTCGATCCCCGCGACCGCCGGGCGCGCCGACGTCGACACGCGGCCTACCCCTTACGAAGGACGTCAGCCAGGTTCTTGCAGAACCGCTCGGCGTTGACTTCGTTCTTGACTAGTCGCTGCAGCTCAGGACCCCAGCGGTCCGCCATCTTCGGCCAGTTCGGGTGCCAGCTTGGGAACTCGCCCCAACCTGGCTGGCTGTCGAGCGCGGCCTTGTAGAACCGGTTCTCCTTGAAGATCTTGTCGTCGAGCAGCGACTTCATGATCGGTCCGGAGCCGCGCTCGTACATGAACAGCTTCGCCTGCTCGGGCTCGCCAAGGAAGGCGGCGACCTGCCAGCCCTCGTCTTGCTTCTTCGACGTCGCGTACAGGATCGAGCCCTCGACGCCCGTCGACGCGAAACGGCCCTTCTTGCCCGAGGGGATCGGCGTCGCCGAAACCTTCTCCTTCAAGACAGCTTCCTGGGTCTTCCACGACCAGAGACCGTGGTGGAGCAGCGCGAGCTTGCCACCCTGCAGCCCAGCGAACAGTTCCGGGAAGCGATCGGTCAATGCGCTCGGCTGCGTGACCTTGTGCTTGTTCACCAGGTCGACGTACCACTGCACGCGGTCGATCGCCTCCGGTGAGTCCAGGTCGACCGAGTTATCCGGCTTGACGAACTCGACGCCATCGCCCTTGAGGTAGAGGCCGATCTGCTGGCCGAGGCTGCCGCCGTCGCCGCCCCGGAAGCCGAAGCCGTATCGGTCGGGTGGCTTGTTGAGCGCCCTGGCGACCTCGAGCATCTGGTCGAGCGTGTCGGGCGGCTTGAGCTTCGCCTCCTCGAACCAGTCTGCCCGGTAGTAGAGGTACGGGACCAGGATCTGATTCGTCACGATCCCGATCTGGTCTTGCGGCCGGCCGCCCTTCGAGAGGCGCTGGATCGCCGGGAGCCAGTCCTCGAACGTCTTCCACCCCTTCAGCCGGGATTCGAGTGGAACGATCATCTTGGCATCGTAGTACTCGGGCAGCCAGCCGCCAGTGCCGTGGGTCACATCTGGCATGCCGGCGTTGGCGGCGAACGCCGTCAGCAGCTTCTTCCGCTGATCGGCGACAGTGACGATCAGGTCGGTCCGGACCGCGATGCTCGGGGTCTTCTCCTGGAACTTCTTCAGCGAGTCGGTGTGTAGCGAGGCCTGGTACGGGTCGTCGGCCCAGAACCAGAACTCGACGACCGTCTGTCCCGGCTTGGTGACTGGCGCGGCCGGCTTCGGCGCCTCGGTCGGCACGGCCGCGGTCGGCTTGGTCGGGGCGGCCGCCGGAGCGGCGGTTGGTGGCGCCGGGGCTGGCGCGGCTGGCTTCGATGGTTCAGGCGGCTTCGGCGTGGGCGTTGGCAGGCCGCCACCACAGGCGGCCAAGATCGCGGCCAGGCCGAGCGCGCCGAGTGCAACCAGACGGCGGCGGCTTAGCTGTTGCACCGGTTGCCTCCTTCTTCTTCCTTCGTGCCTACAATATACTCGACGAACGGCCGCTCCGCCGTGCCTCCGACGGCCTAGCAGGGCGTTGAAGAACCGCTCGTGAGAGCGGTCGCGGCGGATGGTCGGGCCGCTGGCTGGGGGCTTGGAGCGGGTGGGGTGCGCTGGCCCGAGGCTGGCCGATCCGCCCCGCACGCTTGGCGCGTGGCTCAGGCCGCGGCTGGGTGGCGGATGGTGCCGCTGGCGCTGGCCGGGCTGGCGCTCGGAGGAAGCGACATGGCCGCCTACGGCTACATGTCCCGTCCCGGCGCACCCTGGGGTCCGCCGCCAGCCGACGGCTCGGTCGCCTACGAGCCAGGCAGCCTCGAGCGCGGCCACGCCGTCGTGACCGTGTCGACGCCGACGCGCATCCAGGACGCGGAGTCGACGCGGCGCAGCTCCAGGGCCTCGGCCGCGTCTTCCGCCACACCGCGACTTACGAGTCGACAAGCCGAGGCGCGACGTCGGTCGCGCAGGCCGCGGTGCTCCTGCCGACGCGACCGGGCGAGACGCCGCACCTGTGGAGCGACGCGCTCGCGGGCTGGTGGCCGTTGACGCCGAGGGGGAGCAGCTCAGACGGGTCGAGTTGCCGGATGATCTTGCGGGCCACCTAGTCTCCCCCTCCCGCTTCGTTGGTCTGCTGCCGTCGATATCGCGCCCGCCGCACTTAACGTAACGCTTCAGCATGCCGGCGGTGGTTGGCGCGGTTGGCGCACGATCGCGAGCAGTACACGCGTCACGCCACGCCGACGAACGAGCGCCCATAGATTTGCTCGGTCCTGCGGTGTAATGGTCACGATCTGGTCGAAACCGCCGTTGAGGAGCCGATACGGCTTGCAAGTGGGGTAGACTCGACCACCCGACGGGGCGAGGATCGCGTATCCACCTTCGCCCCGCGTCTCGATCAAGACCTTGATCTTGTCCTCCGGGTCCGACATCTCGTCGGGGAGCTTCGGCCGCCGGGCGAGCGTGGGGTTGATCACGATCTCCTCGCAGCGGTAGAGCCAGTGCACGCTCCCGCCGGGCGTGTCCTCCAGGTAGCCGGCCTCGATCCGTTCGATCAGGTCACCGAGGCCGACCGCCGTGGCCGCGTCCTTGAACAGGGTGTACGCGGTCGGATCGTCGAACTCGAACAACTCCAGGTTGCGGCTGATCCGGCCGCAGACGACTCCAACGCCCGAGGACCCGCCCTCGACGTACCATCGACGCATCTGCTCAGGGGCCGGGCGCTTCGATTGCCGCTCTTTCCACTTGACCAGCGGCGCCTTGCTTCCGTCCTCCTTCGGAGGGAGGACGCAGAGGCCCGGCCAGCCTACGGCGAGGGCCTCTTTCAGAACGGTGGTGCTTGTTGGTTCACGACCAACGTGACCCGAGGCAGGTAGCGCCGCCCCGCACAATCCCCATCGCAGTCCATCCAGGAGGGGGGCGGTTGCGCAGAGCGGCCTCACCGATCGAGAGGCCTACCGCATCGCTGACAGTAGTCACGGTGAAACTCGCTCGGCCGGTCCGCCGACGTGCCAGAACGGTATTGCAACCCGCCGCCTGGTGAGCGTCGTACCACCATGACGGAGTAGTGACAGATAGACTAACCTCAAAATGGCTGGCCAATACCAGGACCATGTGGTAGATCGGTGGGTAGAGACATCTCAATTCCTTGTCGCGCAGGCCGTTCGGTGGGTGGCGATCCAGCCGAACGGCCTGTTGATTTTCCGTGATGCAACAGAGTCGACGTGGGTGCAACACGATGGGTGAAATACCTTCGATGTCGACGTCTGCGAGTGTGGTCGCCCACATAGAACTGACCCAGTAGCGACCACTTGGAATTGACCCACCCGTAGCCGGTGTTCTCTGCTGACTCCATCGAAATGCCCGGAGGGACCGAGCACACAGGCGCTTTTCTGTTGTGATCAACTGCGATCGCTCGCGAGCTAAGAGACGCTGCTACCAGAGCCAGAATCGATCCTATTGACCAACTCTCCGCTTGAAGCCTGGAGATGTATGCCAATACTTCTGCTACCGTGATCAGTCCCCGATCCCCGATCTTTAATCTACCTATGGTGCGGTTGGCTACGAGCCTCTTGGCTGTGGTCGTCCCGACGGACAGAGAATGAGCGAGGTCACTAACGTCATACAAGATCTTAACTATATTAGTGCTCCAATAGCACGCGCCAGGCCGCTTGGTTGGCTTGCAGTCTGCTGCATCTACGCGGCCTATAACGTACTTGCCAGGCCCAATTTACGCACGGCGGCTACCTCGAATCAAATAGGTAAGCGCGATACTCTGCGGTTGACGCAACTTTTCAGAAATTCTAATAACGACCGCGCACACCGCTCCCCCATGCGTGGGCCGGCCTTTCTTGATTTCTATGGAATCGTCAATCCGTCCGGCGTGGGGTGGGAGCGCGTGTTGCGTTAGATCCCCGGGGTGGGCGTGACCATCCCCGGCCGGTACGATGCTACCAGGGCCCCGCGGTCGGCTAGCGGCGGTGGGATGGTCGGCCCCGTGCAGACCGTCAGGAAATTCGCGACCAACTGCTCCGCCTGAGCCCGCAGGGCTCCGGCCTTCGCCGCGACGCGGCGCTTGAGGCCGGGGACGTCGACGAGCGGATCGTCGTCCGCGCCATGCAGCCACCCGGCCAGGATCGCCGGTGTGACCTCGGGGTGGAACTGGAGACCGTAGGCTCGTGTGCCGAAGCGGAACGCCTGGTTGGCGCAAGCGGCCGAGCTCGCGAGCGCGACCGCGCCGCCGGGGATCGCAAACGTGTCGTGGTGCCACTGGACGACCTCCAAGCCACCGGCGAGCCCGGCGAACAGTGGGTCGGCTCGGCCCGCCTCGGTGAGACGGACACGGACAAGACCGATCTCGGTCGCCTTGCCCACGTGGATCGGCGCGCCCAGCGCCTTGGCGAGCAGTTGCCCGCCAAGGCAGACGCCGAGCACCGGCTGGTCCGCAGCGAGTGCCCTTTCGATGGCGCTGTTCTCTTCCTGGAGCCATGGGTGCTCCGCCTCCTGGTAGACGTTCATCTCGCCGCCCAGGCTCAGGAGCGCGTCGTAGACCAGCGGGTCCGGGATCGGCTCTCCCCGTTCGAGCCGGACGAGGTGCAGGCCCGCGCCGCGCCGCTCCAGCGCTTCGCCCAGGTAGCCTGGACCGTCCAGCGGTTCGTGCTGGAGCACGAGGACGCGCAACCGCTACTCCAGCGGAGGCCGCCGGTGGGCCCACGGACGGGCCGCCTCGAAGGCGGCCGCCGCGCGCAGCACCAGTGCCTCGGCGTAGCGCCGGCCGACGATCTGTAGGCCGACGGGCAGCCCATCCGCCCAGCCGGCCGGCACCGAGATGGCCGGGTTCCCCGTCAGGTTGAACGGGAAGGTGAACGGGAACCACCCGATCGGCGAGGCGGTCGCACGGCCGGCGATCTCCCTCGGCGGGTAGGGCGCGTCGATCGGGAAGGGGGGGACCGCCAGGGTGGGTGTGAGCAGTAGGTCGTACCGCTCGAAGAAGCGGCGCACCGTGTGCCACAACTCGGTCCGCCGACGTTGCTGCCGCTCGTAGTCGATCGAGGAGATCCCGTCAGCCAAGTGCATGCGCTCGACCAGCACCGGGTCCATCTGCTCGGCCCACTCGGCCAAGTACTGACCAAGCGACGCCGCCCGCATCGGCGCGGTCAAGGCGCGGAACATCTCGTCGGGGTCGCTGAAGTCGGGGCAGGCCTCCTCCAACGCGCAACCGAGGCCGGCGAAGCTGCGCGCGGCAGCGCAAGCCACGCCCGCCACCCGGGAATCGACCGGCGCGTAGCCGAGATCGGGCGTCCAGGCGACGCGCAGCCGGCCGAGAGGCTGGTCGCAGGCGGCAAGGAAGTCCTCGCCGGGGGCGGGCAGCGAGATCGGATCGCGCTCGTCCGGCCCGCTCATCGCCGCCAGGAGGAGAGCGGTGTCGCGGACCGTGCGCGCCATCGGGCCGATGACGGCCATCGAGTTCCAGCCGTTCGGCGACGGGTACGAGGGAACGCGGCCCGGGCTCGGCTTCAGCCCGACCACCCCGCACGCCGCAGCCGGGATGCGGATCGAACCGGCCAGATCGCTCCCCTCGGCCAACGGGGCCAGCCCGGCCGCCAGCGCCGCCCCCGCGCCGCCGCTGGAGCCGCCGGCGACCATCGCCGTGTTCCAGGGGTTGCGCGTCGCGCCGAAGACGCGGTTGTCGGTCACCCCCTTGCAGCCGAACTCGGGGGTGTTCGTCTTGCCGACCACGATCGCGCCCGCCGCCTTGAGCCGCTCGACGACGGCGGCGTCCTCCGCGGGGACGTGGTGCTCGAAGATCCTGGAGCCGAATGAGGTACGGATACCGGCCGTCGGGGTCAGGTCTTTGATCGAGACCGGGATCCCGTGCAGCAGCCCCAGCGGCTCGCGCCTCGCCACGCGACGCTCGGCCTCCCGCGCGGCTTCCCGGGCATGGTCGGCCGCGACGGTGCAGTAGGCGTTGATGCGCGGGTTGACTGCGTCGATGCGCGCCAGCACCGCGTCGACAAGATCGACCGGCGACACCTGACATTCGCGGATCGCCCGGACCAGCTCAACGGCCGGGGTGTAGCAGAGCTCGTGCGTGTTCAGACTCGGGCTACCCGCCGGCGAGGACCCGACGGGGGTTGTCCACCAGGATCGCCCGGATCTGCTGCTCGGTAAGCCCGAGCGAGCGGAAGTGGGCCAGCGCACTCTCGAGGATGTGGTCGAACCCGAAGCCGCCGTACTTCTTGAGCTGGATCTTGAAGCAGACGTCCTGCGCGACTACGATGTGCTCTAGGTAGCCGTCCTGGACGAGCGCGGCGATCTTCTCGGCCCTGTCCCAGTCGGTGGAGAAGACCCGGTTGGGGCCGGCCCGCTTGCCGTACGTGTAGAAGTCGTAGTGGCCGAAGGTGTCGAACGCCAGGTAGGCGCCCATCTGGGCGATCTCCCTGTGGTAGGAGAGTGGACAGCGCGCGTCCAGGTCGACGTGGCAGATGATGATCCGCCGCGGGTCGGCGCCCTCCTCCTTGGCGATCTCGATCACCCGCTGCGCGGTGCGGCCCCACATCGCATGGTGAATCGACAGCGCGACGCCGGTGATCGCCTGCGCGCGCGCTGCGGCGCGGAGAACCTTCTCCTCGCCCGGCGTGACGGGATCGCCGGTGCCGATCTCGCCGATGATCCCCGCCCGCACCCCGCTCGTGCCCACCCCGATGCTCACGTCCCGGACCAGTTCGTCGGCGATGTCCTCGACGCTGCGCTCCTTCAGCTCGGGTGGGTGCCGCTCGTCGACGTAGTAGCCGCAGCCCATCACGACGTTCAGCCCGGTCCCGCGCGCGATCGCCCGCAGCGCTGCTGGGTCGCGTCCCAGCCCAATCGGCGTCTGGTCGATCACCGTCTGGCCACCGGCCCACTTGAAGAACGAGAGCTCGCGCATCGCCTCCTCAGGATCGATGCGGTGCGAGTTATCGAGCTGCTCGTAGCCGAACTTGCGCGCCCAGCCGAGCGTCTCCATCCGCAGCGGGCTCTCGCCGATCGCGCGCCGGGACAGGTCCTCCTCGATCGGTTTGTGGTGCCAGTCGCCGTTGAACAGGATGTGCTCGTGGATGAGCGTGATCCCCAGGTCGCGGGCGTGAACCGGGCCGGTGACAGTCATGACGTCCATCGTTTACCTCGATCGGTGTCGCGGGATAGGCTCCGATCCTGCGCTCAGGCGGGGTCGACCAGGGCGTCGGTCAGGGCAAGCGCCTCGTCCACGATCCGCAGCCCGCGATGGAGTTCCTCCTCGGTGACACAGAGCGGTGGGTAGAGCCGCAGGACGTTACCGCCGACCGGCGCGATCAGGCCATGGTCGAGCAGGTGCTTCTTGAAGCCGTCGAGGACGCTCGGGATGGCCACGTTGCGTGGCGCCAGCGGCGGCACGAGTGGCTCGCGCGTCCGTTGGTTCTTGACCAACTCGACCCCAGCCATGATACCCAGGCCGCGTACCTCGCCGACCGACGGGTGCCTCTCCGGGAAGTGCCGCAGTTCGGCCAGCAGCACCTCGCCCAGCCAGGCCGAGCGCTCGACCAGCTTGTCCTCGCGGAGCGCCTCGATCACCGCGATCGCGGACGCGAAGGCGAGTGGCTGGCCGCCGTTGGTGAAGCCGAAGGGGATCACGGTCTCTCGGAAGTGGGCGGCGACGCGGTCGCTCACCACGACCGCGCCCAGCGCGGCATAGCCCGAGTTCAGCCCCTTGGCGAGGGTCATCATGTCTGGCACGACGTTCCAGTGGTCGCAGGCGAACCACTTGCCGGTCCGGCCGAAGCCAGTCACGACCTCGTCGAAGATGAGCAGCACGCCGTGGCGGTCGCACACTGCCCGCAGACTCGCTAGGAACCCGGGCGGCGGCATCGCCACGCCGTCGCCCACCCGGATTGGCTCGAGGATAACCGCGGCGACGTCGTTGGCGCCCTCGAGCTGGATAATCTGGTCTACCTGGTCGGCGTCCTGCTCGAGGACGTGGACGACGCCGGGGATGCCGAGACCGGCGGCGTGACGGCCGGTGCCGCCGCTGACCGAGTGAGCGCCGTAGGTCGCGCCGTGGTAGCCGCGGTAGAAGCTGAGGATCTTCGTTCGGCCGGTGCACAGGCGGGCGAGCTGGATGGCGGCCTCGTTGGCCTCGCTGCCGCCGACGACGAAGTAGCTCTGGTTCAGGTCTCCGGGTGCGATCCCGGCGATGAGCTCGGCCAGCCGGGCCCGCGGCTCGCTGAGGTAGACCGGCGAGACGTAGCACAACTGCTGCGCCTGCGCGACGATCGCGTCGACGACCCGCTGGTCCTGGAACCCAAGGTGGACGTTGCAGAGCTGGGAGGAGAAGTCGAGATACTCCTTGCCGTCGGCGTCCCAGAGCGTACAGCCCTTCGCGCCCACCATCACCGGCGCGGCGAGCTTAGACTGGGATGCCCACGGGTGGAGAACGTACCGCTTCTCCTTCTCGAGGACCGCGGCGCCGTCGACGCGCTCCCGGGTAATGGCCATATGGTGTCAAACCTCCTCCGTGTAGAAGGGCCGCTCAGTCCATGTCCGCGGTCGCGAGTGTGCTGGCGATGGTGTCCATGTGGACCACGAACTCCGCCGTGATCGAGATTTTTCGGTGCAGAGGCGGGTTGGGATCAATGTACTTCGAGTTCTCCCAATGACCGTCGTCGTACTGCTCCGCCACGAACCAGTCGCCCATCCGGATCGTCCAATCCCGGTAGATCGGCTCGCGCGTCACCGCGTGCAGTAGCCCGCCGCCCCAGGCGCTCTTGCAGACCTGCTTGGTCTCGAATTGCCGCTGTGTCGAGTTCATCGAGAAGGCCTGGTACTGACGAGCGAGGTCGAGCCAGCCAGGATCGTCGGTGGCCAGGTGGAGACGGATCAGGAACGCGGCGGCCATGCCGCCGTTGTAGTGCATCTGCTGGACGTCCTGGCTCTCGTTGACGTAGTGTCGCCGATCCGTGCCGGCCGGTACCTCGATCGCGAGGCCGCCGCCGCGGGTGTAGATCGTGTACAGCCGTTCCGGCAGCTCGGGCTGGGCCGCCCAAAGCCGCTCGATAGGTCCGACGGTTAGAGCGCTGCGATTCGCCCCTCGACCCGCACAACCTTGCCCTGCCGTGCTCGATGCGGTGCGCTGGTCACATTGGTGTCGCGAGAACCGCACGGATCGACCTGGTATGTCTGTAGTGATTTGTCTGGCCGGGCTGGGCAGCGGCCCGGGACCTGGATCGGCTACCCGGGAAGCGGGAGCGTGACCACCGCGCCCGAGGAGTTCGAGACATACGCGGCGAGGATGACCTCGACCGCGCGCTTGCCGTCGATGCCGGTGCACCGCGCGGGGGTGCCGTCTCCGATCGCGCTCGCGTAATCGGCCCACATCCGTCCGAACGCCTGGTGTCTCAGGTCGTCCTCCGCAATCGGCACTTCGTGCATCGCGGAATCGCCGAAGAAACGCGGTGAGATCGCGCGGACGCTAGCGCTGCGGCGCGGATCGCCCGGGAACGAACCGACCGTCACATAGCCGTCCGTTCCGTGGAGAGTGATCGAATGATCGAACGGACCGTGCGCGGTAGTGAACGTCGAGGTCATGGCACCGATCGCGCCGCTCGCAAACTGGAGTGTCACCACCGCGGAGTCCTCGGCGGCCATCGGCACGACCTTCTTCTCGGAGAACAGGCAACTGACCCGATGGACTTCCCCAACGAGGTAGCGGAGCGCGTACGCCGCGTGAACGGCCTGGGTGATGAGCACGCCGCCTCCGCCGCGATGATCGATCATCCACGGTTGTCGTCCGACGATTGTCCCGGCGGGCTCAAAGCCGTTCGTCTGGGCGATGAGGACCTCACCAATCGCACCGGAGACCACGATCTCTTTCACCTTCTCGTACGCGCGGCTGTAGATGCGATTCTGGACCGCGAACAGGTGCCGCCCGTGCCGCTCGGCAGTGGCGAGCATCCGATCGCACGAGGTGATGGTCGTCCCGAGGGGTTTCTCGCAGACCACGTGCTTTCCCGCAGTCAACGCCTCGACCGTGAACCGCTCGTGGAGATCGTGGGGCAGCAGCAGGCCGACGCAATCGACCGTGCCGTCGGCCAGGAGTTGTTCCCAGGAGTCGTACAGGCGCGGAATGCCGAACGCGGTCGCTTTATCCTCGGCCCGCGCGCGGTCGCCATCCAGGATGCCCACGACCTCGATCGTTGGCTGTTCGGCCAATCCGGCCAGATGCCCTTGCGCCACGTTTCCCGCGCCCACCAGGGCAACCCGCACCACCAACGCCGCGACCTCCGGAATGTGTTCGCGCGCGCATCATACTGGCACAATGGTCTAGGAACGGCCAGAGGTGCAACCGCTTCGCATCGCGAGCGAAACGCGTCGCCTCCTACTGCGTATCCACGGGGAGGGTCCGCCTGCCGTGCCTCGACGGCCGTTCACACTATGTTGTGATTGCCCGGCGCCGCCACGGCGCACGATAGATGAGAGGGACCCCGCGCGATGAGCAATCCGCTCCCGGAGAAGGTGCACCATCTGGACCTGCGACCCGAGGAGTTCCGCACGCGTTTGGCGGACAGGCCCATCGGGTATCTGCCTCTGGGAACGCTGGAATGGCACGGCGAACATCTGCCGCTCGGTTCGGACGCGCTGATCGCGGCCGGTCTGTTCGCCCGCGCCGCGGCGCGTTTCGGGGGAATCGTCCTGCCGCCGCTCTTTCTAGGCCCGGACCGAAGCCGTCGCGCGGCGAGCGGAGAGACTCTCGTCGGCATGGAGTACGCCGATTCGACGACGCCACCGCGCCGACTGGATGGCGCGCTCTACTGGATCCCCCGCGGACTGTTCCTGCTCACCTGTGAGGCGATCCTTGCACAGGCGGTGAGGACGGGCTTCCGCGTCATCGTCGCGGATGGTCACGGTCCATCGCGCCGTGCCTGGGCCGACCACGCCGAGGGCTGGGAACAACAGTTCGGGATCAGACTCGTCTCAGTAACGCGCGACCTGGCTGGCCTCTGGCGCAGCCAGATGGATCACGCCGCCAGAAATGAGACCGCGCTCGTGCAGGCGCTGTGGCCCGATCTCGTCGATCTCGAGCGCCTCGAATCAGACCGCGCGATCTGGCCGCAGGGCGTGGCCGGCGAGGATCCGCGGGACGCGTCGGCCGCGCACGGCGAGGATTGCATCGAGGCGAGCCTGGACGCGCTTGGTGCTCTGCTCGATCGAATCGCGCCGCGGTGATGGATCCGCCGGGCCGCCGCGTCGCCAGAGCAACACCGCGCCGTGACGCCATCGCCCCGGCGGGCGCCGAGCCGGTTGCAGACGAGTCATCCGTATAGAAGGACAACCGCTCAGAAATAGAGACGCAGATAAGGACATCTATCATGTTGTCACGCTGTGGTGGGCGTGGGCTGATCCGCACACCGCTGCATCGCGACATTCACGGCAGGCGTACGATCGTCCCAGCATTGGCAGGGAGGCGTGCGATGAAGTACCGGCAGTTCGGGCGGACGGGGATCCGCGTCTCGGAGATCGGCATCGGCGGCTGGGGGATCGGCGGCATCCAGATGGTCGAAGGCGTGGCCAATTCGTACGGCCCGGCCGACGACGCGGAGGCGATCCGCATGATCCACTGGGCGATCGACCAGGGGATCAACTTCATCGATACGGCGCCACCGTACGGTTTCGGGCACAGCGAGGAGGTCATCGGTCTGGCGACGCGCGATAGACGCGACAAGGTCATCATCGAGACGAAGGCCGGAGAGCACTATCCCGATGGCAAGAAGACCTGGTCGTTCGCGCCGGCGTTCATCCGCCAGTCGATCGATGAGAGTCTTGCGCGACTCCAGACCGACTACATCGACAGCTTCATCCTCCACCTGCCGATGGATGGTGGCGTCTCTGTTGAACAGGCCCTCGCGGCGATCGACGCCGCTCAGGGCACCGGCAAGGTCCGGCTCGTGGGCGCGTCGATCTACGACAACGCGATGGGTGTTGATCTGATCCGGAGCGGCCGGGTGCAGGTGATCCAGCAGGCGATCAGCCTGCTTCAGTCTGGCGCGACCACCGATCTGCTCCCGGCCGCAGCGGATCACGGTGTGGCAATCGTGGCGCGACAGGCCCTGTTTCGCGGTTTCCTGACCGACGCCGTCACGCGGGACACGACCTTCCGGCGCGAGGACCTGCGCTCGAACACGCCGCGTGACGTGTTCCTCAGGCACATGGATCGGATCGACGATCTCACGTTCCTCTGGAGGGAAGGCCGTCGGCGGAAGATCGAGGCTGCACTCCAGTATGTCCTGGGTTTTCCGGCGGTGTCGACCGTGATCTGCGGCGCGATGAGTCGGACTGAGCTGTCCGAGTCCGTTGCGGCGGTCGATGCCACGCCGCTCACGCCCGCGGAGATGGCCCGGGTGGAACAGGTCCACGCCGGCAAGACAGCCGGTGCTCAACGATAATCTGTAATAACCCTCTACCAGCACAGAAAGATCTTACGAAGGGACTGCTCCGCCGAACCGTCCCGCGCGATTGGCAGGATGGAATCGGCTATGGAGGGCTGACCATGCGCCTGATCGCTCCGCTGGCTGCGATCGCCGGCGTGGGTTGCTCCCCGTCTGGCTGGCAGTCAGCCTACTCCCCTGCGCCACCATAGACGAGAGCCTCATTTCCTGTGGGTCACGGCGCTCAGTCCGTGATCTACCCCATCGCCGCGCCCGACCTCTGGTTGCTAGCCGATCGACTTCCGCCCTGCGCGCTGTTCCAATCCGGCGTGGTGTGGGTCATCGCGATTATTTGGGCTTATGCTCGCATTGCGTGACTATTACATCGTGTGGAACGCGTCACTGAGACGGATCTGAGGCGCGGCGACGGTCGCGATAGCGCGAGTGCGCGGGACGGGAAGCCACGCACCTTCGTCGCCGCAGAGTATCCCGCCGACCAGGATCGGTTCGTCGTCGATATCGCTCGGGGATTGCGTCGGTACGACGCCACCGGTTGAGGGACGCGCCGCGCTCGTGCTCCGACGGAATCGGGGTCATACCGACTCCTGATCGGTCCGTACCGGCCGGAGACGGGCGAGCGGCTTGCCCCCACGGCAGACTCGCCCGATCTTCGCGCCCGGGCCCGGACGGCGCTCGACCGCCGGTTCGGATGGGGCGCGGCACAGTACATCGAGGGAGATCGGGGCATCCTCGCGCGCATCCGCGTGGACCAATTACGCACCCTATCCCGTCAGTCGCACCGCCGGGATCACCCGTTCCACGAAACGCTGCAGCCGCTGGTAGTCGTAGGGGGCGCGATGGATCACGATGAAATGGGCGACGCCGACCGCAGCATATTCGTTCAGCATCGCCGCGGCGCGCTCCTCATCGATTGGGAGGAATTGGGTCCACACGGAGAGGCGAACCTGCTCCTCGAGTTCGGCACCGCGGTATCCCTCGCCAGCGAGACGCTCGCGCTCCTGGGCGATGAACGGACTGCCGAGCTTGACCCAGTTCGTGTAGGTGGACTCGGCCTCAAGCTCGGTACGGAGGAGGACGCCGATCTCGATATCGGAAGGATCGCGATCAACCGCCCGACAGTGTTCGTGGAGGACCGCGATCTTGTGCGCCATCTGGCTCGGGCTCGCCTCGCCGTTCCACTCATCGGCATACCGAGCCACCGCGCGCAGTGTGCGCTTCTCGCCCCCACCGCCGACAAGAAGGGGCAGCGGCCGCTGTACTGGCTTCGGCTCGCAGATCCCTCCATCGATCGTGAAGTAGCGGCCGCGAAAGTCGGTGCGCTCGTGCGTCAGGAGCGACCGTACGACGTGAAGGTACTCCTCTAGTCGGTCGACCCGCTCCCGCGGCGGCGGAAGCGGGATGCCATAGCCATCGTGCTCGACCTGCATCCATCCAGCGCCCGTGCCCAGGATGAGGCGACCATCCGAGATCCGATCGAGCGTCGCCGCCATCTTCGCGACGATGGCGGGGTGACGGAACGTCGCGCTCATTACCATTGGGCCGAAGCGGATGCGTCTGGTCGCGATGGCCATCGCTGACAGCACGGTCCATGCCTCCCAGCAGATGGCGGAGAGGTTGCCGGTGCCTCCATAAAAGTGGTCGGGGATCCAACAGGTGTCGTATCCGAGGTCATCGGCGGCCTGCCAGAAGCGCAACAGGTCGGGCCACTCCATTCCGGTACCGCCGGGAAACACGCCGTGACGCAGTTGCCGTTCAGTCACCTCTCCTCGCCCTCCTGGGCAGGAAGTATCTGGCACTCCCCGGCCCACCGTTGCCGGCCCCTAGGTGCGGACTCGCTGCCATTCGGGAGAACCGCGCGTAGAATGCGCCGGCGTCAGGAGGTGCAGGCGTGGCAAGTACACAGGTCGACGTGCGGGCAGACGTCCGCGTCCGCACGGATGCGCTGCGCGCGTTCGGGATCGAGGCCTTCGCGAAGGCCGGACTCGCGCCGGAGGGCGCGGCCGCGGTGACCGAGGTCCAGCTGGAGGCGCAGCTCCGCGGGCAGCCCACACACAACATGGGCGGTGTCCCGGGCTACGCGCGAAGAATGCAGGCCGGGCACATCAATACGCGGCCGAACATCGCGGTCGTGTCCGAATCCGCCTGTCACGTCCAGGTCGATGGGGACGCGGGTCCAGGCCAGTGGGTGAGCGTGGTCGCGATGGGTCACGCGATCCGCAAGGCGAAGGAAGCGGGCGTGGGCGTCGTCGCCGTGAAGAACAGCCAGCACTTCGGAGCCGCGGGCCACTACGCGTGGATGGCCACGCAGGCCGATGTGATCGGACTCTGCACGACGAACGGCGGTCTGGTTCTCGCGCCGTGGGGAGGCGTTACGCCGACCTTCGGCAATAACCCTCTCGGCGTGGGTGTGCCGACCGGCACCGCGCACCCGATCGTTCTCGATATCGCGATGAGCGTGGTCGCGCAGGGGAAGACCTCGCTGGCGATTGCCGAAGGGAAGCCCATCCCCCTCGGGTGGCTGATGGATAAGCGCGGCCGCCTCACGACGAATCCGGCCGATTTCGCGGAGGGGCTCGGCGTGCCCATCGCCGAGCACAAGGGCTATGGCCTCGCCCTGATCATGGAGGTTCTTGCCGGTGTCCTGACTGGCGCGGGGTTCGGCCACGATCACGCTCGGGAAGGTGCGCGCGGCAGCGGGCGGCCGCCGGAGAGCGGTCACTTCTTCCTGGCGATCGACCCACGCATGTTCATGCCGATCGAGGAGTTTCGCGCTCGGGCGGACCGCATGGTGGCGATGATCAAGGCCTCGGAACGGGCCGAGGGAACGCGCGAGATCCTCATCGCGGGGGAGATCGAGATGCGGAATCGCGCCTCCAATACCGCCGCGGGGTCGGTGCCGGTACTGCCGTCCACCTTCCGGGCACTGCGGGAGTACGCCGCCGACGCCGGACTGACGACGGATCTGACCCCGGTCTGAACGACTAGGATGACGGCGCGATTTCGCCAGGAGAGTGAGACGGATGCCACGAATCAACCGCGCGATCGACCTGCTGGAGGCCGACCAGCCGATCTACTACACCGGCGCGCACTCGGGGCACATCCTCACCCGCGAGCAGGGACGAATCGACGCCGGTACCTGGGCCGACTACATCAATGTGGGCATGGAGCATGGGGCGTTCGATCTCACGGGCCTCGCGCATTACATGACTGGCCTAGTTGAGGGCCCGACCGCCAGCGGACATCGCACTCCGGCCGTGATCGTCGAGGCGCCGGTCAATGGCATCGACGAGGACATGGTCCGGTTCAATGCCTGGCACTTCCGGCTGATCCTTGGCCAGGGAGCGCACGGAATCCTCCTATGCCAGGCCGAGACGCCCGGGGCGGTGCGCGCCTTCGTGGAGTCGTGCCGGTACCCCCATCAGAAGGCCGGCGTCGATCCGACGTTCATCGCACCGGTCGACCGGTTGCGGGGAGCGCGGAAGGCCGCGGCCGGCCGCGACGTCCACGGCCGGCCGTACCTCGGCCTCGGCACGCGAGGGCGCGGATCCGAGGGCACGGCCGCGCCGATCTGGGGACTCAGCGCCGAGGAGTACATGGAGCGATGCGATCCCTGGCCGCTGAACCCGCGTGGCGAGTTGCTACTGGGCGTGAAACTCGAGAGTCCCGAGGGAGTCGCCAATGCGGACGAAATCCTCGCGGTCCCGGGTCTGGGCTTCGCGGAGATGGGGCCCGGCGATCTGGGGCTCTCCCTCGGCTACACACGGGTGATGCGCAACCCCTATCCCCCGGAAATGCAGGAAGCGCGAGATCGGGTCTTTGCGGCCTGCCGCCGTAACGGCATCGCTTTCCTCGAGGGAGCGAATGAGACGAATGTGACACGTCTCATCGATGAAGGGGTGCGGGTCGTTGCCGGTGGGCGCGAGGATGTTGCGCGCGTCGGCAGGGCGCACACGCGGCGGACGATGCCCACATAGGGGTTCCGAGCTACGTACGATGTCTGTTACATCAGCATAATGGTCGAGCTGGGAGGCTGGAGTGAAGGCGTACATCAGTGGGTACACCGATCCGGACCGCAACGGCCGAGGCAAAGGTGTCTACGTCTTTGATTACGACGAGGCGCGCGGGACTCTCGCACTACGGCAAGTTGTCGAGGGCATCGTCAACCCCTCGTTCATGGCGATCCACCCGAGCCGGCAGGCGCTTTACTGCGTCAATGGTGGGGGGGGGAGCGGCGTCACCGCGCTCGCGATCGATCCGGAGGGAACGCTGCGGGTTCTCAACCGGGTGGGGTCGCCCAGCCCGGGCCCGACCCACCTCGCCGTGAGTCCGAGCGGGCGCCATCTTGTCGTCGCCAACTATCAGGGTGGCAGTGTCGCGGTCTACCCGCTCCGCGAGGACGGCGGCGTGGGCGAACACGTGGACTTCCACCAGCATGCTGGTCCTGCCGGTCCGAACGCGGCACGGCAGGACATGGCTCATGCCCACGTCGCGGTGTTCGACCCGACCGGCGAGCGCGTGCTCGTGTGCGATCTTGGCCTAGACCGCACGTTCATCTATCGGTTCGATCCCAGCACGGGACGCTTAATCGCGAACGATCCGCCCTGGGGCCTCGCCCACCCCGGCGCCGGTCCCCGTCATCTCGAGTTCCACCCTTCTGGCCGGGTCCTGTACGTGATTAACGAACTCGATTCGACGATCACAACGTTTGAGTACGATCGGGACCGCGGCGCGATGCACGCGGTCCAGGTTCTGACGACGCTTCCCCCCGGTTTCAGCGGAACCAGTACGACGGCTGAGGTAGTCGTCCACCCGAGTGGCAGGTTCGCCTATGGGTCCAATCGCGGCGACGATTCGCTGGCGATCTTTCGGATCGACGCGACGACGGGACGCCTGACGTCGGCCGGCCACGAACCAACCCGCGGGAGGACGCCCCGACATTTCATGATCGACCCGGCCGGTCGGTTCCTCGTGGCCGCGAACGAGAGTACCGGCAACGTAGTGACCTTCGCGGTCGACTCTGCGAACGGCGGTCTCTCGGCGACGGGCGCGGAGGTGGACGCGGGCAGTCCCTCGTGCGTGCTGTTCATCTGACCTGAGACCGCGCCCCGGGGTTCGCTGGGTCAGGCGCACGCGGCGTGCAGCCAGCCTGGGGGGCCGAGACCGGGCAGGCGCTATCCGCGGGCGCGCCGCCACGGACGTTCCATCACCCGGGAGAATCCGATCGGGTCGATCTCGACCCCCAGGCCAGGCCCTTCTGGCACGGCCACGCAACCATCACCGTCCAGTACGAAAGGGGCTCGGAAGTAGCCGCGCCCGATCCACGTCCGCCCATCGACCCGCGTATCGTTCACCTCGTTGTGCTCCTGGACGAGGAAATTCGGAATTGTGGCGTCCAATTGCACGCTGGCAGCGAAAGCGAGTGGACTGAGCGGGCAGTGCAGCGCGACCGAGGCCATCGCAGCTTCGGCGAGGGCGGCGATCTTGCGGCACTCGGTGATCCCTCCAGCATGACAGATGTCCGGTTGTACCACCGCAAGACTATTTGTCTGTAATGCTGCGGCGAAGTCCCATTTCCCCATCCAGCGCTCTCCCGCGGCCAGTGGAACGCGCGCATCATGGCCTATCTGGCGAAGGAGATCGATCCGCTCGATCGGAGCGGGTTCTTCGACGAAGAGCGGTCGCAGAGGGACGAGTCCTTCGATCAGTGCGCGCGCGACTGACGGATGCGGGTTATGGATGTCGATCGCCAGGGGAAATTCCGCGCCCAGGGTGGCCCGGAGTGCGCCGAATACCTCTACCACGGAATCGACGCCAGTGATCCCACCCGCGTTCGCGGTCCCACCGACGTGCGCCTTGAGCGCGCGAAACCCCCATTTCTCGGTCAGAACCCGCGCCGATTGGCTCCACGTCTCAGGAGTCGGAACGGCGCCTGGCGAGTGTGACCCGCCGGCGTCGTAAGGAAGGCCGGGTTCGACCGTGTACGGTGCCTGGCCGGCGACTGATCGGTACACGAGCACGCGCTCGCGGCAGGCGCCACCGAGCAACTGATGAATGGGTCGGCCGACGTCCTTGCCGAGAATGTCCCACAGTGCGATATCCACCCCGCTGATCGCGCTCATCGTCACCGGGCCCCCGCGGTAGCCCGTACCGGCTTCGTACATCACCCGCCAGTTCTCCTCGATGCGGCGCGGATCGCGACCGACGAGCGTGCGCCCGAGCCTTTCGACCTCCGCGATCACGGCATCGGGGTGCCCTTCCAGATACGGCTCGCCCAGTCCGGTGATACCTGCATCAGTATGGACGCGGAGCCAGACCCAGGATGGCGGAACGCGGAGGATCTCGAGATCGGTGATGCGCACGCCCCGCATCATAGGGTCCGGCTGGCGCGCGACGAGATCGACCTGGCCCTGAGTCCGGGCTGTACTGGACTAACCTACGGTCACATGGACGTCGAGCGTCTGGTGCACAGAATCGAACAGACGCCGCTTGGGCGGACCCTCGATCGACTTGGTCCGCTTCCCCCTGGCGACCCGCAGGACGTACACGCCGGGGTGCGGGCTCTGCTCACCGGAATCGAAGTCGCGGCCGAGCAAGGGCTGCATGTGGCGCGGGCGCTCCTGACGGTGGGGCTTGTGGCTGTGTTCTGGGTCACTGGCCTCATCAGCGCCATCCCCGTCGTTTTCCACTTGGCCGGTGTCGTTGTTTTCTGCGGCATCTGGGGTGGTCGCATCTGGGGTGGTCTCTTCATCGCCCTCCGGCGCGCGCAACGGATACCTATCCTGGCCAAGATCGGGCTCGCGCTGGTCGACGTATTCCTCGCCAGCCGCGGCGCGTTCGCAGCGAGTAGCCCACTTTTCGACGAGACCGGTGCGGGCCTCCTGATCACGCGGACGGACATCGCGCTCATCACCGTGGGTCTCCTCACGATCGCGGTTCTGTCTGGCGCCTTCCGCCTCGAGCCGGCCGCGGTCCTGGTCTCCGCCGCGGTCGCGATCGGACTGGTACTGACCGTCGATCCGGCACTGGCGATGACCCCATATCAGATTGCCGGGAGCGTCGCAATGCTCCTGCTTACGGCGATCATCGGCGGAAACTCGGCGCGGGCCTTCCGTCATCTCGCGCTACGGGCACGAGAGCAGGCGGTGCTCCCGAGACACGTGCCCGAATCTCTCACGCGTGAGCTTGCGCGCGCGGGGGCGATACTGAGCGGCGGAGTGGAAGTCGACATAACAGTCCTCATCGTCGGCATCCGCGGCTATACCCAGCGGTCCGAGCGCCTCACTCCAGCGGAGGCCGTTACGTTCCTCAATCGCTATTTCGAGATCGTTGTCGGTTCTCTCGCGCGCAATGGTGCGGTCCTGGACAAGTACATCGGCGATGGAGTGTTCACCTTCTTTCAGGGAGCGAGCCACCGCGAGCGTGCGCTTCGGGCCGGTCGGGAGGTACTCGAAGCGGTCGCGAAGGCGGGCTCGGATTGTTCGGGTGCATCCGGACCTCTCCGCATTGGCGTGGCGATCCATACGGGCCGCGCGCTCGTCGGGTCGATCGGATCGGAGCACAAGCGGGAATACACCGCGATCGCGGACACGGTCAACGTCTCGTCGCGACTCGAAGAACTCAACAAGACCCTCGGTGCGGAGATGGTCGTGTCCGAGGAGGCGTTGGCGCGTACGTTCGATGCGGATCGGCGCGGCCTGGTCGGGCCGACCATCCATGAGCTACGCGGACACGCCGCTCGGGTCACCATCTTCCATCTTCCCGCGGGCTACACTGGCGCGGCGCTCGATCGAGAGTCCGCGGGCGCGTCTGGAGGAGACCCACGATGACGCATGTCAATCGAGTGATCGCACTGCTGGCGCAGGATCAGCCGGTCTACTACACCGGCGCGTCCTCACGCGGCTATGAGGGCGGCAAGCGCGACTCCGCGACGTGGGCAGACTACATCGCCTACGACATGGAACATGGCGCATTCGATGTCGGTGATCTGCGCGACTACATGCAGGGCATGGTGGACGCGGGCCCGACGCGGAGCGGCCACCGAACCCCCACGGTGATCGTTACGCTGCCCATCGACGGCACGACAGAAGAGGTCGTGCGGGCAAACTCGTGGGTCATCAAGCAGGTTCTCGCAACGGGGGTTCACGGCCTGATGCTGTGCCATGCCGAGACCCCGGGCGCGGTGCGGGCCTTCGTCGAGTGTTCGCGGTACCCGTTCAACACGATCGGGATCGGCGCGGGTCTCGACGACGGGCGACGCGGCGGCGGCGGCCAGGCACACGCGGCGGACATCTGGGGGGTGCCCACGCGGAAATACCTCGATGTCGCGGATCCGTGGCCGCTCAACCCCGCCGGTGAGCTTCTGCTCGGCCTGAAGATCGAAAACAAGCGCGCCCTTTCGAACGTCGAGTCGAGCATGCGCACGCCGGGCATCGGCTTCGCCGAATGGGGACCGGGTGACATGGGTATGTCGCTCGGGTTTCCCGACAATCACGATGAACCGTACCCTGCCCCTATGCAGGACGCGCGAGATCGTGTCCTCGCCGCGTGCAAGAGCAACGGGGTATTCTTCCTCAACATGGTGCTCGAGAGTGACGTCACACAGCGCATCGATGAGGGCGTACGCGTGTGCGCGTGCGGCCGCAGCGGCGAGAGAGCCGCCGCGATCGGGCGGCAGCACACACGTCGCACGATGCCCGTCTAGTGTCGGGCAAAGTCGGACCAGCCTGATTCCCCTCTCCCGACCAATGTGCACGGTTGCGAACAGTAACGTCGGAGTTCGCATCGTGAGACTTGTCTTGGCGCTTTCGGTCGTGATTGCTGTCGCCTCTGCATGCGATTTGCCGCGGTCAGGCGCGCGCTCGGACAGTCCGTCCGTTGCCGCGGCGGTTCAGAAGCCGCGCGGACCGTTCATGCCAAACGGCGACGTCGACGGAAGCGGTGGACGCGCGGCATCGGACATGCTCGATCAGATGCGCTACGCGCCGAACTCCATTCGCAACGTCCGTCCCGGTCAGTCGATCGTCCTGACCGTGAAGAACTCCGGTTCCATCGTTCACAACGTCGTGGCCCCGGAATTGGGCGTGCCGCGCGCCGTTCGGGTCGACGGTGGAAAGACTGGATCGCTGACATTCACTGCCCCCGCCACGCCCGGACGCTATCTCTGGTGGTGCAACGAGCCGGGGCACGCCGAGGCAGGTATGATCGGCGAGTTCGTGGTCACGTCGTGAGCAATGGTGCCTCACGGACCTTGAAGTGCCCGCGGCGCCGGGATATGCTCCCATAGCCCCACGTCTACTGAGGAGCTGCCGGTCGCGATGGTTCGATTGATACTGTCGATGCTGGTGCCTGTTCTGGCGATTGGCCTGACGGGGATGATCGTGATGACGATTGGACGGCTTCTCTTGAGCGTAACTGCGGAACCGGCGGTGTTCTTGGCGCTCGGCCTCACCGTTCTGATCATGGCGGTTGCGAGCGTGGCGCACCTGGCCTGGCGACGGCCGGCGGCCTCATCTCATTGAGTTCTCGGGAGTCCACTCCTCCACGATCAGATAGGTTAGGTGGTGGCAGAATGAAGGGCCGGCACGCGATAGGGGTGGCGGCCACACTCCTCTTCACGCTCCTCACGGCTTGCGACGCCCCGGGTCCGATGTGGTTCTGGATGCGCCCCGAATCCAATTTCGCCCGGATTCTCCAGGATCTATTCACACAGATCGTGGTCCTAGCTGTGGTGGTCTTTGTCATCGTTGAGGGCGCGCTGCTCTGGGCGATCCTGCGGTTTCGCGCCGAAAGCTCGACCCGCGTGCCGACGCAGACGCACGGGAACACCCGGATGGAGATCGCCTGGACGATCGCGCCGACGCTCGTGTTGGTGGCGATCGCCGTGCCGACCGTCCGCACGGTATTCGAAACCTATAACCCGCCGAAGGTCGCTAACCCTATCCGCATCGTCGCTGTTGGTCATCAGTGGTGGTGGGAGTTCCAGTATCCGGACCTGAACATCATCACAGCGAACGAGATCGTCTTCCCTGCGGGGCAACAGGTGAACCTGGAGATCAAATCGGCGGACGTCGTCCACGCGTTCTGGATACCGAAGCTCGGTGGGAAGCGCGATGCCATCCCCATGCGTACGAACGTCCTCTGGTGGACCGCCGATCAACCGGGCACTTATTACGGCCAATGCACACAGCTCTGTGGGACGTCGCACGCGAACATGCGGCTTCGCGCGATTGTGAAGACCGATGCGGAATGGCAGGCTTGGCTGTCGGCGATGGGATCCGCAACCGGTGTTCCTCCTTCGAGGGCCCCGGAAAACGTGCAGCGCGGCTATCAACTTGTGTCCACTGGAGCATGCATCGGTTGTCACGCGATAAAGGGCACCAGTCTGGTGGCGCGTGCAGGACCCGATCTGACCCGGTTCGGGGATCGGATCACGCTTGGCTCCGGCCTTTACCCCAACGACGAGGCTCACCTGATCGCCTGGCTGCGTGATCCCCAGGGGTCCAAACCTGGCAACAAGATGCCCAATCTCGGGCTCAGCGACGAGGATGCGGCCGCGATTGCCGCCTACCTGCATTCGCTGAAGTAGGGGGAGCAGGAAGATGGCAGCTATCGCGAGTGCGCCGCATTTCGCGCAGGAGCACGGTGGCCACGCGAAGGAGCACGACAACAGCCTCTGGTCGTGGGTGACCACGGTCGATCACAAGCGCATCGGCATTCTCTACGGTGTCTCGTCGTTCCTGTTCTTCCTCCTCGGGGGGATTGAGGCGTCGCTGATTCGTACCCAGCTCATCGTGCCGAATAATCGGCTGGTCGATCCAGACACATTCAATCAGCTCACAACGATGCACGCCCTTACCATGGTGTTCCTCGCGCTGATGCCCCTGACAGCGGCGTTCTTCAACATCGCGGTCCCGCTGATGATCGGGGCGCGCGACGTTGCCTTCCCGAGGCTCAACGCATTCAGTTACTGGACATTCCTGGTCGGCGCGCTCATTCTGAATTTCGGCTGGATCTATGGCGGTTCGCCTGATTCGGGCTGGTTCGCCTACGCGAACATCACGTCACGCCAGTATTCGCCGGGTCCAGGCATGGACTACTACACGCTCGGACTGCAGGTGCTCGGGGTCGCCTCGATGGCCGCGGCGCTCAACTTCATCGTCACGATTCTCAATATGCGCGCACCGGGCATGACGCTGATGCGCATGCCCGTGTTCGTCTGGATGACGCTGGTCACATCGATCCTGATCGTCCTGGCGTTTCCCGTTATCACCGTCGCACTCATCTTCCTGGCTCTCGATCGCATGGTCGGGACGTCATTCTTCAATCCGACAGGCGGTGGCGACCCGATCCTGTGGCAGCATCTCTTCTGGATCTTCGGACATCCGGAGGTCTACATCCTTATCCTGCCGGCGATGGGCGTGGTCTCGGAGATTCTTCCCACGTTCTCGCGGAAGCCTCTGTTCGGGTATCACTTCGTCGTCTATTCAGGCGTCGCTATCGGGTTTCTGGCATTCGGCGTGTGGAGCCACCACATGTTTGCGACGGGCCTTGGACCCATCGCCGACTCAGGCTTTGCACTCGCGACGATGCTTATCGCTATCCCGACCGGCGTGAAAATCTTCAACTGGATTGGCACACTCTGGGACGGGGCGATCCGATTCACGACGGCCATGCTCTTCGCAACGGCCTTCATCGCCGTCTTCATTGTCGGCGGCCTCAGCGGCGTGATGCACGCGTCACCACCGGCCGTTCTGCAGCAGTCGGCAACCTACTTCATCGTCGCCCACATCCACTACGTGCTGTTCGGGGGCACGATATTCGGTCTCTTCGGAGGGATCTACTACTGGTTCCCCAAGGTCAGCGGTCGTCTGCTGAGCGAGTCGGCGGGGAAGGTGCACTTCTGGCTCACCATGGTGGGGATGAACATCGCCTTCTTCCCGATGCATTTCCTCGGCCTCGATGGAATGCCTCGCCGCATCTACACCTACGGCGCGGACATGGGCTGGAGCTTCTGGAACCTAGTCTCGACGCTCGGCGTCTATTTGATCATCGTGGGCACGCTGATCTTTATCGGTAACATCGTCTGGAGCGTCCGCTCGGGAGTGGTCGCCTTTAGCGATCCGTGGGATGCGGCGACGCTGGAATGGTCGATTCCCTCCCCGCCGCCGGAGCACAACTTCGACCGGATCCCGGTCGTTGCGAGCGCCCGACCGCTGTGGGACTGGAAGTACGGTGCGGCGCACAGTCACGAATCGCACGCCCACGCGCCTATCGCCGGCGCGCAGCATGGCGACGACGGGGAGCACATCCACATGCCGAACCCCTCATACTGGCCGTTGGTGACCGCCGTGGGACTGGCGGTCATCGCATTTGGGATCCTGTTCTGGATCCCGATGGCGATCTTCGGGGTGTTCCTTCTTTTCTTCGGCATCAACTCCTGGGCGTTCGAGCCCGCAGGCTGAGGGAGAGAAGCATGACAGCGTCTCACGCAACCGCGACTACGCACGTTGATACATCCCCTGACTCGGGATACGGCACGACACTACGGATCAGCCACCGCAAACTGCTGATGTGGGCCTTTCTGGCTTCCGACTGCATGTTCTTCGGTACGCTGATTGCGAATTTTATCACATACTTCACCCGCAATGAGGGAACCTCGCCTTTTACGTTTCTGGACATTCCGTACACATCTGTGAGCGCGTTCGTTCTGCTCATGAGTTCACTTACCATGGTTATCGCTCTCGCCTGCATTCAGAGGGGTGACGAGATTGGGATGCGAATCTGGCTTGTTGCAACCGCTCTGCTTGGTTCGGTCTTTCTGGGTGGGCAATATTTTGAGTTCACTGAGTTCTATCACAAAGGGATGCAGTTAACCGGAGTCAACCTTTTCAGTTCAGCGTTCTTCACTCTGACAGGCACACACGGCCTGCATGTGACTGTCGGCGTGATCTGGCTGTTGTCGCTGGTCGTGGTGTCGTTCACCAAGGGTATCAAATCGTCTGAGAGCCTTAACGTTGAAATTGCCGGGCTGTACTGGCACTTCGTCGATGTTGTGTGGATCATTATCTTTGCGGCGGTTTATTTGGTGGGGAACACCATGACAGCGCCGCCGCTTCGAGGGGGATAGAGGTGGCCGAGCATACCGGCGGCGCGGCAAGCGCCGCGCACGCACACCCGACGATCCGTCAGTACATTGTTGTGGCGGTTATCCTCACGATCATTACGGCAGTTGAAGTAGCTGTTTTTTACATCCACTGGTTCGGTGTGTTCGTATACCCCATTCTATTCGTGCTTTCTGCTTCGAAGTTTGTTCTCGTCGGGGCGTACTACATGCATTTGAAATATGACCCGCCGGTGATGACCTGGCTGTTCGTTGGCGGGCTGGTGATTGCGACCGCGACGATCGGCGGGCTCTGGGCTCTTTTCAATGGATTCGGGGGCTAGTAGCCCGGACTGGTTCGTCTGGGGACCGGACCCGTCTATCCTGGCAGGCGTCCTGGCCGTCAGTCTGGCCTACGGACTCGCGATCCGCGCGGTCGAGAGACGTTCGAGACGAGCGCCATCGCTCGCCCGGCGCGTTCTATTCGTAGCGGTCATCGGGACGCTTCTCTTGGCACTGGCCTCGCCACTGCACGAACTCGCCGAGAAGTACCTCTTCACGGCCCACATGCTTCAACATCTCTTCTTGATGCTCGTCGTGCCGCCACTTCTTCTTGGCGCGCTCACCTCCGATGTCGCCAGGATCCTGATTCCCGAACGAGCCCACGGGTTCATGCGATTCCTGACCAGACCCCTCGTCGCCTACGCCCTGTGCAATGGCGTGTTCATCGTTTCGCACGTCCCGTCGATCTACGATCGAGTGTTGCGCGATCATTCTCTTCACGTCGCGACACACCTCCTTTTTCTGGTCACATCTATTCTTCTCTGGTGGCCGATCCTCGGTCCCCTGCCCGAGATACCGCGAGCGGCACCGGCCGCTCAACTGCTGTACCTCTTTCTGCAGGTGCTGCCCGGTTCGCTCATCGGAGGCCTTGTCGCCAACGCTACCGAGCCGCTGTACCCGTTCTACGCCGCTTCGCCCAGACTGTTCGGCCTGAGCCCGCTTGCCGACCAACAGTTGGGAGCGATCGTAATGTGGGTGGGAGGTGGAACTTTCTTTCTGGCTGCGTTCACGGTCGTCTTCTTTCGATGGGCTCTTCCCCAAATGGAGCACACCTACGGTCCGTCTGCCAGGCGCTGATCCAGACGCGACTCACGTCCCCGGAGGCGATCTGCCGGCCGTGCCAGTGGCTATCGCAGCGATCCGCCGATCGCGCGTCAGGA
>Ga0194131_10002351_pt1 | contig 31159 bp, 21 predicted proteins | sample TA2KigO120mmetaG_FD_148631 | JGI IMG/M metagenome (GOLD analysis project Ga0194131, IMG submission 148631) | Freshwater microbial communities from Lake Tanganyika, Tanzania - TA2015053 Kigoma Offshore 120m | ecosystem: Environmental > Aquatic > Freshwater > Lake | place: Tanzania: Lake...
TGTGATGGGTTTCAGGCTGGCAGGCAGATCGACCACATTCAACACAGGGGCAAAGGGCACGCGTGCGTCGATCCAAGCTGCGTCGTAGTAATAAAAAGGTTGGGGTGCACCGTAAGAAATTCCTCCGCCCGCACGGAAAATCGATTTACCTCGGCCCGTCAGGTCAATCACCATGCCGAGGCGAGGGGCGAAGTTGTTTCGATCAGGCTTCCAAAGTGGATCGCCCTTTTTTCCAAAGCCCCCAAAGGGATCCGCGGTTGCCAGACCAATCGAGCCTTTGAAAACCGAGTAGTACTCGTAGCGCAATCCAAGATTCAGTTGAAATCGTGGGTTGACTTTCCAATCGTCCTGGACGTAACCGGCGTAGCTCCAGAACTTGTAGCCGTTCGATGGGTTTCCGAACGGGAGCTCTAGACTATTGATCTGATCGTTAATGAGATCATCCACGCTGTTATAGAAATGCCAAACGCCCTGCCCATATTGGGTTCGGGTGCTATCGATTCTGCGAACCTCAAAGCCGGTCTTGAAAGTATGGGCGCCTCGAATGGCGCTTAAATTATCCACAAACATGTATGTCGGACTGTCCGAAATCAGGGAATCGACGGTCAAAAGGGTCGCTAGTCCAGGGGCGACGACCGTCCGGCCTTCCCTCGTGAGCGGGACGTCCACGCCCGGAACCTGAACGTTATCTGATGGGTTTGTGGATCGAATATGGCGGGCGATCGGATAGTGGTTGAAGCCGAACCTGGCTTCGTTGGAGACCGTTGGAGAGATGACAAAATAATCGGAAACCGTCCAGTTCCTCAACGGAAGCGGCAGAAATTGGCGGAAGCTGGGTTCTACGCGGGGATTGCTGACGGTCTGCTCGTTCCAAGCGAGCCGAAAGCTCAGGCGATGGTTTTTCACCTGGCCATCCACGCGGCTCAACGTCGTGTCTTCGTCGACTCTCTGTGCGTCGTTACGCGCATGAAAACCGATCAACGGGTTCGAGGTGGGCTGGAAATCCTTGGGATAGAACTCCAGGAATTTGGCCAAAGCCGGGTTGGTAATCCTTCTCCTTAGCTCGGGTGTGGCGACGTTTCCAGTGATCGTCCTGCCCCGCCGGATGCGTGCTCCCTCATAATTGAAGAAGAAGAACAGTTTGTCGCGTACGATGGGTCCCCCAAGATTTCCGCCGTATTGGTTATGCCGCAGGTTCGCTTTTTTAAGACCGGAGACATTTGAGAAAAAACTGGTCGCGTCGAGCTTGTCGTTGCGAAAGAATTCGAACAACGTTCCGTGGAACTGATTCGTACCCGATTTGGTGGCCAGGTTAATAGCGCCGCCAGTTGCACGTCCGTATTCGGCCGAGAAGGCGCCGCTGCTGGTCTTGAATTCCTCGATCGCTTCAATGCTCACGGTGTTGATCACCGCGCCGCTACCGCCAATGGCTCCGAGTCCGACTCCGTTGTTTTCGCCAAAGGAAATGTCAATGCCGTCCATCAGCCAGTTGTTACCCAATCCGGGCAATCCGTTGAGTTCGACGCCGCCACGGCTTCCGGAACTGCTACCGACGTTATAGCCTGGTTGCAGCCCCAAGAGCTGAGTGAAGGTACGTCCGTTGAGAGGCAAATCCCTCACCTTCTGCGAGTCTACGACTACGCCGAGTTCGGTGGTGGTGGCATTGACGAGCGGCGTACTATCGATCACTTCGACTGTCTGCGTCACTTCTCCAACTACCATTTGGAAGTCAATCCTCGGCTTGGTTCCGCTATGAAGCTTGAGCTCGGCCGTCGTGGCTTTCTGAAACCCCTGCTGTTCCGCACTTAATACATAGCGGCCCGCTGGTAGAAGAGTGAATTCATAGTACCCCAGCTGATTCGTCGTCGACTCGCTCACCTGATTGGTGCCGACATTCGTCGCCTTAACGAGAGCGCCGGAAATCACGGCACCCGAGGGGTCTGTGACCACTCCTACGAAAGACCCTCCGCCAATCTGAGCCGTTGAGCGACCGGTGAAGCAGACGATCAGCAGCAGCACACATCCACCCCGTACCATCATCGGTGACAGCGTCTTCATCGTTGCACCTCCTATTCGTGAGAACTTACTTTGGTTGGTTGCAATTCGCAGCGAAAGGGAAACAAACGCATTGGTCGCCTAGCTGTGAACCTGGATGCCCCGAGTCTTCTCAAAATGGTTTGGAGCTGTCAAGAAAATAATCATATTTCGTCTCAGTTGTTTGACGATTTGACACAAGATCTGCATACATGTGCATGTTTGGTCGTGGATTTGAGATTGACACGCAGAAAGAATAGGATATTCTTCGCCCGCTCGCGAGTTCCCTACATCCTGCATGAAGCCAAATCGGTAACCAGCGGTCGGTCGTGGAGGGGGTCTCAGATGATGTTTGAAATCAAGGCAAGACTGTCGGTCGTGGCGTTCGCCTTTTGTTTCAGCCTTCCTGGCTTGGCTATCGAGAAGTTCACTGTGTCGCGAGATGACGCGCTCTATGAGGCGTTCGCGGACATTGCGCAGGCGCCGGGGCAGACTCTGGTCATTACCTATCGCGAGAGCTTGATGCATGCTCCTTATCCTTTTTCGCGCGTGGTCGTGCGGCGCAGTTTGGATGGGGGAAACACCTGGCTGCCAAAGCAGACCTTGCTGGAAAAGGACGCGACGCAGAATGAAGGCCGTCTCAACTGTTCTCGCATTGCCGCGCTTAGCGACGGCAGCCTGCTGTTGGTTGTCGACTTCTTTCCTCATGGCGCCAGCGAGTTAACTGGCATGGACGCCATTCGCATTCTGCTTTTTCGCAGCCGGGATTCCGGCAAGACATGGGAAGGACCGCTGGAAACCGGCGTGCGTGGCGCCATCGTGCCTTCGCTCAAGCAGCTTTCGAACGGCGACCTGCTCATGGGCCTAACCAGGCTCGTCGCGCCGGATGGGACCCTGGCTAATCGGCGCGAAGAGCAGCTCGTGTACCGCTCTCGAGACGTCGGAAGAACTTGGGAAGGGCCCGCCGTGGTGCCTCAGTCTGCCGGAATCGAACTCAATTTGAACGAAGGCGACTTCGCTGAAATGGACGACGGGACCGTCGTGATCTACATGCGTGAAGACAAGGAAGGATTCACTGGCTGGAAGAGTTTCTCCCGGGACGGTGGTCGGACTTGGTCGACGGCGTATCGAGCGCGGATGTTTTCGGTTTGTGGCCGTCCATCGGTAGGAAGACTGCGCAGCGGGGAAGTCCTGGTCACTTATCGCACCTGTGCTGGGGTTTCAGCCAGCCTGGCACTATATGCCGAGACTCCGGCTGAGGCAGTGCGAAATATGCCGCGCGACCGGAATAATTACCGCAAGGACTTCTATGCGGGCCGCTTTGCGGTACTCGACAACGACCGGTCCCTTTATCCCGACACGGGCTATTCGGGCTGGGTCCAGCTTCCGAGCGGCGATCTGTATGTGATCAACTACACGGTCGACGATGCTCCTCGAGCTTATATTCGAGGCTACGTCGTTTCGCGAAAAGATTGGTTTCTGTTTCCCGAAGGCGATATCCCCTGGCAGCATGCCAGCCGGGAACCTTACGTGGAGATCGCCGCCGAATGGGCTGAGAAGCAAGCGGCCGCCAACCGCACGAAAGACCGGACACGGCGCGTGCCCACGCAGAAATAAATGTCAAGCGAGGCGCGAATCGTGCAGCCTCCTGTGGCTTGCCTAGCCACGAGCCGCTGGTAACGGAATTCTTGTTGGGCTCTGTTTTCAGCTGAGGCGTGGCAGTGAAGTCTTCTGATCTGTCTGGAATCTTAGATCTTGAAGTTCCGCTTTGCCATGGGTGTTCGCTTTGGCAGGGCAGCGCTTGTCCCGCGCTATTCGGTCCCGAAAGGTTGGCATGAGCTCTAAAACCGCCGATGTGGTCATTGTGGGAGGTGGTATTACCGGCCTAAGTATCGCCTTGCATCTCAAAAGTCTCGGCGTTCCTCGAGTCATTGTTCTGGAGAGGCACCATGTGGGTGCTGGCCAGTCGGGCCGAGCAGCGGGGATCGTCCGGGCGCTGGTCAATCACAGCGGCGTCGCTTCTATGTTGCTCGACTCGCTGCGTTTCCTGAACCACTTCAACGAGAGCTATGGTGAGAGTATCGCCGTGAATCAGGCGGGTTATCTGCTGATCCAGCACGCGGCACAGTCGGAAGTTCTGAACGAGGTCATCCGGAATGCTGCGGCTGCGGGTTGCGAGGCTCGGCAGATAAGGGTGGAGGAAGCACGTGAGTTGCAGCCAGGACTGAACGCGCAATCTGATGCAGTTTGTGCGTTCGAGCCTGGCGCTGTCCACGTCGACCCCATGGTGGTCACGCAGGCCCTGGCTAGAGTTGCGGCTCGAATGGGGGTCGAGATCGAGCCAGGGTGCGAGGTGGATTCAGTCGTTATCGACAAGCAGCAAGTGCGGGGTGTGGCAACGCAGTCGGGATTGAGGCAAGCCGGCAAGGTCGTCATCGCGACGGCGATCTGGGGAAAAAGCCAGTTGGAGAAGGCGGGCGTGGTGGTGCCGGTCTATCCCCATCGTGTGGAGATGGCCTTCTTTTCGGTATTTCCCAAGTCGCCTGATCGCTTACTCCGCATCCTGTCGGATGCACGCACGCTGCTGTACCTTCGGCCCGAAGGGCGCGATCAGATGTTTGCCGGGTGGCGGGAAGGAGACCGGATCGCAAGTCCGAAGGACTTTGCGGTCGTAGACCCCGACCACTACCGCCAGACGTCGCACTACGCCAGCCTGGCTGACATGCAGCGCCGGCTGGCTACGACTCTGCCGTTCATGAACGACGGCTTTGTCCATCGAACCTACGCTTGCGTTTACGACTACACACCCGATGGCATGCCGATTCTCGATGCCGCTGAGAGGGTTCAAGGACTCTACTTCGCACTAGGCTATAGCGGCGGAGGTTTCTCGCTCGCTCCCTGGGTAGGTTCCGCAATGGCCCGGTTCATCACCGCAGGAGTCAAGTCACCCGAGATGCAGCTGCTTCGCCTCAAACGATTTGAAGAGGGGCAATTGCTGAGCTGGAGCAATGCCGAGAAAGAGACCGGCCATGCCTAAAGTTGCGCCCGATGTTGCCTTTGACCGAGTGTTGTTGACTCCCGAGTATCTTGCTGATCCTTATCCCTTCTACCAGGAACTGCGCAACAAGGCTCCCGTTTACTTCAGCCAGAGGCTGAACGGTTGGGTGCTGACTCGACACAGCGACGTGACGGCAGGGCTCTGCGACAAACGCTTGATCTCGGGGCAGCGGGTGGAGTCATTCGCCAGCCACCTGCCGGCGGCGATCCTACAGGGGATGCGCCCACTCTATGACCATTTAGGAAAGTGGATTGGCAACATGGATCCGCCGGACCACACACGGCTGCGAGCACTGGTCAACAAAGCTTTTACGCCCCGGATGGTTCAAGACTTGGGGCCGTCGATCGAAGCCATCGCCTTCCGATTGTTGGACGCCGCAGCAGGCAAGGGCCAGATGGAATTCATTCGGGACTTTGCTTATCCACTTCCAGCGACGGTCATTGCCTCGATGTTGGGACTTCCACCCGGCGATCAAGACCAGTTCATCGCGTGGGCAGATGACCTGACGGCCTATTCAGGCAGTGGAAGCGCGAATATTGAACTGAGCCAGACCGCGCAGCGCAGTGTCGCGGCCTTGACCGATTACTTTCGACGGATCGTGTCCGAAAGACGCACGCGACCACGGAACGATCTCATTAGCACACTTGTTGCTTTGGAAGAGCAAGGCGACAAGCTCTCCGAGCAGGAACTGATCTCCATGTGTACGTTCTTGCTCGTGGCCGGGCACGAGACGACCATGGCGCTTCTGGCTAATGGCTTGTTGGCCTTGTTGAGGAATCCGAGCCAGCGCGAGGCGCTGCAAAGCAAACCGGAACGAACCAGGTCGGCAGTCGAGGAGTTTCTTCGTTACGATAGCCCCATCCAGCACCAGACACGGGTAGCTGGCGAATCTTTCGAACTCGACGGCTCCCAGCTTGAAAGGGGGCAGCGTGTTCTGCTGATGTTGGGTGCTGCCAATCGCGATCCCGCCCAGTTCGCCGATCCGGACCGGTTAGACATTGAGCGGGAGCCCAACAAGCATGTGGCATTTGGGCTCGGCATTCACTATTGCATCGGTGCGCCGCTGGCCAGACTGGAAGCCCAAATTGCATTCCCCGAGTTACTGAGCCGCTTTCCGGAAATTCGCCTGGAAGATGAAACGTTGGAATGGCGGCGCCATACGTCGCAGCGCAACCCGGTTCGCATGAACCTCGTTTGGTAGCTCGACGGTTCGTTGGAATCGTGCCAAGGTGCACGCGGTGATGGCTTGAATACAGTTGGGTTTGGCGTACGATCAGGGGGCTTTTGGACAAGAGGGTAAGCGCGCTTCGCTGCCATTGATTCGCCTCAGACACTCACTAGAAAGGGCAACTCATGCGAAAGAGTCGAGTTAGGAAACGTTGGGCCCAAGGCAAACCGGCTTTGGCGACGGTAGCTCACTTTACGGATCCTTCCAGCGCGGAGCTCATTGGTCTGATGGGGATCGATTGCCTGTGGATCGACCTGGAACATCAGCCGATGGGCTTGGCCGAAGCCGCTAACATGATTCGCGCTGCCCGGGTTGGAGACATGGATGTGATGGCGAGGCCCGCCAAAGGCGAATTCATGCGCATGGCGCGCTTGTTGGAGGCGGGTGCGTCTCTCATCATGTATCCGCGTTGCGAATCGGCTGACGAGGCGCGCGAACTCGTACGCTGGGCGAAATTCCCTCCCCTCGGACAACGGGGGTTCTTTAGCGCCAGTCCCGACAACCCTTACTCCACCATGCCGATGAAGGATTATTTGCGGGAAGCGAACGAGCAAACCATTTTGATCGCCCAGATCGAATCGCCGATTGCTGTGAAACAGGCGCGGGCGATTGCGGAAGTGGATGGGATCGATCTGCTGTTCTTCGGGCCGGGCGACTTCTCGATGATGGCGGGCGTTCCCGGAGAGTTTGATTCGGCGCCAGTTCGAACGGGGTTGGCGGAGACATATCGGCAGGCGCTGGCTGCCGGCAAACGGTTCGGGACCAACCTGCCGGGCCCGGAATACGCCGCCGAAATGCTGGAGCTTGGCGCAACGCTGCTCTGCTACGGGGGGGACTTGCATTTCCTGCGCCAGGCACTCGTTGACATCAGAAAGAAGTTTGGCAAGCTGGGTTTCGAGTTCGAGCCCAAGCTGGATCATGACAAGACAGGGCCCGGGATGGTGTGAACAGAGGGAAAGGAAAGGACGACGATGAGACAGCGAACGTTTGGCAGACTCGGATGGAACGTGTCCGAGATCGGATTTGGATCGTGGGCGCTGGGAAGCAACTGGGGGCCACAGAACGACGAAGACTCGGTCAAGGCGGTTCATCGCGCCCTCGACCTGGGTTGCAATTTCATCGACACAGCCCGCGCCTATGGCGACGGTCGCAGCGAGCGGGTCATCACACGAGCGCTCAAAGAGCGTCCGCGGGGATCGGTCTATGTGGCTACTAAGGTTCCACCCGTCCTGCCGGGTGACTGGCCACCAAGTCCGTATGACACCATCGAGCAGCGCTATCCCAACAGTCATGTTCGTGCTGAAGTGGAAAAGAGCTTGCGCGATCTGCAGACCGATTGTCTGGACTTGATCCAGATCCACACTTGGTCGCGTGCCTGGAACCGGAACCCAACTGCCTTCGAGGAGCTTCGAAAACTTCGTCAAGAAGGCAAGGTCAAGGGGATTGGCATCAGCACCCCGGAGCATGACCAGAACGCCGTCATGGACTTGATCCGGGAAGGGTGGCTCGACAGCGTTCAGCTCATCTACAACATCTTTTCCCAGGAAGCGCAGGAGGGGCTATTTGTCGAGGCGCAGAAGCACAACGTCGCCGTCATTGTGCGGGTCGCTTTCGACGAAAGTGCTCTAACCGGGAAGCTGACAGAGGCCACCACGTTTCCAGAAGGCGACATCCGCGGCAACTACTTCGCCGGCGACCGTCTCGCCAGGACGGTGCGACGTGTGGAAGCCATTAAGCAAGTGGTTGCCGGGACCGAACCCAATGTTGCGACTGCGGCACTGAAGTTTGCGCTCAAGCCGCCGGCCGTTTCGACCGTGATCGCCGGCATTCGCAACGCGGGACAGGCGGAAAGAAACTGTGCGGTAGGCAGCCAGGCGCCGATGAGCGACGAGCTCGAGGCGAAACTTCGCACGCACTACTGGCGCAGGGCATTCTGGCATCAAGGCAAGTGACCGGTAGGGCGGGCTGTCCCCAGCCCGCCGCTGGAGTTTGTACGTTTTCTGCGGGGGACAGGCACTCATCCGTTGGTAGTGCCGCACGTTAGTGCGGCCTTGAAGCACTGGCGTGCTTCACTACAAACGGGCACGGATTCCCATGGGAGGCGCCAGCTACCAGGTGCCTGGCCACACGGCGTGGAGTACTACCAGCGCATGGGCGGCTTCGAAATGTCGAAACTCCAGAGGCGATGGGACATCGCGCCTTGTCTTTTCCTTTTTGCGGGACTCAGGTCGATGCGAGGTGAATGACGGATGGAGCAGCGAGTACTCAAGATCGGATTGCTTGGATGCGGCACGATCTCGCAGTTTGCCCATTTGCCAGCTCTAATGAGAGCGCGCGGCATCCAGCTAACAGCCATCTGCGATGCTGGCCGGGACCTGCTTGAAGCCATGGGTGCCCGGGCGAATGTGAGGAACCTGTTCACCGACTACAGCCAGTTCTTAGACCAGACGGACGTCGAAGCCGTGCTCATCGCGGTTCCCGACGAATTTCACTTCGTGCTAGCCCGGCAGGCTCTCGAAGCCGGCAAGCATGTGTTGGTCGAAAAACCGATGGGAATCAACAGCCAGGAGTGTGCTTTGCTCGCCGAGATCGTGCAAGGAACTGGGCTGAAACTCCAAGTCGGCTGCATGAAACGCCACGATCCTGGGATTGTCTTTGCGCAGCAATTCATCCAAGAGCGCGTGGGCGAGGTCTTCTCTGCGAGCGCTTTCTATCGGGATTCCCTCTTTCGTTACGACGTTCAGGAAGCTATCCTGCCCCGGGTGATCACCAGCGCGCAGGCCATCCGGCCATCGAAGGACCCAAAGACCGCGGATCGGCGCCATTATTCGCTGGTGACCCACGGCGCTCATGTCTTCGACACACTCCGCTTCCTCGCGGGAAACATCTCCGGCGTGACCGCCAGCCTGGCAGAAAAGTTCGACCAGTATTCCTGGCATGGCCTATTGCACTATGAAGGCGGTGCGCTGGGACATTTCGAGCTCTCGGTGAAAGTGAATGATGACTATGTCGAGAGCTATGTCGTTCACGGTGAACACGGGTCTGTAGACATTCGGACGTTTCTTCCTTTCTATTACCGGCCCAGTGAGGTTCGAGCCTTCGACGCGCGCACGCGGCAGTGGCACACGCCGTTGGGAAGCGATAGCAACCCCTACAAAAACCAGATTGAGGCTTTCGCACGGTCGGTCGTGGAGAACCGTCCGGTCAATCCGGATGCAGCAGACGGTTGGGCAGCGGTCCAGTTGCTTGAGGCGGTGGAGGCTTCGGTGAACTGCGGCCGCCGTGTGGAAACCGGGTGTCTGCAGACGGCTGGTTGAGTCTTATGGAGATCGGGATTTTCTCGCGCACGTTCGCTCGGCTCACCTTAGGTGAAGTGCTCGATGCGGTGTGTGTTTCCGGCCTTGCGCAAGTTCATTTCAACCTGAAGTCTGCCGGCCTGGCGAGTCTGCCGGAGGAGTTGACAGCAGAGCATGACGCAACGATTCGCGGCGAGTTCGAGAAGCGCGGGATGGTGATGACCTCGATTTCTGCCACCTTCAACGCGATTCACCCAGACCGTAACCAGAGGGAGCGAGATATTCGGCGCGCCTGCCAGATTATCGAGCACTGTCGGGCAATGGGTACGTCGATAGTCAGTCTCTGCACCGGAACGCGTGACCCGGACGACATGTGGAGACGGCATCCGGATAACGAAGGCACGGAGGCGTGGCGCGATCTGCGGGCAACGCTCCAGAAGTTGCTTCAGACGGCTGAACGCTGCGGGGTGATTCTAGGCATCGAGCCGGAAAAAGGGAACGTGGTGAATTCGGCGGTCCGCGCCCGCCAGTTGTTGGATGAAGTGCGCTCGCCGAACCTGAAAATCATCATGGATGGAGCGAACCTGTTCGACCCGGAAGATCTGCCTCGGATGCAGCCGGTTCTCGAAGAGGCGTTCGACCTTCTTGGTGCGGACTTGGTCATGGCTCATGCGAAAGACATTACCAATGATCCTGCGAAGATCGATCAGGCTGCGGGAACCGGCCGGCTGGATTGGCACCTCTATTGCCGGCTGCTCAAACAGGCGAGCTACCAGGGGCCGGTGGTCTTGCACAACCTTCGCGAGTCGCAGGTGGCGGCGAGTGTTGCCTTCCTTCGAAGACACTTGGCTCTATGAATTGACGTAGCGAGTCGGCGATGGCCGCCGGCTTCTGCAGGCGACATTGCCGTGTGCCGCCAGAGAAGCTGCGGCGGAAAGTCGTTGCCCTGGACGCTCGGGGCAGGCTCATTCCTGCATTCTTGGTTCCGTAGAGTTCTTCTCAGAAAGGTGAATCCCCGTGGGATTTATAGAACATGATGGGATTCGATTCCATTATGAGATCGCCGGGGAGGGCCCTGCGCTCGTATTCTGCCACGGGTTGACGGGCGAGCTAAACCAGCCGAAGCAGCTGCTTGGATCGCTACCGGGTTATCGCCGCCTGGTCTGGGATGCGCGTGGGCACGGAGCGACCTCGCCGGTGGGCCCGGCCGACAAGTTCACGTTTGCTCAATTTGCCGACGACCTGGCTGTTTTGATGGACCGCTTGGGGATTCAGTCTGCGATCGTCGGCGGCATCTCCATGGGTGCTGCGGTAGCGACCCGTTCTGCAATCCAATACCCACAGCGGGTTCGCGGGTTGGTGCTGGTGAGACCTGCCTGGCTCGAACAGCCGCTCCCGGAAGGACTGCGTGTGTACCCGAAGGCGGCCGCTTGCCTGGAGCGGTTCGGTGTAGAGGAAGGGCGGAAGTCTGTGGAAGCTATGCCGGAGTTCCAGAGGATGAGGGAACAGTCGCCTGAATCAGCAATGGCCCTTCTGGATCAATTGTCCGCACCCGGAGCAATAGAGCGGCGTGCGCGCCTCGACAGAATTCCGCAGGATGCTCCCATTCGAGATTGGCGGGAGGTCCAAGGGCTTCGGATGCCGGCGCTGGTGGTGGGTAACGAACCGGACTGGGTTCATCCTCTCTCGTATGCTGTCACTTGGGCCGAGCGTTTGCCTCTAGGCCGGTTCGTGCAGGTACCGCCCAAGTCAGTCGACTTCGAACGACATGCTACCGCCTTCCGGAGCCATCTCGCTGAGTTTTTGAGATCGATCGCCGCTTGAAGGACCGCTGGCGTGCGAGCGGTCTGACGTCGCGCTTCTGCCGAATTTGAAGAAATCATGAGCGTTCTGGCTATTCGTCACACTGGAATCGTCGTCAGCAATATGGAAACATCATTACCCTTTTATCGCGACTTGCTGGGACTCGAAATCTGGTGGGACCAGATTGAAGACGGGCCTCTCGCCGAAGCCGTGACTGGAGTGCCTGGAGCACGAATCCATACGGTCAAGATGAAAGCTCCTGACGGAGTGTCCATCGAGCTTCTTCAGTACTTGAACACCCCAAAGCCGGTCCCGCCTTTGTCGAACGCCAACGACGTGGGATGTAACCACGTCGCGTTGCGAGTCGGCAATTTAGACGCTTTCTACGAAAAGGCGAAGTCCGCTGGAATCCGTTTCAACACGCCGCCGGTCGTAGCCGCAAGCGGCAAGGCAAAAGTGACGTACTGTCGCGATCCAGAAGGCGTTTATCTCGAGTTGGTTGAAGTGCTGGAATCGGCGTCGTAAAGGTTGCAACCCGGTTCTGTTCTTATTTCGACACGATGTGAGGAACGAGGCAGAGCAGGTTGCACCGAGGCTGCTGCGAAGCGTTGACGTTTTGCGAGGATGGACCGCTGAGGCCACTGCGCTTGACCGACCGTGCGATCTCAAGTGCGAAGCCTGCCGGACAGGCAGCGATGGGCTCTTGTGTACACCTTCACCTTTGAGTCTAGGAGTTGCGAATGCAATGGGTCAATCCTGACTTCACCTTCATCCAATCGGATCACGAGCGCTACCAGCGGGAGGGCTATGCTTTTCTGGGGAAAATCCTGACGCCGGCAGGCCTCGAGTCGGCCAGAGAACGGTTGGACCGCATGATCCGTGACCTTCACCCCAGCCTGAAACCCGACGAAATCTATTCTGCTCACCAGCAGGAAAGCTGGCTTTTGGCCATTGCTGCCTGCAAACCGCTGCTGGATGTCATTGAGTACGACGTAGGTCCGAACATCGTCCTTTGGTCAACCCACCTGATCTGCAAACCGCCGAAGACGGGCAGACCAATTCCATGGCATCAGGACCGAACTTACTGGAACACGACCAAGTTGGGTGGTTCGGTGTGGCTGGCGTTTGACGATGTCGACGAAAACAATGGAACCATGTTTGTTTTGCCTGGGTGGCACCGGCGGACGGATTTGACCCGAAGAGCCACAGGGGACGAGTTCTTCGATGAGGAGATTGACCCGGCCATGTTGCCCGCTGACGTCGATCGTCTTCAGGTTCCTTACTACCTCAAAGCCGGCGAAGCGGCTGTCCATGACACGATGATCCCACACCGTTCGACTCCGAACAGATCGGATCGATGGCGCCGCGTGCTGGTGTGCCGTTACATGAGCGCCGAAGGCGATATGGGAACCAAAGAATATCCTGACTATCGAACCGGCCAGATGTTTCCTCGACGGTATCTATTGGTTCGCGGGCAGGATGTCTTGAATCGCAGGCTGGAACGAATGGTAGCCGATTAGGTTGTCTCCGCTTTGCTCTTTCCACCGAGGGGCGCCGCCAGATCCACCCTTGAGCAAGCTGTTCATGAACCGCGAGCGAACACAGAGCTTGAGTGGGGTCCTACACTCATGGCGTTAATGAAACGGAGATTTCGCGATGGCAATGCACGCTACTGACTTGACGCCGGTCGAGACGCAGCCTGTCAACACCCGGTTTCGCCGGATTGTGACAGCGATTCCCGTTCCCGAATCTCTGGACGAGATTCGGCGCTTGCGCTCCGTCGAGCCTCTCTCGATGGCGGGCATGCCGCCCATTGTGTGGGACCGGGCCGAGGGGTTTCAGGTGAGCGATTCCTATGGCAATCAGTGGATCGACCTGAGCAGTGGCATTGTTGTTGCTAACACGGGTCATGCGCATCCGGCAATACTTGAGGCGGTGCGGAAGCAGCTCGACAGCCGGATGATCTTTTCTTATGCGTATACAACCAGGATTCGACGGCAGCTTCTGGAACGGTTAGCCAGATTGGCTCCAGAGGGCTTGGGCAAAGCGATCCTGTTTTCGGCGGGGACCGAAGCGACTGAGTGTGCCATGAGCTTGATGCGAAAGCACGGACTCAATCTTGCGCCGGGCAAGCTGGGTATCTTGTCGATCGAGTCGAGCTATCACGGGCGGACTCTGGCCGCGCGTCTGGCTGGAGGGGCCCCGGGCCCAGTCGACGGCATGGCACGTGAGCGCGTCTTGCACTGGCAGCTTCCTCTGCCGGGCGGACCCGACTCCAAGGGGTTCGAACAGGACGTGGCCGATCGAGGCATCGATCCTGCCAAGATTGCCGGGATCATCTTCGAGTCTATCCCGGGTTGGACAACCACGCTCTACCCTGCCGCTTATATGAACGAGCTGATGCGTTGGGCCGGGCGACACCAGGTCCTGGTTACCGCAGATGAGATTCAAGCAGGTATGGGACGTACGGGCCGGATGTTTGCCTTCGAGCACTACGGGATCACACCGGACCTGATCACCTGTGGCAAGGGGCTTAGTTCATCGTTGCCTCTTTCGGCGGTAATTGGCAGGCCTGCGGTCATGGATCTCGCGTCGCCGGGAGAGATGTCGAGCACTTTTGGAGGGAATCCAGTCTGTGTCGCCGCGGCGCTCGCCAGTCTTGACGTGATTGAGGGAGAGCGGCTAGTCGAACGCTCAGCCAGCTTAGGGCGTGAGCTGGATGGGGCGCTCGGCGTCCTAGCCGAGCGGCATCGGAGGCATGTCCGAATGCGCAATGGCGCCGGTCTCTTCTATTCGGTCCACCTCCAGAATCCCGACACAGGAGAAGCAGTCGGCGAACTGTGCGACGAGATCGTCATGTCCTGCGTGCGACGCGGTGTGCTGATGTTTTTGACCGGCAGGGGATTCTTCAAGATCGTTCCGCCACTGACCATCGATCGAGAGGCGCTCTTCGAAGCTGTCGATGTCATTGGAACGGTGCTGGCTCAGGTTCTCGAATCGCGGTGAACCCTTGGAGAGGGGAGAAGCTGATGAAAACCAGTATGACCTCTCGCGAGCGTATCCTGACAACCTGTGCTCACAAACCCACCGATCATGTCCCACTTCACCTCGAGGTACACCCGAGTTATCAACAATACCCGCCAGCCATTGCAGTTTGGAAAGATCAGTTCGAGCGGACTGATATGCTTCTCTCTCTCGGAGCTGATGCCATGGTCGAGGTCTGGCTGCCGGATCCATCGTGCCATCCGGACGTCCGAATAACGAGTTGGCGGGAACAAACGGCTGAGGGGGCTTTGCTCTATAAGCAGTATGAAACTCCCGCCGGCCCGTTGCGGCGGGTGATCAAGGAAACTCGCGACCTGTATACCTGGCACAAGATCAACCGGAACACCTGTAGGCCGTTGGCAGATCTGATTGTTGGAGTCGGCTTGCTGGAGGACGTTAATCCGTCGCGCAGCGTCGAATTTCTGGTCAAAGATGCCCGCGATCTCGAGAAAATGCGTTATCTCTTCCAGCCGTTGTCTGGTGAAAGGCTGGACCAGTGGCGCGAGGACGCTCTTTTTGCGAAGCGAGAGGCTGAAAAACGCTCCGTTGTGTTTCTTGCCCGTCGCACCTTCGCTGGATCGGCGTTGCTTTGGCTGACCCGCGTCGAGGACTCGATGTGTAGTTTCGAGTCGCAGCCTGAATATGTCGCCGAATTTCTTCGTATTATCCATGAATGGCAGATCAAGACCTTGCACCAGGTGTTAGACATTGGCGGCATCGACATGGTGACGCGGTTCGGCTACTACGATATTCCGGACTTCTGGGGCCGCAAACACTTCGGTCGCTACTTGCGTCCTCTCATGGACGAGGAAGCAGAACTCCTGCATCATGCGGGTGCTCTTCTATGCCAGCAGCAAAGTAAGGGGCTGTCCCAGACGGCGGATATCTACCAAAGAATGGGAGTCGACGTGTTCCGTGATGTTGATCCAGTCCAGGGGAAAGAGGACCTGCTGCTTCTCAAAGCGGTGTTGGGGAAGACCAAAACACTAATGGGCGGGATCAACGGCGATTTGCAACTTGCGAATGCCTCCAGCCTCGAGATGGATCAGGTGGTCCGCGATACTCTGGAGGTGATGGCGCCGGGCGGTGGCTTCATCTTGCACGTGGTCCCTGGCGTTTACGCCGGTGTTCCGTGGAACAACGTTCTTGGCTTGGTCGAAGTTTGGAAGCGCTATGCCTGACCAGCCGTTTCGCCGCCAGCATTGATTGGTTTCAAACGAACCCACAAGTCTTGAAATCAGAAGGGAGAATCCTGAATGACGCACGGGCAGGCCAGACTTGTCGTCCTGACGCTGACGCTTTCCAGCATCACCGTGTGCGCTATGCACGGGCTGTTTGACTGGAACCTCCTCGCACGGCCGATGGCTTTCGTGTTTCCCAAGGTGAACCGAAATGCTTCTTTTTCTCAGCCTGGGAAGGCGGCGAGCTTGTCATTCCAGTACGAGAACGGCAAGCCCCTGGCCGGCGCGCCCGCTAAGCGGAGCCATGCAGTCTCCGTCGGCCCCACCCAAGGGCAGGTTTATGCCTACGCCACATTCGAGATGACTGCGCACAATCCCGCTTCCTACATCGACGGAATGCTGCCTGGCGTGCAGCTCATGGCCTTGGGACAAACGCTGAACGGGAGATTCATTCCAGCCGTGCGGTTTGGTTTGCAGGATGGCAAAGGGTTGCCGGGAGAACAGGGCCAGTTGGTTCCATGGGCCTTGGAGGGACAGTTTGACAACTTTGGACCATTCGCGCGTCCGGCTACCCCCTACGATTTCAAAATCCATGTCGACCTGGCAAAACATCGAATGAGCCTCTTTGCGAGCGGGCGAGGAGACGACGATTGGTTTGTGCTGGTCGATGACGTCCCATTGCTGAACGCGGTGTCAGAAATCAGCGAAATCTGCGTGGAACAGAACCCGGGCGCCGGAGGCATTCGCGACGTCGTTGTGCAGCCGCGTCCTTCAGCCTCCAGAGATCGCGTACAACCACATCCGCGTGCCAAAAAGAATCGGGTTGTCAAAGCCGGTGCTGGGTTTCGATTGCAGAGCATGCGCTCGCTTTGGCAGTTGCCAGGCCGCCATGTCACAATCTCTCGTGATCCCAGACGGTGGCACGGGTTCCCCGACGTGGTCTGCACACGGTCGGGCAAGCTCATCACGACCTATTGCGATGGCCCAAGGCACGGCGGTCGCGGGAAAGCCACGCTTCGAACCAGCAGCGACCTCGGCAGGAGCTGGAGCGCAGAGCAAGTGATGGTCGAAACGGACGCTTCTTGCGAACGGTTGCAGAGGTTGAAAGATGGATCGCTGCTCTACATTGGCGGCGAGCGACGACCCACCGTCGATTTCCGCCGCAGCACAGATGATGGCCAGACGTGGCAAGCGATTGGCGGATTCGACATCAGGCCCTTCGGACTCAAGGTTCACTACTCGATGAGCCACGTGCTTGAAGCATCCGATGGTGCGTGGCTCATCGTCGGCTCCGATACCTTTCCCATTTCCGAGCAGGCCTTCGATTCGAAGAACCGGTTCCGCATTCGCGAGCGGCTGCAGGTTTTTCAATCCAAAGACCAAGGCAAAAGTTGGGAAGTCTTGTCGCTGCTTGATACCTATCCCACGAGCGGACATGCCGGCAGCGAAGCCAGCATTCTGGAACTGCCAGGCAACCGGCTTGCGATTTACGCGCGCGAAAGCCGTAACGACGGCTATCCTGGCTTCCGAGTCTTTTCCGCCGATCGCGGCAAAAGCTGGTCCGAACCTGAGGACTTGCCACTTCAAGTCATTGGCCGTGTGCAGGCTGGATTGCTGTCGGATGGACGGGTGATGCTGACGACCCGCACGGGCATGGGCAAGCGCGCGCTTTGGGCTTGGACGGAAGATCCGGAGAAGAAGATTGGGTTTCAGATCGGTGGCGTGCACATCAACGATCATCGTAGCAAGGGGCTCAAGGACGGTGCGCTGGCAATCGACAGCGATGGCGCCAGCGGCGAATTCACACGCTACTTGCTGCGCCCTCCGGATGGCCCCGAGAGTGCGATTGAGCTTATCGCAGAGGTGATGGTCAAAGAGAACCAGGGACACGCAGCGACCATCGCTATTCCGTTTGCCGGGCAGCTGCGAATCTTTCCGGACCACGTCATGTTCGTCGGGAGTGAGTCGAGCAAAGTGGCTGTTTCGCCTGGCCGGTTCCATACTTACGAGCTCAGAAGCGGGGCCGGCAAACTGCGTCTCGTAGTGGATGGCGAGTTGAAGATCGAGACCGCCAAGCTCGACAGCCGGCGCATCCAGAACGACTGGTCGCCGGCCGTGGTTAGTCCGTTGCTCTTCTCGTTCGGCAATTACCCCGACCCTGAGTTCTACCCGCCCGGTGCGACGGCCAACACCTCGGTGGTCCCGCTGCAAATCACGCCGGCTGTGACGGGATTGAGCTTGTGGAAGAGAGTCGAAGTGGCGGCTGTCGGCGTGGGCAATCGGCCGCATTTAACCTCCTGGATCGCTGCCCGAGACGGTTTTCCCGATCAGTACCAGCTGGACCACGTGCTGGAGGTTCAGGCGACGGCTTTCGGCGCTGACCAAGGCTATTCAGGCTGGACAGAATTACCGGATGGCCGCGTGTTCGTTGTAAATTACACGGACGACAAGGCGCCTGCCTGGCCGGCCAGCAGTCCCTATCTGTTTCGTTGTCCCTGGATTCGGGGCACGCATGTGTTTCCATCGGACCTTGCGGTTCGATGAACCGGCGGATTGTTGCTGTGCGCTTTGACACTGGCGTCTTGCTCTTTGGAGACGGCGCATTTCTCGCGGTGACGCACGCAGGCCGCTTGTTCGAGGTGTAAGGCGGGTGTCGGAGGCGTGCGGCGCGAGCGCTGGCATCCTGGGTTTCGCGTGGAGTTTGTGCAGCTCCGACTGGCACGTGCTTGTAGTGCCGCACGTCAGTGCGGCCATTTGAAGCACTGGCGTCGTTCACAGCCAGGATCAGCGATCCCGGCTACAGGCTCTGTTGGAGCCGAGGTCGGTGACCCTGGCTTGCCAACCTTGGCTGCGAAACAGCGGCGAGAGGAGGACTCCTTCATGCAGCATCCTTGTTTGAATTGGCTGCTTCTAGCGATCCTATTCTCTGGGTTTTGGATTTCTGGCCTGGCAGCTGCGCAGGAGAAGGCCGCTTCTTTGCCTCCGGCCGCGCAACGGCCGATCGACTTCAAGCGAGACATCGAACCTCTCTTGAAAGAGCGGTGCCAGTCCTGTCACGGCGCCACGCAACAGATGGGCGGCCTGCGGCTCGACAGCCGGGCCGGCGTGTTTGCTGGAGGCTATTCGGGCGCGGCGCTCAATCCGGGCGATAGCAGCGCGAGCCGATTGATCCAGCTGGTTGCCGGTCTAAGAAAAGACTTGGTGATGCCCATGGCGGGCGAGCGGCTCACCGCTGAGCAGGTTGGACTTCTGCGCGCCTGGATTGACCAAGGCGCTAGCTGGCCCGATTCATCGAGTTCCCAAACGACCTCCTCGAGCACCGAAGTCCTGCGCTCGACAAAGCTGCATTGGGCTTTTGTTCCGCCAAGGCGGCCCGATTTGCCGCAACTGCAGGCAAGGTCGTGGACTCGGAATCCGATCGATGCCTTCGTTTTGGCTCGGCTGGAGAAAGAAGGGATCAAACCTTCGCCCGAAGCAGACCGAACTACGCTGATTCGCCGCGCCAGCCTGGATTTGCTTGGTCTGCCTCCGAGCCCGGAAGAAGTCACGGCGTTTGTGAACGACTCGCGTCTCGATGCGTACGAACGTTTAATTGACCGGTTGCTTGCTTCCCAGCACTATGGAGAGCGCTGGGCACGGCAATGGCTCGACCTGGCACGCTACGCCGACAGCGACGGTTTTGAGAAAGACAACGTGCGGCCTGACGCCTGGAAGTGGCGGCAGTGGGTGATCGATGCGTTGAATCGCAACCTGCCGTTCGATCAATTCACGATCGAGCAGATTGCCGGCGACCTTCTGCCCAACGCGACGGTTGAGCAAAAGATCGCCACCGGCTTCCATCGCAACACGCTGACCAACCGCGAGGGAGGAGTCAACCGTGAAGAGTATCGGATCGAGCAGGTCATCGATCGTGCCAGCACCGTCGGTACGGTGTGGCTGGGCCTGACGGCCGGTTGTGCCCGCTGCCACGATCACAAGTACGACCCCATCAGCCAAAAAGAGTTTTACCAGCTCTTCGCCTTCTTTAATTCGGCCGACGAGCTCAACATCGAAGCGCCCTCGCCGGCTGAGCTCGGCGTTTACCTGCAGCGCAGGCCGGAGTATGAAAAGAAGAGGCAGGCCCTGCTGTCTGAGTACAAGGTGGCGAGGCTGCAACCGGACTGGGAAAGGAAGATGTTGGAAGCAGCCGCGCGCCCCGGAGTCGATCCCTTGTATGACGTCAGCTGGGACATCTTCGGGCTTTACGTCGACGGCGGCCAGGAGATGATGAAGATCGATTCAAGCCGGCGAACGCAGAAGTGGAACGACAAGATTACGGATTTCTTCATTGGAAACTACTCCCGCGTTGTGAACCAGAAGACGATGAAGAAGCTGAGGTTTAAGGAGCTCAACGAAAAGCTCTCCCAGCTCAAGTCGGAGTTTCCTGCGCTGAGCGAGGCCCAGACACTGGGTGAGCGTCCCGGCTCGCGGCGATCGCACGTTTTGATTCGGGGCGACTATCGCCAACCGGGAATCCAAGTGCAGCCGGGAACTCCTGCCGTTCTGAACCCGTTGCCGGCCGATCTGAAAACCACCCGCCTGGCCCTGGCGCGATGGTTGGTTTCCAAGGACAACCCATTGACGGCGCGCGTCGCGGTGAACCGTGCCTGGCAAGAGTTCTTTTGCCGGGGATTGGTTGAGACCTCGCAGGACTTCGGCACACGTGCCGAACCGCCGAGCCACCCCGAGCTGTTGGATTGGCTCGCCACCGAGTTTATGGCCAGCGGTTGGAACATGAAGCAGATGCACCGTCTCATCGCCACGTCGGCCACGTATCGCCAGTCTTCCCAAGCCAGGATGGATCTTCGGGATCGTGACCCTGAAAACCGGTTGCTAGCGCGCCAGTCGAGGCTTCGGTTGGGAGCGGAGTTCATTCGCGATAGCACGCTGGCCGTCAGCGGACTGCTCAATCCTGCCGTTGGAGGCCCGAGTGTGCGTCCGCCGCTTCCGCCTGGCGTACTGAGTCACGGATTCGGTGGCGCGTCCAAATGGAAAGAGAGCGCTGGAGCCGATCGCTATCGTCGAGGGCTCTATGTCCTTTTTCTCCGCACAACGCCCTATCCTCAACTGGTAAACTTCGACGCTCCTGATTCGATGCTGCCTTGCAGCCGTCGCGAGCGTTCCACCACTCCGTTGCAAGCACTGAATCTGCTGAACGACCGTGTTTTCTTTGAGGCTGCCCAAGTGCTGGCAGCGCGTATCTTGCGCGACAGCCCTGGGGACCTTTCGGACCGTTTGGCTCATGCGTTCAGATTGTGTCTTGCCAGGCAACCCAGCGCGAGCGAGCGGTCCCGGCTAACCCAGTATTTCGAGGAGCAGAAAACGATTCTGGAGCGAAACCCGCAGCTTGCAGAGACGCTGTTTCCGGCCAAGGAGCTTGACGGGATTTCTCCCTCCGAAGCCGCCGTCTGGGTCGGCATCAGCCGGCTTCTCTTAAATCTTGAAGAATTCATCACCCGAGGATGAGCGATGGATTTTCGTGAGTTCCAGCAGATTCAGACGAGGCGCAGTTTTCTGGGCCGGTGCAGCGCCGGATTGGGATCCGTCGCTTTGTGGCACCTGCTGGCCGACGAGGGGCGGGCGAGGGCTGGTGAAAGCCCGGCCTCGCGAGAGCGGCCATTGGATCCCAGGCATCCTCACTTCCGACCGAAGGCCAAGAACGTCATCTTTCTTTTCATGGATGGAGGCCCGAGCCACATTGATTTGTTCGACCCTAAACCGGAGATGAAGAAATGGGACGGGCAGGCGCTTCCCGACTCGATGGTCAAAGACTTGAAGCTGGCGTTTATCAAACCGACGGCCAAGGTCTGGCCGAGTCCCCGACGGTTCAAGCCGTCTGGCCAGAGCGGAATCGAGCTTTCGGAGTGGTTGCCCCACCTGGCATCCGTTGCCGATGACATTTGTCTGATTCGCTCCATGTTTACTGACCAGTTCAATCATCATCCCGGACAGCTGATGTTGAACTGTGGAAGCCCTCTGGTGGGGCGTCCTTCGATGGGCGCTTGGGTGACCTACGGACTCGGCAGTACCTCGAAGGACCTTCCCGGTTTTGTGGTTCTGCGATCGGGAGGGAACGCGCCCGGCGCCGGCACCGGAAATTGGACCAACGGCTTTCTACCTTCCAGCTATCAAGGCGTTCCTCTTCGGAGTTCCGGAGATGCCGTTCTGTATCTCTCCGATCCGCCAGGCGTCAGCCGGGAACTGCAGCGTTCCACGCTCGATGGGCTCCGCGATCTGAATGAACTGAGCCAGGCCGAGAGCGGTGACGTGGAAATCGCTTCTCGAATTGCCGCTTACGAGCTGGCCTTTCGAATGCAACTGGCAGCTCCTGAACTGATGGATCTGTCCAAGGAATCGCCAGCGACGATGGCGATGTATGGCATCGAGAAGTCGCATCCGAATCCTTTCGCGGCCAACTGTCTGCTGGCGCGGAGAATGGTGGAGCGGGGTGTTCGGTTTGTGCAACTGATGCACGGGAGCTGGGACGATCACGACGACCTGGAAAGAAAACTGAAACGAAACTGTGAAGCCACGGATCAAGCAACAGCTGCGCTGCTGAAGGACCTCAAGCAGCGGGGATTGCTGGACTCGACGCTTGTGGTATGGGGCGGAGAGTTTGGACGGACCCCCATGGTGCAGGCCGACAGTCCGAACAAGAAGGTTGGCTTTGGCCGCGACCACCACCCGTTTGCTTTTAGCATGTGGCTCGCCGGAGGCGGAATCAAAGGCGGCCAGGCGATTGGAAGGACGGACGAGCTGGGACTGCGGGTCATCGAAAACCAGGTTCACGTGCATGACCTTCATGCCACAATCCTGCACTGCCTGGGCCTGGATCACCACCGCTTGACCTATCGATTTGCTGGACGCGATTTCCGGCTCACCGACGTTGCCGGAGACGTGGTTCGAAAAGCTCTGGCCTGAAAAGTGCGAACGTGGGAGCGGACCTCTGGGCCGCGACCGTTGCTGAACGGGGATCTCGGTCGCCGTCCAGAGGCTGGCCCCCACATTCAAACGTCCAATCTCTAGGTGAAGCACTGCGTGGGTGAAGCACTGCGTGCTTCACTACAAGCACCTAGGCGATTTCCGCGACAAGATGTGGTCCAATAGGGCGGCGAGATCCTGGATTTCGCTCAACCGGTTTCCGTCGGCGATTTACCACGTGGGGTTTTGCGATTGACTCGTTCCCGCCTTAAGTTCGTTTTGTATGTCATCTGCGGTTTGACCGATTTTGCTTCCTTCGCGGTGGTGTTCGCGGTGTCGCGGAGCTTGGCGGAAGGCGGAGCTGCTTCGTGGCATTTGGGTCTGGCTGGAGCAGGACTGGCATTCAGCGCTGCCGTGGGCAGTCTTCTGGGAGGCTGGCTGGCGCACCGCTTTGACGGCAGGACCGTTTTTCTGGGCGGAGCTGGCAGCATGGTGCTCAGTATTGCCGCCTGTGCGTTGGGCAATATCCGCAGCGCCTGGTTTCTGCCGTTCTATTGGCTCGTTGGGTTCGGGTTAGGTTTTCTCTATCCGCCCTTGATCGGCTGGTTGAATCAGGGCGAGGATGCTCATGCAAACCATCACGGCGTCAGCCGAACGCTCGTGCTGTTTTGTGTGGCCTGGAACCTCGGCATGATGTCTGGCCAGTTGGCTTCAGGTGCGTTATTTCAGTGGGGGAAGGAGTGGGTTTATGGCGCTGCGCTGTTCGCCGCTTTGGCGAACTTGTGGCTGGCGGTTCTGGCAGCCCGCCAGGTCGTCCCTTGCGATGAAGCGCCTGCCAGCAAGACGCGCGACCAGGTTGAAGCAGTCGAGCTGGCCGCTGCCTTCAAACGCTTGAGCTGGATTGCCAATCTGGGCGGCATGTTCGGTGCGAGCATGGTGATCCATCTGCTTCCCGGGTTGGCGGTTGCCATCGGTGTCGCGCCTCAAGACCACGGCAAATTGTTGGCGAGCTGGCGGGCCGTTGCTGTCGGCACCTATCTGCTGATGCACCGCGTGACCCACTGGCACTATCGATTGAGCGCCGCCGTGGCATCGCAGTTATTGGCCGCGCTGGGACTGTTCCTGATCTCGCGCGCCGAATCGGCTCCCGCCTTGCTCGTTGGGCTCGCCCTCTTGGGCCAGCTGGTTGGATACAACTACTTTTCTGGTTTGTATTACAGCACGGCTGGCAGCTCGCACGATCGGCGTGCCTTGGCTGCCGGCATCCACGAGGGAACTCTGGCGATCGGCATGGCGATTGGCACCATCGTCGGAGGTGTGCTGGGCTCTCTGGCAGGCCAGCGCATGCCTTACCTGCTGGCGTCGATTGTGGTGTTGACTTTGGTCGTCGTGCAGTCGACTGCTTGGTGGAGATGGGTGCAACCGCTCCGCCAGCGGCAGTCCCGGGCCGCCAGCCAGGCCTAGGACGCATTTTGAATTTGCAAGAGGCGAGATCGGGAGGACGAGTCTCCGGCCGAGCCGGTCAGCACAAGGACTTGTCGGGACCACCGCTCACCAGGAGACGTGAGGTCCCACGTTATCTCAGAGCCTGACGTTGAGAGGAGGGAACCGGGTTTTGTGCCGAGTTCGTTCGTGCTGGATCTTGCCAGAAAGTCCGATGCATCGTCGCTCTGAAAAACGGTGGAGGCGCATTCCACGATCGGCAGCCCGACTGCCGATTGATGGAGCTGTACATCTCTTGGTGAAGGGAGAGCGAACGGCTGCCGTGGCCACTGTCGGAGTGTTGTTGGCCATTGTGGGCAGCCAGAGTCCTGCTTGGTCGGACGACTGGCCGCAGTGGCGGGGTCCAAAGCGCGATGCCATTTCCACAGAGACCGGGTTGCTCCGCTCCTGGCCAGCTGGGGGCCCCAGATTGGCTTGGCGTGCCTCCGGCCTTGGAACGGGTTATTCCAGCGTGGCGATTCGCCATGGACGGGTCTTTACGCTGGGCCGGCACGGGACCGACGTCGCCGTCACAGCCCTCGATGCCGCAGATGGAAAGCCGGTGTGGACGCAGAAGATCGGCGCCTCAACGCGCATCCCCATGTCCACGCCGACCGTAGAGGACGAACGGGTGTACGCGCTCAGCCCGGCCGGCGAACTCGTCTGCTTGACGGTGGCTTCGGGCAATATCGTCTGGCAAAAGAGCATCGCTGGCGAGTTTGCGGGTCGCACCATGTCGGGACGCGGCTATGGAGAATCGCCGCTTATCGATGGAGACAAACTGATCTGCACGCCCGGCGGAGCAGACGCTGCGCTGGCGGCCATCGACAAGCGATCTGGCGCCGTCCTTTGGAAATCGAAACTACCCGAGGTTGGCCCGGCTGGCAGGGATGGCGCGGGATTCTCCTCGATTGTCGTCACCGAAGCGGCCGGCGTGCGGCAATATGTGCAGCTGATGGGACGAGGGGTCGTTGGAGTGGATGCGCGCGACGGGAGGTATCTCTGGGCTTACAACGCCATCGCCAACGAAACGGCTAACATCCCGACTCCCGTGGCGCGAGGAGACTTGGTGTTTGCGGCGAACGGCTACACCGCGGGCAGTGTGTTGTTGCGTCTTGTTCCCGGCGACAGCTCGTCATTCGAGGGTTCGGCAGTGAAGGCCGAAGTGGCCTATTCATTGACAGGCAGCCAGTTTCAGAATCACCACGGAGGATTCCTGGTCGTTGGCGATCACCTTTTCGGCGGCCATGGAAACAACAACGGCCTGCCCACTTGCCTGGAACTGAAGACGGGGCGAGTACTGTGGAAGCAGCGGGGACCTGGCATCGGATCTGCCTCGGTGGCTTACGCCGATGGCCATCTCTACTTCCGCTACCAGAATGGGGTGGTGGCGTTGATCGAAGCATCAGCGGCGGGCTACTCGTTGAAAGGCACGCTGGAGATTCCAGGCGCCGGTGGAGATAGTTGGGCGCACCCGGCGATTGCCAATGGCTTTCTGTATCTTCGCGAACAGGATGGGTTGATCGTCTACGATCTGCGACCGGCCAGCGCTCCGGCGCTGCCTGCCGAACCGGTCTCGCCGAAGGAGTCTGCCAATCCCGCTCTAACCCGGTTGCGCCAGCTCGGCGTTTCCGTCGAGCCTATGGTTGCCGGTGTCGTAAGCCACAAACCCTCCATGGGCAGGCCAATTCTGGGCTACGCCCTTCCAGCTGGCGGGAATCGCCGACGCCGTCCGACCTATCAGGTCGTCTTCAATAACCGCCACCTCACACCGAGCGGCACCGTCGATGGTGAAATCTCAGAGCTTCTGACGGACCTTCCTGGCTCGGTGGTTGCGAATCTGTCTGGAACGCGCATCTCCGATGCAGGAGTCGGGCAGCTGCGAAGCCCCAAGGTGCTGGGACTCAACCTCGAACTATGCAGTTGGGTCACGGATGCCGGAATGGCAGCGCTTCAAGGGTTTCCGCAGCTGCGTGCGCTGGTCCTGACGGGGACGAAAGTAACCTCTGCCGGCATCGAGAGCCTCTCCGCTAATCCGAACCTGCTCGCGCTCGACCTCGAGATTTGTGATAGCGTCACCGACGCCGCCTGCGAATCCCTGGGAAGAATGCGGCAGCTCAAGGCGCTGGTCTTGAAGAAAACCGGTTTCGAGCCGCAACGCATCGGCGATGCCGGACTGGAGAGGCTACAACATCTTCTTGAACTTGAAGTGTTGAACCTCTATGGCAACAAGGTGACGGACGGCGGCCTGCGGTATTTGGCGCGGCTCAAGCGGCTCGAGGAGCTTCATCTCAGCCTGTTGCCTCTCACAGACGCAGCGCTGCCACACCTGGCGCCGCTCAGCCGGCTGGATCACCTGGAACTGCTCTACGCCGAAGGATTCTCGGGGCCCATGATCACCGGCACGGGGATTCGTTTTCTCGCGCAGCTGGCGAGCCTGAAGACGCTCAATCTTACCGGTGCTCAGGTGGGCGACGGGGATTTAGCGCGGTTGCGTCCGCTCAAGGAGCTGGCAACGTTGCAGCTTGTCCGCACGCGGGTGAGTGCCGAAGGCATTCGAGCGTTTCAGGCCGCGCTTCCCAACTGCAAGATCGTCAAATAGCGGTTGTTCATCACTTCACAATGAAAGGACTCATCCTATGCAACTACGCACACTCGGCTCCAGCGGCCTCTTGGTCTCGCCTGTTTGCCTCGGCACGATGACGTTCGGAACACCTGTCGCCGAGCAGGAGGCCATTGCCCTGACGCATGCTGCAATCGATCTGGGTATCAACTTCATCGATACCGCCAACGGCTATGAAGGGTACGCACGCTATTTGGGCAGCGCCGGTGGCGTGGCGGAGGAGATCCTAGGCAAGGCACTCCGCGACCGGCGCGATCGCGTGATCTTGGCCACGAAGGTTGCCGCTCCACTGGGGCCTGGTCCGCAGGACCGCGGCTTGTCTGCCGTTCATATCCTGCGCGAGCTGGAGCGCAGCTTGAAGCGGCTCCAGACAGATGTCATCGATCTGTACATCATCCACTGGCCGGACCGGCACGTGCCAATCGAGGTGACGCTGCAGGCGATGGACACTGCGGTCCGGCAGGGCAAGATCCGCCATTTTGGTGCTTCCAACCATTCGGCGGCGCAGCTTTGCGAGATGCTTTGGCTGGCGGAACGGCAACACGGCCCCAAGGTGGTCAGTTCCCAGATTCCGTTCAGCCTGCTTAGGCGCGAAATGCAGCATGACTTGCCGTTTTGCCAGCGACACGGCATCGGCGTCACACCCTACCAGTCGCTGCAAGGTGGTTTGCTGACCGGCAAATATCGACGAGGGCAGCCTGCTCCTGCCGGCTCGCGCGCCGCTGAAAAGCCAGATTGGGTGTGGAAGCGCGACGACGCGTTGTTTGACCGGATTGAAGGAATCGAAGCCCTGGCTGCTGAAGCGGGCATTCCGGTGGCTCATTATGCTTTGGCCTGGACCCTGGCTCAGCCAGCCATGAGTTCACTTGTCGTGGGCGTCAAACGCTTGGAGCAGGTGCAAGACGCTGTGGCGGCGGCGCAGGCCACCATTCCGCCAGAGCATGCGGCGAAAATCGATGCGATCTGTCCGCCGCCCTGGCGATTGCCCGATCCCGTGAGAGGCTAGTTGGTGGATTGCGCGCGCTGCGCGGGAACGAGTGTCTTTCGATGTCGGTTGCGAGAGAGAGACTTGGCGCGCTCGACGCACGACTGTGGCGAGACGGACGGGATTGTTGCCCTGCGCTTTCGCGGGAATGACGGAAGTTGCGGGATGCCGCGAGTGCGGCTCTTGGTTACATTGGAAAGTCTAGCGCCAAAGTGCTTGGTGGCGCACATCAGCCTGGAGGCTAAAACAAGATGAACCCTTCGCAGGCGCCGGTTTCTTATCTGACCTGGATCGACTACGCAATTATTTGCGTGTACCTCCTGGGCACAGTTGCCATTGGGACTTGGTTCCACCGGCGCCAGAAGAGCACCGAAGACTATTTCGTTGCCTCCCGTCGAATGCACTGGATTCCGCTGGCCTTGTCCATCTGGTCCGGCTTGACGAGCGCCAACTCGATGATTGGAGGTCCTGGCTACACCTATGCTCACGACCTGCAGCAGATCTGGATTGTCTTCGAAGCGATGGTTGTTTACGTTATCGTCATCTACCTGATCCTGCCGATCCTGTTTCCCCTGAAACTGACGACGGCTTACACCTATCTGGAGATGCGCTTCAACCTGGCGACGCGGCTGCTGGGGTCTGCCTTATTTATTTTGCTGCGATTCAGTTGGCTCGCCTCCGTCATGTACGCTCCATCGAAGGCCATGGCCGCCATTGTCAGATTGCCGTTGTCAGAGCAGTGGATGCAAGCCTGGGCCGGAATGGGCTTGGATGGCTCGACCGCAGCGTGGGTCTTGATCATCGGATTGACCACGACGCTTTATGCCACGCTAGGCGGCATGGAAGGAGTCATCTGGACCGACTTCGTACAAGCACTGGTGATGATGGCCGGTCTGGTGACCATTCTTGTGATGGCGATCAACGGCTTGCCGGAAGGTGTCGTCACGCTCTATCACTCCCTCGCCAACGATAGCCACGGACGGTTGTTCGATTTCTCGTTCGACATGCAGGAACGCAACCAGGTGACCTTTTGGCTGCTCCTGGCCTACACCATCACGGGCCGCTTAAACGACTCGGCCACCGACCAGGTGGCCTTGCAGCGCTACTTCAGTGCCAAGTCCATGAAAGACTGCCGAGGGTCGCTCTGGCTATCGGGGATTTGCGACATGGTGCTGATGCCGCTGATCTACTTTTTGGGTGCGGTGTTGTGGGTCTATTTTGTCTACAATCCCGACCCCAATCTGCCGCTAGGCGCGGGTGGGCAGGTTGAGGCCGACCAGGTGTTTCCTTACTTTGTTGCGAAGGTTCTGCCAGTCGGCCTTTCGGGAATCTTCCTGGCCATGATCCTCTCGGCCACAATGTCGAGCGTGAGCGCTGGAATCAATTCGTTAAGTGCAGCGCTGGTCACGGACTTCTACCGGCGCTTGATCCGGCCCGACCGAACCGACGAAGAGTGCACGACGGCTGCAAAGAAAACGACCATTGCCTGGGGAGTTGCTGCTACTGGGGTTGGACTGTTTCTGGGTTGGTTCGAACAGATCTGGCAGATCGCTGTGGTGCTGATGGGCTTCTGGACCGGGCCGTTGCTAGGGATCTTCTTTCTGGGCTATTTCACGAAGCGCGCCAACTCCCGAGGCGCTTTGGTGGGTGCCGCCTGTGGACTTCTCAGCACCGTAGTTTGGGCATTTGGACACAGACTCCTCGAGCCCTTTGGCTGGACCTTTCAAGGCCATGGTTTCATGTACGGAACCGTCGGCATGATCCCAACTCTGATTGTGGGCTACTTGGTCAGCCTGGCGTCGGGTACTGAACGCTCTGCAGCGGCCGGCGGTGCGAAATCGCCTGCCTGAAGAGGAAGGCTTGCGCAGCCAGAGCTGCCGCAGTCGTGACAGGAGACGCCATTGTACCTAAAGGAACGGCTGGCCGCTCGAGAGTACCTCATCGGCGCTGGAATCTATTCGAACTCGCCCGAACTGCTCGAATGGGCGGTCGTCGGGATGGACTGGATCTGGTGGGAGACCCAGCACACCCATCCAGACTGGCAAACCACGGTGAGTGCTGCGCGCGCGGCCGCTGCGCTGCGCATTCCGCTACTGGTGCGGTCCTGGACGGCGGACGGCGATACGATCGAGCGCCTGCTCGACACTGGCGCCGAGGGCATCATTGTGCCGTTGGTCGATACCGTGGAGCAGACGAAGCGGCTCGTTTCGCGATGCTACTACCCACCGCTGGGGAAGCGTTCTGTGGGATCCATTCGGACGGAAAGGATGGAAGCTGACCTCAACGAATGGAACCGGCGAATCGTCGTCATCCCGATGATCGAGACTCCAGAGGCGCTGGAGAATGCCGAGCGCATTGCCGCCGTCAACGGTGTGGACGGCTTGCTGGCAGGAACGAGCGATCTGGCTTTGAGGCTTGGACGGTATACAGACCCCTACAGCGCGCATCTCCGGCTCAAGGATGAACTGCAACATATCCTGAAAGCTTGCGAAAAGAGTGGCAAAGCCGCCGGAGTGATTACGCTGAGTGAAGAAGCCCTGCAGGCGCGCATCGCCGAAGGATATCGGCTGATCTGCGCAGGAATGGACGTCGATCACGTCGAAGCCAGCTTCAAGCGAATGAAAGGGGTCTTTGACCTGGCGTTGCGGAAGCTGCCTGAAAACGATGGGTGACTCGCGTCAGGTTGCAGCGGATTCAAAAGCTAAGAGAGTGTTTAAAAAGGCGCGCTTTGGTTCGTAGTCCCGCCTTTAGGCGGAAGGAAATGCTGTGGTTCCGGCTAAAGCGGGGACTACAAACGTAGCTGACTCCTTGAACCACGCCTTTCTAAACACCCTCTAAGACCTCGGTTCCGCTCGCCCCGCGCTGACCATGTGCCACATCCTTTTGGCTGAACACAGGCGGCCGGTGAGACCAAGACTCTTGCTGCCCCTGCTGTCATCAGCTGCTGTCCCTGGAGGGGACGAACGTGAATAGCCGTGTGCGGAGTGCAGCGAAGCCCTTTCAGGGTCGGATCTTTCTGAGGGCCCTTGCCCCGGGTGTCGCCAAATGAGGCGCCACCCGGGGCTATCGATGGTGGTTCCTTCCGGGAACCTAAGCGGAAACCCACCCACCCTGTGTCCAGCGCCCGACTTATGGGTAAAGGTCAGGCGAGCAGGCTGGTGCTATCCGTGAAGCTCGTCCCAATTAGCCGGTTATGCGCGATGAAACGAGAATTTTGTTCTTGTGTCGGCGCGACACGGCAGCAGGTAGGGCGCGGTGTCCTCACCGCGCCGTTTTCCCAACGCATCGGCACTTCGCGGCGGGCTGAGGACAGCCCGCCCTAGTGCGCCTGAAAGCTGGCGAGCCTGCTAGGGACTGGCGAAGCCCGGACTCACGCGAGTGAGAAGCCCGACACGCTGAGGGGTAGGGTGCAAAAGCGATGGTGGGAGCCCAAGGGTGGTTGGCGACGGAATGATCGGAGGGCC
>Ga0194131_10002356_pt1 | contig 31139 bp, 24 predicted proteins | sample TA2KigO120mmetaG_FD_148631 | JGI IMG/M metagenome (GOLD analysis project Ga0194131, IMG submission 148631) | Freshwater microbial communities from Lake Tanganyika, Tanzania - TA2015053 Kigoma Offshore 120m | ecosystem: Environmental > Aquatic > Freshwater > Lake | place: Tanzania: Lake...
GAGCGTTGAAGCGGCCTAAAGGCCACGGTCCGAGGAGACGGTTCATGGGAAGCTTTCTTAGCCTCAGGGCCATGCCCAGGCCCTTGAACCGAAAGCCGTGCGGACCGCAGCCTTCAGGCTGCTTCCGCGCACTCTCCGGAGTCGAGCGTTGAAGCGGCCTAAAGGCCACGGTCCGAGGAGACGGTTCATGGGAAGCTTTCTTAGCCTCAGGGCCATGCCCAGGCCCTTGAACCGAAAGCCGTGCGGACCGCAGCCTTCAGGCTGCTTCCGTGCACTCTCCGGAGTCGAGCGCTGATGCGGCCTAAAGGCCACGGTCCGGAGGATCGGTTCAGGGGAAGAATTGGCGGACAAAAACTCCGCGATCGCTTGCCCCATTTAACCCATCTAACCCATTTACGGATTTAACTTTGTAACGCTGTCACGAATGCTTTTCCGTCGCGGCATATTTCTCGTGCTTGAATGGAGAGCGGCTCTTATGTTCCCCCGGCGATGAAAGTGACCTATTATTTGGAAGTCATCTCCTCCTGGTGCTATTGGGCGGAGCCGGCGTGGGCGGAACTCAAACAGCGCTACGCTGGCAAGGCGGAGTTCGACTGGCAAATTGCCCTCATGGACCCTTCCGGATTGCCCACGTCGAAGAATCAATGCGAGTGGTTCTATCGCCGCAGCGGGACCCTCGTGCGATCGCCGTTCATGCTGAACTCCGGCTGGTACGAACCCGAATTCAAAGAGTACCTCGCGCCCAATCTCGTCGCCGAAGCGGCCAAGGACTTTGGGGTCACCGATGACCGCGTCCGCCTGGCCATTGCGCACGCCGGTTTGCGCGAAGGCCGCAAGGTCGGGCGCTGGGAGGAATCCGCTTCCATTGCGGCGAACGCGGCCGGCCTGGATGCGAAGGCCTTGCTGCAACGCGCTCGCTCGCCCGAGATCGAAGCCCGGTCGCGCGCCTCGACGCAGGAGTTTTACGCGCTCAAAGTGACGCAGCGGCCCACGTTCGTCCTGGAAAGCAATATCGGCGACCGCGCAGTCTTCTCCGGCTTGGCGGTGGCGGCCCCGCTCATCGCCACCCTCGACGCGATGCTGAACGACGCCGCGGGATACGCGACGCACGCCGCACACTTCGGCCCGCCGCCGAGCGCGTGAATTTCAAGCCGGCGGATCAGGCAGGAGCCAGTATTTCCTTCAAAGCTCTCAAGCATCGATCGTTTTCCGCGGGCGTGCCGATTGAGATGCGAATCCATTCTGGCAAACCGTATCCGGCCATCGGCCGGGTGATGATTCCGCGCTTCTGCAGCTCCCCGAAAATTCGCGGACCGTCCCCGACGCGCACCAGAATGAAATTGGCCGCCGAAGGAACAAACGGGAGCTTCAGATCCTGGAATGCCTTCTCGAAGAAGCGAAGGCCAGCCGCGTTGTTCGCGCGAGTGTTGGCCAGATGCCCGGTGTCGTCCAGAGCGGCCAAAGCGCCGGCCTGGACCAGCGAATTGATGTTGAACGGTTGGCGGACTTTCTCAAGCGCCGCGATCAGGTCTGGATGCCCAAGGCCGTAGCCCAGGCGCAAGCCGGCCAGCCCATAGACTTTGGAAAACGTCCGCATCAGCAACAGATTTGGCTTCGCTCCGTCCCGCATCAGGGGCAGCAGATCCAGCGGTTCATCGAGGAATTCGATGTAAGCTTCGTCCAGCACCAGCAGGCAATGGTCCGGAACTCCGTTTACCAGACGCATCACCTCTTCGCGCGGCGCCAGCGTGCCGGTGGGGTTGTTCGGATTCGCCACGAAGACGACTCGCGTTTGAGCGTTGATTGCCGCGTGCATCGCGGGCAGATCGTGTCCGTAGTTCTTCGCCGGCACCGTCACCAGGTTCGCGCCAAACATCCGGGCGATAATGGGGTAAATGGCAAAACAGTATTGCGAGACGATGACCTCCGCGCCCGGCGCCATGAGGGCATGGCCGACGAACTCGATGATTTCGTTGGAGCCGTTGCCGAGAATGAGGTGGCGCGGCTGGAGGCGCAGCTTCTCGGCGAGCTTCTGCTTGAGATAGAAGGCGTTGCCGTCGGGATAAAGGTGGAGCTGGTTCAACGCCTGTCGCATCGCTTCCAGTGCGGCTGGAGAAGGCCCGAGGGGGTTTTCGTTCGAAGCCATCTTGATGATGTCGCCGGCGGGCAACCCCAGTTCGCGGGCAACTTCTTCAATCGGGCGTCCCGGCTGATAGACCGGCAGGTTTTTCAAGGCGGGATTAACTGGCAAACGATTCGGCATACTCACATTCATTCTTCGCAAAGCGATGGGTGCCTTAGAGGCAGCGGCCGAGAGCCTCTTTAATACAGGTGGGGAAGTCAACGGCGCGGTGCCGCGGCTCAGCAGTTCTCATTTTAGCCTGCACGGAGTCCCGGCTTTAGCCGGCCGGCGCACAAAACCGGCTAAAGCCGGAACTACATGCGGGCTGTGCGCTCCCGTCTGTCGCCAAACTGAGAATTACTGGCCGCGGCGAGACGGTGGGGCGAGGCTCCGGCCAAGCCATTCGTCGAGAGCGATCAGCTCGTCAGGATGCACACCTCGATTTGCCTGAGCGAACCTAACGAACGCAACGCGGTGGCATTGACAGCTCTTTTCGCGCCCGCCACGATGCGCCGCAGCGTGAAGACCGAGTTGTCCTCCGCCGATCCGCGGGACGCCGAACGGATAATCCGGCAATTCCTGGAAGCGGCGCCCGACGCGATCATTGTGGTCAAGCAGGACGGCACGATCGCGTTGGTGAACTCGCAGACAGAGCGCCTGTTTGGCTACGCGCGGGAGGAATTGCTGGGACAAGCCATCGAGTTGCTTTTGCCCCACCGCTTTCGCGAGCAGCACCGCGCCCATCGCATGGTTTTCGCCCAGGCTCCCCGGGTGCGGCCTATGGGCGTTGACCTGGATCTTTACGGCCGGCGCAAGGACGGGAGCGAATTCCCGGTCGAAGTCAGCTTGAACCCGTTTGAGTTTGAGGAGGGCACTTGGGTGATCAGCGCGATTCGCGATCTCACCGAGCGCAGACGAATCGAAGCGAAAGCCCGCGAATCCGCGGCGCGCTACGAGGCGCTGGTCGAGTCCCTGGACGGCGTCGTCTGGGAAGTGGAATTGCCAGCCCTGCGTTTCACGTTCGTGAGCCGGCAAGCCGAACGCATGCTGGGATACCCGGTTCGATGTTGGCTCGAAGAGCCGAACTTTTGGGCGGATCACGTTCACCCGGATGACCGGGACCAAGCCGTGAGTTATTGTTTGACCCGTACCACCGCGAAGGAGAATCACGACTTCAAATACCGCATGCTCGCGGTGGACGGGCGCGTGGTTTGGGTTCACGACCTCGTCACCGTGCTGGTAGAAGACGGCCGGCCTTCCAAACTCCGCGGCCTGATGGTGGACATCACCAAACACCAACGCGCGGAAGCGGCCTTGCGGGAAAGCGAGCAGCGATTCCGAACGCTGGTGGAACAAGCGGCCGACGCCTTCTTCTTGCACGACACCGACGGCCGGATTCTGGATGTCAACCGCCGCGCTTGCGAAAGTCTCGGTTATGGCCGGGATGAGTTGCTGCACCTGGGGGTTTTCGATGTGACGCAGGATTACAGCTTGGATCGAGCGAAGGAGGCTTGGGGCCAGGTTCAACCTGGGCAGTTCGGTACGATCAGCGGACACCACAGGCGCAAAGATGGGACGACCTTCCCCGTCGAAGTGCGCTGGGGTTGTCTTGAGGTCGAGGGGCAACGCTTGTTTCTGGACTTGGCGCGCGACGTGACGGAGCGGCAGAACTCCGAGGCCATCCGGGAAGCGATGCTGAACTTGGGCTCTAAACTCAGCGCGGCTTTGACGCCCAGCGAGGCGGCCCGAATTATCTTTGCCGCAGCCGATCAACTTTGGGATTGGGACGCGGGCACCCTGGATCTTTATTCGCCCGCCGAAGATCGGGTCTGGGCCGTGATGTATCTGGACACCATCGACGGCGCCCGCGAGGAGGTGCCGTCGGATCAAGTTCTGCTGGAACCGACGCCTCGCATGCGGCGCATCATGAGAGAGGGGGCGGAGTTGATCTTGCGCACCCCGCCGCTCGTTCAAGACTCCGATGCGATGATGTTTGGAGACACCTCCCGGTTGTCCGCCTCCATCCTGTGCGCCCCCATTCGCTGGCAGGGCAAGTCGCTGGGGGTCCTCTCCATCCAGAGCTACACGCTGCATGCCTTTACCGAGTCTGACTTGAAGAGCTTGCAGGCTCTGGCCGATCACTGCGGCGGCACGATCGAACGCATTCGGACGACCGAGGCCTTGCGTGCGAGTGAAGCCCGCTTTCGCGCCGTCATCGAGACCGAGCCGGAATGCGTCAAGATCGTCACCGTGGACGGAGTGTTGGCCCAAATGAATACCGCCGGCCTGGCCATGCTCGAAGTGGATTCGCTGGAGCAGGCCAGAAGCTGTTCCTTGGTCGAGTGGGTCGCCCCGGAACATCGCGCGGATTTCCGATGCTTGCATGAACACGTGATGCGCGGGGAATCGGGAACCTTGGAATTCGAAGTGATAGGCGCGAAGGGCACTCGCCGCTGGCTGGAAACGCGCGCCGCGCCTTTGCGAGACGAGCGAGGGCAGGAGGACGAATCTGATTTGCGCAATCTCGCGCGCCTGGTCTTGGAACGATTCGGCTACACGGTGCTGGAGGCCCGGGATGGACCGAGCGCACTGCAGATTTGGCGGCGGAGCAAAGCCAGTATTCGCCTCCTGCTTACGGACATGATCATGCCCGAGGGGATGACGGGACGCGCCCTGGCTGAAAAACTGCGTGCCGAACGGCCGGATCTCCCGGTGATTTACTCCAGCAGTTACAGCGCCGAAATCTTCGGCCACGGCATGACTCTGCAAGCAGGCGCCAAATTCCTCCAGAAACCGTATCATCCTTTGGAACTGGCGCGTGCGGTCCGCCAGGGCCTGGACGCACTGAATTAAATTCAACCGCAGCGGGGCCTGGACGCGAAGGAACGGCGATCCTAGCGCTGCTCACAAGGCCGCGGAGAGCTGCAAACATTCAATCCCGCGCTGCTTTGCCAATGGCTCTGACGGCCATCACAGAGCTTCCACAATGCGGTTGACGTCCACGTGCTTCGCGATGAGGTCGCGGATCAGCGAGATCTTTTCCGTTTCGTTCGGGCGCGTCTTCACAATCAAATCGTGCACCTTGGACGCGACATCATAGCTGTCGTCCGAAACCACGAGAACCGGGAACGGCATCTTTTCGATGATGCGCCGCGCGCTCGAACTGGGGCGAAGGCTGCCGGTCAGGATAACGCCGGCCAATCCGTCATTGCCGCTCAACAAAGTGGAGGCCGCGGCCAGGATGATGTCCTCGCGGTCGCCGGAAGCAATCACGAGCACGCCGGGGAGGAAAAGGCTTGAAGCATTCTGAACCTCCATCGCTCCGACAATCACGTCCTCGACACGGTTGTAAAGCTGGTCTGGACTGTTCAACAGCTCCGCCCGGAGTTCCTCCTGGACAAACTCCATGGTGGGCCGCGTCAGCATGGCCTGGTGCGGGATCACGCCGAGCAATTCCAGACTCCTGCGCTTGAGCCCGCGCCGCGCAAAATCGGCGATGTAATCGATCTTCTCCGGCGTCACTTTGTTCAGGATCACGCCGATGATCTCGACGCCTTCCTTCTCGAAGAGCGCCTGGTTGAGCGACACCTCATCAATGGGCCTGCCAATTCCGCCTTGAGTGACGATGATGACTTTGGAGTGCAGAATCTTGGCGACCCGCGCGTTCGACAGGTCGAAAACCGAGCCCACGCCGGCATGCCCCGAACCTTCGCAGAGCACGAAATCCTTCTCCCAGGCCACGCGGTCGAACGCTTTCTGGATGCGTTTCACGAGCGCGTCGTAATTCGAGGATTGAAGATACTTGCGCGTGAAGTCGGGTTCGACCGCGATGGGGCTCATGTCCACCAGCGGGCAATTCAATTGGTACACCCGGTCCATCAGGATCGTGTCTTCGTCGATCTTCTGTTCATCGACCTCCACGAATCGTTGGCCAACGGGCTTGATGTATCCAATGCGGGGATAAAGGTTGCGCAGCGCGGCGAGCAAGCCGAGCGAAGTCGTGGTCTTGCCGTCGTTCTGCCTCGTGGCGGCGATAAAAACGCGGGGTGTGACTGTGTTCATGAGGGCAATCGAAGCAACCGCTGTTCAGATCCTTCCTATCGACCGGGTAGGGCTGCGTTGCCGCGCAGCCGGTCTTCTGTCGATGCGGCGGCGCAGCAGCACCGCCCTACCGGGGATGGGTTCAAGGGCCGTGCGCATGGCTCGAAGGCTGTGGAGGTTTCCGCCGAACCCACCCCTTCACCTCTCCCAGGAGGCGAACTTGAAACCAGCCCTGAAAAGAAAGGTCCCCTCCTGGGAGGGGCAGGGGTAGGTTCACGCGTTCAAAGTGCGAATAGGTTTCGGAGGATCCTCTCACTGAAATCAATGAGTCCTTATTCCCCCGGCAGCCGCCGCGCCGTCTCAGGATAAAGCAATTTGTAAGCAATGCTCTGCACGCCGACGATGGCGGCGACACCCAGGATGTCGTGCGCGTTGGATCCGCGCGACACATCGGCCGCCGGACGATCCATCCCCAGCAGAATCTGGCCGTAGGCGTGCGCCCGGGAGATGTGCTGCACCAGTTTGCTTCCGATGTTGCCGGAATTCAGGTCTGGAAAGATCAGCACGTTGGCGCGCCCGGCCACTTTGCTTTCGGGAAGTTTTCGCGCGGCGATTTCCGAAACGAGCGCGGCGTCCAACTGCAATTCGCCGTCGAATTCCGCCTCGAGATTTCTTTGGCGGGCCTTCTGTTCAGCGAGCGCGGTGGCGGCTTGCACCTTGCCGATGGTCGGGTGCGTTGCGCTGCCTTTGGTGGAGTAGGAGAGCATGGCCACGCGCGGCGGCACGCCCAACATCTGCCGGGCCAGTTCCGCGGTCGAGATCGCGATGTCAGCCAATTGATCGACGGTCGGTTCCGGGATGACGCCGCAGTCGGCCATGAACATCACGCCGTTCTCGCCAAAACGCGTGTCTTCCACTTCCATGATCATGCAACTGGAGGCCGTCGTGGTCTGCGGCGCGACGCGAATGATCTGGAACAACGGGCGCAAAACGCTCCCGGAAATCTCGTTGGTGCCCGAGACCAGCCCGTCGGCCTGATTCATGGCGACCATCATGGCGCCGAAGTAATTGGGCCGAAGCATTGCCTCCCGCGCTTCTTTCTCGCGGACGCCTTTGTGGCGGCGCAACAGCTCAAACCGCCGGGCGAAGTTCTCCAATTCTTCGCTTTCGCCTGGATTGATGATGCGCACGCCTTCGGTCGAGACGTTGAGCAACTCGGCCACTTCTTTGACTTTGGACCGGTCGCCCAGCAGGATCGGGACACCGAGGCGCAAGGAATGGAACTGGCGCGCCGCCTGCAAAACGCGCGGCTCGGTCCCTTCCGGAAAAACAATCCGCTTGGGATGCCGTTGCAGCTTCTCAATGACGTTTCCAATAAATCGCATGGGGCACTAAGGTAAGGGGAGCCGCGGAAACTGCAACTGGGGATTGGGTTAAATGAGTTAAATGGGTTAAATCGTTAAAACCGTTGCATCGTTAGATCGAGGATTGTGGGTTCCCAGTTGGAGCGCGGCCCGGTGGTCGGGTTTCATGGGCGTTTGAGCAAGAGTTCCCGGTGAGGCTCGTGGTCGTTGTTCCATTTGCGCAGAATCTCGTCGCTGCGGTCGAGAAACAGTTTTTCGTTCTTCCAGGTTTCTCCGTGGCCATCGGCAAAAACAACGTTGCACCGCGAGCGGTGTCTCTGACGCGCCCAGGCGGTTGTCGGATAGTCTATCCGCTCGCCACTCGAATCTCGAAGGCTGGTCTGTTTGTAGTTGATCCCCATGACCTCGTCGCGGCCAAAGTCATTGCAGATTTCACCGGAGCGTTCCGTGAAAGCGTCTCCAAAAGCGAGCATATCGTTGGGATTCTTCACCCGGAAAGCCGGCAAGCCTTCGGGGCCGGGCGACAAGCCAAGAGCGCGTGTGAAGAAGCCATGGTCTCCGGACATCGGGATCGCGTCCGTCGTTGTTAGACCGTCGCGATTATATCCGTAGTTTGGAGCGCCGACTCTGGCCCGCTTGCCCGGACAACGGTAGAGTTCGATCGGTTCTGTTACCGCAGGAGAGAGATTATCTGGCCAATGTCCCACGAGGCAATCCGCCAGCGGAGGGAGGGTACCTCTCAAAATCATCTACGTACAGGTTGAGCGCCAGTCCCAATTGCCTGAGGTTGCTCTGGCAACGCGCCGAAAAGGCAGCCGATTTGGCTCCCCCCAGCGCGGGCAGGAGCAGACTCGCCAGAATCCCAATGACAGCAATCACCACCAGCAACTCGATCAGTGTAAACCCGCGCCTGCGACTTGCCCTATCTCTACGCTCTTGCCTTCCGGTCATGAAACCCACCCATCTTAATTCATTTAACCCATTTAACCCTGTAACGCTGTAACGACTCACTCGCTCTTCCCTTTGATCGTCCGCGATTCCTCCGTGCCCTCGCTGAGGAAATGGATCGTCACTTCCTTCGAGCCGGCCGCGGCGACGGCTTCGCGAAATTGCTGCCGCGTCTTGACGCTCTTCTCGCCCACTTTCGTAATGATATCGCCGGGCTTGAATCCCACCAACGCCGCGGGACTGTTGGGCCGCACCGCGGTCACCATCACGCCTTCAGCCTTCTTAACCTCGAATTCTTTAGCCAATTCTTCCGTGACCGTCTGCACGGTTAGCCCCAGCGCGGCCGGGCTGTCTGGGGGCGAACGCCTCGAATCGGCGAGTTGTGAAATTTCCTCATCCGGCCAGGCTTCGGTCTTGACCTGGATCTGAAGGTCTTTCCTGCCCCCGTGATCGTCGAGGCGCACGACGTCGAGCACGATCGTGCTCCCGATCTTTTTGGCGCGGATGGCGTCGCGCAACTCCTGCACGTTCGCCACGGGCTGGCCTTCCACGGCCTGAATGATGTCGAACCGCTTCAGGTCGGATTTGAAAGCGGGACCGTTGGTCTGGATCACATCCACCACCAACCCATTCTTCAAATCTTCCACTTGAGTTCGGAGCCGGGATTCGCGCAAAGGGCCCGTGGCAATCCCCAGCCAGGCCCGGGCCACTTTGCCATGGGCAATGAGTTGCTCCGCGACATCTTTGGCGCGATTGATCGGCACGGCGAATCCGATGCCGGTGCCCAACCCGCGCACGAGCGTGTTGATGCCAATGACTTCGCCGCGAATGTTCACCAACGGGCCGCCGCTGTTGCCCGGATTGATGCTCGCGTCGGTCTGGATGAAGTCCTGGTCCATTTTGGCGCCCAGCGAATCCCGGCCAAAGCTGGGAATGATCTGCTGCCGGCCTTTGGCGCTGACGTGACCGAACGTCACGCTGTAATCCAGCACGAACGGCGCGCCGATCGCGATGGCAAATTCGCCGACGCGCGTCCGGGCGGAGTCCCCTAACTTTGCCGTCGCCAAACCTTTCGCGTCGATCTTGACCACCGCGATGTCGGATTGCGGATCGGTCCAGACCTTAGTGGTCTCGAAATCGCGGCCATCCTTGAACCGGACTTTGATCTTCTCCGCTTCTTCGACCACGTGAGTGTTCGTCAGAATGTAACCGTCTTCCCGGATCACGAGGCCAGAGCCGCTCCCGTCGAATCTCGGATCGCGGCGCGGTGGCGGCTCTTTCGGCTCTTTCTCCAGATCCTCTTCGAGCTGCCGGCGAGATTCTGGCGGGAGCAATTCCCAGAGCGGATGGTCGCGATGGAAGCGCGCCGTATTGGGCCGTTGAGCGATTTCGATGACGACGACGGCGGGCGAAACCGTTTCGGCCACTTGCACGAACGCTTCGTTCAATTGCTGGGCGATTTCCAGCGGCGACGCGGCGTCCGCGGCGTTTGCGGAGGGCGGGTCAATCAGCGTCGCCAGAACAATGGCGGCACAAGCCCCGGACGCAGCGGTTTTCATTTTGGACTTGCTTCCGCGGTAGGGCGAGACCGTCCCGGCGAGCCGTGTCCGACGTCTTGGAAACACGTTCGAGGCGGCTCGCTGGGGACAGGCTCGCCCTACCGAGGTCAAACTGAGAATCGCTGATCGGGACGCGCGTGCTCTTGCTCCGGAAGGGCGGTTTCTTTTCATATTGGGCAACACTATTCCCTTTTCGCAGGAACACCAGAAAAGGTTAGGCGCGATTGAGGCATTACCAAGGCATTACCTCCGTCTTCTGTCCGACGGTTGACTTGCCCGGAACGGCTCGATAACGTTTTCCAAGAAAGTCACAACGATGCTTGAAGCCATTGAAAAACTGCTCGTTCTCCAGGACCGCGATCGCCAGCTTCTCCGCGTCCGCAGCGAGCTGAACGGCCTGGGCCCGGAGCGCCAGTCGCTGCAAACGCGGGCGGACGCCGCGCACACCGCATTGGAAGCGGTGAAGTTGAAGGTGAAGCAAATCGAATCGGAGCGCAAACGGCTCGAACTGGAGGTCGAAGGCAAGAAACAACAGATTGAGAAGTATTCCCTGCAGCAATTTCAAACCAAGAAGAACGACGAATACCGCGCGCTCGCGCACGAGATCGACACCTGCAAAGCCGCGATCTTCGAGCTGGAAAACCAGGAGTTGGAATTGATGGAGCAAGCCGAACAGCTTCAAAAACAGGTCGCCGCTGCCACTCAGGCCGCCCAGGAGATGAAGAAGCTCGTGGAGGGAAAACTAGTCGAGCTGTCTGCGCGAGAAGGAAACTTGAAGAAACAGCTCGCGGAACTGGAGGCGAATTACGACGAACTGCTGGGCGGCGTCGAATCCGGCGTGCTCGCGCGTTACCAGCGGCTCCGCAAACAACGGGGCGAGCGAACCGTCGTGGGCATCGAGCACAGCGTCTGCGGCGGCTGCCACATGAAATTGCCGACGCACATCGTCATTTCCTGCCAGGGCCAGCAAGATCTGGTCACGTGCCCGAACTGCGGGCGCATCCTCTATTACGCCCGGCACATGGACCTGGCGGTGGCGGAGTAGGTCAGATGTCAGTTGCCAGCAGCCAACGGGCTGGAACGCTACTTTCTCAACCAGTCTGCGGGTCTTTCTGACCACTCTCCACGGACAACTGACAACTGACCATGCGAACCAGGCTGATCTACTGCCGATTGACGTTTGGCTTCATCGCCAGCCTTTGGGCCATTCTCCCTGTTCGCGGTGATGACTGGCCTCGCTGGCGCGGACCGAACCTCACCGGCATTTCGCAGGAAAAGGAGTGGTTGACCCAATGGCCCAAGGAAGGTCCGCCCGTGGCCTGGAAAGCGTCGGTCGGCATCGGCTACGCCTCGGTCGCCGTCAGCGGCGGAAGGCTTTTCACCGTAGGCAATGATGAAGAAAACGACACCGTCCATTGCCTCGACGCGGCGACCGGAAAAGAACTTTGGAAACATTCCTACGCGTCCGATCTCGGCGACAAGTTCTTCGACGGCGGTCCGACAGCGACCCCGACGGTGGAAGGCGAGTTTGTCTATACCTTGAGCCGGTGGGGCGATCTGTTTTGCTTCGACGCGAGCAGCGGGAAGATTCGCTGGTCGAAGAACGTGCAGAAGGAAACAGGCATCCGGATTCCCTCTTGGGGATTTGCCAGTTCGCCGTTCGTGCACGAAGAATTGTTGCTCTTGAACATCGGCGAAGCAGGTCTGGCCGTCGAGAAACAGACGGGCCGGATCGTGTGGAAGTCAGCAAACCGAGACGCGGGCTATTCGACGGCAGCGCCCTTCCAGCGCGCCGGCGAGTGGTTCGCCATCCTGGCCAACAGCAAAGCCTACTTCGCCGTCAATATCCGGACCGGCAAGGAGCTCTGGCAATTCCCGTGGCTCACCAGCTTCGGCGTCAATGCCGCGGACGCGATTGTCTCCGGCGAGTTTTGCCTGATCTCATCCGGCTACGGAAAGGGGGCCGCGCTTTTGAAGATGGGGGAAGGCGAGCCTGCGGTCGTCTGGCAAAGCCGAGAGCTGCGCAATCAATTCAACTCCAGTGTGCTTTTGAACGGATTCGTGTACGGTATCGACGGCGATACCACTTCTCCGGCGGCTTTGAAATGTTTGGAGTTCAAAACGGGCCAGGTGAAATGGGCCGCGGAGAGCATCGGCTCCGGAGCGCTCATGGCCGCAGACCGCAAGCTGATCGTGTTGAGCGAGCGGGGCGAACTGATTACCGCGCCGGCATCGCCGGAAGGTTTCAAACCCACGGCCCGCGCGCAGGTGCTGGGCGGCACGTGCTGGACCGTGCCCGTGCTGGCGAACGGGCGCATCTATTGCCGCAGCGCTGCAGGCGATCTGGTCTGCGTCGATTTGCGCTCGAGAAAAACCATTTGAGATCGCTCTCCGTGATCCCAACTCCTCCAGGTGATGCTAAAGCCGTTTTTCCCCTCACCCTGGCCCTCTCCCTTGGGGAGAGGGAAGAAAGCAGCCCGCGCACGGACAACGCGGCACGCTCGGCCTTTCAGGACGCGGCGACCGGTTCTCCCTCTCCCCGGGGGAGAGGGCCGGGGTGAGGGGAAAGACGATGGACTTCAACTTCGCGCACCGACCTCTCCACACCATCTCGAAATGCTCCTGACGCTATGAACTTAACACGTCGTCGTTTCCTGAAATCAAGCGGCGCTACGGCGCTGGCGTCGATCTCCTTCCCCAGTCTTTTGGCACAGACGCCACGCAAGTACCGCACCGCGCTCATCGGTTCCGGTTGGTGGGGGATGAATATTCTTCGCGAAGCCCTGGCTGCGGGCCGTTCCCAGGTCGTGGCGTTGTGCGACGCGCACCAACAGAATCTGGACACCTGCGCCGAACAGGTCGCAAACCTTTCGGGCGACAAGCCGAAAAAATTCCAGAACTTCCGCGAGTTGCTCGACCAAGAGAAACCGGAAATCGTGATCATCGCCACGCCGGATCATTGGCACGCGCTGACGACGATCGCGGCCGTCAAAGCCGGCGCTCATGTGTACGTGGAAAAACCGACAGGTCATACGATTTTGGAAAGCCGCGCCATGGTCAACGCCGCGCGGTCTGCCGGACGTGCGGTCCAGGTGGGATTGCACCGGCGCATCGGACCGCACCATGTGTCGGGCATGAAGTTCCTGAAAAGCGGCGCGGTGGGCGAGATCGGCATGATCCGGGCCTTCGCGCACAGCCGGGGCGGCCGGGAAACTCCGAGCGCCAACAGCGAACCACCCGAAGGCATGAACTGGGACTTATATTGCGGACCGGCGCCGCTGCGCCCGTTCAACACCCGTATTCATCCCGGCGGCTGGCGCAACTTTCTGGATTTCGCCAACGGCACGCTGGGTGACTGGGGCGTGCATTGGCTCGATCAGATTCTTTGGTGGACCGAGGAGAAATATCCGAAGCGCGTTTTTTCAACGGGTGGCCGACCGATTCGCGGCCAGCCCGTCTTGAACGAACGGGAACAAACCTCGGACGCCCCGGACGCGCAGGTGGCCGTCTATGAATTCGAGTCGTTCACCGCCGTTTGGGAACACCGCAAATTCGCGGACAACCACGCCGAGAAAAGCGCTATCGGCTGCTACTTCTACGGGACCAAAGGAACGTTCCACATAGGCTGGCGGGACGGATGGACTTTTTATCCGGTCAACGCGCGGGAGAAAACCGTTCACGAAGATTCGCAATTGCAGGAGCCGGACGGACACAACATTAAACTGCTCTGGGCTGATTTTCTGCAAAGCATCGAAACCGGGAGGCCGCCGGTGGCCGACGTCGAATTGGCGCACCGGTCCACTAACCTGAGTCTCCTCGGCATGTTGTCGTTGAAGCTGGGCCGCAGCGTCCAGTGGGATGGCACGAAGGAAATGATCGTCGGAGATCCGGAGGCCAACCAATTGTTAAAGCCCCCGTATCGCGCACCGTGGGTGTATCCGTCGGCGTGAGCCCTTCAATAGTAACCCCTCGGTTACCGACGGTGGGGCGAGGCTCCCGCGAGCCAATGCGATCGAGGAAAGGCTCGGCAGGAGCCTCGCCCCACCTCAACTGAGCGGATACATTCAGTAAGCGTTTTCGTCGTTGAAGCAGCCTGCCAACGAAGTAAATTGCCTTTAGCCGTGCCAGCCACTGAAGTCATAAGCCAACTGCCGTTCACGCTCCTCCTGTTGCCTCTGGCGATGGTGGTCGTCGTGGCGTTGCTGTTTGCCAGGCTCATCTTGAAACACGTCCGCAGCACTCGCGGCGGTCCCCGGGATGGCGGAGACCCTGATCCCTCACTGCGTGATCGCGGACGGACTCACGGGGGTCACCTGCCCGCGCCGTGCCGATGGTGCGCAATTCGGAGTCACAGCCTCCAGGCGGTGCAGTCGGCTCTCGGCTTGCACAACACCAGGCTGTGTTCTTGGGACGATGGAATCGCGCAACTCTCGGAGCACAGCCTTCTCATTTCCCCGCCGATTCGAGGCTGGGTCCTGATCGTAGGCCACGGTTTGCCCGATCCGGCGGATGATCCGGACCGAAGCTTTCATTTCTTGCGGCGGTTGAGCCGGACATTGGGCCACGTTCATTGCTTCAGTGTCCACCCGGCCTTGAATCATCACGCCTGGGTGCGGCTCGAGAACGGGAAAGTGTTGCGCGCTTACGCCTGGGCCGGAGAGACCGTGTGGAATCAGGGGGCACTGACTCCCGATGAAATCGGCCTGGGACTCAAGTGCTTCGCTTATGGCGAGACCGTGAATGACGATACGCTTTCGCCCGGGGAACTCCTGCACGGGAACTTGGAGAAGGTCCATCGGCTGGCGGCGCGATGGAGTTTGGACCTTGCGTCGGTCAATGAGGCCGCCGCCGCTTCCGGTGAAGGAGTCCTGGGTGACCTGATTCACGCGAGACGACGTTGAGAGCGCCTCGCAGCGCTACGTTGAAACGGTAAGAGGTCGAAAAAGTTATAGGTCATAACGGCCGATTGCGCGAGTTAACTATTTAGCCTTCTTAACCAGCTAACTCTTACCGCCCCCGGACAAAACCATGACGCCAGAGTCCTGCCCCAACTGCGGCGCGGACCTCCCACGCCACGCGAAGGCGTGCCCCGAATGCGGTTCGTGCGAACAAACCGGTTGGTCCGAAGACGCGAAGTCCGACGCGCTTGGTTTGCCTGACGATTCGTTCGACTATGAACAATACGTCAAACGGGAATTCGGCCCTGGAGAAGTCCGTCCGCGCAGCCTTCATCCGCTCTGGTGGGTGACCGCGGTGGTTCTGCTTTTAGCGTGGGTGACATGGCTTTTCTGGCGGTGAACTTTTCGTCCTCGGATTGCATTGGGCTCGTTTTACGACCATTTCCGATTCTCCGCTTGCGCCGCGGTTTTGCCTCAGTCTTTAATACGCGGCACACAAGACCTGTTTTGACCGAGTTATGATCATGCGCCGTCCGCCGACTGATATTCGTTTGTTCGAGAGGAATTCTCATGAACCGGGTAGGGACGGATTCCACTCCGTCTCTGACCTTACTCAGCGATCGAAAGAGCCATTCCAGGGACGCGGTGGAACGCGTCCTTACCTGTTCAAGGGCCGTGTGCATGGTTCCGAGACCCAGGCCGCTTCCCATGAGCCCGTCTCCCGGACCGTGGCCTTTAGGCCGCTTCAACGCTGGACTCCGGGGAGTGCGCGGAAGCAGCCTGAAGGCAGCGGTCCGCACAGTCTCATGGCCGGTGTCGTCACTCTCGCGCTCGCGTGGATCGCAGGCGGTTCGTTCTACCAAACTTCGGGACAACCCCTTCCCACTGCCCCCGCGTCGCAAAACCAACGCGCGAATCCCGCCGCCGCGCCGGCTTCGCCAAATCAACCCGGTCCTGCCTCCGCGCCGCGCGCCCAGACTCCTGATCCTTTTGAATTCCTCGACGGCGACCGCGTCGTGTTGCTGGGCGACACCCTCATCGAGCGCGAACAACTTTACGGCTACGTCGAAACCCGCTTGCTGGCGCGGCATCCGGATCGAAAGATCACCTTCCGCAACCTCGGTTGGAGCGCCGACACTCCGCTGGGCGCATCCCGGATGAGTTTCGATTGGCCGAAGCCGGAGGAAGAATGGCTCAAACACCTGCTCGCGCAGGTGGCAGCAGTCAAGCCAAGCGTCGCGATGGTGGGCTACGGAATGGCCAGTTCCTTCGCGGGGGAAGCCGGGCTGCCCAAATTCAAGGCGGACCTCGCCAAGCTCATCGAAGGGATTCAAGCGCAGTCGCAGGAAAAGCGGGTCCGGGTCATTCTCTTAAGTCCGATTCGGCACGAACCCTTGCCGCCGCCGCTGCCAGACCCGGTGAACCATAACGCTGTGCTTGGTCTCTACACCAAGGCCATCCAGGAAATCGCCGAAGCGGGCGGACATCATTTCATCTCTCTCTTTGATCTGTTGCCGGACGGCACGAAAACCGACCCGCCCGTGCCGCTGACGGACAATGGCATCCATCTCAACGCGGTGGGTTACTGGACGCTCGCTGAAACCATCGAGCAGGGCCTGGGCTGGATCCCGACCGCGTGGCGGCTGGGCTTCACTCGCGATGGCCAGCCCCGGCGCGGCAGCCAGTTGATCAAGGTCGAAGATGTGGTCCGGACGGATAACTCCGTTCGATTCAAGGCGACCACGGATTTTCTGGAGCACTTGATGGCCCCGGGCGATGACAGCATGACGCCACGACGGACGCCGCCGAACTTGCTTCAATTCATGGGGATCAAGGCTGGAACTTATGTTTTGAGGATTGACGGCCACGCGGTGGTTGGCTTTGACCACGGCGACTGGGGGCGCGGGCAACGCATCAGCGGCGGCCCTCCGCAAGCGCGCACGGAGCAGCTTCGTCAAACCGTGATCAAGAAGAACGAACTCTTCTTCCATCGCTGGCGGCCGCAAAACCAGACCTATTTATTTGGCTTCCGGAAGTACGAGCAGGGCCAGAACGCTCGTGAAATCCCGATGTTCGATCCCTTGATCGAAGAACAGGAAGCGAAGATTGCCGAGCTGGTGAAGCCGGTGACACACACTTACGAACTGCTGACTCCGGAAGACGCCGCGGCAACGCCTCCACCTGTCCCAGCCGCGGCTGAGCCCACGCCCAAGGCCGAAGTGCCCGCGCGTCCCACGGCGGCGCCGGCTCAAAATCCCGCGCCCGCGCGCGCCTCTGAGCCGAACGCATTTCAACCGCAGCCCCGGCCGAATTTTCAGGTTGCGGAAGGCTTCGACGTGCAGCTTTTTGCGGAGAATCCCCAATTGGCCAAACCGATCCAGATGAATTTCGATCCGCAAGGCCGCCTCTGGATCGCGAGCTCGTCCGTCTATCCGCAGATCCAGCCGGGCCAGGTGGCCAACGACAAGATCCTTGTGATCGAGGACACGAACGGCGACGGCAAAGCGGACAAATCGACCGTCTTCGCCGAAGGGTTGCTCATCCCGACCGGCGTCGAGCCGGGCGACAGCGGCGCGTATGTGGGCCAGAGCACGGAGTTGCTTCACTTCAAAGACCTCGACGGCGATGGGCGAGCGGACCAGAAGCGCGTGGTGCTTTCCGGTTTTGGCACCGAGGATACGCATCACATCATTCACACGCTGCGCTGGGGACATGACGGCCAACTTTACTTCAATCAATCGATTTACATCCACAGCCACATCGAAACGCCGCACGGCGTCGTGCGCCTCAACAGCGGAGGGATTCTGCGTTTGCGTCCGCCCACCATGGAACTGGGGATTCACTGCAAAGGCTGGGTCAATGCCTGGGGACATGACTTCGATGCGTTTGGTCAATCGTTCGTCACGGACGGCGCCGGCAGTTCGGGCATCAACCTGGGTGTGCCCGGCGCGATGTACGTCACGTACGAAGGCGCCCGCCGAATTCTGGGCGGAGTGAGCCCTGGGAGTTACCCAAAGTTTTGCGGCCTGGAAATTATCCGGAGCGAGCACTTCCCGTCTGACTGGCAAGGCAATCTGATCACGTGCGATTTTCGCGCGCATCGCGTCGTCCGCTTCGCGATCAATGAGCAAGGCTCCGCCTACGTCACGAAAGAAATGCCGGACGTGCTGCGCACGTCCGACGTCACCTTCCGGCCCATCGATGTGAAGCTCGGTCCCGACGGCGCGCTCTACATTGCGGACTGGTCCAACCCGATTATTCAACACGGCGAAGTCGATTTCCGCGATCCGCGCCGAGATCATGAGCACGGGCGCATCTGGCGCGTCACGGCGAAAGGCCGGCCGCTGGTTTCCAAACCGAAATTGAAGGAGGCCGGAAATGCCGAGCTGCTCGCGCAGTTAGTTTCGCCGAACGCGTTCAATCAACGCCAGGCCCGCCGAGCCATTACCGAACGTGGCTCATCCATCGCGCCCGATCTGGCGAGTTGGACGCAATCGCAGGCTTCCGAGAAAGCCTTGCTCGAAGCGCTCTGGATGTATCAATCGATCGATTTGGCCGAGCCGGCGCTTCTGGAAAAGGTTTTGTCCGCGAAAGACGGACGCATTCGGGCCGCCGCGGTCCGCGTCGTGGGTTACTGGCGCGAGCGGTTGAAGGATCCGGTCAGTCTGCTCGCCCGGGCCGTCGCTGATGAACATCCTCGCGTCCGCCTCGAAGCGGTGCGGGCGTTGAGCCAGATTCCGACCGCGCGTTCGGCGGAGTTGGTCTTGAGCGCATTGGACAAACCGATGGACCCGCACCTGGACTACGGCGTTTGGCTGAGCATCAATGATCTGGCTAAACCGTGGATCGACGCGGTCCAATCTGGCGCCTGGAAAATCGAAGGCCGCGAACGACAATTAGAATTTGGTTTGCGCTCGATTGAACCCGCGCTGGCCGGCTCGGTTCTGGAGCGGCTGCTGGAAACGCGTTCGATCCCGCGCGACGGCAGCGGGCCGTGGATCGATTTGATCGGCCAGGCCGGGTCACCGAAAGAACTTCGGCTCTTGTTCGATTGCATCTTGGGAAAACGACTGGACGACTCGGCGGCCGCAACGGCGCTCGCGGCGCTGGGCCAGGCCGCTCGCACGCGCAAAGCCAACCCCTCTGGCGATCTGACATCCGCCGAAAACTTGCTGGATCATTCAAACGCGACTGTGCGCGCGCAAACGATTCGACTGGCCGGCGCCTGGCGGTTGTCGCGCGTGGCGCCGCGCATCTTGCACGCTGCCGGAAACACCTCCGCGCCATCGGCAGTGCAGCAAGCCGCTTTTGAAAGCTTGCGCGAACTGGGCGGAACCGAAGTCATTCAAGGACTCGAACCGCTGACCGCGAAGGGCAAGCCGCCCGCAATCCGTCGCGAAGCGGCGCGGACGCTCGCGGCTCTGAACCTTGAACAAGCGATGCCGCGCGTCCTCCATGTTTTGTCGGAGACCGGCAGTGAAAACGAGGCGCTGTCGCTTTGGAGATCGGTTCTGGCCAACAAAGGCGCGGCCGGCGTCGCCACACGCGCGCTCGCGAAAGCCACGCTTCCCGCGGCTGCTGCCAAGGCGGGTTTGCGCGCGGCGCGCGAAGGCGGACGCAACGAACCTGATCTGGTGCTGGCCCTGGCCCGTAGCGGGAATCTGGAGGAAACCGCCCGCGATCTGACTCCTGCGGAAATCCAGCGAATCGTCGCGAGCGTCAACGAAAAGGGCGATCCGGCACGTGGGGAAGCGCTTTACCGCCGGGCCGACCTGAATTGTCTGGGTTGCCATGCCATCGGCGGCGCCGGAGGGAAAGTCGGACCGGACATGACGTCCCTGGGCGCCAGCGCGCCGATCGATTATCTCATCGAGTCGTTGCTTTATCCGAATCGAAAGGTCAAAGAGGGTTATCACTCGACGATCCTCGAAACCAAAGATGGTTTGGAACTCTCCGGGGTGCTGGTCCGGGAGACGGGGACTGAAGTGGTCATCCGCGATGCGACGAACAAGGAGGTGGCCGTGGCAGCGAACAACATTCAAAGGCGCTCCACCGGCGGCTCGATCATGCCCTCAGGACTTCTCGATGTCCTCACGGGCGATCAGCAGATCGACCTGTATCGGTTTCTTTCTGAGCTCGGCAAACCCGGACTGTTCGACGCGTCGAAAGGCAACGTGGCGCGATTTTGGAAGCTGTTCGCGGCGACGATTGACGCGGCCCAGTTCGGCGACGAACGGGTGTTGAAGAGCGATCTCACCGATCAAGGTTGGACGCCGGCGATTTCCTGCGTCGATGGCCGCCTGTTGCGGGAGGAGTTGGAAGCGAAATTGAAATCGGTTGCGGGCCGGCATCCTTCCGCAGTCTACGCCGCGGCGCGATTCCAGGTGGCCAGGGCGGGCCAGGTCCGGCTGCAATTGTCTGCCAAACCGTACGTCGCGCTGTGGATCGACGGGCGTCCCGTCACGGCGGCCAGCCCGATTCAGACGGAATTGTCCTCCGGCAATCATACACTGGTGGTCAAGGTCGATGCGCGAAATCTGCCGGAAGAAATCCGGTTGGAAACTGCCGATGGGACGTTCCTGACCGAGTAAGAGCTTGCCGCTCCGGCCAGCCCGGACCGGTGTCGCTTGACAACGCTCACGGCCAACGTGAGAGCGGAAAGGAGGCTATTCAAGAAGCTGCGAGTGTTTGCCGATTACGAGCATGAACGCAACTTCTCGAATCGCGAATCCAACGAATATTCTGCCAACATGGTGCTGGGAGGGCTTGATTGGGAGTTGTGACGCGGCGCCAGAACCAACCGCAGATGAACGCAGCGCGGCAAGCTGCAACCAAAGTCCTTACAACGTTAAATCGTCATCGGTTCCAATGCACCTCAGCCCGCCATCGCAGACATGGCGCCCTGCGGTGCGGTGGAGACATGCTTGATCCAAGGAATCAGCAGCATTGCGAGGATGAACAAGGCGATGCCCGTGCCGGTGGTGAGGATGCCCTGAAGTCGGGTGTAAATCGCAGCCAGCAGTGTCACCGCGAGAATCGCCGTTGCGGGCGGATGACCCCGAGTGGATCCAGCGCCTCTACTTGCAGCACATGGAAGTGTTCTTTCCGCACCGATGGTTTCGCGTGGAAGCCGCGCCAGTGGCGGGAATGTTTCTGGCGGTCGAGCGTTTGCCGGCGGGCGCAGGTTGGATCGAACGGAATCGTTCCCAATTGGCGAAGCTGAAGAATGTCATTGGGACGCGATCGTCGGACATTTCGGAGGCCGATCAACTTCGCGCCGAGGCGGAACTCACGAACGTGCTCCAGCGGCTTGGGGTTGATCCTGCAGAATTGGAAAATACGGGTCTGAAACAGACAGGACCGTTCTCCCCCCAAACTCATTCTCTCTTGGTCCTGCTTTCCGGCAACGTCACGCTTCTTTGCGAAGATTTCAGAACCGCGGATTTCGCGGATAGGCGCGGATGAAAGGGCCCTTGGGTTGAGTCATCTGCCTCCTATCCGCGTAATCTGTGAAATCCGCGGTCGAAATTTCTCGAAGCTGCGTTCAAATCCTTCACCCATTTAACGATTTAACGTTTTAACGACCTCGGTTGCGGCTTTGTCGCGCTGTGAGCTATTGCGGCTGGAATGTTTCCAGGATCAAAGCTCAACATCCTCCGGACGGACTTCCAAACACTCGTCCTGGTCTTCCCAGATGATCACGGGGTAATGGTCGAGGAGTTTCGGAAGCAGTTCGCGTCCGGCCACACCAAGCAGGCGCTCGGCCTCCTTCGCGGCGTTCTCGAAAGCGCGGTCGTAGTCCGCTACGCCTTTGCGCTGCCGATCGTCCCAATGCGCGACCGCGTGGATCGGCGCGTATTCTTCAGCCCATTGTTTGAGGCGGCCTTGAACTTCATCAGGCAAATCCTCAAAGGCCACGATCGTTCCGCCGCAGTGCTGGCAAACCAAGCCCGACTCGATCACGTCGCGAGTCAACAAAGGCACGAGCGGGGCGCGGCAGCACGGGGCTTCCGGATACGCGGCCGGGACATTCGCCAGCCGTTTCAGCCAGATCTGGCGGTCGTGAGCGACTTGCGCGGCCAGGCGGTAGGTCCCCAAAAGCGGATGCGAAAGGCGCCAGCCGCGTCCTTCCAGTTGGCTCAGCGTCTGGGCCATCCACCGGGCCAGCGTCAAGTCGTCGAAGTCGCGGAAGATGAGGCTGTATTCGGCCCAGAGTTTTTCCACCGGAGAATCGGATTCGTCTGCCATCCGGAGTACATTGGGCTGGGGCGGGGGATTTGTCCAGAGTCTGGCGGCGTGCCAGGGATCAGTGTTCAGTAATCAGTAATCAGTTTTCAGTCCCACGCTGGCGGCTTTCACTGATTACTGAATACTGACCACTGATCACTGACATTGCTGACAACTGACCACTGACAACTGCCCGCTGGATCGTGTATCGTGGCTTCGATGTCCGAGGCCGCATCGACTCCAAAACCTTCCGCGCTGGCGAGGCCGGTCGTTGTCTTGCGCGGAGTCGGGCCTGACCGCCGGGCGCAGTTGGCGCGACTGGGCCTGAACACGGTTGGCGACCTCCTGTTTCATCGTCCACGGCGCTATGAGGATCGCCGGCACTTCCGCCGGATTGGCGAAGTGCAACTGGGGGAGTTGGCCGCGACACGGGGGCATATCGTGGCGTTGGGGCTGAAGCGTTACGCCAAGGGCCAGAAATCCGTTTTTGAGTTCATCCTGGAGGATGGGACCGGGCGCCTGCACTGCCGATGGTGGAACCTCCCGTACATGCAACAGTATTTCGCGCAAGGCGACGAAGTGCTGGTTTATGGGAAGGTCAATTCGCTGCGCCCGCGCACCATCGATCATCCCGAAACCGAAGTTGTCGTGGCGAACGAAGACAACTCGATTCATCTGAGCCGGATCGTGCCGATTTATCCGCTCACCGAAGGGCTGTCCCAACGCTGGCTGCGCTCGCTGATTTTTCGTGCGTTCCAGGAATACGGAACAGCCATCACCGAACCGTGGCCCAAGCTGTCGATTCCCGATTTGCCTCCACGCCGAAAAGCCGTCGAGATGCTCCATTATCCCGCGGAGCTGGTGGATCTGGAATTGTCGCGGTGCCGGCTGGCGTTGGATGAATTGATTGATCTGCAACTGGCGATTCAACGGCGCAGAAAACGGCTGGCCGCAAACGCCCGGGGCTGGCCGTGCGGCGGAGACAATCGGTTGATCAAACCGTTTCTCGCGCAGCTCGGCTTCTCGCTCACCACTGCGCAAACCAAGGTGTTGCGCGAAATCCGCAAGGACATGTCCGGCGGGCAGCCGATGCGCCGATTGCTCCAGGGGGACGTCGGATCGGGCAAGACGGTCGTCGCGGCTTGTTGCACGCTGATGGCCTTGGAAAGCGGCTTCAACGTCGTCTTGATGGCGCCCACGGAGATTCTGGCGGAACAACATTTTCAGAATTTCGCGCGCTGGTTTGGCCGGCTGGGGATCGAAGTGGGCCTGCGGACGGGGAGCTATCGAACGTCGAACGCGGAGCAGAGAACATCGAGCATCGAACCTCGAACGTCGAACGTCGAACCGCCGGCGCGCAGCCCATCGCCTCTCGCCTCTCGCCTCTCGCCGAAGGCGGACCGCCAATCGCCGATCGCCAATCGCCAATCGCCTGCGCTGACAATCGGCACGCATGCCTTGATCGAAGATTCGTTCGGCCAAGAAAATCTCGGTCTGGTCATCATCGACGAACAACACAAATTCGGCGTCGCCCAACGGGAGAAGCTGGTTCGCAAAGGCCGTTATCCGCACTTGCTCGTCATGACCGCCACGCCGATTCCGCGCACGCTCGGACTGACGCTTTACGGCGATCTGGACATCTCCGTGATCGACGAGCTGCCGCCCGGACGTTCGCCGGTCAAAACGTTTGTGCGAAGCGCGGAGCGCTTGCCGAAAGTCTGGGAGTTCATTCGCGATAAGCTGACGGAAGGACGCCAGGCGTTTGTGGTTTATTCGCGCGTCGAGGAAGGCGGGACGGGCGGATTGAAAGCGGTCACAAAAGAACGAGACGCGGTGCAGAAGGCGCTCGCGTCATATCGCGTTGGCCTTCTGCACGGGCGGTTGCCGAGCGAGGAAAAGGAGAAAACCATGGCCGCCTTCCGCAACGGCGCAATTCATGTTCTCCTGGCCACTTCGCTGGTGGAGGTGGGCGTCGATGTGCCGAACGCCACGATCATGCTGGTCGAGAACGCCGAGCAGTTCGGCCTGGCGCAATTGCACCAGTTGCGCGGCCGGATCGGCCGCGGCTCTCACGAGTCCTATTGCATCCTGGTCGCGGCTCCCAACAGCCCGGAAGCCGAAGAGCGTTTGAAGGTGCTGGAAGAGACGGGAGACGGTTTCCGCATCGCCGAAGCGGATTTGAAGCTGCGTGGTCCCGGCGATTTGTTGGGGCAGGAGCAAAGCGGGATGCCGCCATTGGCATTCGCTGATCTGAAGGAAGACCTGGCATTGATCGAGCGCGCCCGGAGTTTGGCCGCCTCGATTATCACCGTTGAGCCTGGAAACCGCCATTCAACCGCAGATGAACGCAGATAGACGCAGATGGGACACTCGTGAGGAGACGGACACGCATTTCACGAATTGGCACGAATTGGAGCTGAGGAGATCAATTCGTGAAAATTAGTGTAATTCGTGCCACCAACTCCTCTGGATCCAAGGTTGAGCACTAACTCGGCTTGGAATTCTTGAGCGTCGGTTTAGATTGAGCGCATGAAAGCGAACTGGTCGGTCCTCCTGGCGGTGGCGGTCAGCCTGGGTGGATGCGGCAAAAGGGACGCAGCCCCGACGGCCGCGAAAGCCACGAATCCGCCCGCCGCCAGCGGAAATCCACTCACGGCGCCAGTCGATTATTTGGGCGCGGTGGGCAAGGCGCAGAAACTCGCCACGAAAACCGTGGACCTGACCTCGCTCAATCAGGCCATCCGCCAATTTCACGCCGGCGAAGACCGGTTTCCAAAAGATCTGAATGAACTCGTGACGGAGGGATACTTGCCGCGGCTTCCGGCGCCGCCGTCGGGCACTCGACTGGAATACAGCCCCGCGCGCGGTCAGGTGCGAGTCGTGCGGCAGGACCATTGACAAAGTAGCGCAGAATTGAATTCTGCTGTATCGCGGATTTGCAATCCGCATAGGGTCTCAGCGGGTTGGACGCGCTTGGATCTCCCGACGCCTTGCCGAATGCAATGCGGCGATACGGCAGATTGAAAATCTGCGCTACTTTGTCAAAAGCCCTGAGTCGTGCGGCAGTGAGGCGCGAATTTTTCTCGTCAAAGCTTCCAAACGCAGGCAAAGAGTTGTCCCTCTTTCGGCATGAGCGAAGAAATTGTCATCCTCGATTTTGGCTCGCAGTACACCCAGGTCATCGCCCGGCGCATCCGCGAGTGCAACGTCTATTCCACGATTCTGCGCTACGATACGCCGGCAGCCAAAATCGCCGCGCGCAAACCGCGGGGCCTGATCCTGTCCGGCGGGCCAGCGAGCGTGTACGCCCAAGACGCGCCTTTGCCGGATCGCGGCATCTTCAAGCTGGGCGTGCCGATCCTGGGGATTTGTTACGGCGTCCAATTGTTCGCGCAGTACCTGGGCGGAAAAGTTGAGCCAGGCCAGAAGCGTGAATTCGGCAAAGGCACCCTGACGATTCGGGACGGTGGTTGCCCGATCCTCAAGAAGCTTCCCTGCAGCCTCCAGGTTTGGAATTCGCACGGCGACAAACTCACGCGCCTGCCGGCGGGTTTCAAACCTGTCGCGGTTACGGAGAATTCCGATTACGCGGCGATTGAGGACAAGGCGCGGCAATTCTATGGAATCCAATTTCACCCCGAAGTCGCGCACACGCCACGCGGCCGCGAGATCCTCAGCAATTTCGTCCACGGCGTGTGCGGTTGCGGCAAGGAGTGGACGATGCGGAGCTACATTGACCAATCGGTCGAGGAAATCCGGGTGCAGGTCGGGGATGAGAAAGTCATTCTCGGTCTGAGCGGCGGCGTGGATTCGAGCGTCGCGGCGGCTCTCCTCCACAAAGCCGTCGGCGATCAACTCACGTGCATCTTCGTGAACAACGGCCTGCTGCGCGCGCGCGAGGCGGAAGTTGTCCAGAAAGTCTTTGGCCGCCATTTCAAGATCAAGCTGCAATACGAGAACGCGTCGAAGATTTTCCTGAAACGACTCAAAGGCGTCACCGATCCGGAGCGGAAGCGAAAGATCATTGGTCGCGCGTTCATTGAGGTGTTCGAAGCGGCGACGCGGCGGGCGGGCAAGGCCCGGTTTCTGGCGCAAGGCACGCTCTATCCCGATGTGATCGAATCCGTGCCGATTGCAGGCAACCCGGCCGCGCTCATCAAGAGCCACCACAACGTTGGCGGCTTGCCGAAGCGGATGAAGTTTGAGCTGGTCGAGCCGTTGAAATGCCTGTTCAAGGATGAAGTGCGGCAACTCGGACTCGAACTCGGATTGCCGAAGGAAATCGTGCTGCGCCAGCCGTTCCCAGGCCCGGGCCTGGCCGTGCGCATCCTGGGTGAAGTCACGCCCCGGCGTTTGGAAATTCTTCGCAACGCGGATGCCATCGTGGTCGAGGAAATGAAAGCGAGCGAATGGTACTACAAAATCTGGCAGAGCTTTGCGGTCCTCCTCCCCGTGCGCAGCGTCGGCGTGATGGGCGACGAGCGGACTTACGATTACACCATCGCCTTGCGCGCCGTGGACTCGAAGGACGGAATGACCGCGGATTGGGTCAAGCTGCCGTATGAACTTCTGGAGAAGCTCTCGAACCGGATCATCAACGAAGTGAAAGGGGTCAACCGCGTTTGCCTGGACATCTCCAGCAAACCGCCGGCGACGATTGAGTGGGAGTGATGGGCGGACGTTGGAGCGTTAGAATCGCTGAGGGATTCGTCCCTCCCGCTTTAACGACTGCGCTGTAATCTTGCTTCATATGCACGCCTGGGAGGCTATGCTTCGCCCGTGACTTTAACTCCTGTCTCCACATTTCCTCTGGATGGGATGCAGACCGCGTCGGCTCGATTCAACAACGCTGCGGAGGCAATTTCCCGCGGTGAAGTTGAGGCCGAGCAAATGGTGGAGTTGACCGAAAGCCAGCGCGCATTTGAAACGAACGCTGCCGCGGCCAAAGCCGCCAACGACACCCTCGGAACGGTTCTCGACGCGTTCGCGTAGCCGTCGGTAAGCATTCAGTGCGTCGGTGGGGCGAGGCTCCCGCGGAGCCTGATTGCAAAGGCGATTTCAGAGAGCAGAGGCTCCGCAGGAGCGTCGCCCCACCAGCCATCTCCTTCAGATCATCTGTATCCGCCACACGCGGTTCGGTTGATCGAAGCCGCGAAACTTGACTTCTTTCGGCTCGGCAGTCCGGCCGGTCTTCTTCAGAAACTCCTGCGTCTCCGGCCGGGCATACAGTTCGTCTGAAACCGCCAGATCATTCCCCAGGCAACAGCCATCCATGCGCGCGGTAAAATTCACCGTCGTGCCAAAGTAATCGAGCTTGACGTTGGCGTTGACGGCCAGGCATGGGCCGATGTGCAAACTGGATTTCAGCATCAGGGGCGCAGGGAGGTCGGTCGCCGGCAGCGCCGCGTGCAGCCGTTCGTGCATTTGCTGGACCGACGCGAGCGCTTCCTCTACGCGGCTGAACACCGCCATAATGGCATCGCCGATCGTTTTGACGATGGCGCCGTGATGATCGCGAACCGCCTCGATGAGCACTGCGAAATGATCCCGAACGACGACGTAGGCCGGCGCGTCGCCGATCCCGTTGTACATCGCGGTCGAGCCGCGCAGGTCCGTGAACAACACGATCTGCGCGCCCACGGTGATCTGTTCGTTGGGAGAAATGACCTCGGCGTCGAATAAATCGCGGAACTCCTGCCAGTTCGTCACCTGGGCCGCGGTCAGGATATCTTCGCTCCACTCGACACTTTCCAGGGCAATCTGAACGGTGAAAGGATTTGGGTTCTCGAAATGCAGCAGACCTTCGGCGGTTTTCTCGGATGCGGATTCGATTTCAAAAACGCTCTGGCAAGCAGCGGACTCGAAGGAAAGAACTGGGGCGCGAAATTCCGGATCCAAGCTCGCGGATGAATTCCCCCTCTCTTCCCTGCGAAGGGAGGAGAGGGCCGGGGAGAGGAGGGCCGTCTTCCTGGTCCTTCCCCTCTCCTCGATCCTCTCCCCACTCGTTCCTCGCGGGGCGAGGAACGTCCCTTCCAGACAGGATCAGTGGTTCCTTGACTTGCGGAGACCGCATGCGGAAGGGCCGATTCACTGGCGGCAGTTTCCACGGGCGGCTTTGGCCCGGACCGATCAGCAATTGGCTGTAAATGTGCGGCTTTCCCCCCGGTCCGGCCAGGCAGAAGGTCTGCGCGTCACAGGGGCGGACATTGGGGTGAACGCTGAATTTCAATTCCACCCATTTGTCGAATTCTCCATCGAACTTGATCTGGCAGACTTCGCAGTGAGAACTTTGCCGAACCTGCCCCAAGGAGGTCGCACGGGGCTGGCGGGTGGACCGGCAATTCGGGCAGAGCACTTCCCAACTGAAATTCAGAAGTCCGCAGCGCGTGGCCTGAAGGAACAGGCGGAGCACTTCCCATCGGTCGTCCCCCCACCCGCGCGCCACAGCAAAAGGTCTCACGTGAGTCAGCTCCACGTCTGGCGCGTCGCGGAGCATCCGCTCCAGTTTCGGCACCAGTTCTGGCCGCGGCCTCATGCGCGCAACTTCGCGAGACCGGCGTCCAGCGCGGCTTCTGCGACGGGCTTCCGGGGCAGGTGAGGAAGCGCCACCGGCTTCTGACCCCGCAAATGTTCGGCCACGTGGCGGATGATTTCTTCCATTCCGCGGTTGGTTTTTGGTCCCAGCACCGCGCGGACAAGCCAGGCGCCAAATCGGCCTTTGGGAGTGAAATCACTGAAAGCGCGGACCCGGGTTATTCCCGAGCCCGATTCGGTCAAGTCCACGCCCATCTTTCCTTCCGTGAAGGGACCGCGGTCGAAGATGCGATGCACGCAGTAAAACTCCTCCTCCATCCACTCAAACGGGATTTCCCGCCATTGAAGTTTGGCGCCTAGAAAACTGGCGTGAGCGGCCACGGCGCTGCCGCCTTCGGGCAAAGGCCGGATTTCATAGCGGACCGGCGGCAGACCGAGCGCGCGATTGATCCAATCCGTCTTGCTCATGATGGGCCACACGGCCCGGCGCGGAAACGGAATTTCGCAACTGGTTTCGGTGTGAACGTTCGGCATACGCAGCGCGGGCAGCCGCGGTGAGAATCGTTAAATCGGTTGCGATCCAAACGGCAGAAAAACTTTCGCCGTTCGACATTTGGGAATTCTTTCGTCATTGGGTGCCCGGTCATTCGTCATTCCTTACGCCCGAACGGGGGCTTGGATGCAGCACGGCCCAACTGTTACCGGTCTCGTTCCAACAAGTACCTGGCCAGTGCTTCCAAGGCCACGGCCCGGCCCTTGAAGGGGCGAAGCGCCGAGTAAGCTTTGTTCGTCAACTGCAGGGCGATTTTCCGGGAACGGTCCAAACCCAGAATGGCCGGGTAAGTCGCCTTCTTGGCGGCATGATCCTTCCCGGCGGTTTTGCCGAGTTGCTCGCTGGTTTGAGTCACGTCGAGAATATCGTCGATCACCTGAAACGCCAGACCGACATGGTAGCCGAAGTCGGTCAGCGCGCTCAATTGGGCCGGCGTGCAATTCGCGCTCATCCCTCCCAATCGCACGGCGCAACACAGCAACGCGGAAGTTTTGCGTTCGTGGATGTACCGCAGTTGGCCGGCGGAAACCGATTTGCCTTCCCCCTCCAGGTCCGCAACCTGTCCGGCAATCAGTTGCAGCGAACCTGCCGCGCGAGTCAATTCCTGGAAAATCGTCCGGTGGGGATGACGCGGCCAACCTTTGGCCTGTGCTGCGATCTCGAAAGCCTGGGTCAACAGAGCGTCTCCGGCCAGGATCGCGATGCCTTCGCCGAAAACTTTGTGGTTGGTGGGCTTTCCCCGGCGAAAATCGTCGTCGTCCATCGCCGGGAGATCGTCGTGAATGAGCGAGTAGGTGTGGATGCATTCCACGGCGCACGCGAGGGCCATCGCGGCTTGAACTTGGCCGCCGCACGCTTCCGCCGCGGCCAGGCAGAGCGCCGGGCGAATCCTTTTGCCCCCGGCGAACAGCGAATAACGCATCGCCCGGTGGATCGTGCCGGGTTTGGTTCGGGCCGTCGGCAGAAATCGGTCGAGCGCCCGATTGATCGCCCGGGATCGGGCGTCGAGGTACGCTCCTAGGTTGAAGGAACTGGATCGAGATGAGCCGACAAAAGTGGAAGCCACCGACATCGGAAGCCTTTTAGTGAAAGGCGGCGGTAGAATCAAGCGCGCATTGGCCCCGTAATCATCTGCTTGAAATCGCCGTGCGCCGTATCCCTCGGTTAACGACGGTGGGGCGACGCTCCTGCGGAGCCTTTCTTCGATGGCATTGGCTCGGCGGGAGTCCTCGCCCGTCCTCGCCCCACCCTCAACTGAGGCGATACTAGGGCGCGTCGTTCCTCCTCGGTAGCCGTTTGGAGATACGAGGGTTGGCATTTTTTTCGGAACATTCCTCTTTCACTGTTTTACGCTCGCGGCATGAGCAAACACAAACGCCGCGACCTTTCCGCCGAGGAGCAACATGTTTTGGAGCATGGCCAAATTCGACTGCTGAGTTCACCGAAGGATATCGCACGGTGCGACGCCTTGATCAACGAACATCACTACCTTCACAATGTCACTTTGGTCGGGGAGCATCTACGCTATGCCTTTGTCTACAAAGGGCAGTGGCTGGCCGTGGCGACTTGGATCTCGGCCGCCTTCCACATCAAAGACCGAGATCAGTTCATTGGCTGGACTCCTGAACAGTGCCGGCGCCGGCTGCCGCTTTTGGCTAAGAGCGTGTCCGAAAATTCCGCGGGGCCCCTGTTTTCGCGCCAAAGGCCGGATGGCGAGGCGCGACGAAGGAGAATATCCTCCCTGGATCTTCGACTGAGGAGCAACAAAGCCAGGCGGCCTTTGGCGCGAAAACCCTCCGGGCGGCGGGTCTTTTGTCCGTGGCCTGCGTTGGCTCGGTCCTTACAGCCCGCGTTGGGGATGCTCGGACCTCGCCGCCTTGGCCACAGCCAAAA